>Ga0207691_10002226_pt1 | contig 18971 bp, 17 predicted proteins | sample KBSM13metaG_FD_184327 | JGI IMG/M metagenome (GOLD analysis project Ga0207691, IMG submission 184327) | Miscanthus rhizosphere microbial communities from Kellogg Biological Station, Michigan, USA - KBS M1-3 metaG (SPAdes) (version 2) | ecosystem: Host-associated > Plants > Roots > Rhizosphere >... | reverse complement strand
CGCCGCGATCATGTTTGTCGTGCTGTTCGCCGCACCGCCGGCGGCATTGGCGCAGATACTGTTCAGCGGCTACACGTGGCAGGTGCGTTCCGGAACTGGCGGTCCGGGACCGAACACGTTTACGGCGGACAATGTCTCGGTGGACGCGAACGGCTACCTGCATCTGCGCATCGCGCACAACCATAACCAATGGACAACCGCTGAGGTCTTCACCGCGGACGCGTTCGGTTTCGGTACCTACGAGTTCCAGATCAGCGGCCACCCGGAGCTCATGGATGACAATGTCGTGCTCGGCCTTTTCAACTACCCGACCGCCGATCCGGACACGACCAACGAGATCGACATCGAGTTTGCCACGTGGGGCGGCCAGCAATCCGTGCATGGCAACTGGACCGTCTGGCCGGCCGAACTGCAGGCCGGCCTCGGGCCGACGACCTTTGCCTTCGACGCGTCACCCGCCGCCGACACGAGCACGTACCGCTTCACCTGGACGCCGCGCCAGGTGCACTACGAGGCGCTGAACGGCTGGACCGACGACGCCGCAGGGCTGTACCGGAGCTGGACATTCGCGCCGGTGGATTACGCGTTGCGCGTTCCGCAGCATCCGATCCCGGTGCACATGAACCTGTGGCTGTTCGAGGGCAATGCGCCGACCGACAGGCAGGACGTCGACATCACGATCGCCCGGTTCAGATTCGTGCCGGAATGCATTTTCGCCGATGCTTTCGAGACGGTCATGGGTAGCTGCGTGCTGAAGTGAACGCGCACCAGCCCGGCAGCAGCGGCGCGTGTTCGCGTAGCCGCTGCGGCGGACGTTGCCGGGGAGCATCGCCGTGGTGCAATATGCCCGCGATCGCGTCAGCGAACGCCTCAGTCAGTAGTTGAGCCCGGCACTCGGCGCGATCCAGGGGGTGCGCAGTGGAGTCGAGACGGAACGGACTCGGAAGCAGCGCCGCAGGCGTCGGCAGCACTGCGGCGGCCAGCTCACGCGAGCCGCATCGTCCGGCGCGCGCGTAGCGACGGCGCGATGCGCACGCGCACAACCATCCGCTCGAAGATCGTTCGCGCCGGCGCGGGCCTTGCCGGATTGCTGCTTTGCGCCTCCGCGCTCGCCGCGCCTGCCGAGGCCGACGAACTGCTGCAGCGCGCCGACCGCATCAAGACGTCGAATCACGCCGAATTCATCGACATCGTGAAGCGGCTCGAGAAAGTCGCGGCGCCGCTATCGCCCGAACAGCATGCGCTTCTGCGCTATCTGCGTGCCTGGCAGCTTTCCTATAGTGGGGAGTATGCGCTGGCGATCGCCGAGCTCGAGGCAATCGTGGCTGATTCCACCGACCCGACGCTGCGCTTTCGCGCCGGCATCGCCGAGGTCAATACCCTCGTGATCGCGAAGCGCTACGAAGAGGCCTATGCGCAATTGAGCAGTTCGCTCGAGCTGCTGCCGCAGGTTTCGGATCCGCAGGTGCGCATGCAGGGTTTTGGCGTGGCCGCGTTCCTGTACAACGAAGTGGGTCAGTACGAGCTCGGAGCGGAATATGCCGACAAGGCGGCGGCTGAAGTTCCCGGCGATGCGAGCGCCTGCAAGATTGCCTGGGTGAAACTCGGCGCCCTGTACAAGCGTCACGCGGCGCGGACTGTCGACGCATTCAAGCCTGGAGTCGACGTGTGCGTCACGGCGGGGGAGCCGGTATTCGCGAACCTGATTCGCGCGTTCGTCGCAAACCTCGACATCGAACAGGGGCGCGTCGACGACGCGATGAAGTTGCTCAAGGACAACTATGCGGAGGCCCAGCGTACCGCGTATGCGCGCCTGACGTCGGAATTCGACTCGATCTTTGCGCGTGCCCACTGGAAGCACGGTGATGTCGCCCTCGCGCAGGATTATGCGCGCAAGGCGATCCAAAAGAGCGTCAAGGGCGACGTCACGAAGCCGATCGTCGAGGCGTACGAGGTGTTGTACCTGGTCGCGCAGAAGCAGGGCGACTATCGCGCGGCATTGGCGTACTACGAGCAGTTTGCGACGGCGGACAGGGGCTATCTCAACGACATCGGCACGCAGGCGCTGGCGTTCGAGATGGTCAAGCAGCAGGTAGCCGAGAAGAAGCGCCAGATCGAAGGACTGACCGAGCGCAACAAGCTGCTGCAGCTCCAGCAGCAAGTCGCCGAGAAATCCGCGGAGGCACAGCGCCTGTACTTCCTGCTGGCCCTGTGCGGGTTGGGATTCATCCTGTTGTGGGCGTACCGCACCAAGCTTTCGCAGTTGCGCTTCCGCCGGATGTCGCGCCGCGACGGTCTGACCGGAATACTCAACAGGCAGCACTTCATGGATCAGGCAAAAACGCTGTTGCAGGAACGCGAGCGCGCCGGCCGCGACGTCTGCCTCATTCTGATCGACCTGGACAATTTCAAGTCGGTCAACGACTCGCAGGGCCATGTCGCCGGCGACGGCGTACTGCAATGCGCCGCCGCGGTGCTGCAGATGCGCATGCGCGCGATCGATCTGTTCGGCCGCCTCGGCGGCGAGGAGTTCGGCGTCATGCTGCCGGACTGCGGAATCGCGACCGCGCGCCAGCGCGCAGAAGACCTGCGCGAGGCAATCGGGGCGATGGATCGTGCCGAGACCAACATTCCGTTCGACGTCTCGGCCAGCTTCGGCGTCGCCTGCACGAGCGTGTCGGGCTACGACTTGCGCCAGTTGCTGATCCACGCCGACAGCGCTCTGTATGGGGCCAAGCGCGACGGGCGCAACCGGGTCGAGGCGTACGAGGCCGCGACCGGAGCATCGGCATAGGCGGTGCCGGGCGGCACCAGAGCAGCGACGACGGTCAGCGCGGCGGTGCCTTCGTGTCGACGAGCCGGTTGTACTTGCGCAGTACGGCGCGCAGGCGGTCGTGCGGCAGGCCGATGACCTCGAGATCATTCGCGCCCTTCATCGTCTCCGCAGCGACCATCGCGTTGATGATCGCCTCCTCGGTCGCCTGCACGGTGGCCAGGAAGATCGGATTCATGCGCTGGTTCGGCAGCATCTTGAGATCACGCACGTCGTTGCCGGTCGCGGCGCCGGGATTGGCCGTGGAGAACGCGATGAAGATGTCGCCGGAGCCGTCGCCGGCGAAGCTGCCGTCGCGGCCGAGTCCGAGCGTCGCGCGGCGCGCGAGCCGCTTGAGTTGGGTCGCGATCAACGGCGCGTCGGTCGCAACGACTATGATGATCGAGCCGATGTCCTCGTTGCGCACGGTATGGTCGGTGATCTCCTGGCCGACCGGCACGCCGGCGATGCGCAGCTGGCTGCGACGCCCATAGTTGCATTGCACGAGCACGCCGACGGTATAGCCGCCCAAGCGCGCCGGCAGCACGCGCGACGCCGTGCCGATGCCGCCCTTGAATTCGTTGCAGACCATTCCGGTACCGCCGCCGACGCTGCCTTCCTCGGTCGCGCCGCCGTGCGCGGACTCCAGCGCATGGAACGCGTGTTCGGGCTTTACGTGAAAGCCGTTCATGTCGTTGAGGCCGTCGTCGGCCGTCTCGGCGACGATCGGCAACGACCACGAATAGCCCTCCGCGTCGGCCGGCGCCTTGCCGATCCTCCAGGCGATGACGGCGTCGCGGACGACGCCGACGCTGTGCGTGTTCGTGATCATGATCGGTCCATCGAGCACGCCGGATTCCTCGAGCCAGGTCGTGCCGGTCATCTCGCCGTTGCCGTTCAATGAAAACCAGCCGCCGAATACCGGATCGAGGCTGTCCTTGCCGCGCGGGAGCACGGCGGTCACGCCGGTTCGAACCGGACCTTCGCCGACCTTGAGTTTTCCGGAACCCGATATCAGCGTCGTATGGCCGACCTCGACGCCCTTGACGTCGGTGATCGAATTGAATTGGCCTGGTGTTCCGTCGAACGGCACGCCCAGATCGCGTGCGCGCGGTTTTGCTTCGACGAATCCGGAGCCAGCGAATACGATGCAGGCGATCAGCACGTGCAGGATTTTGAGCGTTGTCATGGATCCATCCCCATTTGGTTGATGGGAGGATAAACCATGCGCCTGGCGGCGGGCGCTACAATCGATCGAGACGCGCGTCGGTTGCGTACCGGCAGGCCGACGCCGTTGGGCGGTCCTGCGCCGGCGCAAGTCGGCGCTTACTTGCAGGGGAGTCGTGTGAAAGACAAGTCGCGCAAGCGCAAGGGCAGCCTCGTCTGCGTCGGCGTCGGCATGACGCTCGGCTCACACATCACGCCGCTCGCACGCAGCCATATCGAGAAAGCCGATGTCGTTTTCGCGGCCGTGTCCGATCCGCTCGTCGGGGAATGGATCGCGCAGATGCATCCGGACGTGCGCAGCCTCCAGCCGTTCTATCGCGAAGGCAAGTCGCGCGCGACGACGTACCGGCAGATGGTCGATGCGATGCTGACCCAGGTGCGCGCCGGGCTGCGCGTGTGCGGCGCGTTCTACGGCCACCCGGGGGTATTCGCCTGGCCCCCGCACCAGGCGATCGCGATCGCGCGCAAGGAAGGTTATCGCGCGCATATGGAACCGGGCATCTCGGCCGAGGATTGCCTGTATGCCGACTTGGGCATCGACCCGGGTACGGTCGGCTGCCAGCACTACGAGGCCAGCCAGTTGTTGTTCTACAAGCGGCGCATCGATCCGACCGCATATCTCGTGCTGTGGCAGGCCGGCGTCGCCGGCGATCGATCGCTGGCGAGATTTTCGACCGGGGCCGAGTATCGACGCGTTCTCATCGACGTGCTGGCGCGCGACTATCCGCTCGATCATGCGCTCATCATCTACCGCGCCGCGACCCTTCCGATCGAGGAGCCGCGCATCGAACGCGTGCGGCTCGCCGATATCGCGGACGCCCGCGTCGAACTGGCCGACACGCTGGTGATTCCGCCGGCACGGCCGCTCGAGGTGAATCAGCGCGTGCTCGCTCGGCTGGCGCGGCTGGAACGTGCAGGACGCAAGCGCTGATCCTGCAGAGGCTGGCGCGACCGGCATGCCGGCCAGAAGTGCCGTTCGTGATGAAGTTCGCGAACTGGCGCCTGCCGTCGATGGGACGATGCACCCGCAACGCTACCACTGCCCTGAGAGCGTTGCCGATTGGTGTCTTTCGGTGCAATATCAGTCGGCCTCGCGAGGCGGATCCGCTCCGTCGCGCGGAGTGCGGCCAGGGTAAATCCAGTAACAGGGGAACAAATCGTGTCGAACGTCATCCGGTTTTTCGAGCTGGTCGGTCAGAGTTCGGACCTGCGCAACGCGAAGAAGAGTGAACTGAAGGAAGCGCTCAAGAGCGCGCAGATCGATCCTGCGCTGCACCCGGCGATCATCAATCGCGACGCGGTGGAGATCCACGCGCTGCTCGATCCGCAAGGCAGGATCTACTGTTCGGTCTTTCCGACCCGCGTGCCGAAGAAGAAGCCTGCGCGCAAGCCGGCGAAGAAGCCGCGCAAGCCGCCTGCGAAGAAGGCGGCGAAGAAGTCCGCCGCGAAGCGCGGGAGCAAAAGGTAGTGGCTTGAGAAGCAGACAATCCGTCGCGGAGCGCGTGGATGACTGGCGGATGATGCGGGGTGGCCGGATGGCCGCCTCGCTGCGATCGCGCCTGCGTACGGTCATGCGCGGGCTCAGTACGGCGTTGCTGACGTTCGCTGGCGCCGCATTCGCAGGAACGCTGACGTTCGCGGGAGTCGCCTTCGCGGCGGCGCCCGAGGCGGCGACCGACCTGATCAAGGCGGCGGACGACATCAAGACGTCCGACTATGAGAAATTCGGCCAGTTGCTGGACAAGCTCGACGCCGACTCTTCCGGGCTCACGAGCTACCAGCAGACATACATTTCGTATCTGAAAGGCTGGCGCACGGTTTATGAGCGCGAATACGAGAAGGCGATACCTCTGCTCAAGGCGATCGTCGACCAGACCAGCGACATCACGCTGCGGTTTCGCGCCGACGTCACGCTGACCAACGCGCTCGCGCTGGCGGGCTATTACGAGGAAGCGTACCGGCGCCTCAGCGAGGCGCTCGACTTGCAGGCGCGTGTGCCCGACACGGGCCAGCGCATGCCCGGGTTTGCGGTCGCGGCGCTGCTGAACAATCAGGCCGGGCAGTACGACCTCGCGGCGTCCTACGCCGACCGCTGGCTCGCCGAAGACAACGACGATCCGGGAATCTGCAAGGCCATGTCGCTGAAGATCGAGGCCTTGTACCTCGGCAAGAAGTTGCGCACGGACGACGGGCTGGCCGCGCAGGGGCTCGCCGCATGCAAGCGCAGCAGCGAACCCATGTTCGCGAACCGCATCCGCAATTTCGTCGCGAGTCTCGACGTCGACAGCGGCCGTACCGCGGACGCGATCGCGCTGCTGCAAGGCAGCTACGAGGAAGCCCGCCGCACGCAGTATCCGCTGCTGATGAGCGAAACCGACTCCGTGTTGGCCAAGGCTTTCTGGAAGTCCGGCGACGCCGAACAGGCAAGCAATTTTGCCCAGCGCGCAATCTCCGAAGGCGCGCTGGCTTCGGTCATCAAGCCCGTCGTGGACGCCTATCGGGTGCTGTATGAGGTCGCGCGGCAGAAGGGCGACATACCCGCCGCGCTGTCCTATCACGAGAAGTATGCCGCGGCCGACAAGGGCTTCCTGAGCGAAACCTCGGCCCGTTCGCTCGCCTATCAAATGGTCAACCAGCAGGTGCTCGACAAGAAGCGCCAGATAGAGGCGCTCAACGACGAGAATCGCGTGTTGCAACTGCAACACCAGGTGACGCAGAAATCCGAGGAGGCCGAGCGCCTCTACATCGTGCTGCTCGTCGGCGTGCTCGCCTGCCTCGTCCTCTGGGCATGGAAGATCAAGCAATCGCAGCTGCGCTTCCAGAAGCTCGCACGCCGCGACGGCCTGACCGGAATCCTCAATCGCCAGCACTTCATGGACGAGGCGAAGATGGCCGTGGCGTATTGTGCCCGGTCATCGCGCGAAGCCTGCCTGATCCTGATCGACCTGGATCACTTCAAGGACGTCAACGATTCGCACGGCCACGTGACCGGCGACGGCGTGCTGAAGCGCACCGTCGCGATCTGCCAGTTGTACATGCGCTCGATGGATACGTACGGCCGCCTCGGCGGCGAGGAATTCGGCGTGCTCCTGCCCGATTGCGCGCTCGACGTGGCCGCGCAGCGCGCGGAGGAGTTGCGCCACGCGATCAGCAGTTTCGTCGTCGGGGAGAAGGATCGCGACTCGGACGTCAACGTGACGGCCAGCTTCGGCGTGACATCGACGCGCTACTCCGGCTATGACTTGCGCCAGATGCTGATCCACGCCGACAGCGCTTTGTATCGTGCGAAGCGCGAAGGACGCAATCGCGTCGAGAGCCATGCCGCCAAGTCCGCCGACGCGGCGCCGGGGGCCAACCACGGCCCGGCCGTGATCGTCCTCGATGGCAAGGTCTAGCCGACTCGCGCAGCCATGACGATCGCCTGGTTCGTTCGGGACGCCGCCGCAGTTCACCATGGCTGAGAACGCGCAGCGTCTGTTTTTCGCGGTGCTCCCCGAGCCGCGTGCCGCGCAGGCGATCGAAAGCGCCGTCGCGTCGTTCAAGTCGGCGCGGACCATCGGCGGCAAGTGGATCGACCCGGCGAATTATCACCTCACGATCTGTTTCCTCGGAAGCTTGTCCGCGTTGCCGAGCGACACGGTCGACAAAGCGCGCGACGCGGGTTCCCGGATGCGAATGGCTCCGTTCGATGTCACGCTCGATCGCGTCGCGACGTTTCGCGGGCGCTTCCAGTCGCCGTGCGTCCTGCGCTGCGACTCCGATTCGGAGGTGCCGCTCGCGGCGCTGCGCACACAGCTCGCCGAAGCGCTGACTCGGGCCGGACTCGCATACGATCACGACCGCCGTTTCCAGCCGCACCTGACGATCGCCTACGCCGATCGCATGCTGCCCGAGGCAGTGGCGATCGAACCGGTGACCAGTCGCGTGGCGGAGCTCGTGCTGCTCGCGAGCCGCAGCGGTCAACCGCACGAAGCGCTCGAACGCTGGATGCTGCAACCGTAGGCGAGCGTGTCGCGGCGAGCCCGGCAGGGTGTCCCGCTGAACCCGGGAAATCAGCGCGCGCGCAAGCGGAATCGTTCGCGATAGTCCGCCGGAGTCAGCGAGGTTTCGCGCTTGAACAGCTTGCGGAAGCTCGGCACGTCGCTGTAACCGCAGCGCTCGACGACCTCGTCGAAGCTCAATTGCGTCGCCTCGAGCAGCGCCTTGGCGCGCTCGACGCGCAGGTGCTGGATGTAGCCGAGCGGACTCGTTCCGTAATGCGAACGAAAATGCCGCAACAGGCTGCGTTCGCTCGTGCCGCAATGCGAGGCCAGGCGCGACACGCTGATCTGGTTCTGCAACTCACGCTCGAGGAAATGCGTGATCTTTTCCGCGAGCGAGTGCCGCGGCTTTTCGAGCAGCGCCTGACTGACGTAGGGAGCCTGGCTCTGGCGATCGCTGTCGAGCAGCATCATGCGGCTGGTCTGCTGGGCGAGTTCGTCGCCGGCGACTTGCGCGATGATGCGCTGGACGAGCGAGAACACGGCCGTCGATGCGCCGGTCGTGATCACGTTGCCGTCCTCGACGAGCAGCGCCTGTTCCTCCAGGCGCACGTTCGGGAAATGCTTGCGGAACGAACTCGCCATCCACCAGCTCGTGGTCGCGCGGTGGCCGTCGAGCATTCCGGACATCGCGAGCAGGTAGGTGCCGCTGCAGGTCGCTGCGATGCGCGAGCCGCGCAGGTGCATGGCACGCAATGCGGCGAACTCGGGTTCGAACTCCGCGCGCCGGTCGAGCAGGTCGCGCGGACGGTGATGGTTGATGCCCGGCACGAGGATCAGGTCGAAACGCATGCCCTTGCTCAGCGGCTTGATGCCGCCGATCTCGATGCCCGACTCGGTGACGACACTCTTTGCGCCGCGCGCGCTGAATATCGTGCTCTCGAACCGCGGTGCGTCGTATGGTGAGCGGATTTCTGCGAGCACCTGCGCGACGCGCAGCGCATCGGCGGGCCCGGCAAGGCTCGACAGCATGCAGCCGTCGATCGCCAGCAATCCAAGCCGGAACGTGGGTCTGGAAGCAATCGCGTTCATCGAATCGTCCTGAGTACGCTTTCCTTCCCCTGCGAAGCGGGGGAAGGTGCCAAAGGCGGATGGGGGCGCTCGGTGCCAAGCCGCATCAAGTTAGCTACCAACTTCAGTCGTTACAGTCGCCTAGTCGTTGATCAACACCGACCCGACATGGTCGTTGATCCAGGCCAGTGCGACCGCGGGGACGAACAGCGCGGGGCCGGAGGCCGCGTCACCGCACACGCGCAGCGCGATGTGCTGTGGATAGCCCGCCGGAAGCGGCGTCACCGAAGGCGCGACGAGCTGCGGCTGGCCGCGATCGTCCTGGCTGACGTACCACAGGCCATGCGGGATCGGCGCGGCGCTGCCGCACGACTTCGAATGATCGGTGATGTCGACTTCCTCGCCGCGCAACGGCTGCAGGCGCCAGTGATGCGAGTGCTGTTCGAGCGTGGCGGTGAACTGGCCGTCGGTGATGTAGACCGGTTCGTAACTCGGGACGGCATTTACCGGCGTACCGGCGCCCAGCGCGGCCGTCGCAATCAGGGCGGACAACAGTTGCTTGAGCATGGCGGTTTCCTCTGCGACTCGGGGCGTCGGGCCCCGGTGTGCGCATACTGTGCTCCGTCCAGCCTAGCACGCGTAGTGGCGGAAATGCCATGTTGATGGCGAAATCGGCCAGCGATCCGGATTTTGGCCGGATCGCCATGCGGCGCCGCGGGGCCCGCCCTTCGGGTTCAGAACGCCGAGGCGGTCAGCGTGATATCCGCATCCTTCCACGCCTTATTGAACTGCTCTTCGGTCGTCGCCGCAGCCGGATTCTTGTTCTGCGCCTTCAGCGCCTGGACAAGTCCATACAGCGCCCATCCATTGCCGGGATGACGCTGCAGGTCTTCGCGAAACACGGCTTCTGCTTCGGCCGCCTTGCCGTTTTTCAGAAGCTGCGAGCCGAGCAGATGACGCACGGGCACGAACCAGTCGGCCGGTTCGTCGTAGGCGAGCGAGTCTTCCTTGGTCACGGCGGCTTGCAGCGCCGCGCGCGCCTCGTCGGCCTTGCCCTGCGCGATCGCGATGCGAGCCGCAGCGACTTGCGTGGCCACTTCGAGCAGATCCTTGAGCGTGTTCAAGCCGGCAGGCGCGCCGGGCTGCGTATTTGCGGCGATCGCGTCGAGCAGCGCCTTCTCCGCGATCGCCGCGTCGATCTTGCCGGTTGCAGCGTACGCGATCACGCGCGCATAGCGATATGCCCCACTCATGCCGGCCAGCGTCGCATCGGGCGCCGGTTCGGAGATAAGTTCATTCCAGCGGCCGAAGCGTTCCATCGCGAAATACGGTTCGGCGGCGTACCAATCGAGCCCCATGCCCATGTGGAGAATGGCATCGGGAATGTGCGCGCGCATCTCCTGCGTCGCCTGCAATGTTTCGGCGGCGCGGCCCTGCATCGCCGCGGCGTAGCCGAGGAACTGGTAATTGTGACCGAGATACATCCCCGCGTAGTACGTCCATTCGGGTGGGCGCGCTTTCTCAACATAGGCCAGGTCGACCTTGACGCCATCGCGATTGGCCTGGCTCGCATCGGCGTAGCGGCCGACGCGCTGGAAGATGTGCGATGGCATGTGCACGATGTGGCCGGCGCCCGGAATCAGCCCGGGCAGGCGCTCGGCGGCGGCGACGGCCTTCTCGGGATTCGGCGAAGCCTCGACGGCGTGGATGTAATAGTGATTCGCGCCGGGATGCTGTGGATTTCGGGCGAGCACCGTCTCCAGCGTCGCGAGGATGTCGGCAGTGCCGGGCGACGCTTTGCCGTCGACGCTCCAGAGTTTCCACGGGTTTGCGGTCATCAGCGCTTCGGCGAAGAATACCTGCACGTCGTCGTCGTCCGGGAATTGGCGGGCGACCTCGCGCATCGCGTCGGCATAGGCGACGTTGAACGGCGCCATCGCCTCCGGGCCTACGGGCTCCGGTCCGCCGTAGCGTTTCGCCAGAGCCTGGATCAGCGCGTTCTCGACCGGCGTCGCGCGCGAGGCGTTGCGAACGGCAGACTGCACGGCCTGCCACAGCACGTTCCAGCGGTCCGGCATCGCGGGCATGTTGTAGTTCGGGCCGAGCGCCTCGCCCGCGCCCCAGTAGCACGGCGCGCAGGCCGGGTCGAATTCGATCGCCTTCGCGAACGCGCGGGCGGCCTCGTCGTGGTTGAACGCGTAGATCAGCCGCAGGCCTTGATTGAAATAGGCTTGCGCATCGGGCGACGTCGTCGTGATCTTGCGCGAATAGGTGCCGAGATTGTCGAACAGTTGCGCGCCCTGTGCCCATTTGGCGAAACCCGCATCTGGCGCGGGAGTGGGTGCGTTAGCCGATGTGGACGCAGTTGCAACCGGAGGCGCTGCCTGCGCAGGAGGGGCCGTCGGGGCCTGTTCGGAGCATGCGCAGATCGCCAGCGTGGCGGCGCCGATCGCGATGCAGCGTAGGGGCAGGTGCTTCATGAGCTCTCCTCGAAGGGCACGATTAACGAGGAAGCATAGACCGAAAAGAGCACGCGCGCATTGCGCCTGCTCAACGCGACGGCGCTGCGCTCGACGCGGGCGCCGTCAGATATTGCCGGCGTGCCGCCCGGCGACTCGCCGCCGCGGTTCGGCCTGCGCCTCGTTGCCGCTGCGCTGAGGGGGCGGGGCTGCGGCAATCGTCGCGGAAAGTTGCGTCGTTCGCGCACGGGTGAGCGCACGCGCCATGCGCCGCGCGGCTTCGGCCAGTTCGGTCTCGTCGAGATAGCCGAAATTCAGGCGCATGTACGGCTGCTCCCGCTGCAACAGGTCGTAACGCCGCGCATCGTGGAACAGCACGTTCTCGCGCTCGCCGGCACGTTGCCAGCCCACCACGTCGATGCCGTCGTCGGCGCGCGCCCACAACGCCATGCCGCCGTCCGGGATGCGAAACGTGAGCGCGTCACCGAGGTGCTGGCGCAGCGCAGCCGCAAGTGCGTCGCGCCGCGCGACGTAGGTGCGGCGCATGCGCCGGACGTGACGCAGCAGCTCGCCGTCTTCGAACAACTCCGCGATTGCGCACTCCATCGCAGCGTCGCCGCGCGCGTCGCTCGCGGCGCGCAGGTTGCGCAGATGCGCGAACACCGGCGCCGGCGCAGTCACGAAGCCCGTGCTGAGCCCTGGCGCGAGCAGGTTCGCCATCGAACCGACGTAGACGACGTTCGCGCGCCCACTGCCGGCCGCGATCGGCAGCACCGGCTTGCCGGCGTAGTGGAATTCGTGATCGTAGTCGTCTTCGATGATCGCGAAGCGATGCCGGCAGGCGAGTGCGGCGAGCCGCTCGCGGCGCTTCGCCGACATCACCGACGTCGTCGGAAACTGATGGTGCGGCGTCAGGAATACCGCGCGGATCGATTGCCGCTCCAGCAGCTGCTCGAGCGCGTCGACATCGAGTCCGGATTCGTCGAGCGGCAGCGGCAGCAGCGTCGCGCCGGCAAGACGCAGGACGTTCCATGCGGGCGGATAGCCGAATTCCTCGACGACGACGGTATCTCCGGGCGCCAGCAGAGCGCGTGCAACGAGGTCGATCGCCTGTTCGATGCTGCGCGTGACCATGAGATTGTCCGGCGTGACGGCGAGTCCTCGCGATCGGGCCAGCATCGCGGCGAGTTCGGTGCGCAGGCGGATGTGACCGCAGCAGTCGCTGTTGCCGCCGAGCGTGCGGCTGCGCGGGCTGATCGCGCGGCGGAAAGCCCGCGCGAGAGCCTGCGCGGGAAACAGGCGCGCGTCCGGCAAACCCATCGCGAGCGACAGCGCGCCCGGCGCGAGGACGGCGGGTGGAGGGAGCGTCTGCAGCGACGGCCCGAGCGTGTAGGTGGGAATGGCCTCGCGCGCAGGCGTTCGCGGCGAGAGCGTACCGACGGCCGGCGTCGCGACGAACGTTCCACCGCCGATGCGCGTGCTGACGAGGCCTTCAGCGACGAGTTCCGCGTAGCCCGCGATGACGGTATTGCGGTTCACGCCGAGGTGGGCGGCGAGTTGTCGCGAACTCGGCAACGGCTCGCCCGGCTTGAGCTGGCCGCTGCGGATTTCTTCGGCGACCGCGCTCGAGAGTTGCAGGAACAGCGGCTGCTCGCGTTCCGGATCCAGGGCCACGCTCATTTCCCATCGACGCATCGCGATGATTCCTGCTGTTGTCGACTCCATGACGAAACCGGACCAGCGAGCGTCGCAGAAGTGGCGCTCCCGGTCCGCGCGTCGACTCGCGAAGCTTGCTCGTGCTTGCCAACCCCCACGATCAGGAGAACACCATGTCCAACAACAGCGGGCCCAACAACAGCGGGCTCACGGTTTCGATTGCGAGTCTGGCCATAGCCGTTTGCGCCGCGCTCGCGGCAGCGCCGGTTCGAGCCGCGACGACGTACACGGTCGGAAACCTCGATGCCTTCGGTGGCACGAGGAACCAGGGCAACAGCATCAACAACCGCGGCTGGGTTGCCGGGTTCACGACCCGTCCAGGCGATCTTCACCGCCACGCGACGGCGTGGATAGCAGGAACGCCAGTCGACCTGCTGACACTCGGCGGCCCGAACAGCAACGTCGCCTGGCCGGTCAAGAACGTGTCCGGCACCGTGGTCGGCATCTCGCAGACTTCGACGCCGGAAACGCTCGGGGAAAGATGGAGTTGCGCGGGATTCTTCCAGATCGATGTCACCGGATTTACCTGCCGCGGATTCGCCTGGGACGGCAGCGCGATGCGGGCGTTGCCGACCCTCGGCGGCCCGAATGGCTACGCGGCTGCGGCCAACAACCGTGGCCAGATCGCCGGATGGGCGGAGACTCTCGTCTACGATCCGTCGTGCGAGGGTCCGGGGCCGGGCAAGAGCGGCCAGGTGTTGCAATTCCTGCCGGTGATCTACGGCCCGCGCAACGATGCGATCCGCGCACTTCCGCTGATTGCCGGCGACAGTTCCGGGGCGGCGACGGCGATAAACGATCGCGGCGAGGCGGTCGGCATTTCTGGCAGCTGCGATCAGGCGGTCGGGAGATACACGGCTGCGCACGCGGTACTGTGGGAGCGCGACGGCACCGTCATCGACATCGGTCAGGGCGTGCTCGACGCACCGTACTGGAATACGCCGACGGCGATGAACCAAGGCGGCGACGTCGTCGGTTTCGCCGGGCATCCGGGCGACCCGACTGCCGGCATCACGCACGCATTCCTGTGGACGCGCAGCGCTGGAATGCGTCTGCTCAATTCGGCGCCCGACGACAACAGCACCGCAACCGGGATCAACGCTGCAGGACAGGTCGTCGGCTATTACGTCGCATCCAACGGTGCGCTGCACGGATTCGTCTGGGACGCGGTCAACGGGATGCGTGATTTGAACGACCTGAAGCAGGCGAGCTACACCGACGTCATCGCGCTGGCCAACGACATCAATGATGCGGGCGTCATCACCGGTCGGACCGGCACGAATGCGGCTGGCGTGCGTTCGGTGTTCGTCGCAACTCCCGACGATGAGTGATCCAATTGGCACATACCTGAACGCAGCCGGTGCGAAAACGCCGCGATTCACGAATTGCAAAGCGCCGGTTCATGCGCAAGCTGGACAATGGATAGTCCCGGACCACGGGATAACTCACCAGGACAAGGAGATCATCTGATGTTGCAGAGAAGTACGCAGACGAATGAAAAACTTCCCACGGATCGCCAGATCGTCGAAGTGCGCCTCGGCAACGGTGAGTGGCAGCCGGCGACATATCGCGACGGCGAGTTCGTGGACGGCTACGGAATGCCACTGGAACGGCGCAAGATCACCAGCTGGCGCCCGACCAACGCCGCAGTGAATCAAGCCTGATCCAATCAGGCGCAAACAATCAAGGGTAGACGAACGGCCGGAGTCTCTATGGACTCCGGCCTTTTTCTTGGGCCGCACGCGGGCAGGCCGAATGCGCGCTGCGAACTCGTGCTAGTTTTACGCGCATGACCGATGCAGCGCATGCAACCCTGCTGGCCGCCGATGAGCCGCCAGCGTACCGGATCGAACGCACCGACGGCGCGTCGCCATTCCTGCTGATCTGCGACCATGCCAGCCGGCGCATTCCGCGGTTCCTGCGCGATCTCGGCGTCGGTGACGCGGATCTCGGCAGGCACATCGCCTGGGATATCGGCGCGGCCGCGGTCGCTTCGGCACTCGCGAACGCGCTCGATGCGTTTCTGATCGCGCAGAACTATTCGCGCCTCGTCATCGATTGCAACCGGCCGCTCGATGCGCCAGGTTCGATCGTCGCGCGCAGCGAAGCGACGGAGATCCCGGGCAATGCCGGACTGGATGACGCCGCGCGCACGATGCGCGCGCGAGAAATCTTCATTCCGTACCACGACCGCATCCGCACGGAGCTCGACCGGCGCGCGGCCCAGGGACGGCAGACGATACTGATCAGCGTCCACAGTTTCACGCCGGTCTACCACGGCGTGGCGCGGCCGTGGCACGTCGGGACGCTGTATGGGCGCGACGCCAGACTCGCGCGCCAGCTGCTCGCCCTCGTGCGCGCCGAGGGTCAGTGGAACATCGGCGACAACGAACCGTATGCGGTCACGGCGACGACCGACTACGCAATTCCGGTGCACGCCGAGCAACGCGGCATCGCGCACGTCGGCATCGAGATGCGCCAGGATCTGATCGAGAGTGCGGACGGCCAGCGCGAATGGGCCGACCGGCTGGCCGGGTGGCTCGCGCGGTTGCTGCCGTTCGCCGAGACCTGAGCGGAGAAGCGTCTAGAAACGGCCTTGTGCCATCTCAGCCTCGTTGCCGTGCGATGCCTTTCTCGAGGCGCAGGAATTGCTCGAGCATTTCGGCATACATGCGGTCGGTCTTTTCGTGCAGGTGGGCGATCTCGAGTTCGGCCTGGATGTTGACGTCGTATTCGATGTCGGCGCGGACGCGGTCTTTTTCGGCCTGACGGTTCTGGCTGATCAGCACGAAGCACGACAGGAATATCGCCTCGAGAGACACGATCATCGTCAACAAGCCGAACGGAAACGGATCGAACTGCGGCACGCCGAGCGGCCAGACGTTGATCGCGATCCAGGTCACGAACCAGACGATGTTGAGCACGAGGAACAGCATGCTGCCGCTGAACCACGAGATCCAGTCGGCCATGCGCTGCAGCGGGCTGATGTGCTCCTCGACTTCCTCGTTGACGTTGCGCGATACGCGCGTGCGCAGAAGTTCGTCCGCCTTGCGTGTCATGTGGCTCATCGCGGCGAGCAGGCGCAGCGCCGCTTTCGGGCTTTTCTGGAACAGCAGCAGCAGGTCGTCGCGATCGAGTTCGAGCAGCTCGCAGTCGGTCAGAGCGAGCGCCGTCGCCGTGCGCGGGCCGCGATCGAGCAGAGCGAGTTCGCCGAACACCTCGCCGGGATTCGCGATGGCGAGCAGGATTTTCTGCCCGACCGTGTCGCGGATGAACAACTCGATCTCGCCGGACCGCACTATGTAGAGCGATTCCCCGGGCTCTCCGGTGCGAAACAGCGTTTCGCCGGCCGGGAGCTGCTGCAGGTCGATGAAATCGGCGAGGCTGGCGCGGTCCTCCTCACTGACGTGTTCGAACAATTCCACATCGGCAAGCAACTGTGCATCGCACGCCATCGTCGGCTCCGGCTGTCGTATCGGGTGGCCTGACAATCAGCCCATGCAGAATGCGTTGAGCTTGTTGCCATCGAGGTCGCGGAAGTAACCCGCGTAGAATCCCTCGCCGCGCGGACCGGGCGCGCCTTCGTCGCTGCCGCCGAGTTCGAGTGCCTTCTGGTGCAGCCGGTCGACCTTGTCGCGGCTGTCGACGACCAGGGCGACCATGACGCCGTTGCCGACGCTCGCCGGTTTGCCGTCGTACGGCATCGCCACGCCGAGGGAAGGTGCCGTCGGACTCACCGCCCACGCGACGAAGCGGTCCGATTCCATCCAGCGCGCCGCGCCGATCGTCGCCAGCAAGGCATCGTAGAACGTAGCGGCGCGTTTGAGGTCGTTGGTGCCCAGCGTGGCGTAGCCGATCATGCGAATCTCCCCGGTGATGGAAGGGGCCAGCGTCGCACGCCGATCGGTCAAAGTAATGACGCGGCGCAACTTGCGGTCTTGCAGGAGGACATTGTGCTCCCGCCCGAGACTTCGCTGCCGGGTAGGGGCTCATTCGAGATTTTCAACATCCGTTCGCGTTGAGCCCTTCGACTTGCTCAGGACAGGCTGCGCTTGCGCAAGCAAGCGAAGTCGAAACGCCAGCGCGCCAACGCCCTTCGACTTCGGCGCTTCGCGCCTACGCTCAGGGTGAACGGATTTTTCGAATTGGACCACCGCGCCGCGGCGATGGGAGTGGCAGAGGAGGCTGCACTCGGGCGAGAATGCGGCGCATGCGCGTTTGCTTGGTGCGCTGTCGCTTGTCGACAATACTGACGGAGCCCTCCTCGATGATCACGGTGCATCATCTGAACAACTCGCGGTCGCAGCGTGTGCTGTGGCTGCTCGAGGAGCTCGACGTCGAGTATCGCGTCGTACGCTACCAGCGCGACGCGCAAACCATGCTCGCGCCGCCGTCGCTGCGTGCCGTGCATCCGCTTGGAAAGTCGCCGGTCATCAGCGACGGCGATGTGACCGTCGCCGAGTCCGGAGCGATCATCGAGTACCTGGTTACGCGCTACGGCAATGGCCGCCTTGTTCCACCGGCGGAGACCGCGCAGCGCCGTCGTTACACCTACTGGCTGCATTACGCCGAGGGTTCGGCGATGACGCCGCTGCTGCTGAGCCTCATCTTCCGGCGCATGCCGAAGGCGCCGATGCCGTTCTTCGTACGCCCGATCGTGCGCGGTGTCGCCGACAAGGTGAAGACCTCGTATGTCGATCCGCAGCTGAAGTTGCACTTCGACTTCATGGAAGGCGAGCTCGCGAACAACCTGTGGTTCGCCGGCGACGAATTTTCGGCGGCCGACATCCAGATGAGCTTCCCGGTCGAAGGTGGACAGGCGGCCGAACTGGTCGGGCCGGACCGGCCGAAGCTAGTCGAATTCCTGAAGCGTATCCATGCGCGGCCGGCTTACCAGCGTGCACTGGAGCAGGGCGGCGAATTCGCGATACTTGGCTGAAATATCGAAATTGCCTGGAGGCAGACATGCCTGGTCGTGATCCCCGCGTCGATGCGTATATCGCGAAGTCCGCCGACTTCGCCAGGCCGATTCTCACGCACCTGCGCGAGGTCGTTCACGCGGCGTGCCCGCAGTGCGAGGAAACGCTGAAGTGGGGCATGCCGACCTTCATGCATCACGGCATCCTGTGCGGCATCGCCGCGTTCAAGCAGCATTGCACGTTCGGATTCTGGAAGCACAAGCTCGTCGTCGGCGCCGGGCGCTACGACGAAGCGATGGGGCAGTTCGGCTGCATCACGAAGGTTGCGGACCTGCCTTCGAAGAAGATCCTGAGCGGCTACATCAAGAAGGCGATGCAGCTCAACGAGGAAGGTGTCAGCGTGCCGCGCGCGATCGGCGGACGCAGGCCGCCGCCGCGCACTCCAGGCGATCTCGCGGCCGCGCTGAAGAAGAATGCGAAGGCCGCAGCGACGTACAAGACGTTCTCTCCGAGCGCAAAGCGCGAGTACGTCGACTGGATCACCGAGGCCAAGACCGATGCGACTCGCCTGAAGCGCCTGACGACAGCCGTCGAATGGATGGCCGAAGGCAAGCAGCGCAACTGGAAATACATGAACTGCTGATCTCGGCTGCGCGGGTCCTAGCGCGCATTCAAGCGCCGCTTCCCTCGAAGCTCCCGCCGAAGACCTGGTCGGACTCCACCGCGCCGATGTCGCACGCGGCCATTTGCGGCCGTGCGACGCCACGCTGGTCGGCGTCCGGCGCGG
>Ga0207691_10002225_pt1 | contig 18972 bp, 18 predicted proteins | sample KBSM13metaG_FD_184327 | JGI IMG/M metagenome (GOLD analysis project Ga0207691, IMG submission 184327) | Miscanthus rhizosphere microbial communities from Kellogg Biological Station, Michigan, USA - KBS M1-3 metaG (SPAdes) (version 2) | ecosystem: Host-associated > Plants > Roots > Rhizosphere >... | reverse complement strand
GTTCGCGTCTGCCAGATCTACGAAGGCACGTCCGACGTGCAGAAGATCCTGATCGCGCGCGCGCTCGGCTGACTCGAGCGTGCGATGAACGAGCATGGGGCCCGCGACGTCACCTGGCTCGAGGCCTTCGAGAGCGCGCGGCCGCTTGCGCCGAGCTGGAGCGACGACGACCGGGCCTGGGCCGATCGGGTCGCGCTCGAGGCGGTCGCGGCGGAAGCGCCAGGCGACGAGTTCATCGCCCAGCGCGCCAGCCACGCCTTGCAGCGGCTCGGCCCGCGCGAGCCGGCGCTGCACCGCATCGCCGGCCGAAGCGCCTGGCACGGCGGCTGGATCGGCGTGATCGCGCTGATCGCCTTCGCGCTCGGCATCGCCGCCGACACGATCGGCGCCAGCCAGCGCATCGACCTGCTGGCGCCGCCGCTCTGGGGCGTGCTGCTGTGGAATGCGGTGGTCTGCGTGCTGCTGATCGTCTGGCCGCTGGTGCGTCTCGCGCGCCGCGCGCCGCGGCCGACGCGGCCGCTCGTTCGCGCCATGGAGAGACTTCTGCGCCAGCGTCATCGCCTGCCGCGCCTGTCGGCTGGCGGCAGCGCGACCGCCGTGCGCGCCTTCGCCGCCCTGTGGCTCGAGCGCAGCCGGCCGCTCGCCGCGCTGCGTGCCGAGACCGCGCTCCATGCCGGCGCAGCGGCGCTGGCGCTCGGCCTGGTCGCGGGCCTGTACGCGCGCGGCCTCGTCCTCGACTACCGCGCCGTCTGGGAGAGCACGTTTCTCGACATCGGCGCGGCGCACAGTGTCGTCACGACGGTCTTCGGGCCGGCTGCACGCCTCTCCGCAATCGCCTTGCCCGACGAAGCAGGCTTCGCCGCGCTGCGCTTCGTTCACGGCGGCGCGGTCACCGGCGCGCCGGCGGCGCCGTGGATCCATCTGATCGCGCTGACGCTGCTGGGCGCCGTCGTCGTTCCGCGTGCGTTGCTCGCGCTCGGCTGCGCGGCGCTGGCGACGATGCGAACCCGCCGCTTCGCCTTGCCGCTCGATGCACCTTACTACCAGCGGCTCCTTCGCTTGCGCAAGGGCGGCCCGGCCCGTGTCTCGGTGCACCCCTACGGCAGCACGCCGACGCCGCAGGCAACGCTCGGCCTGCGCGCGCTGCTGGCGGCGAGCCTCGGTCCGCGGCTCGACGTGCGTTTCGCCGCGCCGGTCGCCTTCGGCGCCGAGGACGAGGCCGCGCCGCGCGTCGATCCCGACTCCACCCATGCCGTCGCGCTGTACGAGCTCGGCGCGACGCCCGAAGCCGAGAACCAGGGCCGGTTCCTGCAGGCCCTTCGCGCGGCGGCGCCGCCCGGAGCGCTGCTCGCCGCGGTCGTCGATGCGACCGGCTTCACGCGCCGCTTTGGCGCCGTTCCCGGACGGGTCGATGAGCGGCGCGCGGCCTGGCGCGCCTGGGGCAAGACGCTCGACACGACGCCGGCGGTGGTCGACCTCGAGCGCGCCCAAGCCGCCGCGTCGGCCGACCTCGATCAGGCGTTCGCCCCGGCCGGCGCGACGATGGCGTCATGAGTCGGGCCGACGCCGCCGGCGTCTCGCTCAGCCTCGTCTCGCACACCAATGCCGGCAAGACGACGCTGGCCCGCACCCTCCTCGGGCGCGACATCGGCGAGGTGCGCGACGCGCCGCATGTCACCGAGTTCGCCGACTCCCACGCCTTGATCGAGACCGCCGCCGGCGAGCATTTGCGCCTGTGGGACACGCCCGGCTTCGGCGACAGCGTCCGCCTCGCCAAGCGCCTGCGCGGCGCCGAGCGGCCGCTCGTGCGGTTCCTGAGCGAGACCTGGGACCGCTGGCGCGACCGGCCGCTCTGGGCGAGCCAGCAGGCGCTGCGCAACGTGCGCGACGAGGCCGACGTGATGCTCTACCTCGTCGACGCATCGCAGTCGCCCGAGGAGGCGGCTTACGTCGTGCCGGAGATGGAGCTGCTCGCCTGGGTCGGCAAGCCGGTCGTCGTGCTGCTCAACCAGCTCGGCGCGCCGAGCACTGGCAGCGACGACGACGAGGCGCGCTGGCGGCGCCATCTCGCCGGCTTTGCGATCGTTCGCGCGGTCTTGCCGCTCGATGCCTTCGCGCGCTGCTGGGTCCAGGAGCTGACCCTGCTCGGCGCCGTCGCGGCGGCGTTGCCGGCCGACCAGCAGCCGCTGATGGAGCGCCTGCGCGCGGCCTGGCGCGACCGCCGCCTCGCCAGCTTCGATCGCTCGATGCGATCGCTGGCGCAAAGCCTTGCACGCACGGCCCTGGCCAGCGAGCCGCTGCCCGAGCGCGGCGACCTGCGCACGCGGCTGCGCCATGCCGGTGCCGCCCTCGGCATCGGCAAGGGCGACGACACGCCGGCGGCGCTGGCGCAGAAGGCGCTCGCCGACCGGCTCGATGCCGAGACCCGCGCCAGCACGCACGAGCTGATCGGCCTGCACGGCCTCGGCGGCACGGCCGAGCGCGACATCATCGCGCGCGTCGCGACCCAGTACGAGACGCGCCTGCGGCTCGACGAGAAGCAGGCCGCAGCGTGGGGCGGCGCGGTCACCGGAGCGCTGGTCGGCCTGAAGGCGGACGTGCTGAGCGGCGGCCTCACCCTCGGCGGCGGCCTGCTCGCCGGCGGCATCGTCGGCGCGCTCGGCAGCGCCGGCCTGGCGCGCTGCGTCAACCTGGTTCGCGGCGCCGACCGCTCGCTCGTCGCCTGGAAGGCCGAGGCGCTCGACGCCGTCGCCGAGGCGGCGCTGCTGCGCTACCTCGCCGTCGCCCACTTCGGCCGCGGCCGCGGGGACTGGGCCCAGGGCGAAGCACCGCCGCACTGGAAGGACGTCGTCGCGGCGGCGCTCGCTCCGTATCGCGAGGCGCTCGACGCGGCCTGGGGCGAGCGCCAGCTCGCTCGCGGCGCGGACGACGCACTTGCAGCGACGACGCTCGTCGACAGGATCGAGCCGGTCGTTCGGGGCGCGGCGTGGTCCGCCTTGCGAACGCTCTACCCCGAGGCGGGCATGGCCGAGCAAGCGCCCGAGAATGCGTCACCCCTGCCGCATCCATGGTCATGACCTCGCCCACGCCGCCCTCTGTCCGCGCCCTCGTTTTCGATGTCTTCGGCACGGTCGTCGACTGGCGCTCGGGAGTGATCCGCGACGGCGAGGCACTCGCCGCCGCCAAGGGCGTCGCGGTCGACTGGCCGGCCTTTGCCGACGCCTGGCGCGCCGGCTACCAGCCGGCGATGCAGCGCACGCGCAGCGGCGCGATCCCCTGGACCCACATCGACGGGCTGCACCGCTCGATCCTCGACACCTTGCTGCCGCGCTTCGGCCTCGAGTCGCTCGACGAGGCCGAGCGCGCGACGCTCAACCGGGTCTGGCACCGCCTCGATCCGTGGCCCGACGTCGTCGCGGGGCTCGTGCGGCTGAAGCGGCGCTACACGATCAGCACGCTGTCGAACGGCAACGTCTCGCTCTTGGTCGACATGGCCAAGCACGGCGGCCTGCCGTGGGACTGCGTCCTCTCCGCCGAGCTGTTCCATCGCTACAAGCCCGATCCCGAGGTCTATCTCGGTGCGGTTCGGCTGCTCGACGTCGCGCCCGCCGAGCTGCTCATGGTCGCCGCGCACCCGAGCGATCTCGCCGCCGCGGCCGAGGCCGGCCTGCGCACCGCGTACGTGCCGCGGCCCCTCGAGCATGGCCTGGGTGGCTTTCACGGCGCACCGGCCGGGCAGCGCTTCGACGTCGTCGCGAATGACTTCGGCGACCTCGCGGCGCAGCTCGGCGCCTGACGGGCGTTGTCCTTCGACTGGCAGGGGTCCATGGAGCTTCTACCCTTCCTGCGCACCCAGGCGCGCGCCAACCGGCTCGCCAACCACCGTCTCCACGAAGCGATGCGGCCGCTCGCGCGCGAAGACTACGAGGCGAAGCGGACGAGCTTCTTCCCGAGCCTGGCGAACACGCTCGAGCACATCCTCGCCGTCGATCGGTACTACCTCGCGGCACTCCACGGCGAGGCCGACATGGAAGCGCAGTGGCGCGCCGCGCCGCGCGGCGTCGCCCTCGCCGAGCTCGCGCTCGCCCAAGGCGCGGCCGACCGGCGCTTCATCGATCACGTCGACGGCTTGACGGCGCTGGCGCTCGACGAGATCGTCGCGCTCGATCGCGGCGGGGGTCGGGTCCAGCGCGAGCAGCGCGGCCACGTCATCGGCCACCTGCTCGCGCACCAGGTGCACCACCGCGGCCAGGCGCACGCGATGCTGGCCGGCACCTCGGTCGCGCCACCGCAGCTCGACGAGTTCCTGATGCCGAGCGAGGCGCACCTGCGCGTCGCCGAGATGCGCGCGCTCGGCTGGAGCGAAGCGATGCTGTTCGATCGAGGCTGAACCGACCATGGACAACGTCTACCTCACCCCCGAGCACGAGCTGCTGCGCGAGCAGGTCGCGCGCTTCATCGCCCGCGAGGTCGAGCCGCACGCGCTCGCCTGGGAAGACGCCGGCATGACGCCGCGCGAGGTGCTGCGGAAGCTCGGCGCCGCCGGCCTGCTCGGCCTGATGTACGCGGGCGAGCACGGCGGCGGCGACGCCGACGCGCTCACCAACCTCGTGTTCGCCGAGGCGCTCTCGCAGTCGACCTTCGGCGGCTTCATCGTAACCGTGCTGGTCCACACCGACATGGCGAGTCCGCACCTGCACCACGCCGGCACCGCGGCGCAGAAGGCGCGCTGGCTGCCGGGCATCGCGGCGGGAACGACGATCACCGCAGTCGCGATCACCGAGCCCGGAGCAGGGTCCGACGTGGCCGGCATCCGGACCACGGCGACGCGCTCGGCCGACGGCAGCGAGTGGATCCTGAACGGCACCAAGCTCTTCATCACCAACGGCGTCCATGCCGATCTCTACTTCGTCGCTGCCAAGACCGGCTCGGGCCGGCACGCCATGTCGATGTTCGCGGTCGAGAGGGGAACCCCCGGGTTCAGCGTCGGCCGCCAGCTCGACAAGAGCGGCTGGCTCTCGTCCGACACCGCCGAGCTGGTGTTCGCCGACTGCCGCATTCCGGCCGGGAACCTGCTCGGCGAGGAGAACCGCGGCTTCTATTCGGTGATGAAGAACTTCCAGACCGAGCGGATCGCGCTCGCGGCGATGGCGGTCGGCCACTCGACGCAGGCGCTGCAGGGGACCCTGGCTCACGTTCGCGACCGGCGCGCGTTCGGCGAGACGCTGTTCGACAAGCAGGTCGTTCGCCAGCGCCTCGCCATGCTCGATGCCAAGGTGCGCGCGGCGCGGGCGTTCATGTACCACTGCGCCTGGCGCGTGACGCAGGGGCACGATGTCGTCCAGGAGGTGTCGATGCTGAAGGCGCTCACCGGCGAACTCGTCAACGAGGTCGTCTCGGGATGTCAGCAGTTCCACGGCGGGACGGGCTACATGCGCGGCACGGTGATCGAGCGCCTCTGGCGCGACGCTCGCGTCCTCGCGATCGGCGGCGGTGCAACCGAAGTGATGCTCGACGAGGTCGCCAAGCGCTATTGAGTGGACGTCGTGCGGGGCGCCCTCGCATAGGCCCACGCGAGCGCGGTCTTTTCGCGGTGGCACACTGCCCCCGAGGAGCCGAACCAGTTGAATACCCTCGAGATCGAACGCTCGCCGCATGTCGCCACCGTGTGGCTGAACCGGCCCGACGTGCGCAACGCCTTCAACGAAGAGGTGATCACCGAGCTGGCGGGCACGTTCGCAGCGATCGCGGCCGATTCCGAGGTGCGCGTCGTCGTCCTCGGCGGCCGCGGCAAGGCGTTCTGCGCCGGTGCCGACCTGAGCTGGATGCGCAAGCTCGCCGACTACGACTGGACCCAGAACCGCGACGACGCCGGCCGGCTCGCCGAGATGCTGGCGACGATCGACCGCTGCCCGGTGCCGATCGTCGGCCGCATCCACGGCGACTGCTACGCCGGCGGCCTCGGCCTCGCCGCCGTCTGCGACGTTCGCATCGCCGGCGAGGCCGCGACCTTCTGCCTGAGCGAGGCGCGCCTCGGCCTGCTGCCGGCGACGATCAGCCCTTACGTCGTGCGCGCGATGGGCGAGCAGGCGGCGCGCCGCTATTTCGTCACCGCCGAGCGCTTCGATGCCGGCGCGGCGCAGGCGATGGGCTTCGTTCACGAGGTCGCGGCCGCGGGCGCGATCGACGCCGCGGTTGATGGCGTCGTCGCCGCGATCGTCGCCAACGGGCCGATGGCGACGCGCGCCTGCAAGCAGCTCGTGCGCGACGTCGTCGGTCGTGAGATCACGCCCGAGCTGCGCGCCGAGACCGCGCGGCGCATCGCCGACGTCCGCGCCAGCGCCGAAGGCAAGGAAGGGATCCAGAGCTTCCTGGACAAGCGGAAGCCGGGTTGGTTGACCCCATGAATCTCGACCTGACGCAGCTGGTCGCCGTCGCCGCCGCCCTCGGCTGGGCCAGCGGCCTGCGCCTCTATGCGGTCGTCTTCATCACCGGGATGGCCGGGTGGCTGGGCTGGATCCATCTCCCCGGCGACCTGCACGTGCTCGCTCATCCGATCGTCATCGGCGCCGCCGGCCTGATGCTGTTCATCGAGTTCTTCGTCGACAAGATCCCGGGTCTCGACAGCGTCTGGGATGCGCTCCATACCTTCGTCCGGATCCCGGCCGGCGCGGCGCTGGCCGGCGCCGTGTTCGGCGGCGACCAGGCGAGCTGGGTGACGGCGGCGGCGCTGATGGGCGGAACGCTCGCGGCGACCAGCCACGCCACCAAGCTGACGATGCGTGCCTCTGCCAACACCTCGCCCGAGCCGTTCTCGAACATCGCGCTGTCGCTGCTCGGCGACAGCGCCGTTCCGTTCATGCTCTGGCTGTCGTGGGAGCACCCGGTGGTCGCGCTGGTCGCCCTGGCGGCGCTCGTCGTCGCCTCGCTGGTCGTGGTCTGGGTGCTGTGGCAGTTCCTGGCGCGGCTGCTGCGACGCATGCGCAGCGGCCAGATCGTCCACGCGCTCGAATAGCAATCGGAGATCGTCATGGCGATTCCTTCCCGTGTCACCCTGGTCGACGTCGGCCCGCGCGACGGCCTGCAGAACGAGAAGCAGCCGGTCGATGCGGCGATCAAGATCGAGCTCGTCCATCGCCTGCAGGCGGCCGGCGTGCGCGAGATCGAGGTCACCAGCTTCGTCAGCCCGAAGTGGGTGCCGCAGATGGCCGACAACGCCACGGTGCTCGCGGGCATCGAGAAGAAGCCCGGAGTCCGCTACTCGGTACTGATTCCGAACATGAAAGGGCTCGATGCCGCGCTCTCGGCGCCGCGTGCCGAGTGGCCCGACGAGATCGGCGTCTTCGCCGCCGCCACCGAGGCGTTCAGCCAGAAGAACATCAATTGCTCGATCGCCGAGAGCATCGAGCGCTTCCGGCCGGTGGTCGCTGCCGCCCACGCGCACGGCATCAAGGTGCGCGGCGCAGTGTCGTGCGCGGTCGGTTGCCCGTACCAGGGCGAGGTCAGCGCCGACGAGGTCGAGCGCGTCGTCCGGCTGCTGAAAGATATCGGCGTCGACCAGTGCGGCATCTGCGACACGATCGGCGTCGGCACGCCCAAGCGCGTCCAGGCGGCGTTCGAGCGCGCCTTGCGCCACTATGCGATCGCCGACGTCGGCGGCCATTTCCACGACACCTACGGCCAGGCGATCGGCAACGTCTACGCCAGCCTCGAGGTCGGCATCTTCAACTTCGACGCCAGCGTCGCCGGCCTCGGCGGCTGCCCCTACGCCAAGGGCGCGACCGGCAACGTCGCCACCGAAGACGTGCTGTTCCTGCTCGACGGCCTCGGCATCGACACCGGCATCTCGATCGACGGACTGGTCGATGCCGCGGCCTTCATCTCCGGCGCGCTCGGCAGGAAGCCGGTCTCGCGAGTCGCCAACGCGCTGCTGGCGAAGAGAGTCTCGGCGTAGACGAGCCGTGGGACAGACCCTGGCTGCGCCGGCAGCCTCCAGGGTCGGCCTGGACCTCATCGCGGCGATCGCGACGATGCGACGGGTCGCCTTCACCTACCACGGGCAAAGGCGTGTCGCCGAGCCGCAATGTCTCGGCTTCACCTCCACAGGCAAGGAAACCTTGCGCGCTTATCTGCCGCGCGGCGGCAGGATTTCCGAGCCGCTCTTCACCGTCGCCGAGATGACCGATTTCGTCGTCCTCGACGAGCACTTCACCAGGCCGGGGCCAAACTACAAGAAGAGCGATTCGGCGATGAAGACGATCCTGGCCGAGCTGTGATCGCCGATCGGCAGGACCGATGAGCGAAACTGACGCCGTCGAACAACCATCACCAGGAGGTCCGCATGATCGTCAGCCTTCCCACGTACACGTTGATCCACGTCTTCCTGAGCCTGATCGGCGTCTTCGCCGGACTGGTCGTCGTCGGCGGTCTGATGGCGGGCGTCCGCTTCGACCGCTGGGTCGCGTTCTTCTTCGTCACGACGGTGCTGACCAACGTCACCGGCTTCGGCTTCCCGTTCAAGGCGGTGACGCCCGCGCATGTCGTGGGCGCGCTGTCGCTCGTGATCCTGCCGGTGGCGATCGCCGCGCTGTACTGGAAGCGTCTCGACGGGCTCTGGCGCAAGGTCTTCGTCGTGCTGACAGTGTTCGGCCTCTGGCTCAACGTGTTCGTGCTGCTCGCCCAGATCTTCCAGAAGACGCCTGTGCTTGCCGCCCTCGCGCCCGACCCGTCGGCGCCGGCGTTCGCGATCACGCAGGGTCTCGTCCTGCTTCTCTTCGTCGTCATCGGCTGGGCCTGCCTCAAGGGTTACGGCGGCGGTGGCGTCGCCGGCCGCGCTCCCGTCGCCGTGCCGGCCTAAGAAAGCGCATCGCCGGAGCGGGGCCGCGAGCGCCGGTCGATCGCTACTTCTCGACGAACGCCCGCTCGATGACGTAGTCGCCGGCCTGGCCGATGCCGGCCGAGATCGTGAAGCCGGCGGCGTCGAGGACGGCGCGCATGTCCTTCAGCATCGCCGGGCCGCCGCAGATCATGGCGCGGTCGGTCTCGGGGTCGATCTGCGGGAAGCCGATGTCGCTGCAGAGCTTGCCGTTGGCGATCAGGTCCGGCAGCCGCCCCTGATTGCGGAACGGCTCGCGCGTCACCGTCGGGTAGTAGACGAGCTGGTCGCGGACCTGCTCGCCGAGATGGTCGTGCTTCGGCAGCTCGTGCGAGATCAGGTCGGCGTAGGCGAGCTCGTCCACCTTGCGCGTGCCGTGCACGAGCACGATCTTGGCGAAGCGCTCGTAGGTGTCGGGGTCGCGGATGATGCTCATGAACGGCGCAAGGCCGGTTCCGGTGGCGAACAGGTACAGGTTGCGACCGGGCAGGAGGTCGGTCAGGACCAGCGTTCCGGTCGGCTTTCGGCCGACGAGGACGTCGTCGCCGACTGTCAGGTGCTGCAGGCGCGAGGTCAGCGGCCCCTCCTGGACCTTGATGCTGAAGAACTCGAGGTGCTCCTCCCAATGGGCGCTGGCGATCGAGTAGGCGCGCATCAGCGGCTTGCCGTCGACCATCAGGCCGACCATGACGAAGTGGCCGCTCTCGAAACGCAGGCTCGCTCCCCGCGTGCACGTGAACGTGAACAACGACTCGTTCCAGTGATGGACCGACAGGACTTTCTCGACTTCGTATGCCGCCATGCACTGCTTTCAGTTTCGCGCCGGCAGCGTCGCCGGCACGCATACCGACGCCATCACCACGCGCGTGATCTCGGCGAGCCAGGCCTCGCACTCGTCCTGGCGCATCAGGTCGATGCCGAGAAAGCTCGACAGGGTGAAGCGGTTGGAGAGATAGAAGTACCCGAGCGCGGCGAGCGTCAGATAGACCTTCTTGACATCGAGCGCGCGCCGGAACACCTTCTGGCGCGCGCCCTCGGCCAGTATTGTCCCCAAAATGTCGAGCACCGGCCGCGACAGCTGCTTGACCTTCACCGACTTGGTGATATGCCGACCGCGCTGCAGGTTCTCGTTGCTGAGCAGCGCGACGAACTCGGGGTGCGCGATGTAGTAACGCCAGGTGAATTCGATCAGCGCCCGGAGAGCTTCGATCGGGCGCGTCGGGTCGATCTCGAGCGCGCTCTCGGCCTCGCCGAGCTCGCTGTACACGCCCTCGAGGACGTGCAGGTAGAGGCCTTCCTTGCTCGCGAAGTAGTAGTAGAGCATCCGGTCGCTCGAGCGCGCGGCGCGCGAGATCCGCTCGACCCGGGCGCCGCTGTAGCCGTGGCGCATGAACTCGTTGCGGGCGGCGCGCAGGATCCGCGCCTGGGTCTGGACCGGGTCTCGGGTGACGGGCATCGGGTGGCGGCGACTCGGGGTGGCGATGCTCTTTGCAAACTGCGGCAGTCATGCTAGATTGAGTCGCCAATGAAGTAAACACTTCATTCGCAGAGGCGCTGCGTGGCAGCGACCGGGAGCGAGCTGATGAGCATCCGCTTCGAGCGGCCCGAATCGATCGACGAGGCGACGCGCCTGCTCGCTGCCGGCTCGTGGGCGGTGCTCGCCGGCGGCACCGATCTGTATCCCGCACACGTCGGCCGGCCGATGGCCGCGCCGCTCCTCGACGTCACCGCGATCGCCGCGCTGCGCGGCATCCGCCGCGACGCGCGCGGCTGGTCGATCGGCGCGACCACGACCTGGAGCGACGTCGCCCGGGCCGAGCTGCCGCCGCTGTTCGACGCGCTGCGCGCGGCGGCGCGCGAGGTCGGCGGAGCGCAGATCCAGAACACCGGGACGGTCGCCGGCAACCTCTGCAACGCCTCGCCCGCGGCCGACGGCGCGCCGGTCCTGATGGCGCTCGGCGCCTCGGCGGTGCTGCGCAGCGAGCGCGGCGAGCGCGAGCTGCCGGTCGAGCAATTCGTCCTCGGCAACCGTCGCACGGCGCGCGCCGTCGACGAGCTGCTGATCGGCGTGCGCGTCCCGGCGCGGGGAGCGGCCGCACGCTCGGCGTTCATCAAGCTCGGCGGCCGGCGCTACCTGACGATCTCGATGACGATGGTCGCGGTCGTGCTCGACGTCGATGCCACCGGTACGGTCGCCTACGCCGGCGTCGCGGTGGGCAGCTGTGCGGCGATGGCGCGGCGTCTGCCTCGGCTCGAGATGCGCCTCCTCGGCCGGCCCGTCGCCAGCGACCTCGGCGCGCTGGTCGAGCCCGCCGATCTCGCGCCGCTGACGCCGATCGACGACCTGCGCGCCAGCGCCGGGTATCGCCGCGATGCGACGAGCACCTTGCTGAGCCGCGCCCTGCGCGCACTGGCCGCATCATGACCGGGCGCGACCTGCCGGAGGTCCACGTCGTTCGCCTCGGCGTCAACGGTGCCGCGCGCGAGCTCGCCGGCGACCCGACGCGGCGACTGTCGGACGCCTTGCGCGACGAGCTCGGCCTCACCGGCACCAAGATCGGTTGCCATGCCGGCGACTGCGGCGCCTGCACCGTGCTGCTCGACGGCGAGCAGGTCTGCTCGTGCATCGTCGCCGTCGGCCAGTGCGGCGGGCGGTCAGTGACGACGGTCGAAGGGCTCGCGGCCGCAGACGGATCGCTCTCGCCGCTGCAACGCGCCTTCGTCGCCCATGGCGCGGCGCAGTGCGGCATCTGCACGCCCGGAATGCTGATGAGTGCCGAGTCTCTGCTGTGCCGCAACCCCCGGCCGAGCGCCGCCGAGATCGAGGACGCGCTCGCCGGCGTTCTCTGCCGCTGTACCGGCTATCGCAAGATCGTCGAGGCGGTGCTCGCCGTCGCCAACGGCGAAGTGGTCGACGTGGCGGCGCCTGAGGCCGGACGCGCGGTCGGCAGCCGCGCCGCCCGGCTCGATGCGCCGGCCAAGGTCACGGGTGTCGAGCGCTTCGGCGCCGACGCCTGGCCCGCAGCCGGTGCGACCGCCGTGCTGGCGATGCGCGTGATCCGGTCGCCGCACGCGCATGCCTCGTTCGAGGTGGGCGACCTGCGAGAGTTGAAGGCGCGCTGGCCCGGCCTGGTCGACGTCGTCGGCGCCGCCGACGTGCCGCACAACGCCTTCGCGATCTTCCCGGATCTGCGCGACCAGCCCGTGCTCGCCGACGGCATCGTCCGCTTTCGCGGCGAGGCGGTGCTCGCGCTGGTCGGCGACGCGGCGACGGTGGCGGCGATCGCCGACGCCGACGTGCCGATCCGCTACCGGCCGCTCGCCGCCACTGCATCGATGCCGGCAGCGCTCGCGGCCGCCGACCGCGGCGCGGCACTGCATGCCCGCTATCCCGACAACGTGCTGTGCCGCGGCCGGGTCGCCCGCGGCGACGTCGACGCCGCGCTGGCCGGCGCCGCGGTCACGGTCACGGCGACCTTCACGACGCGCCACGTCGAGCACGCCTACATCGAGCCCGAGGCCGGCTACGCCGAGGTCGTCGCCGGCCGAGATGCCGGCGGCGCGTCGCGCAAGCGCGTGCGGATCTTCGCGTGCACGCAGACGCCCTACATGGACCGCGACGAGATCGCCAGCGTCCTGCAGATCGAGCCCGAGCGGGTGCACATCGTTCCGTCGGCGATCGGCGGCGGCTTCGGCGGCAAGCTCGATCTTTCGGTCCAGCCGCTGGTCGCAGTCGCGGCCTGGAAGCTCGGTCGACCGGTGCGGCTGGTCTACGAGCGGCCCGAGTCGATGCAGTCGAGCACCAAGCGCCACCCGGCCGAGATGCGCGCGAGCGCGGCGTGCGACGCAGCCGGCAGGCTGGTGGCCTTCGACTTCGCCGGCGACTTCAACACCGGCGCCTACTCGTCATGGGGTCCGACGGTGGCCAACCGCGTGCCGATCCACGCCACCGGTCCGTACCGCGTCCTGCACGTTCGTGCGTTGACGCGCGCCGTGCTCACCAACGACAGCATTGCCGGCGCCTTTCGCGGCTTCGGCGTGCCGCAATCGACCCTGCTCGGCGAGCTGCTGATCGACGAGCTGGCCGCGCGCTCGGGCCAGGACGCGCTCGAGTTCCGCCACCGCAACGCCCTCGTCGCCGGCGACACGACGCCGACCGGCCAGACCCTTGCCGCGAGCGTCGGCCTGCAGGCTTGCCTCGCGGCGCTGCGGCCGGCGTGGGCGTCGGCACGCGAGGCGGCGAGCAGCTTCAACGCGCGCGCCGAGGCGAGCGAATCGGCGCTGCGCCGCGGCGTCGGCATTGCCTGCATGTGGTACGGCATCGGCAACACGGTGATCGCCAATCCGTCGACGATGCGCGGCGCGCTGCGCTGGAACGCGGCCCGCGGCGGCCATCTCTTCCTCTACAACGGCGCGCAGGAGATCGGCCAGGGCACGGCGACGGTCATGCCGCAGATGTTCGCCGACGCGGTCGGCCTGCCGCTGGCCGCGGTCGAGCAGGTGATGGGCGACACCGATCTGACCGCCGACGCCGGCAAGTCGTCGGCGTCGCGCCAGACCTTCGTCTCGGGCAACGCCGCGCGCGCCGCGGGTCGCGAACTGCGCCGGCAGCTCGTCGAGCGGCTCGGCTTCGCCGCCGCCGACGACGAAGCCGGCGTCGCGCTGGCGCTCGATGGCCACCGTCTCGTCGCTCGGCACGGCGATGACGAGCGCGCGCTCGACCTGCGCGCGCTCGCTGCCGCCACGGGCGGCCCCGACCTCCTGGCCGCAAGCGGCCACTTCAACCCGCCGACCGTGCCTCTCGACGCCGACGGCCAGGGCGTTCCCTACGCGACCTACGGCTTCGCGGCGCAGATCGCCGAGGTCGAGGTCGACCTGGAGCTCGGCACCGTCAAGCTGCTCCACATCCACGCCGCCCACGACGTCGGTCGGGCGATCAACCCGACCCAGGTCGAGGGCCAGATCCACGGCGGCATCGCCCAGGGGATCGGCATGGCGTTGATGGAGGAATACGTCAACGGCAAGACCGACAACCTGCACGACTACCTGATCCCGACCGTCGGCGACGTGCCGCCGATCACGGTCCATCTGATCGAGGACCCGGAGCCGCTCGGGCCGTGGGGCGCGAAGGGCGTCGGCGAGCCGGCGCTGGTGGCGACGGCGCCGGCGATCCTGAACGCGATCCATGCCGCCACCGGGATTCGCATGCGCGAGGTGCCGGTGACGCCGAGTCGCCTGCGTGCGGCGATCGCCGCGGCGGCGCGCGAATCTCGGGCGGACAAAACGCGATGAGCGACTCGTTCGCGCCGCGCTCCGACGGCCAGCCGGTCGTTCTCGAGCACTCGCGCGCGCCCGAAAACATGGCCGCCGACAAGGTGCGCTGCGAGGCCTGTCCGGTGCTCTGCCAGATCAGCCGCGGCAAGCTCGGCGCGTGCGACCGCTACGGCAACGTCGACGGCGTGCTGACCCGGCTCGACACCCTGCACCTGGTCGCCCGGCCCGGCATCGACCTCGTCCCCTGGCAGGCGGCGCGCGACGGCGCCTGGGACGGATCGCTGGTCGCTGCGAGCGGCAGGGACGCGCCGGTGTTCGTCTCGGGCATCGGCTCGGGGACGACCTACCCCGACTACAAGCCGGCGCCCTTCATCGTCGCCTCGCAGCACACCGGTGTCGATCTCGTCACCGTCGTCACCGAGGGCATCTTCAGCTACTGCAGCTTCAAGGTGAAGATCGACACCGACCGCTACCTCGGCCCCGAGCAGGCGACCGTGCGCCACCGCGGCGAGGCGGTTGGCCACGTCTCGACGATCGAGTACGGCTCGCAGTTCCTCGCGCTCGGCGGCGTGCACCACCTCACCGGCGGCTCGAAGAAGGAGGGCCGCATCGCCTGCGAGATGATGATGGCGCTCGGCAACAAGCAGTCGGTCGAGCTCGAGATCGAAGGCGGCGCTCGCGTCGTCGTCGCCGCCGACAAGCCGCCGATCGTCGACGGCGTCGAGGAGCAGAGGATGCGCGTCGGTTGCGGCTCGGCGACGATCGGCATCTTCGCCCAGCAGTGGGCCGGCCACGTCGACGAGGTCGTCGTCGTCGACGATCACATCACCGGCGTCCTCTCCGAGCACCAGGCCGGCAAGTTCCTCGACATGGCGCCTTCGGGCATCCGCGTCCGCGGCCGCAAGTCGACTCCCGGGCGCTACTTCCAGGTCGCCAATCCCGGGTCGGGCTGGGGCGGCACCGACATCACCGACCCGCTCGCGATCGTCGAGTCGTGGGAGTCGGAGCATGGCGCGCGGCCCGGGCTGCGCCTGCTGATGGTCTCGACCACCGGCGAGGACTCGGCGTGGTTCGTCCTCGACGACGATCTCGTGCCGCGGCCGGCAGAGATGCCACGGGCGGTGCGTCGCGTGGTCGAGCGCATCGGCGAGAACTGCGAACCGTCGCTGTGCTCGGTGCTCTACGTCGCCGGCGCCGGCGGGTCGCTGCGCGCCGGCGTCACCGAGAACCCGGTCGCGCTGACCCGGTCGATCAAGTCGCTGCTCGTCAACGTTACCTGCGGCGGCGCGCCGGTCTACGTCTGGCCGGGCGGCGGCATCACGGTGATGGTCGACGTCGCCAAGATGCCCGCCAACAGCTTCGGCTCGGTGCCGACGCCGGCGATCGTCTCGCCGATCGAGTTCACGATGCAGCGCGACGACTATCGCGCGCTCGGCGGCCACATGGATCGCGTGCGACGCCTTGACGACGTCGTCGCCGCCGGCGGCTGGCGCGTGATCGAGGCCGAGCCGGGAGTGCCCTGGCCGTTGCGAACGTCGACCGGAGGCGGTCGATGAACGCAGCGCAGGGATTCGGCGGCGCTGCCGTCCGGCGCCGCCTCGGCCGCAGCCGCTGGCACTTCCAGCACGGCCCGATCGATTGCATCGTCGGCGTCGACGGCGCCGAGGAGGTCGTCGCCGTCGCGCTCGAGCAGGCGTGGGCCCGATTCGAAGGCGTGCTCGCCGAGCTCGTCGGCGAGCTGCCGCTGTTGCGCGCCGATTTCTCGGCCGCGCGAACGCCAAGCGTTGGCGCCCACGGAGCGGTCGCCCGGCGCATGCTCGCGGCTTGCCGTCCCTACGCCCAGGCAGGCACCTTCATCACGGCGATGGCCGCGGTCGCCGGCAGCGTCGCCGACGAGCTCGTCGCCTTCTTCGTGCGCCCGGGAATCGTGCGCGCCTACGTCAACAACGGCGGCGACATCGCTCTGCACCTCGGTACGGGGCAGACGTTCGACGTCGGCGTGGTCGCCGACCCGGCGCTCGCGCTGGCCGGCGCGCCGCCCGCGGGCCGCTTCGCCATCGATGCCGGTTCGGCGGTGCGCGGCATCGCCACCTCGGGCTGGCGCGGCCGCAGCTTCTCGCTCGGCATCGCCGACAGCGTGACCGTGCTGGCTCGCAGCGCCTCCGTCGCGGATGCGGCGGCGACGATCGTCGCCAACGCGGTCGACGCCGACGATACCGGCATCGTCCGCGCGCCGGCGAGCTCGATCCGCGACGACAGCGACCTGGGCGAGCGCCTCGTCGTTCGCGCCGTGCCGGCGCTGGCAAGGTCGGTCGTCGATCGGGCATTGGCACGCGGCGCCGCAGAGGCGCGCACGCAGATCGACGCTGGCCGCATCATCGGCGCCGTGCTCTCGCTGCAGGGGCGCTGGCGCGTCGTGGGCACGGTTGTCGGGGAGCCGCGGCTCGACGTCGCTGACGGCTCATCGGCATCATCGCCATCTCGCGTTCGCGCCGAACGCATCCTCGCCGTCTGCTGAAGGCATCGAAGGACTCGCATGCTCTATCCCGCCAGCGCCACCGCCCCCGAAGTCAACGTCCGCAAGCTGGTCTGCGTGGTCGAGGACGTCTGGCACGACAATGGTCCGCGCCTGGCGCAGCCGCTGCGTCGCGGCAGCCTCGCCGCGGTGCTGAGGAACCCTTACGCCGGGCGCTACGTGGCCGACATCCAGCCGATGATGGAGGCGCTCAAGCCGCTCGGCCGCGAGATGGCGGCGCGCCTGGTCGCGGCGCTCGGCGGGCCGAGCCGGATCGAGGCCTACGGCAAGGGCGCGCTGATCGGCCTCGCGGGTGAGCTCGAGCACGGCGCGCTCTGGCACGTCCCGGGTGGCTACGGCATGCGCGACCTGCTCGAGGGCTCGCACGCGATCGTGCCGTCGACGACCAAGATCGGGCCCGCCGGCGCGTCGATCGACGTGCCGATCCACCACCGCGTCGCCGCCTATGTGCGCAGCCACTTCGATTCGATCGAGGTGCGCGTCGCCGACGCGCCGCGGCCCGACGAGATGCTGCTCGTGATCGCCATGACGACAGGAGCGCGGCCGCACGAGCGCGTCGGTGGACTGCGGGCAGACGAGATTGCGAAGTTCGATGGGCAGCGCTAGCGTCGGCCGCAGGGGCGAGCCACTCGGCACGATCGATGCATGAGGGAAGGCCAGGGGATTCAACCAATCAGGAGGTTCGCGATGAGCAAGATGCAACGCAGGGATTTCGTACGCCAAGCCGGTGCCGTCGGCCTGCTCGGCCTTGCCGGCGCGCCGTTCGCGTTCGCCGTCGCAACGGTCAAGCCCGACGCCAGGAGCGCGCTGCTCGTCATCGACGTGCAGAACTGCTTCGTCACCGGCGGCACGCTGCCAGTGAAGGAAGGCGAGGCGGTGGTGCCGATCATCAACAAGCTTTCGGAAGCGTTCGAGAACGTCATCGTCACGCAGGACTGGCACACCGCCGGGCACGTCTCCTTTGCGTCGGCACACAGCGGCAAGAAGCCGTTCGAGACGACGAAGCTCGGCTACGGCACACAGGTGCTCTGGCCGGACCATTGCGTCCAGGGCTCGGCGGATGCAGCGTTGCACAAGGACCTCGCGCTGCCGAAGGCGCAGCTCATCATCAGGAAGGGCTACCACCAGGGCACCGACAGCTACTCGGCGTTCATGGAGGCCGACGGCAAGACCTCGACCGGCCTGGCCGCGTACCTGAAGGCGCACGGCATCGACACCGTCTACATCTGCGGCCTGGCGACCGACTTCTGCGTCGCCTGGAGCGCGCTCGACGCGAGGAAGGCCGGGTTCAAGGTCTACGTGATCGAGGATGCGTCGCGCGGCATCGACCTCAACGGATCGCTCAAGGCAGCCTGGGACAAGATGGCCAAGGCCGGCGTCAAGCGCATCCAGTCGAGCGACATCGCCGCCTGACCCTCACTCCTTCCCGAAAGACTTCCCCATGCTGAAGCCATTCCTCCTTGCCGCCTCGCTGGCCGCGCTCGTCGTCGCCGCCCCCGCGAAGGCGCAGGACACGATCAAGATCGGCGAGATCAACAGCTACAAGGCGCAGCCCGCCTTCCTCGACCCGTACAAGAAGGGCTGGGAGCTCGCGGTCGAGGAGGTCAACGCCGCCGGCGGCGTGCTTGGCAAGAAGCTCCAGGTGATCTCTCGCGACGACAACGGCAGCCCCGGCGACGCGGTGCGCGTCGCCGAGGAGCTGGTGTCGCGCGAGGGCGTGGCGCTGATCGCGGGAACATTTCTCTCCAACACCGGCCTCGCGGTCACCGACTTCGCCAAGCAGAAGAAGGTGTTCTTTCTCGCCGCCGAGCCGCTGACCGACAAGATCACCTGGCAGAACGGCAACCGCTACACCTTCCGGTTGCGCCCGAACACCTACATGCAGTCGGCGATGCTGGTGCCCGAGGCGGCCAAGCTGAACAAGAAGAAGTGGGTGGTCGTCTACCCGAACTACGAGTACGGCCAGTCGGCGGCCGCGACCTTCAAGGCGATGCTGAAGAAGATCCAGCCCGACGTCGAGTTCCTGCCCGACCAGGCCACGCCGCTCGGCCGGATCGAGGCCGGCGCGGTGGTCCAGGCGCTCTCGGACGCCAAGCCCGACGCGATCTTCAACGTCCTGTTCGGCGCCGATCTCTCGAAGTTCGTTCGCGAAGGCAACACCCGCGGCCTGTTCAAGGATCGCCCGGTGGTGAGCCTCCTGACCGGCGAGCCCGAGTACATCGAGCCGCTGCGCGAGGAGGCGCCGGTCGGCTGGATCGTCACCGGCTATCCGTACTACGGCATCCAG
>Ga0207691_10002223_pt1 | contig 18975 bp, 14 predicted proteins | sample KBSM13metaG_FD_184327 | JGI IMG/M metagenome (GOLD analysis project Ga0207691, IMG submission 184327) | Miscanthus rhizosphere microbial communities from Kellogg Biological Station, Michigan, USA - KBS M1-3 metaG (SPAdes) (version 2) | ecosystem: Host-associated > Plants > Roots > Rhizosphere >... | reverse complement strand
CCAATTAGCTTCCATGTATAATGTGGAGATTATTTATGACAACAAGGATGTGCGGAATAAATATTTTGTCGGAAAGTTTAATAAGTCAGATTCCCTGGACATCATACTTAAATATATAACGACAGCCAATCGACTTACAGTTACTAAAAAAGACAAGACCTATATTATTAAGTAAGTAAATCATTTTATAGCATAAACGGGCATATCTAACGAGTGGCCGTCGCCGCCTCTTTCATTTTTAAAACTTGCTGTATGAAATTCAATTCAATCTTTTTTAAGAGTATTGTATTATTTATCTCCTTCCTTCTTTTCTTTACTATTCATTCAACAGCTCAAAATTCATTTACTGTTAATGGGCAAATAATTGATGAAAATGGTAAAGGTCTTGAAGGCGTTACTGTGGCTGTTAAAGGAACAAAAAACCAAACAGCCAGTTCCCCCAGCTCGATCGCTTGCAACGAGAGATATTGTTAGATACAGCTATATGTTTCTTGCGCTCGCAATTTCAATCGAGAATTTCCTCTCGCGAATTTGTAAGCAGAAAGAATCGTACCTAAAAGCGTCCGAAGAAGCAGAGGATCCGCCGCCGTTTCTGACCATAGTCGATGAGACTCGAAGTTTTTTTAGGTCGGCATCATCCTCGATTGACTAGAAGACGAGCGCTGTTAGGCTTAATCGAAACGCAGGGCGTTCGCAACCCGGCCGTGCCTTACACTATCGGAAATGTACAACGCGGACGTGAGTTGATGACTCAGGCTCCACGATTTCTAACCAAGGTGACTCGCCGCATATAATTGTAATGTTGAACGTCGTGTCACCGCATATCATTATAATTCGGACCAGTTTCTTTTTTTGTGCGCAGTGCAAAACCTTTTCCTAAAACAACGCCGCTCGGCAAAAGCCGATCTTTACGAACCGCATCGTTCGGGCGCAATGCTTTAGCATCTGTATCACTCTGACCGAATTTCGCGAAATACTTAACCTTACGGAACGCCTCGCAAGCGGAATAATGCTTACAGACTCAAATCTACGTTCGGCGGTTGACGGTCTATGGGACAGACTATGGTCCGGCGGACTCTCCAACCCGCTCGACGCTATCGAGCAATTGAGTTTTCTGCTGTTTCTCAAAAACCTAGACGAAAAGGAGCAGGATAAAGAACGGGTGGCGCAACTCCGCAGGGTGAATTTCGCGCCTACCTTTCCACGTAAGGAATTACGCTGGTCGCACTGGACGCAGCTTCCAGCCGACAAAGCACTTAAGCAAGTCAAGGACGAAGTTTTTCCATTCGTCAAGACCTTGGGCGGCGCTGGCGGTTCATTTGCGCAACAGATGGCGAACGCCGAGTTCAAAATCAACAAGCCTAGCTTGCTAATTGAGGCATGCAAGGCAATCGACGCGCTACAAATCTCCGCGCATAACCAGGACGTGCAGGGCGACTTATACGAATACCTGCTTAGTAAGCTGAACACTGCAGGCACTAACGGACAGTTTCGCACCCCACGTCACATCATTCGCATGATGCTGCAAATGATCGACCCTCGGCCTGGGGAGCGTATATGCGACCCAGCTGCCGGCACCTGCGGCTTTCTGGTAAATGCTTGGCAGTATTTGCTTGAAACGCACACCAACCCGCGCGACCTCACGTATGACGAGAACGGCTACCCGCATGGCGTCACCGGCGCGAAATTAAGTAAAGAGGAATGGAAACACGCGCAAACGGAGGCCCTGACCGGCTTCGACAGCGATTCGGGTATGACCATGCTTCGCATTGGCAGCATGAACTTGATGCTGCACGGCATTGAATCACCCAATTTCCGCTACACCGATACACTCTCGAAAGCGTTCGACGAGGCACGTGCCTACGACATTGTCCTCGCAAACCCACCCTTCAAAGGCGCAATCGATGTGGCGGACGTAAATTCGTCACTGCCGGCCAAGTGCAAGAAAACCGAAATCCTGTTTATTTATCTTTTCCTTAGACTGCTGGAAAATGGCGGGCGGGCGTCCGTGATCGTTCCTGACGGCGTCCTATTTAGTTCTTCCAAGACACATGTCGAAACTCGCAGGAAACTAATTGAAGAAAACCGGCTCGACGGCGTCGTTTCCATGCCATCGGGCGTGTTCCGACCTTATGCGGGTGTTTCCACGGCCGTCCTCCTATTCACCAAGGGTGCGGCAACAGAACGGATCTGGTTTTACGAGATGGAACATGACGGATTTTCGCTCGACGACAAGCGCCAGCGCGTGGTAGAGAACGATATTCCTGACCTAATTGAATGTTGGCGGCAACGGCGTGATGCAAAGTTTCAGCGAAAGCGCACAGAACGCCTTGCCGACCTTCAAAAGCAAATTGCCCCGCTGAAAGCCGATCGGCTCCATCATCACGAAATAATTAATCGACTCAGGTTCGAGGAAGTTATTGCCAACGATGGAAACGCGAATGCGGCCCGCGGCGCGCGCCAACAGGCCGAGAGCGAACTCGACACCTTGCAAATGCAAATAACGCCTCTGCAGACGGAAATCAACCAGCTTGGACGTCAGTTTTGGGTGAGCAAGGATCAGGTTAAAGCGAACAACTATGACCTTTCAGTGAATCGCTATCGGAAAATCGAGCAGGACAAAATTAACTATGAAAAACTCGCCGTCACGCTTCAACGAATGAAATGTTTAGAACATGCCGCAGTGAACGACGTTATCGCGCTTGAAAGAATGATCAAATGAGCGTGGGAACTGCAGCTGCAATCGGCGAATTAATGGCACCGAGATTTGGTTTTGTTGACCCGTCTAGATTCCCTGACGAAGCATTCGACCTTTACAGCATAGCGGCTTTCGACTCTGGAATACCCGAAGTCGAGGTTGGTGGCAATATCAGGTCTACCAAACAGGTTGTGCGTCCTGGTGATGTTTTGCTTTCGGGAATTGCTCCGCACATCCGGCGCGCGTGGGTAGTCAATAAAGATCGAGGGCGGAGATTGATCGCGTCGGGTGAGTGGATTGTCTTTCGAAGCGAAAAGTTTTATCCCGATTATCTTCGACACGCTTTGGTCGCGGACCGCTTCTATGCGCAGTTCATGCGAACCGTATCGGGAATCGGTGGGTCGTTGCTAAGAGTACGACCGGCACAAATTACAGACATAGAAATTTTCCTGCCGCCATTACCCGAGCAGCAGCGCATTGCAAAACTATTGGAACAATCGGACCATCTGCGCCGCATCCGCCACCATGCGCTTGAACTAAGTGACGCGTTCCTACCTGCTGCGTTTGTGGAGCTCTTTGGTAGTCTAAGTGCTAATGATAGAGGATGGCGGGTTGTTCCGTTTAAAAACGTATGCGCAATTGATGCGCCCCTGGTCGACCCGAGAAAGACGCAATATCGATCCTTGCCGCATATTGGGGGCGATAGTATCGAATCGGTCACCGGCCGCCTTTTAAACTATAGGACGGCCGCAGAAGATGGGCTAATAAGCGTAAAGTTTCTGATTGGCTCCGAACATGTTTTGTTTTCCAGAATCCGCCCAAAGCTACGCAAAGTCTCAACTCCCAACATGGTTGCGCTTTGCAGTGCTGACATTTACCCGATTCGCGCCAAAACGGGAGACTTAAATTTCAATTATTTAACAAGTTTTTTACGTTCCGATTATTTCAGTCGCATCGTATCAAACCTCGCGGAATCTCGGACCAACATTCCCAAAGTAAACCGCGAGGAATTGGCGGACATTCCGGTCTTTTTGCCACCAGAGAAAGATCAAAGAAAGTTCGCGTCCTTGGCACAGCGTCATGAAGGATTGCTTGCGCGTCAACGCGAAGCGCTGCGTCAAGCAGATCACCTGTTTCAGACCCTATTGCATTGCGCGTTCGAACCTGCCGCCTGATTCCCGCCAAGAAGGCAGCCTCGCATTGGCAGTTGGAGCTCGACGAATTTTATCTCCGCGGCGATTCGGCATCGAACGAATTGCGATTAGCGAGCCTTTATTCCATGACGCGATACTTCCAACCCATGTAGTTACTGTTCTATCTCGGCCACTTTGCGTAAATCTTACGCAATTACACATGATACGATGCAGCCCGAAGAGGCAGAAACGTAGAATAACCATATTCTTATTCACGCGTTTAGCGTCGCCTTAAGAAGCCAGTGCAGCGACATCGCGATCTTCAGGACCTCGCTGTATCTATATTCAGGACTAGCTTTCGGAGAGCGCCAGATATATGCTCGCCATAGTAATTTGTCCCGAGCCGAGGCGAATAATATCTGATGCTATTAAATTGGAATCGCAAAAAAGGCTAGGCGCGCAATGCGCCCCAGTTCGGCTTACACTACCTTCTTATCAAAAAGGGGCGGAATAGTGGAACTTGAAACCTACTGGTATGAATGTTCTCCCTTTTTATACACCGCATTGGGCGGTTTCATCCTCGGCCGCGCCGATTCAATCCTTCTACTAGTTTCCAGCGTCTTATTGTTATCTGCTGGGGGGACAATTTTGATTCTTCGCAGAAGACATGCCCTCAACGAAATACGAAGACTTAGATTCGGAACGATCGACGACTCGAATGACGATATCGACGTCTTGCCTTCAAAATAGCTCGGCTACGGGATGTCGTATGCCCACGCTACTCAAACAACTCAGCGCAGAGTCAGAACTTAAAGATGGCCCGCCCTTTGCTGTAAGATATTTGCGAAATACTCAATTGCTCGCAGTCGAATAAAATTTCCCCCGTGGGTTTTTAAAAGTCAGAGATTGTTGTGTCGAGCGACCGATCAGGAGAAGTGCTCGGCACCTAACGAATCGCGCGTTAGTCACGAAGCAAACACTAAGATGCTGATGGACGACAAAGTAGCTTCGTCGTCGCCGCGATCTCTATGTCAGGGCATCGCGATCCGTTCATATGGGTTAAAAACTACTTCTATGGTCTTCTGACTCTTCACTTCGCGGCCGTTTTTCAGCGCTGGGGAAAACTGCAAAGCCTGTGTAGCGGTAAAAGCCGCTTCTTCAAACACACCAGGTGGTGTCGCCTCCAATATAGCGGTCATATCGATGCTGCCGTGCTCATTGATAAAAATCCGCAATTTTACCTTGCCCGCGATCCGCATTTCATAGGCTTGTTTTGGATAAATGAGCTGAACTTCGTTGATCTGAGAAGCACGCACATCGAGTTCTTTCGCAGCAAAATATCTATCAAACGGAAATTCGAATTGCACCATTCCTGGATCGCTTGCCGGCGCGTTAGATCGCGTCTCCGCGACATTCGTATCGATAGCTTGAGGCTCTGCGGCGACCCTGAGTGCATCGTTAGAGGATACTAGAACGGAGATTTCATGCAAGTCTTTAGAATGAGGTGCGAGTAAAACTTCGATTCTCGAAGGAAACTGCCACGCCATCTTGTCTGTCACTCGCGGACTTAAGCCTAGCGCAAGGAGCATGTGAAGGGTGGCCGAAATCGCGATGCCGGTCGCAATTCTTATCGTTGAAGACGATATGGTGTAAGGCACAACAATTCACCAATTCGCGAGAATCCGATGTCCGACAATAATCACGGAGCCAATGGGTCGAAAAAAGCAGGCGGTCAGTCCGCCGTGCACTTCTGCGAGCATGCCTAGTCAATTTCCTTATACCAATAGTTTCGCAAACGAGCTCCCACCGGTGAACCAGTCGGCGTTTGCACTGAGGTACCTGAGATTACTGCTTCGACCAGCTTGCCATCTAAGGTGACTACCACGTGCACCGGTGAAGGCAGATAGCCACCGCCAGGGTGTACCGTTGAGCGGCTCACCGCGGTAAGCACTCCATTGCTTATATTGAGCACATTCGTAGCAGTTGCATCGACTGTGCTGACCACGTATTCGCGCGCTATGCCCAAGTTGCTGCCGCACATGCCGCCGCCCGCAGTTGAGGATGGCTGGTTGGTATTGAAGAACGTCGAGTTTGCGATCGTCGCTGCGCTGCCGATAACCTTCTCTCCCGCGCCAAGTGTGATAAACCAGCCGTTGGAGCTATTCAAGGCTGCCAACGAGTTCGCCTGAGTCTGGCCTGCACTGCAGCCGGTCGGATCTTGGATGCAATCATTGGTCGCATCGAATAACGCTGATTCTATTATCGTCGGCTCGGTTATGCTTGCGCCCGTGATCGGGCCGATATCCTTGCCCTTGTCCTTGAACATATACATCCGGTTGACGACAGTGGTCTCGAACGGGTGCTCGCGGTCTCCCGAGCCGATCAGGACTGCGTCATACCCGACTTGGCCAACGACGTCAGGCGGGAATAGAAACTTGCGCCGGCCTGCCGCGGTCGTCAAATCCCCGATCGCCGCGATCTTAGTGACCGTGGAACTAGCGAGATTCGTGCCGGCGAAGTCGATGCGCCAGACGTTACCCCCTGTATCGCCGACATAGCCGTGTGTGACTACGCCGCTGCCGGCGTTTCTGACCATAGATATGTCTGACGGGATTGCAAAGTCCATTCCTGGTACGGCCAGGGTAAAACCGCGACCCGCTTTGCCGGCGCTCCAAACCACGGCGCCGGTGATTGCGTCGACAACATAGATGCCGCGGCCCATGGTTCGGTTTACCGTGCCCGACACGGTTGTGACCGAAGTGGCGGTTGCGAGAGTGACTGCACTGGGCTCGATGTCTTCCACGGCCGGGTCGTAACCCGCGCCGAAGACTAGGATCGGATTGCTATAGCCAGCTACGCTGCTTACCGCCGTCGGATTGGACCAGGTCTGGCCCAACTCGCTGAAGCCGGCGGTGGTATTGTCGATCTTCCACAGGAACTTGGGACTATTTGGATTGTTGACATCGAGCGCGTAGATGAACTGGCCGCCGCGCCGCATGGCGATATAGAGGTTGACGGCATCGCCCGAATCGCCGAGCCTTCCGTTGTTGTTGGCATCTTTGACATAAACCCCGATCGGCCCGTCGGCAAAGTACGGCTTCTTGAACGAACTGCTGATCGTTGGCGAGTTTGTGCGCATGCGCGTGAAGCTACTGAAGAATTCCTGCGGGATGAAGCCCCAAGCCTCCCGTCCCGGTGCGAGCGCCGCGGAATCGGATGCGTCAGTGGCGTAGCCGCCCTTGACGGCATGGACAATGCCGTCATTCGCGCCGTAGTAGACATAGACGTCATTGTCCGAGCCGAAGCGGTTGTAGTTCACCACCGCGGGACGGGAATGCAACACGTCGCCGTGCACTGAGGCGCGGACGTCGGTGAGATTTGCATTCGAATTCTCGTCCGCGAAGTTGTCCTCGCCGCGCACCCAGTTGATCAGGTCACTTCGGGCGGAAGTGGCGCCGGTCCCGAGCGCCACGATGGTCCCGCTAGCGTCGCCTTGAGCTGTGGCGATCGGATAAGTGAAAGTATCGGCATCGATCGCGGTGACCGTGAATGTGCCATTGAAAGCGCCGGGGCTGGCGCCGGAGATGGTTACCGAGTCGCCGGTCGCAAACCCGTTCCCCGGCGACGTCGCGCGCGCGATGATGGTCGCAACCGACGCGCTGACCGATGTGCTGGTGTTCGCTCCGGGCGCGGTTGTGAGCGGGTAAGTAAACGTGTCGGCATCCACGACGGTGATTGTGAATGCGCCGTTATAGGCAGGCGGCGCCGCGCCCGCGATGGTTACCTGCTGGCCGGTGGTATAGCCGTGGGCGGGCAAGGTCGCGATCGCTTTTGAATTCAGGACCGGTGGCCGCGCAGTGTAGGTTGCGCCGCTCGGCGGCGCGGCAAGCGCGGTTCCGGTCGAATAAGTGAAAGTATTAGCATTGGGCACCGTCAGGATCGTATAGGTGCCGGGGTGCACGGTATCGCCACTCGGGCTCTCTATCACGACCGAGTTGCCGACGCTGAAGCCGTGAGTCGCGACAGTTGCCGTCACGGTGGCGAGGGTGCTGGTCGACGCGGTGGCTGTGGCGCTGGAATTCGCCGGTAACACGGACGGGGTCACATAAGTGAATGTCGTGGGGCTAGTTACGGTGATCGTAAATGTGCCGTTGTATCCCGCGACGTTGGAGCCGGCGATGGTTACGGAGTTGCCGGTGGACAACAGATGGGGCGCTGAGGTCGTCGCAGTCACAGTCGTGCTGCCGCCGGTGAGTGCAAAAACCGGCGAAGCGGAGTTCGATCCGGGGGCTCCAGCCACAGTGTAAGTGAACGAATTAGCAGTGACGTTGGAGATCGTAAAAGTGCCGTTGTAGTTGGAGGGATTCGCCCCACTGATAATCGCCGACGTATTACCGACCATACTAGTACCCGTGTAAGTGGCCGTCGCGGTGTTCGTATTCCCAGAGGCAGTGATGCTGGTGCAGCCCGCTCCGCCCGTCGCCGCCGCGGCACCTGCGCTCGAACCCATCGTGTACGTGAAATGGTCGGTATCGATAACGGTAATGTTGAATGAGCCGTTGAACTGGCTGGGGGATGCGCAGGCCATAGTCACCGCTTGCCCGCTGCTGTAACCGTGACCCGGCAGGGTCGAGGTGGCGGTGGTTGAATTGACCGAGACGGTAACTGACCCCGTGCCGCCCGTACCGGTACCCGGGTTGCCGCTTGAATTGATCTGGAAAGTCTTGGCGGCGGCGTTGATATTTGAAATCGTGAAAGTGCCGTTGTAGGCGCTTACCGAGTTCCCGGCGATAGTCACAGTGAGAGTGTTGGCGAAATTGCTCGGTAACGAGGAAGCGGCGGTGACGACAAAATTGCTCCCGCTCTTGGTGATACTCGAAATCCCGACGCTTTGCGTGCTCGCCACTGCTCCGGTCAAGGCGCTGACGGTCTTGGGCACTGCAGTCGTCAGGTTGGTGATTGTGCGCGTGGTCGCACCATTGCTGAGGCTGGTCACGTTGAGCGCGCTCGCGGCATTGGTGAGCGTTGCCGGCTTGCGATCGGTAATCGCCGCGACCGCTTTTGTCTGAAACGCGGTCAGCGGCGACACTAGCCGGGTAGAGAGTTGCAGAGCGACGGCGCTGATATCGGTGTTGGCTGTACTAAACGGCGTGGCCGATAATGGGCTGCCCGTATTGCAATTGTTGAAGCTGCCGGTGGTGCAGGTGTAGAGGTTGCGTAGGGTTGGAGCACTCTGCGCAGCGGCGTAGGCCGTCCGCAACTGCTGCGCGGCGCCACCTTTCTCTACCAGGTCGCCGTCGGGTGCGTCGGACGCTCCGCCCACACCGTTCTGGCTTGGATCCCGATAGCTCCAGAAGTTTGAGCTACCGGTCCAAAAACTCGTCGCACTGCCGTTTACGAATCCCGTGACGCCGTTTTCTATCGAGTTGCCGACTGCAGGTGGCAGGCCATTTGCCGCGTCTGCAAGGAATGCTCGGGGAGTAGTGGAATTGGGATCGAGTGCCAGATTATAAAGCTTTAGATTGCCTGGCCAGCGTGGCGCCTTGTTGGCGTCGGGGCGGAACACGCCAACGTAGACTTGGTTTAGGTTGGTGCCGCGCACATTGACGCTAACCGGTAGCGTGGTCGAAGCGAACACGCTGTTGACGGCCTGAACTTCTGAGAATATGGCGTTTAATGCGTCGACTATTGCAGTGCCTGCGACACCGCTGGTCACGGCGAAATACTTACCTTTGCCGTTGGTTGCCATGCTCTTCAGCAGCGCCGTCATATCCGGCCCTTGCCCTGTGGTGCCGGGGTCCACCTCCACAGTGTAGGTAATGACGTTCTGCACGCCGTCCAAACCTGTGATCACGTCGGCATTGGCCATGTATTTTGCCATCTCATCGGCCCAGTTAGCTTGTTGTCCGCTGGGGGTAATTCCGATGGTATCCGGCGGATTCTTGCTGACGAGTGCAGCAAGCAAACTCTGAAGCTTGGACCGCGCCGAAGCATTTTCCGAAGCCGGTCCGTTGCTGATGTAAATGATAAAGTTGCGCTGGCAGGCATCGGTGGCCGGCGAAGTATAGAGACTGGACGCATTGGGATTCGCCGGCAACGCGTGACCAGTCAGGGGCGCGGCGAGCGGATTGAAGGTAGTGTTGCCGGCAAAGTCCGTCTTCACCTTGCCGAAGCTGGCCAGAGAGGCCTTGCCGGCATAGTAGAGATAGGCTTCGTACATGGCAAGACCGGTGGTCGCGTTGTTGCCCTTGTCGGCAAGCTTGTCAAGATTGTTAACGATCGAGGAAAGTGCCGTTTTGTTTCCAGGAAGCATCTGCCGCACGTGATATTTCACGTATCCGCCGTCAACGTTATCGTTCGGAGCACCGGTTTCGGGAAACATCATGAGGCCGACGTTGTACTGGTCGGATAGACCGTTGACGACCTGCACGAGTGCGCTCTTCTCATTGATGAAGGCGGTGTTCCAATTGGCGGTGTTATCCAGGATGATCAGTACATTGGGGCGCTCGGCCGTGATGTTCGGATTGGCGAGGAAAATGTCCGTGTCATCGTTGACCGGATCAAAGGCGGACATTGCCAGTTGAGCCGTAAACAGCAAAACGACCGAGACCAGTTTAAGGAAGGAGCGCTTTTTCATGGAATGTCTCATTGTGAGTAAGTTATTATTTTGATTGAGTCCTGCCAGCATTCCTATGGGCAGTTTCCAGCCAGTAACCTGATACTTACGCCTTGGACCACCGTCGCCTTAGCGCCGGTAAGCGCGTCAGCTACGTCTGCGCGCACCTCCCAAGTGGTGTCCTCGAGGGCCAACTCGTCTATTTTCTTGGAGTAGCCTTTTGCAGTGGTCGCGTAAGCGCATTTGGGCACGGCCATTGCGACGTTGTAACCCCCGACGCAACCCAGCCCGCCGTTGACGCAAATCGTTGAGGCAGCTGGCGCCATGTTGAACGCGGTTTTAGTGCTGATTAACTGTTCAATCGCCTGCTGGGCCACGGCTTCCATGCGTTTTTCCATCATGTAGTTGCCGGTGATTTTCAGGTTCACACTGGATAAATTGAAACCGGTGATAGCGAACAGCGTTAGCAATATCAGCATGATGAGGCTGACGAGCAGCGTTGCGCCGCGTTGGCGTTTGATGGCTGAATTTGTCATGGGATCTCCCGGCGTCCTGCAGGATTCATCAGGTGGACCTGAGTGGAATAAACATGGCGCTTGAATCTGTCGTTGAATGCTGGCACGGCGACCGTGCCGAGCGCGTAGCGTTTGTCGTCAAGAAACCCGGTAGTGGGCTCTGTGTTGCGGGATAGCACGAAGACCTTGGCTGCGATTACGGTAGTCCAGTCCGCTGGCGTCGCGGTATAAGCGTCCACGGTAGCGTCGCCTATCACGCCCGTCGCGGCATTTGCGACATTTGGTGATGTGTCTACGCCGTATTCCATTTTTAGATATTCGATTCCCTCCACTAGCGGCACCAGCTTCATCTTGGTCGTCCCGGCTTCGGCAAGGAGCTCGAGCCGTTTGAGGGTAGAAATGTCGTCATCGCCGGCTTGGCAGATCCCGTTGGCACCGGTGCCAACACTACACGGTGCGACAAAATAGACATGCACGTTCAGTTTGCGAATGGGAGAAGGAGTGGTGGCATCTTTGAGCAAAAGGGTAGACGGGCCGCCGCTGCCATTATTGGACGCGTTGCTGATGCCGAGCGTCGTACCATTGCCAAAGCGGACTTGGGCTAGAGCCGCGTTCGCCTGGATGTAGACCTCGTTGAGGGCCGCTACGTCGGTTGGTGCCAAATTAGTGGTGGCGGCACGTCGAATGACCAGTACGTCCGAGCCCGGTTTGAGATTCGCCGCCGTAAGCAAATTCTTGTTATCACAGGTGCTTGCGCTCACGTCGGCTGCGGTTGCAAGGTCTGGCGTCCGGTAGCCCTGCACTGGGTATGCCAACGCGTCAACTAGGTTCGCAGTGCTTGCGATTTCACAGGGGTCCGGTAAAACCGCTGGCGCAGCAGGCATCGCGGTCAGGTGTCCGTAAAAGCCCGCATGGCGAAGATCCTCTGAAATCATGGCTATCGCATAACGCCCGTTCTCAATCTGCCGGGCAGTTTTCTGCAATTCACGGTTGGCCTCGCTGGAGTTGGCAAAAATGAGCGTCATTCCCGCGAGCAAAAGCAAGCCGATGGTTATCGCGACCATTACTTCGACCAACGAAAAACCGCGGGTCTTAACGGCTGCGAGACGTAAATTTTCCATTGAATAAGCCATTATTTTAGGTTGGCGAGACGAAGGGTTTCTGAAACGACGCGCCGCCTGAGTTCCGTTCCGTACAAGTTATTTGCGCACGCTACGGTCGGCGCAATCGTTTCTGACGTGCCCTGCCATGCTACCGCTACTGTAAAGATGCCAGTACCCGCAATCGGCGCTCCCGCGGCATCGGGAAGTTCAGTAGCGCTGTTATAGCTTATGCAGCCGCGGGCGCTGATCATTGCGCCGACCTGGTTAACGCCTTTTGTTTCGGCGGAACCTTTAAGCAGGTTGTCCCATTCCGCAATCGCAATGTCGGCAATGGCGTTATTCTCGGTCGTGCTATAGCCACAGGGCGTCGGTGCGGCAGCGCCGGCTCCCAGATAATTAGCACCAGCGACCAAATCCGTAGTCACGACAAAACAGGGCACGGTGGCCCGGTTTGTATTGATTCGATCGACCATGTCATAGAGCAATATCAGCGCCTGTGACCGTTGGTAGGATTCGAATTCAGCCTGCTGCATACGTGTCTGCAGGCCGGCCAGACCGAGCAAACCGAACATGATGATGACGAGTGACACCAGCGCCTCGATCATCGTGAATCCCGAGTGTCGTCGCGGTACGATATGTATGCTACTCATCGGTCAGCGATTCTGTGGCTCACGACGGCATACCTATTGGCAACCATCGCTGGGGTTGTGATTGGTGTCGACCTTGATGCTGGGACGGCCGCTGAGGTCGATACTGATGCAGCGCGCAGTAATGCTGTTATCGTCAAACGACTTGACTACGAAACTTGGCGAAGCGGTGCCGCTGATGCGTCCGTCCCGCTGATAGGCGACTGTGCCCGCTGGTCCGCTGATGCTGATTTTGCTTATCGCGGCGTGTGCTTTTAATGAGGTTGCGCCAGTCAGAACCTGCCAGCCGCCACCCCAGTCCGTTGCATTGGGAGTGATGAGGACGTTGCCGTTGCGCTTGATCGCTTCACTGCGCGCGAAAATGAAGGTCGCGTACACATCGTAGGTAGCAGCTTTTACGCGCTGGTCGCGGATGAGAGCGAGCATCGACGGTAAGGCGAGCGCGAGCAGAATGACTAGTATGGTGATCGTGATCAACATCTCTATAAGCGTAAAACCGCGGTCGGGATGCGATGATAATCGTGCCCCGCGAGATAAGGTTTGTTCGCTTATTTTCGATGGCCGCATAAATGGTCGGCCTTCTAGCGCGTCCACTTGACGCTAGGACTCTTCTGGCCGAGGCTGTCAAGCGTCAATGGACCGACGCTATTAGCGCTTCCAATTGGATCGTTAAGATCGACCGTCTGAGGCCCAATGGGCGTCGCGGTGATGGTGTAAGTCGGCGGCGGACCGGCCGTTAAGACGACGGCAAACGTATAGCGATTACCCAATTCGGGAGGAGTTGTCAGATTTAAACCGCCAGCGCCTATGGTGGCAGTGTAGGCCCGCGCATCAAGGTTATATTGCTCTTCCCGGTTGGCAACATCGAGCATGAACTGCTGAGCGGCCGAGCGGTTGGCCCGGATTATGTAATTTTGGTACGAAGGAAGCGCCACCACTACCAGAAGGCTAATTATGACGACCGTGATCAAGAGTTCGATCAGTGTAAAACCGGTTTCGCGGTGGCGAGTTCGCATCTTGTTCTCGTGAGCTAGGATATTTGATTACTTGATAACGATCGAATGCTAATTATGCAGATTCAATAAGGCAAACCTTGCTGACGAACGGTTCTTGATCCGGATGAACGGCGCATTTTTCTGCCATAAGTCACATACACGAATATCTTGACAACGAAAGACGCTCCATGCCTATCGTTGTTTTGTAGGCTGAGCCATACGTTTGATAAGGAGAAGCGACTGGTCTAACCAACGATGTACGCGCGTTTTTTTCCCAGTGGCGAAGCTGCGCACAACACTGAATGACCTAAGTGAAAGTCGTCACTGCAAAGAACAGCGAAGTCAAGGGGCTAATCAAATCTAGATTCGCGAAGTCCAGCTAACGCCGAGGAAGGCGATGTGTAAGCCATTTAGGGATGCGTTTTTCTGTCAGTATCTATTAAGCCATATCGGTATGCGTCTCGGCGAGCCGCGCTTTGCGATGAAACCTGCCCATTACGGCTGCATGGTAAAAAGGAGATCTGATGAAGCGATTAATGTAAACTGCCCTGGCTTTATCACTGATCGCACGCTGCATGCTCTTGGTTTTTTATTTCCGCGATGATCGCGCGCATCAGCCTGTATGTACATGGACTACCTGGTGCGACTTTGTCAATAATCGCAGCGATGGAGACGCGATCGTTAAGTATTTCCGGAAACATCGCTTCAAGGTGTTGAGCATGAAGCATTTTATTACCGAAATCGATCTGGGTAAGGCCATTTCGGTTTATCTCTACTCGGCAGCCGATCTTTCGCGCGATCGTCACAATCAGATCAACGAACTCAGTTTTGTTCATCTATCGCTACCTTACCGCGCGATGAGTGTGATTCGAAGGCAATGCGGCTTGACGTTGAGCAAGCTTCGTTATTATTAGTTCTCCAAGCATATCGGACATGCTAGATCCAGCTCCATAATATCTTCGTTTTTTGGGAAAGCGATGTCGCCTGGCGGGACTAACCACGCAAATAATGGACCATAACGGAATGCGCAAGGCATCTGCGGAACTTTTTCACGCTCCTAAGAAAATCGATGGCTAGATGCCATAACGTTCCAAGTCACGTTAGAGGCCCTCCCGGGATATCGTGACATGTTTCTCGAATCTAACTCCATGTGCGGCGAAGCCAAGACGACTTCGCCGAAGAAATGACAGGCTATACATTAGATTGAAGTTCGGCGGAAGGGATCAAACTCCGGTGAGCCTTCATGACTCCCTTGTTCAAAGTCACGAGTTGGAAAGCCAATCGCAATACCATGACTGGTGCTGTGTAGTTCGCACTGAGCAATTTCACACATTCATGACGCGATGTGGTAGTCGGATTAGCCTTTCTATTGGCAGGCACGAGAATTGCAATACCCAATTTGCCTTAAGAGCTGAGCAGTTCGCACCTCATCATCAAGAATCTATGCTAGGCAAGTTGCTGGACTATGTAGATCGTTAAGTGTCTTAAAAAGGACCCCCCGATTATGTTCCCTATGAGTGAATGGTTTGCCGTAACAAGGCCGAACCATCCGATGGCGCACGTCAGGCAGGCGAAGAAAGCCATATCCGAGCTGCCTGCAACTGATTCCGTGAAGGCGATCGAACAAATCTGCATTTGGCTGGACTGTATCGCCGATAATTTCGATATCAAGAGTGACCGTCGCTTCCAGCTGATCGACTTGCTTGACCAAGCCGCTAGAAATCATCAGCGCAAGATAAGCGAAGAGTACATGTCAGGACAACGTCTGCTCAAGATCCGCGAGAATATGCTCTGGGATACGGCGTTCAGATTTTCAAAATTACTTAGCGCCGGATACAACCAGTGTGTCGAGGACTTTCAATCTGCCAAAAGTGGGACATCTGCGCTAACGACGCAGCTTCCAGCGATCATTGCACGAGCCATGCGCGCGCTCAGGTTTCAACTTAAATGGTCACTGATGCGGTATGGTCCGATCGACGATCGCATCTGGGGCGATTTAGGCCGCCTCTACAACTTCGCAGAATCCCAGCGCATCGTAGGGGCTATTGTTGAGGTGTATCCAAGTCCGATTACACAAAAGCGCTCTTCGGTACAGCAAGAGTTTCTTAAAATGATGATGTTGCGCGTCTCTTCCATGGATGCCCTGAATTTGTTCGAACAGGACATAGTGGAGCGCACGGTCGAGCAATATGGAAGTCACTTCGTCTTACACGATAAACCTACTGCAAGCTGCACTTTTAGTTTTGACCTCTCAATGTGCAAATCACCCGCCCGGGGAAAAAAGGATGCGAAGTCTGTTGGTGACGTGCGTTATTTTGGCGCAGGCGACTCTACTATAGAGCTCGCCAAATTAATTGCGGAGGCGCGGCAAAAAGACGATCTGCCTGCCGACATCAATTCCAAAACTATGCGGGACGCCGATCTAGTTCTCAAAGTGCTCGAACACCTGGCGCGCTATTGGTCTGGTTTGCCGCCCTCACGCCGTTCGGAGCGACACAAACGCGTCATGCGGCTCAGCGTCGCGCCCAGCTTAACTGGATTATTTAACGAAATGATAACCGACAGTAACAATGATTCGCTCGATTTCACACAGACCGAGAGCTGGATCGTAGAAGATGCTAACGACGGAGGCTATGGCGCAATCATTCCGCATGAAAAAGGCGATTGGATCCGAGTTGGCACTTTGGTAGGGCTGCAGAGCGAGACTGGGAACGGTTGGCATGCGGGCATCATTCGCCGCATAAGTCAGCATAAGCGAGTCGGCATTGAGCTGTTGTCTACATTCGCGAGTCCGGTCATTGTGTCGTTTTCGGATGGGTCCTTGACCGAAACGAATTGCGATAGTCATCAAGCAGTGCTTATATCAAGGAATCCCGACGAGTATGGCGAAATTACGCTGCTGCTCCCAGCGGACACATTTGAGCCGGAACAAAATTTGAACATGCTTTTACGCGGTGCGAACTATCAGTTGTTACCTTCGAAGGTGATTGAGCGCGGAAACGATTTCGATTGCGCGCAGTTTGCGATGATGCAGTGTAGTTAAAAACATGATGATTATTGGTAAATGCTCTTACACCCGCGGCTTGATCATACCTGGACAGGGAGTATGCGCGCGTAAGCTTAGTAGATAGATCTGCTGCATCCTCTCGCCTACCGTCGAACAAATAATCTTTCCGGTTGAGTTTGACGTGATCGCATTCCAGAACTGCGCCACGTGTTTTTCAGTGATCTGCAATTGCACGATACTGGAATTTCGATTGCATGATGTTCGGCCGAGAAGCGAGTTTTTATAATTGTGATCTGGTCGCGTGCATTTTGAAGATCCACTCGCTCCTGAAACAGTTGGCGCACTGCTGTCTTAGCACGCCGATAGTTCTCGATTCTAACGGGCATAGAATCGTGCCAAATTCCTTTGGTGGTAGATTCGGTTCTAACAAAAACCGGCTGCTAGACAAGCGTCGGCGATCGTAAAACAAGAGTTTTCGCTTGCACAACTGGCAGCAAACACTTGTCGCGCTGCGAGTATAGGTATACGCATTAACGTAATACGAACTTGATGCATTTAGACTTCGTACGATGGTTAACCTTGCCATTATCGTGCAGCTTTTTTTGGGTCTTTGACATTTTTCCTCACGGTCAGACCCGAGGGATCCATGCGTCTCGCCAATCTACGCCCAAGGTCTCTTCGGGCTGCCGTCACCACTGATCATCGCTGCCGAATACGACACGTCGCGCGATGAAGCAGTAGCGTATACCGAACAATTTGAGAGTGCGCCCCCCCTCCGGCTACACCTGCGCCAATGGCACGGTGTACGGTTTTTTGCATATGCGCGGCATCATTCCGGACGCACAACTCGCAACCGAGGAAATCGCATGAGCCTTGCTGCAATGGAGCGCAGCCAAGTCAAAACTGATGGCCATCGGCGGTGGACCTGGCCGCCATTCCGATTCAACGGCGAGTATTTTGGCGCTGTTGCAGAAACGAATGATAAGCATGGTGCAGCCGTCACGAGTATCGGAAATACAACCTGAAAAGTGGGCAACTCGTTTATTCGAGCGGCAGATCAGTTCGTGCCGACCACTCGTGCCACGATCCTATGAAATTTCGGGCGCCCGACACCCCCGCATACCTTAGGGAAAAATAGGCACTGGCGGAACGCGCGCCTCGGTGACTGTACGTCGCGATATCACTATGTGGACTAATGCCGTTCTCTTCGAGCAATTTTAGGATTTGTTTCGGCTCTTTGAACCTGCCATTTTCCAAAAACTTCGTCCATTCTATGTGGATGGCATTGGGGATGTGGCCGTGGCGCTTGCAGCAAGGCGTAGCATCCTTGCCGGCCCATTCAATATCATTGCGCACGTCGATGAGTGTAAGGGTCCCAGCGCCGGCGCGGCGTGCGATTTCGTTGATCGGCGCACTGCAAGCCGAGGTTACGGATATTTGGATTTCCCTCTGTGGCACGGTTTTTAGATCAATGTCAGTTTGCACAGGTCTGCCTTCAGCCAGCCACTGTGCCAAACCGCCGTGCAGCATGCGTGCACGACGGTGCCCGATCATTTCGAGCATCCATAACTCACGTGCAGCGCGTGCACCCATGTTCTCATCGTAAACTACGACCGACCGATCCATACGGACACCAGCCGCATTGAAACGGTCGGCTACCGATTTGGCAAATTCGCGAATGCCCTCAATCGAGGTGTCGTTGACGAGCATCTCATAGGTGGAAAGTGGCAATGCGCCGGCGATATGACCCTTTTTGAATTCGCCGACCTTGCGCGCATCGAGCAATACCGTTTCATCCCTGAGCGCAGATTGTATGGCAGAGGGTTCGATTACTATTTTTGTCGCATCCATTCATAGCCCTCAAAATGCGGATTCTAAATCAGCAACAGCGCTTTCGCATATTTTCTTAAGCGGAGGTTACCCTCACCCGCGCTTCACCCTCGAGGTTTAGGCTGAATAGTTGGTCGCAAGATCCGCCAGCCTCCGCGCGTATGTTTGCGCTGCTGCCCCGCAAACCTCGACGCGACGATCTGGACATGCTCCCCCAGCCGCTATGACACGCTGGCACATTTTATGCGGCTAAACCGGTGTGACTAACTTAGGCGATAGCCGCCGTTGGATAAAACGATCTGATTATGGCAGCTCACGAGTTCTATCTATTTCGGGTGCGTGATCCTATCAGCGACAAGTGGGGAAAGACTCGCTACAAGATCACCGATCAGACCGCTCATGAGCGTGGCGAGGGGAACTACGAACCCATT
>Ga0207691_10002222_pt1 | contig 18979 bp, 15 predicted proteins | sample KBSM13metaG_FD_184327 | JGI IMG/M metagenome (GOLD analysis project Ga0207691, IMG submission 184327) | Miscanthus rhizosphere microbial communities from Kellogg Biological Station, Michigan, USA - KBS M1-3 metaG (SPAdes) (version 2) | ecosystem: Host-associated > Plants > Roots > Rhizosphere >... | reverse complement strand
GTCCTTCAGGACTTTGCGAATACGCCACAGCAGCACGCCGATCGTCGGCGCTTCGTTGTACGCGGGAATGCAGATATACAGCACGTGGTTTGCTCCGAGAGTCGGCGAAAGCTAGCCGTTCGCACCTAACCTCTCAACGCTAGACCGCGCGCCAGCACCGAGGCGTACACTCCCTGGGTACCCCGGACCATGCGATCCACACCGAACTCGGTGGCTCGCTCCGGGCCGGCCCTGGCCAGAGCCACCCGCAGATCCGGGTCCCGAACGAGACGGTCAGTGGCGGCCGCGAACGCCGCGATGTCCCCGGCGGGGATAAGGAGTCCGGAACGGCCGTCCTCGATGAGCTCGGGGAGGCCACCTACTCGAAATGCGATGGGCGGAATGCCGAGCGCCATGGCGTCTATGACAGCAGTGCCGAGGCCCTCCGCGCTCGACGGGTGAAGCATGATATCGAGGCCTGCCATCGCTGCATGGATCTCGTCGACGAACCCAGCGCGAAACGCCGTGAGCCCGCCAATCGGTTGGCTACCAGCCGCTTGGCCGCCGAGAAGCACGAGGCGAATTCGCTCGCGGGTTTCTTCCGGCAGGAGGGCGCCGATCTCCGAGAGTGTCGCGAGGCCCTTTTCGGCCGTCATTGCGCCGACGATCCCGCAGACCACCGAGTCTGTGGGCCAGCGGCATTCGAGGCGCCAATCGCGTGCCTTCACCACGCTCGGCCGCGGCACTCCGGAATAGACTAGATCGATGCGGTCCGGATCGACGCCGCCGGCGACCAGCGCGTCGCGAACGGCGCCCGAGATCGCGATGAACCGCGCTACGCGGCGTCCGTACTTGAGGCGGCCGCGCGGAACGAATGGGACTCGGCGGGTGACGATCAGCGGCAGCGAGTTGCGGCCAATGAGCGAGGCGAGGGCGATCGCGTGCGCTCGCGCGTCGTGAGCGTGGATCAGGTCGGCATTCCACGTCCGAATCACGGCCCGCACGCGACGCGCGGCGGCAAGGTCCCAATCGCCGCGCATACGTACGGCCGCGGCAGCGATGCCCGTCGATCGGAGTCGACGGATGAGCGGCGACTCAGGGGCCGCGATGACGAGCGGCTCATGACCCTGCTCACGCTGCCCTCGCGCGAGCAGGTACACCTGGCGTTGCCCGCCGCGCCATTCTCGGCCGGCATCCAGGTGGAGCACTCGCAGGGCTGTGGGCTGGGTCACATCGGAAGGATGCGCGGTGCGTCGAGCGCCCGCAACGCGGTGCGATGCATCCCCCGCACCCGGCGATTGGCACTCCAATTGACCAGGCCTAACGTGGCAAAGACAAGTGCGACGCCTGCGTGGCGCTGTGTGCTAGCACTCGCGCCTCAGGAGTGCCGACGAGATTCTCGTTGCGCACGCGTTCCGCGAGCACGATTCCTTCGTCAAGGGGTATGGGAGTGTAGCGGTAGCCCGCTGACCCGGCGCACCGCATGACGGACCCAATGACGGAGGACGAATGATTCTGGCGAACGTGCGTCAGCACCTAACGCGCGATGATGCGCAACTGGCGGTGAGACTGGTCGCGCGCAGTTCCGGCGACGCGATCGAGGAAGGCGAAGTCCTGTTACGCGAGCAGGGCCTCGACGCGCTGCTCGATGATCCTCGCCTGCTTCGAGGACTGATGGCGGCGCGGCAAGGCGCGCATGCATCGCTGCCGCTCTTCACGTATGTGGTCGTGCGCCACGCGCTCCGTGATGTCGGCGAGGGCGATCGTCTGCTCGCTGACTACGTCGCGTCGATCATGCTCCACTTCGGACTCGGAACGCGAGCGACTCGTGTCGGCGACGCCGACGACGAGACGTACACCACGCTCGCCGAGCTCATCGCCGCAGTCGAGAATGCCGATGCGCCACGAGGGTTGTTGGTCCGCGCGCATCTGGGCAACTACGCGCTCTGGATGAGCGGCGTGTTTCCCGATCACATCGAGACCCGGCGCTGGCGGCGCGGAGGACCTGACCTTGGCTACTACGAGGAGATGGGGCGTCGCGGCTTCACTCTCGCCGCTGACCATCGTCTCGCGGCCGAGCACGGGTTGACCGCGCTGTTCGCCGCCGCGGCCGCTCGGTTCCCCTTGCTGCGTCAGGCGCTCAACAACATCAGCGATGCGCTTCTTTTTCCAAACCACCACTCGCCGGAGAAGCTGATGCGCCAAGTGCGGATGGAAGGGAAGTGGATGCTGAGCTGACCCCGGCGCGACATGCATCGGCGAATGCATCGAACAGGCGACGATCCCATGGCTCGGGCGTCGCGGTAAGCTCCTCCGGGTGCCACTGGACGCCAACCATCCACCAGTCGGGGTCATCGCTTTCCACTCCTTCGATCACGCCGTCGTCGGCGCGCGCGCTCACGCGCATGGCGTCACCGAGGCGATCCACGGCTTGATGGTGGATGGAGTTCACGTCGAGCGACTCGCTGCCGAGGATCCGAGCGAGCCGCGACGACGGTTCGACGCTGACGCCGTGAACGCGCGTCGCCCGCTGCCCGTCGAGCTCGTGCTCCGCAACGTCGCTCTGTTGCGACGGAAGATCCTGAACGAGCGTGCCTCCGAGTCCGACGTTCACGACCTGAATGCCTCGGCAGATCGCGAGCGTGGGCAGGTTTCGCTCGCGCGCCGCTGCCAGCAGGGCGAGCTCGGTGACATCACGCGAGCAATTCACAGCGCCGAGCGCCGGGTGCGGTGTGTCGCCGTAGAGCGATGGATCCACGTCTTCACCGCCACTCAGCACGAGTCCCGAAACGGCATCGAGAATGCGAACGGCAGCGTCCGTGTCGGCGAGCGGGGGCACGATCAACGGAACGAGCCCCGCACCCTCGAGCGCCCGGACATACGCGGCGTTCAAACGCACACGGTCCACGCCGTCGACAACACGGACCGTCGCGGTGACGGCGACCAGCACTGGGCGGCTCGCGGCGCGCGGCGCTATCGGAGCAGTGTGCATACGTAGTGGTGCGGTGAACGTCGGAGTGGTCGCTCATGCGCAGCGAGCGTGTCCCACGCGGTTGCGGTGGTCGCTCTCCAATCTATATCCTAGGTGCCTGCGTCGGTCGCCCCCGCGGGCGTCCACCCGCCAGTCGCCTGCGTCTCACGAACTCGTAGGTCTCGCCTCGAACCCGCTCACTCCGCCCTGCATGTTTGACGACGTTCGCGAAGCGTTCCGTGATCTCCTGCGTCGCACGCCGCCCAGCGGCGATGCGCGGCGCTCGGTCGTCGCGCAGATGCGTGAGACGCTCGTGCAGGCGCGGATGGGGCTCGACGACCTGCGAAAGGGTGTTGTGGAGACGCGCGCCCGCCTCACGCGCGAACAGTCCGAGCTCGAAACCGTTAGGCGCCGGAAGCAGCTCGCCGCTTCGATCAACGACGCGCAGACGGTGGCGATCGCCGAGCGGTACGAGAAGCAGCATGCGGAGCGAGCGGCGCTGCTCGAGCGAAAGCTCGAGACGCAGGAGGCCGAGCTGGCAATGGTCGAGCGTGAAGTCAGCGAGATGAATACGGAATTCAAGCTCGCGGCCGCCGGCGCGACACCGGGCGTCTCTGCCGGCACCGGACGTTCGGGCGAAAGTCCCGCGGGCGCGGCGGCCGGCGGTGCGGACGACGTTCTCGATGACCAAGCCGGCTTGAATGCCGAGATCGATGGGCTCGCGAGAGCGCGACGACGTGCCGATGCCGAATCGGCCGCGGACGAGAAGCTTGCGGCGTTGAAGCGTCGCATGGGGAAGTAGTCGGTCGTGCGTCGAGCCGCGCGCCTGGTTCCCTTCGGCGCGCTGGCCATCGCCGGCTCACTCACCGCGCAGGAGGTGCCGGCGGCACGCCGCATTCCGTGCGATGGGCGCGTCGTGTCCGACGTCGTGATCCGCGCGCAGGGTCCGTCGTTCGGCGGCGTGTTCGCACGGTCGAACTTCGTCTCTGCGCTCGTGAACGGTGTTCACGTCACGACGTCCCCCGATGTTGTGCGGCGCTTTCTGCTTCTCGAGCGCGGGAAGCGCTGCACATCGACGCTGCGGGAGGACTCGGAGCGCATCCTCCGCGGTCAGCCATTTCTCGCCGGCGCGAGCGTCGCGACGTACGACGATGGACGCGGCGGTGTTCGCGTCGAGGTCGTGACGATCGACGAAATCTCGGTCGTCGCGAGCGCGGCAGTCTCGAATCTCTCGCCGTACGTGACGGGCGTGCGGGTTGGAAGTTCGAACGTGCAAGGTGCTGGCGTCTATGCTGCCGGCGAGTGGCGGGACGGTGGATTCTACCGAGACGGATGGCGCGCGGCCGTCATCGACTACCAACTGATCGGCCGTCCGTTTCAGCTGGGCGTCGATGCGGAGCGGCGTCCCATCGGCGGCGGGTGGTCCACCGAGCTTCGTCACGCGTTCCTGACGGACGTGCAGCGAATCGCGTGGCGCGCCACGGTCGGGTCGAGCCTGGACTACTTTCCGTTCGTCACGCCCGGGCGCCGGATGTCGCCCTCGGTGCCGCTCGAGCGAGCGTTCGGCGACATCGGAGTGGTATTGCGCGTGGGGGAGCCAGGGCGACTGAGCTTGTTCGGGTTGTCGCTGTCTCGGGAGGAGTTGGATCCGTCGGACGACGTCGTGATCGTGACCGACAGCGGCCTCGTGCCCGTGACGGGAACGGCGTTGAGCGACCGGTACACTTCCCGTCGTACGGCGCGGCTCAACTTTCTGTGGGGGGTTCGTAACCTGCGGTTCAAACGCGTCGAGGGATTCGATGCGCTGACCGGCGAGCAGGACGTGCGAACGGGCTTTCAGCTTGGCACGTTGCTCGGACGAAGCCTCTCGGTGCTGGGCACGCACGAAGATGACATTCGGATATCGGCGGACATCTACGCTGGCGCGGGAAGCGGGCGATCGTTCGGCGCCGTCCAATTGTTAGGCGAGGGCCGCCAGAGTTACGGCGACAATCGCTGGGACGACATTCTGACGACGGGTCGCGCGGCCTGGTACTTCAAGCCGCACCTGCGTCACACGACGATCGCGAGCGGCGAGTTCAGCGGTGGATGGCGCCTGCGCGCGCCATTCCAGTTGACGCTCGGCGAGACCCGAGGTGGTCTGCGCGGCTACGCGGCGGACCCCATTCCTGGCGCCCAGCGGGCCATCATGCGCCTCGAGCAGCGGCTGTTGATCGGCAACGTGCGTGGCAACGCGGACGCGGGTGTGTCGCTGCTGGCAGAAGCTGGGCGGATGTGGGCGGGCGACGTGCCGTTCGGCGAGACGTCGCCGACGAGGTACGCGGTCGGAACGAGCCTGCTCGCGGCGCTGCCGCCGGGATCGCAGCGACTCTGGCGGGTCGATCTCATGATGCCGCTGAATCGCGCGGGTGGGGCGCATCTCGACCTTCGTTTCCGCGTGGAGAACCAGACACGCATTTTCTGGCGTCAGCCACGCGACATCGAACGGAGTCGGGAGCGGTCGTTGCCGCAGCGGATATTCGCGTGGCCGTAGTCGACCGACGACAGCCATCAGCCATCAGCCATCGGCCATCAGCCTCCAAAACTCGGATCCCTCTGTCGTCGAAGGAACGTCCCTGAGGTCTGCTTTGCTGACGGCTGATGGCTGATGGCTTTAGATCGCTGCCGTCTGCCGTGCCATCATTTTCCTGATCGGTACGATCATCAGCGTGAGCGCCACGCCGGCGATCGCGAGGGACGCCGTCGTCATCGTGAAGAGCTTAGGTGTCTGCACCAGATCTTCCGGATTCACGCTGCCGCCCACCAGGCCCGCGATCAGGTTGCCCAACGCCGTCGCGAGGAACCACACGCCCATCATCTGACCGACGTACCGGCGAGGTGAGAGCTTCGTCATGGACGAGAGGCCGACGGGGCTGATGGACAGCTCGCCAATCGTCTGGAGGAAATAGCTGCCGACGAGCCACCAGGGTGAGACCTTCACTGCGCCACCGCTCGCGACCAGGATATTCGAGGCGAACAGCATCAACAGAAACGCAAGCGCGGCGGCGAACAGGCCGATCGCGAACTTCGTGGGACTCGAGAGGTCCATCCCGCGCTTCGCGAGCCCGCTCCAGATCAGCGCGAACACCGGAGCAAAGATGATAATGAACAGCGCGTTGACCGACTGAAACCACGTCGCCGGAATCTGGAAGCCACCGAGGTTTCGATCAGTGAAATCACGGGCAAACAGGTTGAGCGACGTCGGCGCCTGCTCGAACGCCGACCAGAAGATCGCCGAGAACACGAACAGCACGAGAATCACGACAATGCGCTTGCGCTCGTCACCCGTTAGGCCGCCGGCAGCGAAAATGTAGCCGAAGTACGCGACGCTGAGCCCGACGAGCACGTACGTCATGTTCTTCCCGATCGCCTGCGGGTCGAGCGTGATGGCGCCGGTCGCCGCGAGAATGACGACGAGCGCCAGGATGCTCAGTCCGATCGCAATGCCCATCTTCGCGCGTCCCACCTGTTTCGCCTGCACGGCGGGGTCCGGATGCTTCGTCGTCTCCAGTCCGATGTTGCCGAGCGTCTTGCTGGCGCGCGTCGCGAATACCGTGAGGCCGATGAGCATGCCCACACCGGCGGCGCCGAAGCCCCAGTGCCAGCCGACCTTCTCACCGAGAATTCCCGTGACGATCTGGCCGAGGAACGATCCCGAGTTAATGCCCATGTAGAAGATCGAGAACCCGGCGTCGCGCCGCGCGCCGCCTTCCGGATACAGATCGCCGACGATGGCCGAGATGTTCGGCTTGAGCAGTCCCGTGCCGAGTACGATGAGAACGAGGCCGACGAAGAACGGCACGCGTCCGCCGAGAAACGCCGACAGCCCGATCGAGATGTGTCCGGCGGAAATCAGCGCGGCTCCAGTCAGGATCGACCGTCGTAGCCCGAGCAGGCGATCCGCGATCCAGCCGCCCGGAAGCGACGCGAGGTACACCGACGACGCGTAGATGCCGACGATGGCCGACGCCTGCAGCCGCGTGAACCCGAACCCGCCATCGGCGAGCGCGGCCGCCATGTAGAGGATGAGCAGCGGGCGCACGCCGTAGTACGAGAACCGCTCCCACATCTCGGTGAAGAAGAGCGTGGAGAGCCCGCGAGGGTGTCCGAAGAACCCGCCGCGATCGGACGGTGGTCCGGGCGGCGCGTCGACGGTGACCGCGGCTTCCTGCACTCGCTTCGGTGGAACGGTTGACGTCACTGGAGCCTCGGCGGATGAGAGTTGCGTGCGTGGCGCATCATCTTGCGCCGGAGGTCAGGATGACAGCCCGTGGGTGATGGCTGCCAGCGGGAGATGTCGTTCCGGCGGGTGCGTCGCGCCAGCCTGCTGCTGCGCGTGCCATGGGACTGTCGTCGGCGGTTGCTTGATACACGCGGCCCAGTGTCCGGGTGCCTTCTCCTCGAGCGGCGGCACGATGGCCGAGCAGGCCACGTCCTTGCCGGGGTGTGGGCACCGCGGGTGAAAGACGCAGCCCGACGGCGGGTTCGCCGGCGATGGCACGTCGCCAGTCAGTACGATGCGCTCGCGGCTGGCCGTCGGGTCGGGAACGGGTACTGCCGAGAGCAATGCCTGGGTATACGGCATGATGGGCTCGCGGTACAGGTCCGCTCCGGTCGCGAGCTCGACGATCTTGCCGAGGTACATCACCGCGACGCGGGTCGCGATGTGCTCGACCACGGAGAGATCGTGGGCGATGAACAGGTAGGTGAGCCCGCGATCGCGCTGCAGATCCTGAAGCAGGTTGATCACCTGCGCTTGCACCGACACATCGAGAGCGGACACCGGCTCGTCGCAGACGATGAGCTCGGGCTCGACCGCGAGGGCGCGGGCTATCCCGATGCGCTGGCGCTGGCCGCCTGAGAATTCGTGCGGGTATCGCGACGCGTATTCGGGTCGTAACCCGACCTCGTCCAGGAGCTGCCTAACGCGCTTGTCGGCCTCGGCGCCGGTGGCGAGGCGGTGGATCGTCAGCCCCTCGCGAACGATCGCGCCGACGGTCATGCGTGGATTCAGCGACGAGAACGGATCCTGGAAGATGATCTGGATGCGTCGGCGGAGACGCCGCAGGGAGCCGGCGTCCAGTGCGCGGACGTCGATGCCGTCGAAGTGGATCTGCCCAGACGTCGGCTCGATGAGGCGGAGGATGCAGCGGCCGAGCGTCGTCTTGCCGCATCCCGACTCGCCGACGATGCCTAACGTCTCTCCGCGCGCGACGTCGAGCGAGACGCCATCGACGGCGCGGACCGCACCGCCGTCGCGGCCGAACAGACCGCGGCGGATGGGGAAGTGTTTCGTCAGCTGCGAGACAGACAGGAGCGGCGTTGCGGCCGCTGCCGAGCCTAACGTGGATCCGCCGGGCGCGGCAGCCCTACGCTGAGCGGCGTCGGTCATGCCGCGTCTCCCGCGCGCGAAGTCGCCGGCGACACCAACGTCGCTGCGGTGGCCTCCGCGCGCGGACGACGAACCCGACGCTCGGGCTCGTCGGCGAGATGACAGCGGGAGGTGTGGCCGGCGCCGATCTGGTACAGTGGCGGATGCTCACGCTCGCAGCGGTCCCACGCGTACGGGCACCGATCGCGAAAGCGACAGCCGGACGGCCACGCGGTCGGTGGCGGCACGTTCCCGGGAATCACCGCGAGACGCTCCTGGCGCCGACCGACGCGCGGCATCGCGTGCAGCAACCCCTCGGTGTATGGATGATGCGGCTCGGCGAAGAGCGTCTCGACGCGTGCTTCCTCGACGACTTCACCGCCGTACATCACGAGCACGCGGGACGCCACCTCGGCGATCACGCCGAGGTCGTGCGTGATCATCACGATGGACGTGCCGAGGCGCTGCTGCAATTCGGCGAGCAACTCGAGGATCTGCGCCTGGATCGTGACGTCGAGCGCGGTGGTGGGCTCATCGGCGATGACGAGCGCCGGGCTCATCACGAGGGCCATCGCGATCAACACGCGCTGTCGCATGCCGCCCGAGAGCTGGTGCGGATACTGACGCGCGCGTTCTGCCGGAGCCGGAATTCCGACGATGGTGAGCATCTCAACGGCGCGATCCCACGCGGCGCGGCGGGACGCCTTCGAATGCACGCGCACGACCTCGGCGATCTGATCGCCGACGGTGAAGACTGGATTGAGCGCGGTCATCGGCTCCTGGAAGATCATGGCGATGCGATTGCCACGGATCTGTCGGATGCCGGCGTCGTCGAGCTGGAGGAGGTCCTTGCCCTCGAAGACGATCTTGCTGCCGGATTCGAGGCGTCCCGGCTGTTGGATCAGTCGCAGGATGGAGAGTGCGGTGACGGACTTCCCGCACCCGGATTCACCGACGATGCCGAGTGTCTCACCAGCGCCGATCGAAAAGGAGACGCCGTCGACCGCGCGGGCGGTTCCGGCGCCGGTGTAGAAGTACGTGCGAAGATCGGAGACGGTGAGGAGGGGTGGCTGCGTCATCGCGCGGGAAGCTGGCGCGTGTTCAACGCCTCGCGCAAGCCGTCCGCAACGAGATTCACCGCGAGCACCGTGACGACCAGCGCCAGGCCGGCAAAGACCGACGTCCACCACGCGGACGGGAACGAGATCATGCCGTCGCTGAAGACACTCCCCCAGCTCGCACGGGGCGGCCGCACGCCCATTCCGAGGTAGGTGAGGCCGGCTTCGACGACAACGACGTTGCCGATCGCGAGCGTCGCCGACACGAGCACAGGTGAGATGACCTGGGGCAGGATGTGCTGGCCGAGAATCCGCATGTCACTCGCGCCGAGCGCGCGCGCCGCAGTAACGAATTCGTCCTCGCGGGCGCTGATCACGAGCGTTCGTACGAGGCGGCTCACGCCGAACCACCCAGTGAGTCCGAGGAGTAGGACGAGCCCGACGATCCCGAGTCCATTCCACAGCGTGGCGATGGCGATGAGCAGCAACACGCGCGGAATGGCGAGGAGCGCATCGATCAGCCGCATCATTGCGCTGTCGACCATGCCGCCGACGTAGCCAGCGACCGCGCCGTAAATGGTCCCGAGTGTCGCCGCGACCATGACGGACAGGAACGCGACCGAGAGCGATACCTGCGAACCGCAGATGACGCGCGACAGGACGTCGCGACTGAATTCGTCGGTACCGAACGGATGCGCGAGCGACGGCGCAATGTTCTTCAGCGCGACGATGTTCGGTTGCGCATTGCACTCGTACGGCACGACGTGTTTTGCAGCGACGGCGAGCGCGCCCAGAACGGCGAGGACTACGGTGCCGGCTATTGCACTCCGGTCGCGTCCGAGTGTACGGAGCGCGGCGCGCCACGGTGAAAGCCCGGCGGGGTTGCCTCCATCCCCCGGCTCGCGAAAGGGCGCATCGCTCATCGGCGTCATGTTGCTGGCGCGGGACTCAGCGCGCGCGCACGCGTGGGTCGGCCACGGCGTGCAGCAAATCAGCCACGATGCTGCCTGCGACGACGAGCACGGCTCCGGCCACCGTCGTACCCGCGACGAGCTGATAGTCGCGCCCTGCGAACGCTTCGACCGCGACGCTGCCCATGCCCGGCCACGAGAAAATGCGCTCGACGAACACGGCGCCGCCGATGAGCGCCGGGAGAGACAGACCAGCGAGGACGATGGTGGGAACCAGCGCGTTCCGAAGCGCGTGCTTCCACAGGACGTGCCGTTCCGCTACGCCCTTCGCGCGCGCCGTACGGACGAAGTCCTGGGGCAGGACATCGAGCAACGTCGCCCGCTGATACCGCGCGATCGATGCACTGCTGAGTAGCGCGAGCGTGAGGGCTGGCAGGACCAGGTGACGAGCGCGGTCGATCACGCGTTCGGCGAGGGGAAACAGGTCGTGCATGGGGTCGACTGCTCCGTGGCTCGGCAAGATCGGAAACCGAGCGGCGAACAGGAGCAGCAATACGAGCCCGAGCCAGAATTCAGGCAAGGACCCCACAATCAATGACGCCGTGCCCGCGATCCTGTCGGTAGTCGTCCCGCGATGTGCTGCCTGCCACGAGCCTAACGGCACGCCGAAGCCGAAGCTCAGGACAAGCGCCGTGCCCATGAGGGTAATCGTTTGCGGGATCGCCGCGGCGAGGACGTCAGCGACGGGCTGATGATACCGGATGGACGGCCCGAAATTACCCACGGCCGCCTGGCCAAGAAATCGGATGTACTGCTCGAGGATAGGCCGGTCGAGCCCGTAGGCTGTCCGCCACTGAGCCAGGGTGGCCGGGTCGATGCTCGCGCTCGCGAGGGTCGCCGAGAACGGATCGCCAGGGGCGATGTGCAGCAGCAGGAACGACAGCGAGACGGCGATGAAGATGACCGCCGCCCCGTGGGCCAGTCGTCGCGCCAGAAAGCGACGCACCGCCTAACGAATCATCGACGACGCTAGCGGGCTGCCATCTTCAGTCCGATTCGATCGCGAGGCAGGCGTTCTGCTTCGGGAATCGACCAATCGGCGAGGCCGCGCCACCAGGCGGTCGGTGCAACGTGCGCGGTGCGAATTCGCTTATGAGTGAATTGCGCGGTACGCGGCTCGTAGATCCAGACTGCCGGCATGTCGGCGATGATGACCGAGTACGCCTGGCTCGCGTGGGCGCGGGCGGTGGTGATGTCCCGGGCTCCAATAGCACTGTCCAGATGCGCATCGAACTTCGGATTGCGGTAGTTCGCGGAGTTTCTGCCCGCCGGGTCGTCGGCGCCGGCGACGGTCCAATATGCCTTGAGGCCGGCGATGCTTGCTTCGGCGCGTGTGCCATTGAACGCGGCGTCGTAGTCGCGCCTGGCGACTCGGGCCGTGAACGCCGCGGCGTCCATCACGTCGAGATCCAGTTGCACGCCCATCCGCCGCAGAGATTCCTGAAGCCGGACAGCCATGGCCATGCGATTCGGCGAAACGGATGGCACGACCAGCGAGAACCGCAACGGTTGGCCCGCGCGTTCGCGCACCATCTTGCCGGCCGGGAGTTTCCAGCCTAACGAATCGAGCAGCGTTGCGGCCCCCAGCGAATCGTAGGCTGCGATCGCGATTGTCGTATCGGCCATCGTCTGGGCGTGCGTCATCGGTCCTACCGCGACTGTCCCCAACGAATCGAACTGCGACGCCACGAGGGTCTTGCGGTCGATGGCCATCGTGAGCGCGCGTCGAAGCGCGATGTCACCGAACAAGCGATTCGGCTGGGTGCGCCGTTTTGGATCGGCGAGGTTGAACTGGACGAACGCGTAGTCCCATGCCGGGAGCATGTGAGACCGAAGCGCGGGGTGTGCCGACAGCTTCTGGTAGTCCTGCGGACTCGCGATCTCACCGGCATCCAACTCGCCATTGGAGAGACCAGCGACGACCGCGTTAGGGTCGGCCACCTTGACGAAGATCACGCGATCGAGCTTTGGTCGGCCGTGATAGTTCGTCGTGTCTGCAACCAGCTCGATGGACGAGGTGGTCCACTTGGACAGGCGAAAGCGAGCGGACCCGATCGGATTCCTGGCGAATGTCGAAGTCTGCAGCGTGGCACGGGGAAGGCTCGCGAGGGCGTGTTCCGGCATGATGAGCATCCGCGCCCCAGCATCGTAGAACTGTTGCGGGTAACGGGCATTGAACCAGAATACGGCCGTGACGGAATCCCGGACCGTGACGGAGTCGATCCGGGACAGCGCAGGTCGCTCCTGCGATCCGAGGGTCGGATCGGTGTACAGGGCAAACGTGAATCGCACGTCCGATGCCCGAACGGGCGCGCCGTCGTGCCAGCGCGCACTCGGATTCAGGTGAAACACCACGGCCATCGAATCGCGCTCCCACGACCATCGGTCAGCGATCGCCGGGCGGAATCCAGTGTCCAGGCGGTCCTCGTCGCCCGACATCACGAGCGGCTCGAAGATCTGATCGGCCACGATCTTCTCTTCGACCTGCTGAATCATCGGCGGAATCAGCTGAGCAACGTCCGTCGCGAGCCCCGTGATGACCGTTCCCCCCACGTCTCCGCCCGAAGGCGAAGAGCTGCCGCGATCACAGCCCGCGGCAAGAGCGAGGAGAAGAACGAGCGATGGTACAGCGGAAAGGCGCATGAGAAACCCGTGTGACAGGCGAAGCGGGAATGTACGGACGAGTAGTGAGAGACGTAGCGGGACAGCTATCGGCGCCAGGTCCACTCATCGTCGCGATATCGGTCGAGCGCGCGATGCATGGCTTGCTCGACCGTCGAATCCATTGTCAGATCGGTGGCGCAGGGGCACTCCAGCGATCGCACCGATGTGAATAGCGCGTCGGTGACTTCGTCCACCGAGGGTGCACGTCCAAGCGCCGCCGTCAACGTCGCGGCCGGGTGGGGCGTCGCGACCGCATGTCCGGCGATGGCAGAGACCAAGGGTTGATCGTCGTCGATCAGGATAGACCCGTGTTGCAGCATGGCTCCCTCGTCGCGCCACTGCGCGCTTCCAACGAGTTTCCGTCCGTCCACCACCAGTTCTCCAGCGGCCGGCCGCTCGAAGCACGGCGCGGCGGACGGTGCGGCTGCACGCTCACGCGGAGTCGCCACGTCCACCGCAACACCGAGGCGCTGGAGTCCATCGACGAGTAGACGATTGATGCGGGCGTACGATTCGCGGAGTGAGACCCCGGCAGCGAGCGGAGCCGTGACGCTGTACGTGACCTCGCGATGATGAAGCAGTGCCCGTCCGCCCGTAAGCCGCCGCACCACGGTCACGCCCCGGTCTCGCGCGCGATCGGCGTCGTAGACACCTCGCGCCGTCTGGTTACGACCGAATGACAACGTCGGCTCCGACCACGTGTACACACGGAAGACCGCCTCATCCACGCGTCGCGCGCGCTCCAACAGTGCCTCGTCGAGCGCCATGTTCTCGGCCCCGCCGAGCGGGGGCGTACGCAACAGCGTCCAGTGCATCGAGACCCGGGTGACGGAACAGTCGGCACATCAGCGTGCCGCGCGGAAAGGGTAGCCTCGCGCCGGACAGAATGAAACAGTCGCGTCGGGTCGGCCCGATCGCGCGTCGACACGCGAGTCGCATCGCGCTCGCTTCCGCACGAGGATACGTTTACGCGGGTTCGTGGGCGACGCCGGGTTGCGTTCATAGCAGCCTTATCCGCGACCCGGCCGTCGCCCTCCGGCATTCTCCGCCGTTTTTTCCGCTTTGTTGGACGCTGGCGCGTCCCTCGAGGATTGCATGACGACTACGAGCAAGCCAATGCCGCTCACCGAAGTCGATTCGTTCGTCAGCCGCCACATCGGCCCGAGCGCAGCCGAGCAGCGCGAGATGCTGGATGTGCTGGGCTACACGTCGCTCGACGAGTTCATCGACGCTGTCATTCCGGAAAAGATCCGCTTCCGGCAGACGCTGAGCACAGGCCGTCCGCGCACAGAGCACGACGTCCTTGCCGAGCTGCGCGGCATGGTTGCCGCCAACAAGGTCTTCCGATCGTTCATTGGCCTCGGCTACCACGACACCTTCACGCCGCCGGTCGTTCAGCGGAACATCCTCGAGAACCCGGGCTGGTACACGGCGTACACGCCGTACCAGGCCGAGATCGCGCAGGGTCGCCTCGAGGCGCTGCTGAACTACCAGACGATGGTGATGGACCTGACCGGTATGGAGATCGCCAACGCCTCTCTGCTCGATGAGGGTACCGCGGCGGCCGAAGCGGTCGGCATGGCGCACGCGGTCAAGGGTAAGGAAGGGAAGGAGACCGTCGTCGTCTCGAACGCTTGCCACCCCCAGACCATCGACGTCGTACGGACGCGCGCAGAGGCGCGGGGCTGGAAGGTGGTGGTTGCTGACGACGCCAAGCTCGCGGTTGGCGCCGAAGTCTTTGCCGTCGTTCTCCAGTATCCGGCGACCGACGGCGGGGTGCGCGACTACCGTCAGCTCGCCGACACTGCGCATGCCGCTGAAGCCATGGTGGTCGTGGCCACAGACCTGCTCGCGCTGACGCTGTTGGCGCCACCGGGCGAATGGGGTGCCGACGTCGTCGTCGGCAACTCACAGCGCTTCGGCGTGCCGCTTGGCTACGGCGGACCGCACGCCGCGTTCTTCGCGACGAAGGATGAATACAAGCGCGTGATGCCGGGCCGCATTATTGGCGTGTCGCGAGATTCGTCAGGCAAGCCCGCACTGCGCATGGCGCTGCAGACGCGCGAGCAGCACATCCGCCGCGAGAAGGCGACGAGCAATGTGTGTACGGCGCAAGTACTCCTTGCGGTCATAGCCGGGATGTACGCGGTGTGGCATGGCCCGAATGGCCTCACGCGCATTGCCAAGCGCGTGCACAAGCTCGCCGCATCGTTGGCCGCTGGACTCGAAAAGGCCGGCCACAAGGTGCGCCACGATGTCTTCTTCGACACCGTCTGCGTCGAGCCTAACGGGAAGACGGCGCAGCAGGTGATCTCTGCGGCACGCGAGCGCGGGATCAACCTGCGCGAGGACGGCAGCAGCGTGTGTGTCGCGCTCGACGAGACCGCGAGCCCGGCTGATGTCGCCGAGGTTCTGGCGGCGTTCGGAATCGAGGGAGCGGGCATCGACGATCTCGCCGCCGAAACGGACGACCGGTACGACGAGCGATTCGCGCGGACGAGCGCGTTTCTCACCCACCCGGTATTCCATAGGCATCACTCCGAGACCGAGATGCTGCGGTACATGCGCATGCTCGAGTCCCGCGATTTCTCGCTCACGCACGGCATGATCCCGCTCGGCTCCTGCACCATGAAGCTGAACGCGACGGCGGAGATGATTCCGGTGACGTGGCCGGAAATCGGCAAGCTGCATCCGTTCGCGCCGCGCGATCAGGCGGCTGGCTACGCCCAGATGTTCAAGCAGCTGGAGTCGGACCTGGCCGACATCACCGGGTTCGACGCGGTGTCGCTCCAGCCTAACGCGGGATCGCAGGGCGAATTCGCCGGGCTCCTCGTGATTCACAAGTATCATGAATCGCGCGGGGAAGGGCACCGCGATGTCTGTCTCATCCCGCAATCAGCGCACGGGACGAATCCCGCGAGCGCGGTCATGGCCGGCCTCAAGGTCGTCGTGGTCAAGACCGACCCGAACGGCAACATCGACGTCGCCGACCTCAAGGCGAAAGCCGAGGAACACAAGGCGAACCTGTCTGCGTTGATGGTGACGTATCCGTCCACGCACGGCGTCTTCGAGGAGACGATCACCGACGTGTGCGCCGTAGTTCATGCGAACGGCGGTCAGGTGTACATGGACGGCGCGAACATGAACGCGCTGGTCGGTGTGGCACGGCCGGCTGACATCGGGGCGGACGTCTGCCACATCAACCTGCACAAGACGTTCTGCATTCCGCACGGTGGCGGCGGTCCGGGCATGGGTCCGATCGGCGTGCGCAAGCATCTGGCGCCGTTCCTTCCGGGACATCCGGTGGTGCAGCTCGAGGGGCGCGAGACGTTAGGCGCCGTCTCGGCCGCGCCGTGGGGCAGCGCGAGCATCCTGCCCATCTCGTGGGTCTACATCCGCATGATGGGCGGCTCGGGTCTCACCGACGCCACGAAGGTCGCGATCCTCAACGCGAACTACATCGCCAAGCGGCTCGAGCCGCACTTCCCGGTGCTGTACAAGGGCAAGAACGGCCTCGTCGCGCACGAGTGCATCGTGGATCCGCGCGGCGTGAAGGCGGCGAGCGGCATCGAGGTGGAGGACATCGCGAAGCGTCTCATGGACTACGGCTTCCATGCGCCGACGGTCTCGTTCCCGGTCGCGGGGACGCTCATGATCGAGCCGACGGAGAGCGAGTCGAAGATGGAGCTCGATCGGTTCTGTGAGGCGATGATCGCGATTCGCGAGGAGATCCGCGACATCGAGTCGGGGGTGCTCGACAAGAAAGACAACCCGCTCAAGAACTCACCGCACACGATGGAAGCGGTGATCACTGATTCGTGGTCGCACGGCTACTCGCGTGAGCGCGCGGCATTCCCGATTCCGTCGACGCGGACCAGAAAGTTCTGGCCGGCGGTGGGGAGAGTGGAATCGGCGTTCGGCGATCGGAATCTCGTGTGTGCGTGTCCGCCGATCGAGGAGTACGCCTAACGAAACGGCGTCATCCCGAGGAGCAAAAGCGACGAGGGATCTTCTATCCGGTCATCGTAGCCAGCTACGACGTTCGGACGGAAGATCCCTCGCTTCGCTCGGGATGACGACTCAATCCCCGACGTGCGTCTTGTAGGCCGCTGCGTCCATCAGGCCGTTCTGATCCGCGGGGTCCGCGAGACGCAGCTTGATCATCCAGCCATCCCCGTACGGATCGTTGTTCACGAGCGCCGGCTCGCCGTCGAGACGCGTATTCACCTCGACTACTTCGCCGGCAACCGGCGAGTAGAGCTCGGACACCGCCTTCACGGCCTCGATCGTCCCGAAGACATCGTGCGCCTTCAGCTTGTCGCCGACCTTCGGGAGCTCGACGAACACCACGTCGCCGAGCTCACCCTGCGCGTAGTCGGTGATGCCGATCTGCACGACGTTGTTGTCGCCAGCGGGCTTGATGTATTCGTGCTCGGCGGTATAGCGAAGATCGGCGGGGATCGACGACACGTAGAGCTCCCAAGGGGTTGAGGAAGAGCGCGAAGTCTAGAGTGCGACCTACGGGGCCGTCAAGAAACGGCGGACGTCGTCGCGTGCGCGTTCGCTTCGCGCTCGAGTGCCTGCCACACCTCGCTCACGCGCTCCTCGAGCTCGCGGACGGTGCCAGTATTCTCGATGATATAGTCGGCGCGGGCACGCTTCAGTTCTGCTGGCATCTGCGCGGTCATCATGTCCATCGCGTCGGTCTCGCTGAGACCACGCTCGCGCATCAGGCGCTCGAGCCGTACCGGGCGGGGCGCGTCGACGAGCACGATCCGATCGAACTGGTCCACGATGCCGCGCTCGAAGAGGAGCGGGATGTCCTGGACGACGAGTCGGTCGCCACGTTGCCGGGCTTCGTTCACGAGACGGTCGCGATACGCCCCGACCTCGGGATGCACGATGGCGTTGAGCTCTTCGAGCTGCTCGGGCCGCGAGAAGACGAGCCGGCGCAGCGCGTCCCGATCGAGACTCCCGTCCAGGGCGACGACGGACGTGCCCCAGCGGCGCACGATCTCGTCGAACGCGGGCATCCCCGGCTCGACGACGCGTCGGGCGAGCACATCGGCGTCGATGATGGTCGCACCCCGCTCCGAAAGAAGCCGAGCGACTGTCGACTTCCCACTCGCAATATTTCCGGTGAGACCGATGAGAAGCATGGGCGAACGCCTGGCGGCAAAAAGTACTGCGCTGGACTTTGCAAGGTAGGAACCGCCCGGACGGAAAGTCAACGTACGTTGAGCGCTTAGAGGTCACTATGTTGTCAGACGACGCGGCCGTCGCGGTGCGGCTTGTCGCGTCCAATGCGAGACACACGCACGACGGAGGATCGAGGTGGCGAAGTCGAATCGTCGGGACGGCACGCGAGGCAACGGCAGCACAAGGGCGGCGTCGACAGGTACCCCGCCACGCCGGTCAGGGGTGGCAACGGCAAGTCGAATTCAAGCACCGGTCATGGCGGCCGGGCTCCCGCCGGCGGCCGTCGGCCGTGACGGTCAGCTTCTGACAGACGCGCAGGAGGCGGAGTTCGAGGGCACCGTGCGACGCCAGCTCGAACTGCTCGGTGAGGACCCGGACCGGGAAGGACTGGTCCGGAGCCCCAAGCGCGTGGCGCGCTCGATGGCGTGGCTCACGCGCGGCTATCGACAGGACGCGAAGTCTGCCGTCGGCGAGGGCGTCTTCGAGGAAGCTCACGACAACATGGTCATGGTGCGTGACATCGAGCTCTACTCGCTCTGCGAGCACCACCTCCTGCCGTTCTTCGGGAAAGCGCACATCGCCTACATCCCGGACGGACGGATACTGGGACTGTCGAAGTTGCCGAGGCTCGTCGATGTATTCGCGCGACGGCTGCAGGTGCAGGAGCGGCTAACGGGCGAGATCGCGGAGGCTGTACAGGAGGTTCTGGCACCGCGCGGTGTGGGCG
>Ga0207691_10002221_pt1 | contig 18980 bp, 13 predicted proteins | sample KBSM13metaG_FD_184327 | JGI IMG/M metagenome (GOLD analysis project Ga0207691, IMG submission 184327) | Miscanthus rhizosphere microbial communities from Kellogg Biological Station, Michigan, USA - KBS M1-3 metaG (SPAdes) (version 2) | ecosystem: Host-associated > Plants > Roots > Rhizosphere >... | reverse complement strand
CCGCGTAGTGGTACTGACTCTATGACTGTCCGAAGTGATTGAATTGCCAAAAAAAAGGAGAAGCCAAAGTGGCTTCTCCTTTTGTCGTTGAGCTGTGACTGACTCAGAACACAAACTTGGCCCCCCATAAGATCTGGCGCGGGTTGAACGCTGAAGTAAAGCCTAGCGGCTGACTCAGCAATCGATCACGTCGACCTTCAAGACGATTTGTGCTTTGTGCGTAATCGGCAGCAGCTAGCGGATCGGGGATTGTAAGCGCCCCATTTGCTCCGACTGTCACTGGTAACACTTCATTTACCGCAGAGAAGTTTGTGCGATTGAAAATGTTTGCGAAGTCCGCGCTGAGTTCCACGCGCATTGGACTGTCGGCGTTGAATCGAATCGCTTTGCTCACGCGCATATTGAAGCTGCGAAAGTTTGGACCGATTCCTGTATTACGTCCGATATTGAACAAACGATCCGTACCTCCGCGTGTATCACTGTTGATATCAACGCCGGTTCGCAACGTAAAAGGAATACCGCTGCGGATGTAGATACTCGGACTGACTGAAATATCAGCGAAGACCCGTTCGGCCAGGTTGCTATCAGCTCCAGATTTGAACGGACTCTCAATGACTCCGCTGATAACGAAGTTATGTCTGATATCAAAAGCGGACAACGATCGCTCAGTACGAAGACGTGTCGGAAAGGGCGGAGCAAATGACGAGTTGAAATCAGTCTGATCGTCGATTGCTTTGCTCCAGGTGTAGTTGGCCATCAGGGAGTAGTGGTTGCTAAATCGCTTTGTGAGTGAAGTAGTCATTCCGTGATAAATCGAAATGCCACGTGACTGATAGTCAGTGAACTGCGTGATTCCAGAATCGTTCACCCGGCCACATGACGTGTCGGTGCCGCAAACTCGATAGAGCGGACCAAGTCGAGCATCGCGGGCGGCTAGTGCTACCAGGTTTGCAGCTGTTGCCGGACACCCGGGAGTGCCAGCTTCGCAGTAGTTGAGACCGACAGGCTGTTGCACATGTAGACCGTGATACATCTGGTACGCAACCTCAAGACTCAAGTTCTTGACGAGTTCCCGCTGGATACCAATGTTTGCCTGCACGGTGTAGTTGTTTTTGTAGTCGGGATTCAGCTCGAAGAGAACACGTCCGGCAGCGCCGGCAGCAGTTGGAGTTCCCAGGCAATTGATTTGAGCTTCAGTTAACACGCCAAACGGGTAAGTCCCGGCGGGAATATTGCAGCCGGCGTTTCCGTTGACCCCAGACTGGTAGAAGGCGGCAACGCCATTCAGTGGACTCTTGGAGATCTGATTGATGTACTTTCCGCTACCATTCAAGACACTCGTGTACCCAGGAATCTGAAAATAGATCGGCGAGTAAAAGAGACCACCGCCTCCACGAATTACTGTTTTCCCATCGTCGGTAAGTTTCCATGCGAGACCAAGGCGCGGCGAGAAATACGCGTTGCGTGGAACAGGACTCGGCTCGCCATCCCAATCCAAACGAGCACCAACGTCTACAGTCAGTCGGCTACTAGCTTTCCAGCTGTCTTGAATGTAGCTGCCGATGTAATGGCCAGTTCCATTCCATCGCGGATTATTGAATCCCTGCCGATAAACGAAAGGCTGATTCAGATCGAGATTCTGCAACGGGTTTAACTGGGGAACGCTGGCGCCCGCAGCGGCAACGAAGGCTGCTCTATCAGCGGCTGGAACTGCAAGTGTGATCGGATAAGCAGCGCTGGATTGGAATTGATACTCACCCGCAAACCAAAGATCGTTTCGGAAATTGTAAGTGGCCGGCCGATACGATCCCCCAAACTTCAAACTGTGCTTACCTTGGATGAGAGTCAAACTGTCTTCAAACTGGTAGCGATCCTGGTACACCTGATAGGGAGCTCCGAAAGTCCTACCGAAACCGGCCAGCCCAGAGACAATCAAACCAGTCACCGGGGGTTCGTCCGGTGCAGTAATCGCCGAATTCTGTGGTGAAAACTGTCCACGAAGTTGATTAATGAGATTGCCTTTGAATGTATGCGTCCAGGTGATCACGCCAGTCTGATCGTGTTGAGCCAGTGTAGTGCCAAGCGATGGTGCGGCTGCGTTGCTGCCGCCGATGTCGTCAGTAAAGTTTCGCGTTAGCGTGAAGCGTCCCGAGATTGCGTCTTTTGAGGTTGGTTGATAGTCGACGCGTGTACTCCAGGTGTTGAGACGGGCGAATCCGTTGAAAACACCCTGACTGTCGCTTAAGAGTTGGAATATCTTCGGATAACTCGCTGCCGTTGTCGTAAGCGCAGCCCGAAGATTCGTTGAAATTCTGCGGACGTTTGCATCAGCAGAGGCATCAAGCGTCGCGAGCGTTTGTAGTTGTAGCGCGTTAGGTCGCGTCAGCGGGTCGTTCGTGTAGGTACGAAAACGCGCGGCGTCGGTTGCGGTGCGTTCGTAGTTCGTAAAGAAGAAAAGTTTGTTCTGGACGATCGGGCCGCCCAGAGTGAATCCAGGAAAGTATTGCCGGTCAGACGATTTTTTTCCGGGATTGATCGTATCGAAGGCGTTGCGAGCGGAAGTAGCGTCGGATCGGTAGAAGATGAACCCACTACCATGAAACTTGTTGGAACCGCTCTTGGTAACGATGTTCACCGCCGTCCCGGCAGTGAAGCCAAACTCGGCTGAAAACGAATTACGATTCACCTGGAACTCTTGAATGGCTTCCGTGGAAACGTCGTAACGGGTTGTGCCTGACCCCAATTCATTTTCGCCGCCATCTACGGTGATTAGATTGTTACGACCGTTACTGCCGCCAATCGAGAATCCGGAACTTTGGAAGGCGGTGATACGGCTTGCAAGTTGAACCCGGGGCGCCGCCGAACTCACCACTCCCGGCAGTGTATATACATAGTTTTGAAAGGTGCGACCAACGTTCGGTAAGTTCTCGACCTGCTGATTTGAGATCGTGTTGGCCTGTTGTGTTCGCTCTACCTCAATCAGAGGCACGTCGCCTGTGATCGCCACCTGGGCTGTCACGCTGCTGGCATTCAATTGAACGTCATAGACCAGGTTCTGGCCGACTGACAGTTGCACACTGTCGTTGAATACTTTCGCAAAGCCCTGCGCTTCGATCTCGATTTTGTAGGCGCCGGGCGGGAGCAGTGCAATCTGATAGCTGCCTTCGGAACTGGTTGTAGCGCTCCTTTTCAATCCCTTGTCGACGCTGGTTGCGGTGACCGTAGCACCCAAGACAAGTGCACCTTGTTGGTCAGTGATTGTGCCTTTCATCGTAGCGCTTGTTGCGTCAACTTGTGCGGAAGCGGTGATTGCGCAGATTGAAACGACAAGGAGAACCAGGATTGATAAGCCTTTGGTAAGCATTGGCGACATCTCCTTTATGCGAACTCTCTTTTTGGGACTTAGTCTGGCAAGCGAACAAATTAGAACAGGAGTAGAACGAACCCCCTTGATTCGACGCCCATGGACACGTGAAAGAATGCCAAATGAGATCACCGCCAGCTTGTATAGAACTTGTCGAGCTTCAACGACGGCTTGCGAGAGGGCCGCTTGAAGTCAGAAGAGAGAAGGAGCTGGCACTTCAAGTTGAAGGGCACAAAGCCCCAGTCGTGCTTCCGACTATCGTTCCAATATGAAAGGCACCAAATGTTGGTCGCCAGCGATGGAAGTATTAATGCAAATGGGGATACCTACCGAACGGTCGGTAAAATAGCACCCTGAGGAAATAAGGTCAAGCATCAAGATTAAGCCGTCCCTTCGGAATTTCGTTGGATCGGTTTTCACTAGATCTCTCGCCTGCGGCTTAGGCGCCGCTCGTGCGGAAAGCCTCTGGCTTTCCGTTCGGCTTTTTAGAAGGTCGGAGGCTCCGCCTCGGGCGGCGTAGTCGCTCGAAGAGGTTCAGGTGAGACGGAAAGCCAAAGGCTCTCAACACGGTAAGTGGCAAAGCCGCATAACGATCACAAACGAGATTAGGGTCAAAAAAGGACCTGGTTGACGCGAATAGGAATCGGCTGTAAAGTTCCGTCCTACCGGACGGTCGGTAAAGTATTTGTTTGGTGCTCGTGAAGTGGCCGGGTGTTTTGTCCTGGCAGTCAATTCGTGGAGTCGAGCCCAGCCCATTTCATTAATCAGTTAACAAACTGTAGTAGGACTTCCGCCTTCGGAAAAACCTGATGTTATGCTGTGCGGTCTCAGTTGAATAGTTTCAGGTGTTGTTGCAGCGAATATGGATCTCAATCTAACGCCAAACGAACAGAAGTTTCGCGACGAGTTTCGTGAGTGGCTCGGGGCAAACCTGCCTGCTCCATGGCAAGGAAGTACAAATTCGGAAGATCGATCTGACTACATTCGTTATCTGCGAGAGTGGCAACAGAAACTCTACCTGGGCGGATGGGCTGGCATTTCCTGGCCCCAACAGTTTGGTGGTCGCGGTGCCTCACTCATGGAGCAGGCAATATTCCAGGAGGAACTCGCACGCGCAAATGCCCCGCAACTCATCGGAACGATCGGTCTCTCATTGGTTGGCCCAACCATTATTGCGATGGGTACTGATGAGCAGAAGGCGCGGTACCTTGCGCCGATTCTCTCTGGTGAAGAGATTTGGTGTCAGGGCTTCTCCGAACCAAACGCTGGTAGCGACCTTGCTTCGTTGAGTACAAAAGCAGTGCGAGATGGAGACGATTTCGTCGTTAATGGTCAAAAGATCTGGACGAGCTTCGCTCAATTAGCTGACTGGTGTTTGCAACTCGTGAGAACGGATACCGAAGCGCCAAAACACAAGGGCATTACCTGTTTGTTGGTCGATATGCGCAGCGAAGGAATCTCGGTTCGACCGTTACGACAAATGTCGGGCGATTCTGGTTTCAACGAAGTGTTCTTTTCCAATGTTCGTATTCCCGTCAGCCAGGTACTGGGTACAGTCAACCAGGGCTGGACAACAGCGATAACGGCATTGATGAACGAACGCGCCAACCTTGGGACTGCAGCCCAGGTCGTCTTCAAGCGAAACCTCGAAGCGCTGATAGATCGAGCTCGCACCATCCAGCGCAATGGATCAAACGCGACTAAAGATCCGATCGTCAGGCAGAAGTTGGCGCAGGCTCATCTTGAACTGGAAATCCTGCGTCTCAATACCAATCGAGCGCTCACCTCGTTGACGAAGACCGGTATTCCAGGTCCAGAAGGTTCGATACAAAAGCTTTACTGGAGTGAGTGGAACCAGCGCTTGCAGCAAACAGCCCAGGAAATACTGGGACCCTTTGGTCAGCTGCTGGATTTTGATAAAGGAACCTGGCAGTACGGTTATTTGCGCTCACGCGGTAACACGATCGAAGCGGGAACGAGTGAAATTCAAAGAAACATAATTGCGGAACGTGTCCTTGGATTTCCGAAAAGCTATTAAACGCCACCATCATGGACTTTGATCTCAGCAAACCACAAAAGCTTCTGAAAGAGTCTGCGCGGGAATTCTTGACGCGCCAGTGCAAGCCGGAGTACGTCCGTGTGTTGATGGAGACAGAGACAGCTGACGATGCAGCACTCTGGAAAGAGATGGCCGACCAGGGCTGGACAGGCATCATTATTCCCGAAGAGTTTGGTGGACTCGGACTCGGTCCTTTGGAGATGGCTGTAGTTTCGGAAGAGATGGGTCGTGCTTGTTTGCCCGGACCTTTTCTCGCCACACTTTTTGGCGCAGCACTGATTGAGAAAGCTGGTTCCCAAAAACAGAAGACGCGCTACCTGGAGGCGATTGCCGCAGGTGAATTGAAGGCCACGGTTGCTCAACTCGAGAATGAGGCAAACTGGGACATAGAAGCTGTCAAGTTGAAGGCCGAGCGTAACAACGGAAATTATCAATTGTCAGGCAGTAAGTTGTTTGTGCCTGACTCGGAGGTCGCTGACCTGTTGATATGCGTTGCTCGCAACGGTGATGGTCATCTGCTCCTGCCGGTGGAACGAACAGCTGAAGGCCTCGAAATCAAACCGATGCTGTCGATGGACGCGACGCGGAAACTTAGTGAAGTGGTGTTTCGTGAGGTGAGCGTTGCGGATGCAGATCTACTTGGCGCCGACGGAGACGCGAGCGGAGCACTGGGTCGAGCTATGCAGGTTGCGACCGTGGCCCTATCGGCTGAGATGGTTGGCGGCATGCAATGGGTATTGGATACCACGGTCGAATACGCAAAGACGCGTCAGCAATTTGGTCGACCCATCGGATCTTTTCAAGCAATTCAACATCAGTGTGCCGATATGCTCTTGATGACGGAGAGCGCACGTTCGGCTGTGTACTATGCAGCGTGGGCAGTAGGTGAAGACGCTCCTGGTTCAAGCACTGCAGTTTCAATCGCAAAGGCATACTGTTCCGATGCATTTCGAGAAGTGAGCAATCGGGGAATTCAGATTCATGGCGGAATCGGTTTTACCTGGGAGCACGATCTGCATTTGTACTACAAGCGCAGCAAGGCGTCGGAAGTGATGTTTGGCGATGCTACTTTTCATCGCGAGCGGATTGCGCGCGCAGTAGTTGACTAGACCGTGGCGACGTTGTGAAGACGTGAGGTGACCCAACAGCTTTGCGCAAAAAGTCGGGAATCCCCCGCACAGCAGTGCGGGGATTTGTTCAAGACCAACCTACAAGGAGCGAGGTTTGAAGAGCATCCCAATCCCAGCCAACGGCAGTTGGTGGATTTTTCAAGTCCAGCCTAAAGCACACTACTGTTCGAATCTGACGCTGGGCGCGGAGAACGATCCCTAATTCTTGAAAACTCGCTGGGACTCTGCGCGAAGCGACGAGTTTTTGGGAGATTGCCTTCGTAGGCTGGACCTGAACAATCCACCAACTGCCGTTGGTGGGATTTGGAAAGCTCTCAACGGCGCTGCTTGTAGGTTGGTCTTGAACATATCCCCGCACTGCCGTGCGGGGGATTTTGGACTTTTTCCACAACTACACGACTCTGCCGCGTTACGGCACTGACTACATTCAATCAACCCTATGACAGCGCATATCAAACAACTCTTCGATCTTTCCGGACGAGTCGCGATTGTCACCGGCGGCTCGCGTGGCTTAGGCAAAGAGATGGCGGAAGGTCTGGCCGAGGCTGGAGCTTCACTCATGCTGTGCGCTCGACGCGAAGAATGGCTATGGCCCACAGTTGAAGAGTTTCGTGGTAAAGGATTCAAAACTGAGGGAATGCTTTGTGACGTTGCAGATTCTGAACAGGTCCAAAGACTTGTCGACAGCACCGTCGTGACTTACGGGCATGTCGACATTCTGGTAAACAACGCCGGCGTAAGTTGGGGAGAACTTCCCGAGAAGATGCCCATCGATAAGTGGCATCGAGTAATCGAAACCAACCTGACCGGCGCGTTTCTTGTGGCTCAGGCCGCGGGTCGTGAAATGCTAAAACGCGAGCGCGGGTGCATTATCAATATCGCATCAGTTTCGGGCTTGCAGTCTTCGGCGAACGGACCGCACTATGTGGGGTACGCAGCAAGCAAGGCCGGAATGTTTGGCTTAACGCGCGAACTTGCCGCATCGTGGGGACGACAGGGTATTCGAGTCAACGCCATTGCTCCCGGATTCTTTCATTCACGGTTAGCAGATCAGGCGTTAGCAGTAGCGGAACCGTCGATCAAAGCACGAAACCCTATTCCGCGCGTCGGCGACGAAGGCGAACTAAAAGGTGTCGCCGTGTTTCTTGCGTCTGATGCGTCCAGCTACATTACCGGTCAAATCATAGTCGTCGATGGTGGACGTACAATCGTCTAAAAAATCCCTGCACCGCAGCTCATGAGCAAAGTGAAAACAAGTGTAAGTAACAGCGAATCAGTCTACGCATCCAGACCGTGGCTCGATCACTACAATTTCTGGGTGCCGGCCCACGTGAACTATCCGCGCCGACCACTTCACGAGATTCTCCGACTAACTGCTTCTGAAATTCCTGATCGTCCAGCTACAGCTTTCTTCGGCAAACATCTGACGTTTCGCGAGGTCAAGGAACAAGCGGACAAGTTTGCTACAGCACTGTCTCGACTCGGCATCAGGCAGGGCGATCGCGTCGGTATCATGTTGCCGAACTGCCCGCAGTACATCGTGGCCACGTTTGCCTTACTGCGATTGGGCGTGACGGTCGTTAACGTTAATCCCATCTACACGCCTCGCGAGGTGCTGGTTGTCGCGAAAGACTCCGAGATGTGTGCGCTGCTGACATTAGGAGTCCTTGCTCCAGTTGTGCTCAGTGTTTCAGAACAAACGGCAATCAAGGGAATCATTATCACTTCCCTTGAAGAATACTCTGCGGCCGCGACTCCAACACCTGCGTTGGCTGGAACGTTGCGAATGGCTGATTTACTTGCCGGCGTCGACGAACCCGAACTTCCGCACATTGAGATAAACACCGATGAGGATGTCGCTGTCCTCCAGTACACGGGTGGAACTACCGGCGTCCCAAAGGGAGCGATGCTCACGCACGCTAACATCTTCGCGAATGTCGTCCAGACCGAGTTGTGGGGGAATCGTGATACCAGGAAAGGCGAAGATCGCTACTTGCTCGTCATTCCCTTCTTTCACATCTATGGATTTACGGTAGGAATGATTGAAGGTGTCTGGCGTGGAGTGCAACAGATCATGATACCGAAGTACGACGTCGAGGTCGTGCTGACTGCGATTCGCGACTATTGTCCAACTTACTTTCCAGCCGTTCCAACCATCTACATCTCGCTGCTCAATCACCCGAAAGCAAAGGAATACGGCATCGACAAAGTGCGAGCTTTTAATAGCGGCTCGGCGCCACTCCCACTCGAAGTCATCGATCAATTTGAACGCATGACTGGTGGCACACTCAACGAGGGTTACGGCTTGTCGGAAGCCTCTCCTGTGACACACTCGACGCCTTCGCTCGGTCGTCGTAAACCGGGAAGCATTGGTCTGCCACTCTCGGACACCGACATGAAGATAGTGGATCTTGAAACTGGACTGAGTGAGGTGCCGGTTGGTGAGGAAGGCGAACTTTGCATTGCTGGACCGCAAATAATGAAAGGCTATCTGAACAAGCCAGAAGAGACTGCAATCGCACTGCGGTCGGATGAAGCGGGACGACGTTGGCTATATACGGGCGATGTGGCGCGAATGGATGAAGATGGCTACACCTACATCGTGCAACGCAAGAAGGACATGATCATCGTTAGTGGATTCAACGTGTATCCATCGGAAGTAGAAGGTGTGCTTTACACGCATGAGGCTGTGATGGAAGCGGCGGTGATTGGCGTGCCGGATTCGTATCGAGGAGAAGCTGTTAAGGCGTTCGTAGTGCTCAAGCCCGGAGCGACAGCCACTCTGGAAGAACTAACTGCGCATTGTGAGACTGGTCTGGCCGAGTTCAAGATTCCTCGCCATTTGGAATTTCGGACCAGTTTGCCCAAGACCGCTGTAGGGAAGATTCTTCATCGCGTGCTGCGCGAAGAATCACAGTAATATTGCGTCTCTGTGTACTCTGCGTCTCTGTGACCTCTGCGTTTCAAACAGGTCGAGAGCAAGGTTTAACGCAGAGGTCACAGAGACGCCGAGCCCACAGAGACCGATAATGCGACCTAAGAATTTCAACTCAGGACACAACAAGAGTCACTAGATTGATCACGCAACTATTGGAAGACAAAGTAGTCATTGTTACAGGTGCGGCGCGTGGGATCGGTCGCGCGTGTGCAGAACTTTTTGCTATTCATGGAGCAAAAGTGGTGTTGTCAGACATCGACTCGGAGCCAACGTTTGAAGCCGCAGGACACGTCGAGTCGCTTGGAACTCAAGCGCTGGCCGTTCCCGGAGATGTAACAGACTCGGAGTTTGCTCCGAACCTGGTTAAGTCGACACTCGATCGTTTTGGTCGCATCGATGCAATCGTGAACAACGCCGGGTACACCTGGGACGGCACGATCCACAAGATGTCGGACCAGCAATGGCAGGCGATGCTCGACGTTCATCTGACGGCGCCATTCCGGATCATTCGTGCGGCTTCCGAATACTTGCGAGAGACAGCCAAGCGCGAGAAGTCTGAGCAGGGTCGAGCCACCCCAAGGAAGATCGTCAACGTGAGTTCCACAACTGGAACACGCGGTAATGCGGGTCAAACAAATTACGCGGCGGGCAAGGCTGGAATTATCGGCGTTACAAAGACGCTTGCAAAGGAGTGGGGCCAGTTCAACATTCAAGTCAACGCGGTTGCCTTTGGATTCATAGAGACGCGCCTGACTCAAGCTAAGGAAGAGGGCCAACGCATCTCACGCGAGTCGGCTGACATAGCGCTTGGTATTCCGCAAGCCAGTCGTGACATTGCATTCAGAATGATTCCGCTCGGACGCGGTGGCACTCCCGAAGAGGGCGCCGGTGCAGTGCTGTTCTTTTGTTCACCGCTTTCTGATTACGTTTCGGGACAAGTGTTGGAAGTTACGGGTGGTTTGTGAGACATGAGTTACTCAATCAATCGTGTCGTTGTGATTGGCTCGGGAACGATGGGTGGAGGTATCGCGGCTCATGTCGCAAACGCCGGCATACCGGTTTACCTGCTCGACGTTGCGCCGACAGAGTTAACTGCCGAGGAAGAGAAGCGAGGACTAAAACTCGATCAGATACGCAATAGAATTGTTTCCGCGTCATTCGATCGGCTGAAGAAGTCGAAGCCACCTGCCTTCTTTACTCCACAAACTGCCGAACTCGTAACAATCGGCAATTTAACCGACAACTTTGAGTGGGTCGGTGAAGGCGACTGGATTGTTGAGGCGATCGTCGAGAACCTTGGCGTCAAACGCGAACTGGTTGCGCGCATTGAAGCGGTCCGCAAGCCTCGCAGCGTTGTATCAAGCAACACGTCCGGACTGCCGATAAATGCAATTGCGTCGGAAGCGTCGGAGAACTTCAAAACCCACTTCCTGGGCACCCACTTCTTCAACCCACCCCGCTACATGAAGTTGCTCGAAGTGATCCCTACCGTCGATACCGATCCTCAGATCACGGAGTTTATGAAAGTCTTTGGTGAGTCTCGGCTTGGTAAAGGCGTGGTCATTTGCAAAGACACTCCTAACTTTATTGGGAATCGTTTTGGATCTATTTCAGGTGCCACGACGCTCGGCTACATCCTCGAGAACAACTATACGGTTGAAGAGGCTGACGCGATCCTTGGACCGCTGATTGGTCGTCCACGCACTGGGATGTTTCGTTTGCAGGATCTCGTAGGTCTCGACGTGTCTAGTTCAGTTGGCGAGAACTTGTACGGCTTGATTGAGCATGACGAATCGCGAGACGTTTTGCGTAATTCGAAATTGCGCACTTTGCGTTTGACTCAAATTGAGCGAGGACGATTAGGCGACAAGACGGGACAAGGTTTTTATAAGAAGCCTGCAAAGGGAACTAAGGGCGAAATCCAATCCCTGGATCTTCAAACTCTGGAATATCGGAGTCGAATCGAGCCTGATATTCCTTCGCTAGCTGAAGCAATGAAGATCAAGTCGCTCTCACAACGGCTCCAATTTGTTCTGGCGCAGGATGACAAGGCCGGTGCGTTGGCTCGTCACGCAATCTTCAACTCACTGGCATACGCAGCGCGCCGGATACCGGAGATTACGGATCAGATCGTTAATGTTGACCGGGCTGTTCGTTGGGGGTTCTCCCATGAGTTGGGGCCGTTTGAGCTGTGGGATGAGCTGGGAGTGCGAAAGACTGTTGCTGAAATGGAAGCCGCGAATATCCTGGTTGCTCCATGGGTAGTTGGAATGCTCGCCGCGGGTCACGAGACTTTCTACGCTTCCGACAACGGCCGGCTGAGTTATTACGATCCTGCCCGGAAGACTTACACAGTTGAACCAGTCGACCCTCGAAAGATTGAGTTGGCAACTCTGAAGTCAGCCGGCCGTGTTGTTCGTGAGAATAAGGGTGCGAGTCTGATCGATCTGGGCGACGGTGTGCTGTGTCTCGAGTTCCACACCAAAATGAACACGCTTGATGCCGACATCCGAGAGATGTTGCTGGAGTCAGTTGAAGAAGTTGAAAGAAACGACTGGGTCGGAATGGTTATCGGAAATCACGCACCCGATTTCTGTGTTGGAGCCAATCTGGCTGGAGGTTTGGCGGGCGCAGGTTCAGACGCCATCGAACGAAGCGTAAAGGGAATGCAGGACGCTCTCATGGCGGTGCGTTTTTGTTCGAAGCCTGTTGTGACCGCGCCGGCGGGGAAGACTCTCGGTGGTGGCGCTGAAGTATCAATGGCAGGGTCGAAAGCCGTCGCGGCGTCTGAAACCTACATGGGGTTGGTGGAAGTGAGTGTTGGTCTTATTCCCGGCGCTGGTGGCTGCAAAGAGCTAGTGCGACGCGTTGTATCGCCAACCATGAAAATGAGCGGTAGCGACCCGGTTTCGTTGTTGCAGCAGCTGCTTCAGACAATTGGAATGGCGAAAGTGTCGACCAGTGGATCAGAAGCGCGATCATTCGGGTTCATGACGACCACCGATGAGATTGTGATGAATCGAGATCAACAGATCGCGGAAGCTAAACGAGCAGTGCTCGAACTAGCCGAACTCTATACGCCACCAGTGACCACGAAAAGTTGTTATGCGGCCGGACGGGATGCACTCGCTGCGTTGCGTGCAGGTTTGCACGTCATGAGGCAAGGCGACTTCATGAGCGACTACGACCTATTCGTAAGCAACAAGTTGGCGTTCATTCTGTGCGGTGGTGATATCTCAGCGCCACAGTGGGTGGATGAACAGTACTTCCTTGACCTGGAATGTGATGCGTTTGTGTCTTTGTGTGGTGAGTCAAAAACACACGAGCGCATTAAGCACATGCTCGAAACAGGCAAGCCGCTCAGGAATTGAAACACTTTAGTGGCGCGATTGGACTAAAGGACGCGCTCTTCTGGGACCGCAGGCGTCCTCGCCTGCACTCGTCGCCACAGAGTCGACCTTAGCCAACCCAGCAGGCGAGGACGCCTGCGGTCCCAGAAGAGGGCGCCCAGTTGGAGGTTCACTTATGAATGAAGCTGTCATCGTTGCTGCGGTTCGCACAGCAGTAGGAAAAGCGCCAAGGGGAACGTTGCGGACGACGCGACCTGACGACATGGCTGCTGCGGTCATTAGTGATTTGCTAAAGCGTCTACCAGGACTCCCGCCCGAAACGATCGACGACGTAATCCTTGGCTGTGCAACTCCCGAAGCGGAATCGGGCGCAAACGTGGCGCGCATCGCTTCATTACGTGCTGGGCTGCCGCATGAAGTACCAGCCGTAACAGTCAACCGCTTTTGTTCTTCTGGTTCGCAGACGATAGCAATGGCAGCCGAGCGGATCATGGCGGGAATGGCGGAATGCATTATTGCCGGCGGCACCGAGTCGATGAGTATGCTGCGCGGTAACACACGGTTCCGACCCAATCCTTATTTGGTCGAGCATCGGCCAGATGTTTATTTGAGTATGGGGCTGACGGCGGAGAATGTGGCGCGCAAGTATCAGATTAGTCGTGAAGAGTCTGATGCTTTCTCGTATCGCAGTCATCAAAATGCGTTGGCTGCGTTGTCTGCCGGACGATTGAAAGACGATGGCATCGTCCCACTTGAAATAGAAATCAGCGAAGTTGCTGATGGTGCTATCAAGAAAAAGAGTTTAACTTTTGAGACAGACGAAGGACCACGAGCCGACACGACGCCGGAAGCGCTCGCGAAACTGCGACCTGTTTTTCATGCGCGGGGAAGTGTCACCGCCGGCAACTCGAGCCAGACCTCAGACGGGGCGGCGGCTGTTGTAGTGATGTCGAAGACTCGCGCTACACAACTGGGTTTCAAGCCGCTCGCGCGTTTTGTGTCGTATGGAGTTGGCGGAGTTCCACCGGAGATCATGGGGATGGGACCGGTGGTTGCAGTTCCGAAAGCACTCAAGCTCGCCGGATTTACCTTAAACGAAATCGATTTGATTGAACTCAACGAAGCGTTTGCGTGTCAGGCGTTGGCTGTTATGCGTGAACTCGAAATTGATCCAGAGCGCACGAATGTAAATGGCGGGGCAGTCGCCTTAGGACATCCGCTTGGTGCTTCGGGCGCTAAGCTCACTGTGCAACTGCTCGGAGAGATGAAGCGACGCAAGTCACGTTACGGCATGGTGACGATGTGCGTCGGTGGTGGTCAGGGTGCAGCGACGATATTTGAGAACCTGCAGAATTGAAATCATGTCCGAACAGCACTGCGCGGTACCAGACCGACCTTGTGATCGCTGGCATAGATCCATGATTCATATCGACAGTATCAATCAACTCAACGAGTATCTCGGCAAAGAGGTCGGCGTCAGCGACTGGCTCGACGTTTCGCAAGATCGCATCAACCAGTTTGCCGAAGCGACTGAAGACAGGCAGTGGATTCACCTCGACGTCGAGCGGGCAGCGCGAGAGTCTCCTTTCAAAACAACCATCGCGCATGGTTTTCTGTCGCTTTCCTTATTGAGCGAACTTGGTAAGCGAACGATGACAGTGGGTGGCGTGCGAATGGGGATCAACTATGGTTTGAACCGTGTGCGCTTCGTTTCGCCAGTACCTGCCGGCGCGCGCATTCGTGGTCGCTTTAGTCTGACAACTCTTGAACCGATCAATGGCGGAGTTCAAGCCACCTGGAACGTGACCGTTGAGCGGGAGGGCAGCGATAAGCCTTGTTGCGTTGCTGAGTGGCTGGTGCGCTACTACGAGTAATAACGGAATGACTGACGAGTCTCCAGCAGCCATGAGTCTTTCGAACAGTACTGATTCGACAGACACAAAACCGATCCGCGCCAGTGAACAACTCAACTGGGACAAGCTGGCTGAGTACGCCCGGGAAAAACTATCCGCCGAACTGGGAGCCAGCTTCAACAGTGCCGCACCCATGACTGTGGAGCAATTTCCCGGTGGCCATTCAAACCTCACGTATCTTCTCCGATTCGGTGATCAGGAATTTGCGCTGCGCCGTCCACCGTTTGGACCGGTTCCAGCGAAAGCTCACGACATGGCTCGTGAATGTCGGATTCTCGCCGCACTGAATCCGGTGTTCCCCCTGGCGCCAAAGCCATACCTTCTCTGCGAAGACACGCAAGTCATAGGCTCGACTTTTTACATAATGGAGCGTCGTCATGGCGTGGTTATTCGGCACGACGAGCCAGCCGAACTTGTCGACAATCCTTCAGAACGCCGGCGTGTAAGTCTTGCCATGGTAAATGTGCTTGCTGATCTACATAACGTGGACATCGTCGAACACGGCCTGACTGCGTTGGGTAAACCCGCGGGATTTGTTGAACGGCAGGTCAAGGGATGGAGTCAGCGTTGGGAAGGATCGAAGACGAGTGAACAAGCTGAAATGGATCAACTTTCGCGCTGGCTAAATGACCGTTTGCCCGCAGATCCTGTTATTCCAACTTTTCTTCACGGCGATTACAAACTCGATAACGTCATGCTGAACGCGAATGACCTGGGACAACTAGTCGCCGTGTTTGATTGGGAAATGAGCGCTGTCGGCGATCCGCTAATAGACCTTGGAATCTTTCTAGCCTACTGGGTTCACACCGTGCCGGCATCGCAACGCGGTTCGCTGACCTCTGTAACGAGCCGGCCCGGTTGGTTTAGTCGCGAAGAAATACTCGAGCGCTATTCATCACGTACAGGACGAGATTTGACAGCGATAGAGTTCTACGAAGTGTTTGCTGTTTTCAAACTCGCTGTTGTCCTGCAACAGATCTTTTATCGCTACCATCGCGGCCAAACAGATGATGCGCGCTTCGCCCATCTCGACAGCCATGTTGAGAACCTCGCGCACATTGCAACGCGGCTCGCGGCGAAGTGAATGTCCGATATGCTTTGGAGCCTCTTGCAAAAGTCGACTTAATGGCGATGAAGTCAGTACCGAAACGCGGTAGCGTCGGCTTTTTACATCCGCAAGAATTAGGAGACGCTACGCTGCGAGCCGACGCTACCGCGTTTCGGTACTGACTTCATCGCCACTAGATTCTCAGACGCATATCGGACATGCAGGGGCGTCACTAAAGGGAAGATTGAGAAGGACTGAAACGATGATGAAGATCAAGGCAGCGATATTGTGGGAACAGGGTGCACCGCTTTCTGTCGAAGAGGCTGAACTGGAACCACCGAGAGAAGGTGAGGTTCTCGTTGAGTTGAAGTCGGCGGGTGTTTGTCACAGCGATCTGCACCCGGTTCGTGGCGACTGGCCCACGCGCACGCCACTTGTTCTCGGACATGAAGGTGCGGGAGTTGTGCGTGAAGTTGGTTCAAGTGTGACGAGTGTACGAGCGGGTGATCATGTCGTTTTCTGTTGGGCTCCACCGTGTGGAAAGTGCAAGCTTTGCCTTGAAGGACGACCGGTGCTTTGTGATCGTTTGGCCAAGACGACCTATCGAAATCGTTTGCCGGCAGGTGGCTCACGTCTACGCGCACGTGATCAGGAGCTGAATCATTTCAACGGGACCGCTTGTTTTGCGGACTTCGCGGTTGTTGCCCAGGAAGGCGCCATTGCGGTTCCAGCAGACGTTTCGTTTGATGTGCTGTCGACGTTAGGTTGCGCAGTCGTTACGGGAATTGGCGCTGTAACGAATGCCGCACGTGTTGAGAGCGGGTCGTGTGTGGCTGTGATTGGCGCCGGCGGTGTTGGCCTCAACGTAATTCAAGGTGCTGTGTTGAGAGAGTGCCCGCAGATCATTGCTATAGATCTTCGCGCGTCGGCGTTATCGCTGGCCAAAGAGTTCGGAGCAACCCACACGATCGATGCTGCGGAAAAGGTTGCGGATCAGATTCGTGAAATTACGAGTGGACGGGGAGCCGATTTTGTTTTTGACACGGTTGGGAACGCGAACACGATCTCGCAGGCGTTAGATTGTGTCCGTAAAGGCGGGTCAGTTATCGTGACGGGCCTTTCGCGTGCCGACACCCTTGCGTCCATTCCGACTTTTCCCTTTGTGATGCAGGAAAAACGATTGATAGGTTCTCTGTACGGGTCCGGCAGTCCCGCGAATGATATCGCTCTGCTAGTTGATCTTTATCGGCAGGGAAAACTGAAACTGCGTGAGCTGGTGACGCATACTTACCGTTTAGCGGAAGTAAACGAGGCGCTGAACCAGTTGGCTACTGGGACAGATGCGCGTGGGATTATCGAGTGGTGAAAGTTTCACTCAGGAACACTTTGGTTTCCCGCAAAAACACCGCTAGCTGATCGTGATGTAACCAGTGACCGGCGTTGGGAACGTTGACGAGTCGATAATCTTTAAGCGCCTTTGCTCGACCGTCTTTTTCCGGATCGCTCGCCCAACTTTCCAAGCCACGAAATAGTAGTACGGGGCATTCGATACGCTTGTGCAGTTCACTCGCTTGCGCACTGTCGAATCCGTACGGAGGCCAGCCACGCACAAACGGATCAAATTTCCACGTGTAAGAGCCGTCGGCCATTCGGTTTGAGCCATGCTGGGTAAGATGGCGGGCCATCTCTTCGGAAAGGTGTGGGTTCGCCTCACGCATCCGAGCAACAGCGCTTTCCAGGTCCTTGTAAGCCCGACGCTCCCGACGCTCAACATCTCTCATTTGTTCTATCCAGCGCCGCATTCGATCCGGATACGGATCTTTCTGGGAGTGGTGAGTAGGTGGTGGCCCCATTCCTTCAATGGAGACAACCTTGATGACGTTTCCGGGAAAAGTGCCGGTGTAGCTCAGCGCTATTACACCACCAAGAGAGTGTCCGATAAGGGTGAGGGGAGTCCCAATCGTTTCGCAAAGAGCGGTTAGATCAAGAATGTGTTCGCCAACTGTGTAGATGGCGCCAGGAGCCCATTCGCTATCGCCGTGGCCGCGTAGATCGACTGCGTAGACGTGATAAGTATCGAGTAACGCGGCTGCAACCCAGTCCCAACTGCGAGCGTGATCGAGGCCGCCGTGAATGAGAACAAGAGCTGGTTTGTCTTCGCCACCGTAGTCCCAGTAATGAAGTCGCAAACGATGCGACTCGAAGAAGAGGGAAGTGGGCTCCGTTTGGAGCGGCGTTGCTGTTAACAGTGTGGAAGACATTGGGTAAAGAAATATCGTTAGCGTTGTTTTTGCCTTATGAGAAACTGAAGGATCGCTTCCTGAGCGGCTTCGGTTTGATCGGTTGTAAAGATGTGACCAGCATTTGGTAACAACTTCAACTCTGCGCCCGCAATTCGATCCGCAATGATCTTCGCGTTCGCAGACGGAACCAACCTGTCTGACTCTCCATGAATTACAAATGTCGGAACCCGAATCTGATCAAGTCGACTATACGCCTCCCACGTGAGGATACCCTGTAACTGCGCCATGTATGCCTGTGGTTTCGGCAGCCATTGTTTTCGAAGGTTTAGATCTACATCAATCAACTCGCGGGCAGTTCCTAAATCATAGACAAAAGGAACGGAGGCTTCGACTGCTGCTTCCTGATTCGACGAGCGACTGGTCAAGAACTCAATCACAGCTGGTTCAGCCCTAACAGCATGCGGTCCGCCCGGGGCTGTGCAACCTAGAACCAGCGAACGCACGCGGCCGGCATAATTGAGCGCGAACTCCTGGGCAATCATTCCACCCATCGACACTCCGTAGACATGTGCGCTCTCAATTCCACTTGCGTCCAAAACAGCAGCCGCATCGGACGCCATCATTGCGATTGCATAAGGTCCAGGCGGCATATCGCTTCGTCCAACGCCACGGTTGTCAAAAGCGATGGTTCGGAAACGGGTGGAGAGCAGGGGGCGTGTGCGAAACCACATGTCTGACGGAAATCCAAGACCCATGATCAGAAGAAGTGGTTCGCCCTCGCCTTCTTCGTCCCAATAGATCTTCGCGCCTTGATTGGTTGTGAATGACATAAAGTGACCTGTTCTTACTTCGCCGCTTGTCCTTCAACTAATTCGATCAGAATTGAATCAGGCCCTTCAATAAAGGCATGCTTGAGTTTTCCGTCGAACATCGTA
>Ga0207691_10002218_pt1 | contig 18985 bp, 16 predicted proteins | sample KBSM13metaG_FD_184327 | JGI IMG/M metagenome (GOLD analysis project Ga0207691, IMG submission 184327) | Miscanthus rhizosphere microbial communities from Kellogg Biological Station, Michigan, USA - KBS M1-3 metaG (SPAdes) (version 2) | ecosystem: Host-associated > Plants > Roots > Rhizosphere >... | reverse complement strand
CGAGGCCTACATGGACGACTTCATAAACAAGGCGGCCTGGGGGCTCAACCTCGCCTTCAGCCACGGCGTCGGCTGGCCGCGCACGCGCTGGCTGATAGCGCGCGGCGCGCGCATCGAACACAAGTTCAAGAACTACCAACGGCGCCACCAACAGCCGACCGAGCTCTGGTACAGGGCCTATCCGGGCCTCACCCTCGCCGACCTCAAGCGCAACCAGCGCATCAGGGAAGGGCTCGAGCCGGCTCATGTCACCGACGCGCAGGCCGAGGCCTGGCTGCGCTTGCTATGAGCGCTACTACGAGCGGTGCGAGGCCAGTGGAACTGGACGATGTCCAAGGCCTGGTGCGATTTGGGTACAAGCACCTGACCGAAGCGTGCTTCCTGCTGCTGCGCATCACTGACGCGGCGGCCGCGCGGGCCTGGCTGGCGCAGGCACCGGTAACGAGCGCAGTCAACGCCGATCCGCTGCCGCAGACTGCCCTCCACGTGGCCTTCACGAGCCAGGGGCTGCGTGCACTGGAAGTCGCGCCCGATCTGTGCGCCGGATTCTCGGCGGAATTCGTTGCCGGCATGGCGAGCGACGGCGCGCGCGCACGCCGCCTGGGAGACATCGGCGCCAACGACCCGGCCACGTGGCGTTGGGGCACCGGTGCGCGGACGCCGCACGTCGCCGTGCTCCTGTATGCCGCCCCCGGGCAGCTCGCGGCGTGGGAGCTCGAGATCGCCGCGGAATGCGCGGCCGGCTTCGAGCTCATCGAGCGCTTGTCGACGTCCGTCATCCAGCTCGCGGAGCCGTTCGGATTCGCGGACGGCATTTCGCAGCCGAAGGTCGACTGGGAGCGCGAGCGCCCCCTGGGTGACCACGACCGGCTCGACTACGACAACCTCGTTTGCCTCGGCGAGTTCCTGCTCGGCTATCCCAATGAATACGGCCTCTACACACCGCGTCCGCTGCTTGCGCTGCAGCGCGACCCTGGCCGACTGCTGCCGCGGGCCGAAGACGCGCCCGAGCAAGCCGACGTCGGACGCAACGGCTCTTATCTCGTGCTGCGTCAATTGAGGCAGGACGTGGAGTCATTCTGGCGCGAGCTCGACCGGCAGGCCGGCGGCGATCAGGACCTGCGCGAGCGGCTTGCCGCAGCCATGGTGGGCCGGAAGAAGAACGGTGAGCCGCTTGCAGCGCCAGGCAACCTGAACGACTTTACCTATGAGGACGACCCGCGGGGACTGCGCTGTCCCGTGGGCGCGCACATCCGACGATCCAACCCGCGCAACGCGGATCTGCCGCCCGGCGGGCGCGGGCTCCTCTCGCGGCTGTGGCGCATGCTCGGATTCAACGCTGCGGCGCTGGATCTCGATCGGGTCGCGTCGACACGCTTTCATCGTCTCCTCCGCCGCGGACGGAAGTACGGGGATGCCGCAACCGCCGCCCCATCCGCCGCTGGAATCCCCGCTGCGGACGCCGGCATCCACTTCATGTGCCTTACCGGCAACATAAAGCGCCAGTTCGAGTTCGTGCAAAGCGCGTGGCTGATTGGAAGCAAGTTCGCCGGCCTCACCGGCGAACGCGATCCGATGATCGGCCACCGTTTGCCCGACGCCGGGAACTCTCCGACCAACGGCTTCTCGATTCCGCAGGCTGGCGGTCCGGACTGCCGTTTGAGCGGACTGCCGCAGTTCGTCACCGTGCAGGGCGGCGCCTACTTCTTCCTGCCCGGGATCCGCGCGCTGCGCTACCTCGCCACGACGAGCGGAAGGGAGTCGTGATGCAACGGAACGTATTGGGTTCGATGACGAGCCGCCCGGTGCCGCCCGCCGATACCGGCTCGGTCATACTGAACTGGATCAGCGATCTCTCGATGCGACTCGTGCAACTGGAGCGGCGCATTGATCCCTGGGTTCGTCCGGCTTTCGATGCGGTGCTGCGCGACCCGACCGCGCGCCTCACCACCTGGCTCATCAACCTGCAACGCAGGAACGAGGGCCTGAAGATCGCCGAGGAGCGGATCCAGCCGGACGAAGAGGCGCTGACCCAGTCGATCATCGACACCTTCAAGGCGCAGATGCGCGGGCTATGGAAGCCGGGCGGCTTCGAGCGCGGCGGGAACACCAAGACCCACGGCATCGTGCGCGCCGAGTTCATCGTCCACGAGGGCCTGCCGCCGGAGTTTCGCCACGGCGTCTTTGCCGAGCCGCGGACCTATCGCGCGTGGGTGCGCTTCTCCGGGCCAGGGCCCTACGTCACGCCGGACATCGACGATGTCGGGTTCATGAGCATCAGCATCAAGCTGATGGGAGTCCCCGGCAAGAAGCTGATGCAAGACGAGCAACACACGCAGGACATGTTCGGCGTGTCCCCGCCCACGTTCGTGACGCCTGACACGCGCGCGAACGCGCACCTGCAGGTCTACAGCCTGAAGAACGCGTCGATCTTCCACTTCGTGAACTTCCGCAATCCGCACCTGCTCGACTTGATCATGCAGGGGCTGTTCATCAAGACGCAGAGCAGTCCGCTCGAGGCGCCGTACTTCAGCTGCGTGCCCTATCTCCTGGGCAAGGAACAGGCGATGCAGTATTCGGTGTGGCCGAAGTCGAGCAGGAAAACGCCGATTCCGAACCTGCCGCTGCGGCCGCCCGATGATTACCTTCGCCAGGCGATGGTGAAGGCCCTCGACCAGGATGATGTCGAGCTCGACTTCCGCATCCAGCTGCAGACCGATCCGCATCTGATGCCGATCGAGAACAACGCCGTGCTGTGGCCGGAGCGGCTTTCGCCCCGGGTCTCGGTGGCCACCTTGCGCATCCCGCAGCAGAAGTTCGATTCGCCGGCACAGATCGCGTTCGCACGACGCCTGTCCTACAACCCGTGGCACTCCATCGAGGATCATCGACCGCTCGGCAATCAGAGCCGGGCCAGGAAACGCATGTACTTCGAGCTGTCGGAGTACCGGCACCAGATGACCGGCGTGCCGCATTACGAGCCGAATGGGGACGAGACCTTCGACTAGCCGATCAGGCTCACGCACCTCCACGTAAAGAGGGCTGCACTGAGGGGTCTCCGGGCGCCTGAGTTATGAAGCCCGGAGACCCCTCGGTGCAGCCCTCTCCGCGGAACCCAGAGCATGGGGTCGCGCCTTCTGAGCCTATTCGTCGTCGCTGTTGCCTTTGGCTTTCCTGTAGAAGTAGTAGTCGGCGGTGTAGGGCACGAACGCCTGGCTTCCGACATCGGTCGCGACAGCGCAGCCCGTCGACGGTGGGGCTCCTCCCGCCGTGTTGAGGCGTTGGATGTAGGTGGTCGGCGTCAGCGTGTCGCCGCCCGTGGGGCCGGCGTCAGCGCCGACGACCGTGATCCGTAGCCAGGCAATGGCACCCGGCGCGACGTAAGCGGCGTCGGTCGACGAGTCCCCCGGAACGACCTTGCCCCAGACGGTGCTCGTGTCCTTCGAGTCCTGCCACGTGGCGCGAATCACGCCGTCCGCAAACGGGTTCGTTCCGGGCTCGTACGGATTGGGACTGAAGTAGTGCGTGGCGATCTCTTTCAAATTGTGCGCGAACAGCGTGGCTTGCGGCGTGAAGAGGGTCCAGGCGTAGCGCGGCTGGCCCGCGGCATCCACGCCGGCGGGCAGGCAGCTGTAGTTCTGCGTGCCGACCGCATGACCGACGAGGAACGCCTTGTTCCCCGCCAGGATTCGAATGTTGGAGGGAACCGGAGGCGGCGTCACCGGCTCGGCGTGGGCGAGCAGCGGCAACGTGCAGGCCGCGACGAGCGCAGCGGCAGCGGAGGCGATGCGCGAATTGCCGCGCGCGGTCCGGAACGACGATGCGTTGCTGGCTTTCATATCAATACCTTTACGGGTTGGGCGTGCGTTGTGGGAAAGGGATGCTTCGATCGCCTCGAGGCGCGGATCGCGCGCTCGTTCATCCTGGCTTCCGATTCGGCGACATGCCGCGCGATCGCCGCGTTCACCGCGGCCGCATGCGTCAGCGGACCCATGTGGCCGGCGCCGCCGATGACTACGAGTCGCGCGGTGGGAATAAGCGTGGCCAACAGTTCCGCGATGAGGCGCGTTGGTGCTGGCGCACGCTCGCCCCGCATTATCAGCACGGGAAAGCGCAACGCGCTGTACGACGTCGTGGGCGTCGGCTCGTCGGTGAGCGCACGAAAGTCCAGTGGCGCCTTCGGCATCCAGCGCGCCATCGCCGCCTGCGCCGACGGGCGCAACGCGTCCCACGCGCCGCGGCCGCCCCAGTAGTCGACGAACGACGCTGCGACCCCGCGATAGTCGCCGGAGATCACTCCATCGGCGGTCCGGGCCGCGACCGCCAGGATTTCCGCAAGCGCACCCGCCCCGCGCGCGCCCATGACCTTGAGGAGATGGAAGGCCGACGGCTCATAGAGCGTCAGGCTCGCGATGCGGCCCGGCCTCTCCAGGGCGGCGTGCAGCGCGACGCCGCCGCCGTACGAATGGCCGACCAAGTGCACTTTGCCGTCGGAGCGATCGATGATGTCGATCGTCCTGGCGGCTTCGTCCGCGAGCGTGAATGCATGCTCGCCGCTCCACGGACCCACGCCGTCGCAGCCGTAGTGCTCGGGAGCGATCAGCTTGCGGCGCGGGTCGAGCGCGTCGCCCAGGCGACGCCATTGCCCGGCGCCGGATCCCGAGCAATGCAGCGCGATCACCGGCGCGGGGTCCGACAGCGCGGGACTGGTAGCTGGCATTTCCATGGAAATCCTCAATCGGTTCGATTCGCGGTTCAGTGAGTGGGCATGATCGGCGCCAGCGCATCGCCGATGCGCGCGCCCTGGCTTTCGGTGATCATTCCGCCCAGCGCTTTCGTGAAGCGCGGCTCCTGGACCCCGGAGAAGATGTACTGCCAGCGATACGCGGCGAGCACGGTGGTCTTGACGGCTTCGACTTCGGCCGCGGTCAGCGGACGGCCGCAGGTTTCGACGAAGTAGTGCGTGTCCGCCGCAGCCTGCATCTGCACGAGGCCGTCGACGGCGCCCACGAGGGCGATCAGGTCGTCCACGGCCGCATCGCGCGCCTGCACGGTGAGCTTCGCGTTCTCGCGCACCCATTCGAGCTCGTCGAGGATCGCGTGCTGCGATTCCTCCTTTGCATGGTAGAGGAACACGTCCTTCCACAGCGGCGACAAATCGGCGGCCTTGTCGATGCTCTCGCGGTAGTGCGTCAGCACGAAGAGCTCGATGTGGCAGGTGAGTGCGAGCACGGCCCAAGTCGACTTCGAAAGCACCGCCGAGGCGACGGCATTGGGGTCCGGCACGAAGGTGTAGCCTGCCGGCATGCCCTCGGCGCACATGCGCTCGATGCGGCGGAACAGCTCCTGGTGCTTGATCTCTTCGTCGCCCATGCGCACGAGCGCCTGCAGCGCATTCTGGTCGCCCAGTGCGTGCTCGCGGCCGACGTCGAGCACCTTGGCAGCGATGAAACGCTCGACGAGGCCGAACATGTTGGCGTACGTCCGTCCCTGGATCTGGCTCAGGAGCCGCTGGTCGTCGGCGGTGAGGAAGTCGAGACGATCGACCTTCGACAGCCCGTCGGGCAGGAAGCGCTGTTTGAAATCGAAGCTGCGCCCGCGAATGACGTCGCGGTCGATGTCCCAGCGGACGCGCTTGGACACCTCGACGATCTTGGCGTAGCGCATCGTATCGACGTTGGATTGCAGGATGGCTTGCGGCACGGGCATGGAATATTTCTCAGCGGAAAGAACGGTGGACATGATCGACCTCGTTGATGAGTGGGTTGATGTATAGCGATGCGGGTTGCATTTGTCTCAATCGAATATGCACGCGGTATCGATACCGGCGTCGAGCCGGCACTCGCGCGCGTTGTCCGTCTCGTCCGCTTCCGGTTCGAGCGCGCGAGTCGCGATCGATCCAGCCGCTGCGCCGGTCGTCCCGGCCGGGTCGACCGCCGCAGTCGCGGCCACCGGCGCGCTTTGCCGGACGATGGAGGCCGCAGCATCCGGCGACGTCATGAAGTGGACGAGCCCGGCGAACGCCAGATAGACGGCGGTGTAGATGCCGAGCAACGTTGCCGCCGCCGCGAACGAGGGCTTGTTGCGTTCCCTAGTGTTGCGGTACCACGAGTTGCGTGCTTCCACGATGGACTCCTTTCTGTATCGCCGCGCGATTGCGGCTTCCACTCCGTTGCGTTGGTGTTGCCTGGAGTGATTCCCATGCTATGGATCGATTGCAGCAGCCGAATTTCACGGGAAGGCGAAATTTGTTTCCTGTGTATCAACCCATCGGCTGACGGGGTTGAGCGGCATTGCAGGCATCCGCCGCGGCGTTGCACGATCCTGCGCTGCAGTCTCCGGCATCGACGTGGCGCAGGCGCTTCGGGAGGGGGCGGGTTTTGTTTCAATTGTTTCATCGCGGCGCGCCCAGGGACCCGAAGCTCCCACAGTGCGACGCCGCCGATGTACGATTTGCCCGTTCGCCCGCTGCGGGGCCATCGTTCAGCCCGCAGGAGGGCCGGGAGCAACGAGAAGTGACCGCGACCCCCAAAGCCACCCTCTTGATCGTCGACGACGAGCCCGACGTACGCGAGGTGCTGGAGGAATACTTCACCGCGCACGGCTACGCGACCCTCCCGGCGGAGAATGCCGCCGCCGCGAAGGCATTGGCGGCGCAGCATCCGATCGACCTGGCGCTCGTCGATATCAACATGCCGGGCGAGGATGGCTTGAGCCTTGCGCGCCACCTCCGGGAGCGCTACTCCAGCATCGCGATCGTGATGCTGACTTCAGCGGGCACGGTCGTGGACCGGATCGTGGGCCTCGAGATGGGCGCCGACGACTACGTGCCCAAACCCTTCGATCCGCGCGAGCTTGCGGCGCGCGTGAAGAGCGTGCTTCGCCGCACTTCGTCGGCGAACCGCGGCGACATCGGCGCCGAACGAGTGCGGGTGGGCCGCTGCGTGCTCGACCTCGCCGCCCACAGGCTCACCGACGAATCGGGCGAAGAAGTGGCGATGTCGCCGCTGGAGTTCGACCTCCTGAAAGCGCTCGCGGAACAACCCAACCGCGCGCTTTCGCGCGAGCGCATCCTGAACTTGAGCCAGAAACGCGACTGGGATCCGTTCGACCGCAGCGTGGACCTGCGCGTCATGCGCCTGCGCAAGAAGATCGAGCCCGATCCCGAGCATCCGCGATACATCAGGACCATACGCAACGAGGGCTACATCTTTGTGCCCGACGGAGGCTCGTAAACCGATGAAGAAGTCATTGCGTGCAATCCATTGGATGGCGCTCGTCACAACCGCCGCGCTCCTGCTTTGCATGGGTGGATGCTCGCGCGAGCCGGAAACCGCGCTGCGCATCGGCACCAACGTGTGGATCGGCAGCGAGCCTCTCTACCTCGCGCGCGAGCTCGGCCACCTGGACCCCGCCGTCGTGCAGCTGGTCGAGTACCCGTCGGCGAGCGAGGTGCTGCGTGCGTATCGCAACCAGGCCATCGATGGCATGGTCATCAGCCTGGACGAGCTCTTCGGCCTCGCGGTGGACGGATTGCAGCCGAAGATCATCCTCGTGGTCGACGTTTCGCACGGCGCCGATGTCGTCGTGGGCCGCCCGGGGATGAAGTCGATGAAGGATCTCAAAGGCAAGTCGGTTGCCGTGGAAAGCGGCGCGCTCGGCGCGTTCGTCTTGAGCCGGGCGTTGACGCTCAACGGAATGCAGGCGAGCGACGTCACCGTCGTGCATCTCGAGTCCAACGAGCAGCCGAAAGCTTTCGAAGCCGGCACGGTGGACGGCGCGGTCACGTTCGACCCGTATCGCACGCAGTTCCTGCAGGCCGGCGCCACCACGCTCTTCGACAGCACGCAGATCCCGGGCGAGATCGTCGACCTTGTGGCGGTGCGCGCGAGCGTCGTCAACAAGCAGCCCAAGGCGGTCCAGGCGCTGCTCACCGGCTGGTTCGACGCGACGGACTACATGAAGCGCGACCCCAAGGATGCGGCGCGGCGGATGGGGATACGACAGCAGCGGACCGGGGAACAGTTCCTCGAGGCGCAGAAGGGGCTGCACGTTCCGTCGCGCGAGGAAAATCTCCGGATGCTCGGCGGCCAGACTCCCGAATTGGCGGTGTCCGGCCGCCGGCTCATGGCGTTGATGGTTGATGCGAAGCTATTGCGGGCTCCGGTGGAGATCGAAAGCGTCCTTGCGCCGGGCCCTCTGGCGGATCTGCAGAAATGAGCGCCGCCGGGCCGTTCCGGCGCGCCCGATGCTCAGCCGAGGCGGGGGCCGCTTGACCATTCGCATTCCGGCGACGCTCAAGCTCACGGTCCCGCTCATCCTGCTGGGCTTCGCCGCGATCCTCTCCACGGTCAACATGCTGTATCACGTGCCGCAGGCCGAGCGCGCGGCGGAGGAAGACAGCCGCAAGCGGCTGGCGCAGGAGATGTCCCGCCTTCAGAGCACGCTCGAGTACCTGCTGCTCAAGGGAGACATCGCGGCCGCGCAGCGCGAGATCGCGGTGCTCGCGCACAACCACGAAGTCACGTTCGCCGCATTGACGGACGACCGGAACACGGTCGTCGAGGCGACGCGCCGGGCGTCGATGGGACTGCCGATCGCCACGGTGCTGCCGCATTTCGATCTCGGCCAGGCGGCAATCGCGGTTCGCGAGCGCCGCGCCGGCATGACCGTCGATTCCAAGGGCGAGGAGCTCCTGGGGTACGCCGGCGTCCTCATGGGAGGCGAGCGCGACGAGCTGCGCCCCACTCGAACGGGCAGCCTGTTTCTCGCCTACGACCTGAAGCGCTACAAGGCGGAAGCGCGCGCGCAGGTCCTGAAACAATCCCTCTACTGGGCCGGGTGGGTGACCGCACTCGCGCTGGCCATGTGGCTGGTCTTCCACTTCCTGCTGACGCGCCGCACGGCGCGGCTCGTCCATGCTGCAGAAGAGTTGGCCGAAGGCCACCTGTCGGCGCGCAGCGGCCTGCGGGGAGGCGACGAGCTGGGCCGGCTCTCCCGCGCGTTCGATGCGATGGCCGGCGCCATCGCGAGCGACATCGCCGAGCGCAAGCGCTCGGACGAGGCGCTGCGCGTATCGGAGGCGAGCTACCGGGCGATATTCGATGCCGCCGAGGATGCGATCTTCGTCATCGACATCGAGACCGCAGGAATCGTCGATGCCAACCCCAGGGCATGCGCCGCGTTCGGCTATGGTCGCGAGGAGTTCCGGACACTCGAACTGGGCGAGCTCGGCTCCGGCGTGCATCCCTACACGCACGAAGGCGCAATGGGTCTCTTTGCCCGCGCGGTTTCCGGCGAGCAGCTGCAGGTCGAATGGCACGCCAAGTCCAAGGATGGACGGTTGCGCTGGCACGAGGTGTTCGGCAAGCGCGTGACGATCGGCGGGCAGGACCGGATACTGGCGCTCGCCCGGGACATCACTGACCGCAAGATGGCCGAAGAGGCGCTTCGCGCGAGCGAGGAGCAGTACCGCTCCATGTTCAATGCGTCGATCGACGGCCTCGCGCTGTGGAACGCCGCCGGCGAGATGGTGGACACCAATCCCGCGCTGTGGCGCATGTACGGGTACAGCGACGGCGAATCGACGGCGTTGCGTCCGGCCAGCTGGAAGGGTCCTTCGTATCGGCCCGCGGCCCTGCAAGTGTCGCCCGACGGCGAGTCGCTGCACTCGGAAGTGACCGAGCGGCGATTGGACGGCTCCCCGCTGGAGCTCGACGTGCACGGAATCCCGATGCAGTACCGAGGCAAGCCGCACGTGCTGACGATCGCCCGCGACATAACGGAGAAGAAGCGCTCGGCGGCGGAGCTCGCGCGCCAGCGCGAATCGCTGTATCAGCGCGAGAAGCTGGCGGCGCTCGGATCGCTCCTGGCCGGCGTCGCGCACGAGCTCAACAACCCGCTGTCCGTCGTCGTCGCCCGCGCGGTATTGCTGGAAGAACAGGGAGATTCGGCGACCCAGGTGGCGGCGCTCAAGATACGGACTGCCGCCGAGCGGTGCGCACGCATCGTGCGCACCTTCCTCGCGATGGCCCGGCAGCAGCAGCCCGAACGGGGGCCAGTCGCGGTGAACGAAGTGGTGACGGCGGCGCTCGACATTGCGAGCTATGCGATCCGGACGAGCAGCATCGAGGTGGTCCTCGATCTCGCCGACGACATTCCGCCCATACTTGCCGACGCCGACCAGCTCCATCAGGTACTGCTCAACCTCGTCATCAATGCGCAGCAGTCGCTGCAGGATCGTCCCGTCACGCGTCGGATAAAGGTGAAAAGCAGCTTCGACGCACGCGCCGACCTGGTCCGCATCAAGGTGGCCGACAACGGCCCCGGCATTCCGGAATCGCTGCGCGCGCGCGTCTTCGAGCCCTATTTCACCACCAAGCCAACGGGAGTCGGCACCGGGGTCGGGCTGGCGGTGAGCTTGGGGATAATCGAAGCCCACGGCGGCACGCTGACGGTCGAGTGTCCGACCGAAGGAGGCGCGGTGTTCACGATCAAGCTTCCCGTCGGCAGCGTGGACGCACACATCGCCAACACGAAGCCGCAGCCGAAGCCGAGCCCGGGCCAGCGGACGATACTCGTGGTCGACGACGAGCCCGAGATTCGCGATGCGCTGGCCGAAATCCTCGAGGGCGCGCAGCACCGCGTGGTCACGGCGAACTCCGGGCGCGAGGCGCTGGAGCGGATGGCGGTGGAGCGCTACGACGTGATCCTCACCGACATCCGCATGCCCGATCTCGACGGGCGCGCGCTCTACCGGGAGATCGAGCGGCGCTGGCCGGGTCAGACCTCGCGCGTGATCTTCGTGACCGGCGACACGCTCGCCACCGCGCTGCGGGAGTTCGTCGACGAGAGCGGCCGCCCGGTGATCGAGAAACCGTTCCTGCCGAGCGAAGTGCGGCGCGTCGTCGCTGAGCTGGCTCGAAGCGAGCGATAGCGACCCAGGGCAGCCGGATTCATGCGCGTTGCGCTCGGATTGAAGGCTCGCACAGGACGCGCGGCGTTCGTCGCCGTGGGCGGCGACGTGCGCGACCCGCGATTCGTCCTGCGCGGAGAGATGAAGCTCTTACCGGAAGGCGCGTTCGCCCCCTATCATGCGGCGGCGGAGCTCAAACCGGCGGCAGCGCGGGAATCGGTGAAGCAAAGCATCGCGGTCGCGCATCGCCTCGCGGCGAGCGGCATCGGCGACGCTGTGCGGCGCCTCGCCGGCGAGGGTCACGAGGTCTGCGGCTGCGGCGTGCTCGTCGGCACGGGCATGCCGGGCTGGACCACCGATGAAATCCTCGCCGTCCACGTTAGAATGCACAAGGCGGAAGGCGAGCTCTTTCGCGATGTGCTGGCGGCAGGCGCGCGCGAATGCAAGCTCGCAGTGACGACGCTTCCCGAAAAATCGGCGTTCGATGGCGCCGTCGCGATACTGGGCATCGACCGCGCGCGCCTCGAGGCGCACATCGTCGCGTTGGGGCGGGCCGCGGGTCCGCCCTGGGCCAGGGATCAAAAGGAAGCGGCTGCCGCGGCCCTCGCCGCGCTCCGCCGCGCCGACCGCCGATAACGCCTATCGCGGCTTCAGGTCCGCGCCGCCGACGTACATCCGGTTCCAGGTCGGGCTGATCGTGATCTCGTTGACGCAAACGTGCGGCGGCTGCTCGGCGATCCAGCGGATCGCCCGGCCGATGTCGTCGGCTTGCAGCATCCGCGTCCGCTCTTCGGGCGACGGCGGAATCGGGCGGCGGTCGAGGATGGGGGTCGCCACCTCGGCCGGGCAAATCGCGCACGCGCGGATGCCGTTGACGCATTCCTCCATGTTGAGTGTCTCCGTCAGCGCGACCACCGCGTGCTTGCTGCCGTTGTAGGCGGCTCCCGCCATTGCGAGCGTGTACTTGCCCGCCCAGGAGGCGATGTTGATCAGGAGACCTTCCTTCCGTGCGCGCATCGACGGCAGCGCCGCGTGCACGCAGTAGAACGTGCCGTCGAGATTGATACGGATCACTTCGTTCCAGCTCTCGACCGTGACGTCGCGCCAGGATCGCTTCGGGACGTTGAGGCCCGCGCTGTTCACGAGGATGTCGAGCTTGCCGTGCCGCCGCAGGATCGCGCCCATGACACGCTGCGCGGAGGGCGCATCGCTCACGTCGAGCGCCTCGACTTCGGCCTTGCCTCCCTCCTTCCGGATGCCGGCCGCTTCGCGCTCGAGGACGTCCCCGCGTCGGCCCGACATCACGACGGTCGCACCCGCTGCGGCGAGGTGCTGCGCGCCCGCGAGACCCATGCCCGTTCCGGCGCCGGTCACCCATGCGATCCTGCCATCGAGACTTCCCATCGATCCTCTCCTCTCAGTCGGATTGCTGGATTATCATGGAAACGAGGTCGTTCGGAACGGAAGGGCGAGCCATGCCGAGGGGGAAGCCTGCGGAGCGGTCGATGGTGATCATCTATTTCGGCGGCTTCGCACTCTTGTGGAGCGCGATCGCCGCGAGCCTCTTCGCGGGCCGGGACTTGGCGGCGCACGACAGCGTGCTGCCGCTCTCCGGCGCGCATCCGTACCTCATCCCCGGCATCGTCGCGCTCGCGCTGCATGCGGCCGTCGTCGTTCTCCTCGCATGGAAGGCGGATCGATGGCTGTTCGCCCATGGGCCGGTCGCAGTCGTCGTCGCCGGCGCTCCGCTCATCGCGCTGATCGACAATCTCTGGTTCGTGCCCGCGTTTCTCTATCTCATCGCCGTGCTCCACGTGTGGCTCGCGTCGCTGCACGAGTCGCACGGGAGGCTGCAGGCGTCACAGTCGCATTCCCGGAGTCCGGCGCGAGACTCCGCACCGCAGTCACGAAGTCCTGTGCCGCCGGCGCGAGCCGGCGGTTCGCGCGCGTAAAGAGCTCCATCGTGCTTCCCCCTGCGGGAAAGTGGAGAGGCAGCCGCGCGAGCAACCCGTACTTCGCGTAGTGGAGCGCGAGATCGACCGGCAGCACGGAGATCGCGTCGCTCCCCTGCAGCAGAGCGAGTGTGGCGACGATGGACACCGTCTCGATCACGTCGCCGGGAAGCGCCAGCCGGGCGCGCGCGAGCATCGCGTTGACGTCGGCGCGCATCGGGCTTTCGGGCGGATGCAGGATCCACGTCGCGCCGGAGAGCGACGCCACGGTCAAGGTCGTCACGCGCGCGAGTGGATGGCCGGCGCGCGCCACCAGGCACAGCGGCTCGTCGCGCAACGGTTCGGCGTCGAACTCGCCGCGCTCCGCGTCGGTCGGGACCTGACCGATCGCGACGTCGAGCGTGCCTTGCCTGAGGGCTGCGGCGAGCACGTCGCTCGTGTTGACCAGTACGAACACCTTGAGGCCGGGACGCCCCTGCCGGACGGATTGCAGCGCGGGGGAGACAAGGCCCGGGACGGCGCCGGTAACGGAGCCGATGCGAAGCCTTCCCTTCGCCCCGGAGGCGAGCGCGGCGATCTCGTCGCGCGCCTCCGAGAGGTCCGTCAGCACGCCGCGGGCATAGCGAATCATCGTGTCACCGTACGGTGTTGCCTGCATGCCCCACGCGAAGCGGTCGAAGAGCGGCACGCCGAGCGCGTCTTCGAGCTCCTTCAGCATTCGCGTTGCCGCGGGTTGCGTCACGGCGATGTGTTGTGCCGCGTGCCGGAGGCTCCTGTGCTCGGCGATGGCGACGAGGAGGGCGAGTTGCCGCGCCTTGAGCCGCGAGCGCAGGTGCCAGTCCGGGGGGATGGTTCGCTTCATAAGCGGAGAGTCCGAATAGAAGTGGCTGCGACCTGGGCAGTGATACCAATAAGTTATCACACGTTAGAAAATATCGATTGGACGGTTATTGCTGCGTCAGCTTAGGATGCGGCAACCGATGGACCGACGGGCCCGCCAACGGTGGATGGCTCCCGCAAGGCGACGGCAACCAACAGGAGGAGATCGATGCAGGCACCACGCAGGATGGCTCTCGCGCTACTGGCGATGACGCTGGCGATGACGACGGCAGCACGCGTTGCGATCGCAGCCGACGCCGCGTATCCGGCACGACCGGTCAAGATTCTCGTCGGCGCGAATGCCGGCGGCGGCACGGACATCATCGCGCGCATGCTCGCGGACAAGTTCCAGGAAGCGATGAAGCAGCCGTTCGTCGTCGAGAACAGGCCGGGCGCGTCGAACACGATCGCGGCGGATTTGGTCGCCAAGGCCCCGCCCGACGGCTACACGCTGCTTGTCGCGACCAATACGGGTCAGGCGATCGCGCCGCATCTCATCAAGCTCGGGTTCGATCCATTGAAGCAATTGCAAGCCGTCGGACTGGTCGTCGTCGTGCCCAACGTGCTCGTCGTCGGCAGCGTGACGCCCTACACCAGCGTGAAGGATCTCGTCGCCGCAGCCAAGGCGAAACCCGGCGATATCAAATATGCATCGTCGGGCGTGGGCAGCACGCAGCACATCGCCGGCGAAGCGTTCGATTTGGCCGCGGGTGTCAAGACGACTCACATTCCGTACAAGGGAAGCAGCCAGGCGCACGTCGACCTCCTGTCCGGCGAAGTGCAGATGATGTTCGACACGACGTCGTCGGCGATGACGCAGATCAAGGCCGGCAAGTTCCGTCCGCTCGCAGTGACGAGCCCCACGCGCTCCGCGGAACTGCCGAACGTGCCGACGATCGCGGAGGCCGGCTACCCCGCCGCGGAGATGACGACGTGGTACGGTTTGTTCGTCACCGGCGGCACGCCGAAGGCGATCGTCGACCAGTTGCATGCCGAGCTCGCAAAAGCGCTGACGCTGCCGGACGTGGATGCCCGCCTCAAAGGCCTGGGCGGCGAGCCCGGCAAGATGACGATCGAGCAATTCACGAGGCTCAATCGCGACGAATACGACCGCTTCGGCAAACTCATCAAGACGGCGAACATCCGTGTCGACTGAACCGCAACGTGCAACGGCGGCGCGGCGGCCGCGCCTCGCGCTGCTCCTCGGAGACCCCAACGGCATCGGTCCCGAGATCGCGGTGAAGCTTCTCGCTCGCCGCGAGACGTGCGCGAACGCCGACGTCGTGGTCTACACGGATCCGGCGATGCTCGCGGCGGGCGAGAAGGTCGCCGGAACGCATGTCGATTTCGCTCGCTGCGAATCCGGGGCGCTCCGGTTCGAGCGAGGCAAGCCGTCGCTGGCGGCGCTCGATCTCATCGACGCCCGGGCCATCACGCCGGGCGAAGCGACCGAGGCCGGCGGGCGCGCGGCGTTGAGCGCGCTGGAGACAGCCGCTGACGCCGCCAAACGCGGCGAGATCGACGGCATCGTGTTCGCCCCGCTCAACAAGCACGCGATGCGCCTCGGCGGTCTGACGCAGGAAGACGAGCTTCGCTACCTGCAGGAAAAATTCGGCGTCACGGATTTCGTCAGCGAGTTCAACGTCACCGGCCGCTTGTGGACCTCCCGCGTCACGTCGCACATTCCGTTGCGCGACGTGGCCGCGGCAATTACGGAGGACGGCGTATGCGCCGCCGTGCGCATCGCCGATCGCTACCTCAAGGCGGCGGGCACAGGGTCGCCGCGCATTGCCGTCGCGGGACTCAATCCGCACGCGGGCGACGGCGGCTCGATCGGGCGCGAGGAGATCGACACCATAGCGCCCGCGGTCGCCCGATCCCGCCGCGAGGGCGTCGACGTTTCCGGCCCGCTCTCGCCGGACACGGTCTTCGTCGCGGCACGCCGCGGCGATTTCGACGCCGTGGTGTCGATGTACCACGACCAGGGTCAGATCGCGATGAAGCTCATGGGCTTCGACCATGGCGTCACCCTCCACGGCGGCCTGCCGGTGCCCGTGGCCACCTGCGCGAGCGGCAGCGCCTTCGACATCGTCGGGCGCAACGTGGCGAACGCCGATGGCCTCGTGGAGGCGTTCAACCTCGCCCAGCGCATTGCCGCGAAGGGCGTCGGAGGGCGCTGAAGAGACGTCCGGATGCCCGGCGCCGGGTGTCTCGTAGGGTTAAGTGGCACGGCGTGTGCTTTGCACTCGAAGTTGAGTCAAGGCAGGCACACCGATGTTCGGCTTTCTGACGATCCTGGGCAATGAAAGGGCCGATCCGCTCGCGGGCGTGGAGGCGGCGAACGCCTTTTGTCGTGCCCTGCCGCAGAACGACGTCCTTGCCGCGCAGGAAGCCCTTTGTGCGGCGCTGGCCGAGCCCAATGTCCGCGATGCGTCCGACATGGACCGCCTGCGCGCGCTCCTGGCGCTCGACAAGGAGGCGCGAGCGCTCTGCGATGCCCTCCTGGACGGCTACATCTCGAGTGGCCCGCAAATGCCGGCGATGGGCCAAGAGGCGGGGCAAGCCGCGTTCGAGCTTTGCCGCGTCTTGGGCAGGGCCCACAGCCAGTTTCTGAAGGCGATCCCCGACGGCTCGAAGCTCGAGGGCTCGAACGAGCACGTGTCGCTGGTCGCGCTGCATTATTTCCAGTATCGCCAGACCGAGCTCCTGCTGCGGCCCTACGTCGACGAGAAGTCCACGCGATTTCCGTGGAAGGAAGTCCACGACGCGTTCAAGTTCGCGCAGGCGCGCGATCTCGCGGAGGTCATTCTCCCGGTCAATCGCCGCGGCTCGCCCAACGCAGCGGACACCACGCTCGAGCGCGAGTACCTCCACGTGCTGTTGCAGGACCTCGTGAACGGCGGACATCTCCCGCCCACCGACGCGCTCTGGGTCATGGCGGTCATGCCGCGCTGGTCCCGCGCGGTGAAGCTCAAGTCGCGGGCGGACCCGACGAGCCGGGATCCCGTTGCGGTCGATATGGATGGCGACTCGGGAATCGGCGCGGCGCACGCGAAACCCGCCGGCACGGGCCGCCGCACGCTCGACTTGAGTCCGCTCGTCAAGGCGATGCGCGACGAGCTCGCGTCGCTCGGTGCGGGACCGGAGCGCCGCCTCGACGGATCCACGCCCGGAACGGCCCAGCGGCGGCGGATTCTGGCCAAGCTTCACGTGCTTTGCGCGACGGAACGGCCGCTCATCGTTCGTCGCGGCGAGCGCACGCCGACGGCAGTGACGGTTGAAGTGGTCGTGGGCATGACGCGGATTTTGAGCGACCTGCGCAACGAGGCGCGGCAGGCTGTCGCCGCCGCCGTGCGCGCCGTAGCCGGCGAAGGCGTGACGGTCACGGGGTTCGGTTCGCTGTCGGAATTGACCGTGGATCCCCTCAGCATTCCGGGCGCGGCGACGAGCGGAGGCGACTCCGCCGATGGATCGCACCCGTCGTTGACGATGGTCGATCGCAGCGATTCGGGTTGCCGGCTTCATGGTCCTACTCTCGCGTCGAATCCGATCGTGCCTGGCGTGCTCATCGCATTCCGCGACGGGCCGGCCTCGCCGTTCATGCTGGGGGTCGTCCGCTGGGTCAAGAAGAGGCTCGCCGGAAAGCGCGTAGAGCTGGGTGTCGAATATCTCGGCCGCGATCCGCGTCGCGTCGTCCTGGTCATTCCTCCGTCCGGGGCGGCAGCGGACGCTTCTTCCGGCAGCGAACCACCGCGTTTCGCCGCGCTCTATCTCTCGGGAAATGCCAAGAATCCATCGCTGCCGATGAAGACGCTCGTGTTGCCGGTTCGCGGACTCGCGCCCGGCGATCGTCTTTCGGTGCGCTCGCGCAAGGACACGTACACGATCCAGTTGAAGGAAGCGCTCGAGGAGCAAGCCGAGTTCGTCTGGTCGCCGTTCGCGATCCTCGAGCATCGTAAGAACGGCGACGCGTCCTGAGTCCGGATATCGCCCAGGCGCGAGCCCCGCGCGGGGCAAGGCAGGGAGCGAGTCCCCTACATGCCCGGATAGTTGGGGCCGCCTCCGCCTTCGGGCGTCACCCAGTGGATGTTCTGCAGCGGATCCTTGATGTCGCACGTCTTGCAGTGGACGCAGTTGGCGGCATTGATCTGCAGGCGCTTGCCTGAACCGTCTTCGGCGGCGACGAACTCGTAGACACCCGCGGGGCAATAGCGCTGCTCGGGGCCGTCGTAGAGCGCCAGGTTGATGGTCACCGGAATCGCCGCGTCGCGCAGCTGCAGATGGCTCGGCTGGTCCTCCTCGTGGCTCGTGTTCGACACGAACACCGACGACAGCTTGTCGAACGTGAGGACGCCGTCGTATTTTGGATAGTCGATCCTCGGCATCTCGGCTGCCGACTTGAGCGATGCGTGATCGGGCTTGTCGTGGCGCAGCGTCCAAGGCACGAGCGCACCCAAGCCGAGATCGTTCAACCACATGTGAATGCCGCCGTGCAGCGTGCCCGGCCACATGCCCCATTGGAGGCCGGGCTTCACGTTGCGCACCTTGTAGAGGTCCTCGTACACCCACGATTGGCGGAACGCGTCCGGGTACGAGGCGAGCTCGTCGTGCTGCCGGCCGGCGGTGACGGCGGCGAACGCGGCCTCCGCGCCGAGCATCCCGGTTTTCATCGCGTTGTGCGAGCCCTTGATGCGCGGCAGATTGACGAACCCCGCCGCGCAACCGATCAGCGCGCCGCCGGGAAACGAGAGCTTCGGCACCGACTGCAAGCCGCCTTCGTTGATGGCGCGCGCGCCGTACGCGAGGCGCTTGCCGCCTTCGAACATGCCGCGAATCACCGGATGCGTCTTGAAGCGCTGGAACTCGTCGAACGGCGACAGGTGCGGATTCTCGTAGTTCAAGTGGACGACGAATCCCACCGAGACGAGATCCTCGCCGAAGTGGTAGACGAACGACCCGCCGCCGGTCTTCGAGTCGAGAGGCCAGCCCTGGCTGTGCAGCACGAGTCCCTTCTGGTGCTTGCCCGGCGCGAGTTGCCACACCTCCTTCAATCCGATTCCGTATTTCTGCGGGTCGACCCCGTCGCGCAAGTTGAACCGCTGCATGAGCTCCTGCGACAGCGAGCCGCGGCACCCCTCGGCGAACAATGTGTACTTCGCATGGAGCTCCATGCCGGGCTGGTACTCGCCCTTGTGCGAGCCATCCTTCGCGACGCCCATGTCGCCGGTCGCCACACCGC
>Ga0207691_10002217_pt1 | contig 18992 bp, 19 predicted proteins | sample KBSM13metaG_FD_184327 | JGI IMG/M metagenome (GOLD analysis project Ga0207691, IMG submission 184327) | Miscanthus rhizosphere microbial communities from Kellogg Biological Station, Michigan, USA - KBS M1-3 metaG (SPAdes) (version 2) | ecosystem: Host-associated > Plants > Roots > Rhizosphere >... | reverse complement strand
CGGACGCGAGCGCCAGTCTCGTTTTCTCGGCTTCGGCCACCTCAGTATCCGGTCTAATGAATTTTTCCGCGAGTTCCTTGCGATTAATTCGCGGCGAAGTTTTGAGTGTTTCTAAAATCTGACGAACTGAATCGGATACCGCGGTTTCATCGATCGCTTTCAACCGAATGGGCGAGACGAAAAGCATTCCTTTGCGATGCCGGAAAATTTGCAGACCCGCCCCGCGGAAACGGCCGGCCAGCTCCTGCATCATATTGGAGGGTGAGCGGACCTCCGCTGACCAGGCGTTTTCAATCACGCGCGCAATCCCCCGATCCGATAACTTGCGACTGGTAACGCCGTCGATCTCCGCCTCGTCCGTCTCCGAAATCAGCGTTGGAAGATATTTCTCGCGAAAATGCCGTTCCGTTTCGGTTTCGGCATTGAAAGTTTGGGGCGGCTCCTCCTGCCGCGTGGTGAATGTCGTTACTTTGCGCGCTTCTTCCTTCCATTGCTCGACCAACGCGGGATCGCTCACGATTTCGATTTGCCGTTGAAAATCAGTGAAGGTCATGCGCCGGCTGAAACGCTGTTCGTAAAGACGGCGCAGCTGCGGCTGGTAACCGTGATGATTGGTTGGTCCCAGCAAAGTTCCGGTCGTCCTCTCCCGTGCAACGCTGTTGAAATCGCCCTTGATCGGATCATTCAAACTAACGGTGGTGGTGTAAAAATTATCCCGGAGCACGCGAAAGGCGGAGTTTTCGAGACCGTTTCGATTCGTCGCGATGGCGTTCGATTCGCCCAAACGAAAAAGCGGGCTCGCGTTCTTCGTTTTTACCCGGACGTGATAGCGCTCCGGTTTCTGCAGAAACAGACGCGCCAACGCATAAACAGAATACGCCGCGGTGCCGGTTTTAATCTGGGCGGCGACGTTTTCAAAGGCGGCTGCTTGCGGAAGAAAATGGACGTCGAGCTGCGGCAACACGGGGGGAGCCAGCGCTTCGCGTCGCGCCGGAAAATCGCGGGAACGTTTGCGATCGAGCGGCTTGCGCTCGTCTCGTTCTCCTCGATCACGCCGACGGTGATTCTTCTCGTCGTCACGCCGGTGACGCGGCGGACGAGGGCGCCGCTCCATGCCTTCGGGCGACCAGTGGGCCCGTTCTTCTTCTCCTTCAAATCCGGCATGGCGGGTCGCGGACCAATCTTCCTTCACCCACGCGGGAAGAAATTTCAGGTCGATCAAGTCGATGGGCTCGCCGGATGATGGCACATTTCTCATGTACCGCATCGGATCGAGAAGTAAACCGGAGGGGTAACAGTCGTTGAAGCGTTGAAACGATGACGGTTGACCAGGGGGACAAAATGGATCGTCTAGCCTTCTTCGAATATTTCAAAGGCGATCCAAACCCCACGGGCTAACCCCACCCGCTGTCATCCTGAACGACGTGAAGGACCCCCTCATATGGAGATTGAGTCACACAAATTTTTTTGTGTGACAATAATTTCATTGGTGAGGTCCCTCGCCTGCGGGATGACAATGCATAGGAACATAGGCCCCTGGCCTGTGCGCCCAGCGGGTTTGCAACCCGCTGCATCGCCAGCACAAAACGCGCGATCTACTCACGCGATCAGCGGAGTGTAACTCCGCCGGGCGCACAGACTGCAAGTCTGTGTTCCGTCGTCGGATTTAGTCCTCGCCCGCGGTCACTCCCCGCTCGAAAATCATTGACAAGAATTTGAATTGATTTACTTGCCATCCTGTTCAGCCCGCGTTATCGCGGGCGGACAGAACAACCGAATTTTATGGCCGACAAATCAATCGAAGAGAAGGTTAAGGACATCATCGTCGAACAACTGGGCGTTAATCCGGAACAGGTAACGCCACAGGCTTCGTTCATCGAGGATTTGGGGGCGGACTCGCTCGACATCGTGGAGCTGGTGATGGCGTTCGAGGAGGAATTTTCGGTGGAAGTGCCCGACGAAGACGCCGAGAAATTGCAGACCGTCGGCGATGTCATCAAATACATCCAGGAGCGGGCGAAGCCGAAGGAATAGGTGACTGGGTGAGGCGACCTCCAAGTCGCCCAGCTAAACAGCAGGCAAACCTCGGCGGCTCAGCAGCCGGCGCTTCCAGCCGCCCACGTTTTTGGTTGCGCCGCGCAATTGGAATCACAGTGTAGAGGGTGCAATACTTCGACGAGCCCTTATTTCGGATCGGCGGTAACTATGTCACCGCCAAGGGTCTGATTGCGTTCGCTATCTTTTTCGGAGTTGGCTTGTCCCTGGCCAAGATTTTTCAAAGCGAACAATTCCGGCGCTTGCTCACCCGGCTTAAGCTCGGGAAAAACTTCGCATCGATAATCCCGACAATTTTCAGTCTCGCTACCCTCATCTTTTTCACCATCACCGCCGTCAATGCCGCGGGTGTTCCACTGGCGTGGAATCGGCCGCTCCCCGGCATTTCCCTCACTCTCGTTCAGATTTTCCTGCTCGTTGCCCTGCTTCTGGGGGTTTTCTGGATATCGGCGCGCACCAAATCATTCCTGTTTAACACCTTGCTCGTAAACAGTGGGCTGGATCGCTCGCTGCAATACGCTATTTCGCAGATCGTCAGCAACATCGTCCTGGTCGCTGGCGTTTTTATCGTGCTGGACAACACCGGTATTCATCTCGGCACCCTCGCCGTTTTTGCCGGCGCGGTCGGCGTAGGCATTGGCTTCGGATTGCAAAACATCGCCAGCAATTTCATTAGCGGTCTGGTCATTCTGGCCGAGCGCCCGATCACGATCGGCGATCGGGTCGAGGTGGCCGGTATCACCGGTCAGGTGCAGCAAATTCGTGCACGCAGCACGGTTATTCTTACTAACGACAACATCACCATGATCGTGCCGAACACGAAATTTATCGATTCGCCGGTGACAAACTGGACTTATGGCGATCCGCGCGTCCGTTTTCGCATTCCGATTGGTGTCGCCTATGGCAGCGATCTGGAGAAAGTACGAAATGCCTTGGTGGAAGTGGCGCGAGAAAATTCAAACGTTCTGCCCCAGCCGGAGCCAACGGTATTTTTGGAGACGTTCGGCGAAAGCTCGATCAACCTTGAATTGGTGGTGTGGAGCAAGGAAATGAGTTATCGGCCGCGCCGGTTCCGGAGCGATTTGAACTTCGCCATTGCGGAAAAGTTGCGCGAAACGGGCATCGAAATTCCAGGCCCGCAGCGCGACCTCCATTTCCGAGACGGGGTTGTGCGCGTCGAAATGACGGCGTCGAAAAAGACGCCGGAGCGCGCGATTGCGGACGGCGTGTGAGAGATGGCGACATTTTCTTTTAAAGACGGCACTGCTGCCGTCGTCTCGCCCGACCAGCTTCAGCAATATGAAGACTGGCCCAGCGCTTTTCACGATTGCTGCAAAGACCATCGCTTCTACGAAATCATTGAGAAAACACTGGCCAATGATTTCGAATATCAGTACCTCATCCTGCGCGATCTGACCGGAAGGATGCGTGGCATCCAGCCTTTCTTTTTTGTGCAGCAAAATCTGGTGGAAGGAATTCCGGGCGGGCCACGGCGGCTGGTTGATTCTATTCGTAAAAAATTTCCGCGATTTCTCACCATGCGCGTGCTGATGGTCGGCTGCGCCGCCGGTGAAGGTCACCTCGGCGCCCTCTCCCCGGCCGATTCAATCTGGATCGCCGAAGCGCTGCATGAGTGTCTGCCTCAAATCGCGCGCGCGGCCAAAGCGTCACTGGTCGTTTTGAAGGATTTTCCCTCGAAGTACCGCGACACTCTCGCCGGATTTTCACGGAACGGTTTCACCCGCGTTCCGAGCATGCCGATGACGCGACTGGCGCTGAACTTTCGCGATTTTGACGACTACCTCGCGCATTTGAGTTATGGCACGCGCAAGAGTTTGCGGCGGAAGTTTCGCAAAACCGAGCGCGCCGCTAAAATCGAGCTCGAAATCGTTAGCGATATCACCCCGCATTTGGACGAGGTCTATCCTCTTTATCTGGCGGTGCATGAGCGTTCGCCAATGAAGTTCGAAAAGTTAACCAAGGAGTATCTTTCGAAACTCAGCCAGCTCATGCCGGAACGCGTGCGTTTTTTCATCTGGCGACTCGATCGCCGCATCATCGCCTTCAGCATTTGCATGGTGCACGATGGTACGATCTACGACGAATATCTCGGCCTGGACTATTCCGTTGCGCTCGATCTCCACCTTTATTTTTACACGCTGCGGGACATTCTGCGGTGGGCCATCGAGAATCGGTTGACCTTCTATTGTAGCAGCCCCCTCAATTACGACCCGAAGCTGCATCTTGGTTGCGATCTCGCGCCGCTCGATCTTTACGTGAGGCATACCCAGCCCCTGTTGAATCCGATTTTTCGACGTGTGGTCAGATTGCTGGAGCCGACGCGACACGATCCGGTCCTGCCGAAATTCTCCAACGCGGCCGAGCTTTACGAATGATTGTGCAGGTTGCGTGCGCGCCTGCAAAAGAGCGCGTCGCGGAAATACAGCTCTCGGGCGGTCGCGCGCATATCTTCGAGCATGCTCGCGATGTCCCAATGGAATTTTGGGCGCGCGGTTTTTCGAACACACCAAAAGATTTCCAATACTACGAGTTGATCGAGCAGACGATGGGCTCGGCCTTCGAATATCGTTACCTCGCGGTATTCGATCAAACCAATCGACCAGTCGCCTTACAACCGCTTGTCCTTACGACGCAGGATCTGGCCGTCTCCGCCAGCGAAGCCATTGTGCGATTCGTCGCCAAATTGCGCACGATCTGGCCGCATCTTTGGCAAAGCCGTATGGCCCTCGCCGGCTGTCTCGTGGGTGAAGGGGAAACCGGCGCGATTGAGCCTGTCGAAGTCGCAATTCCGCTGGTGGCCGAGTCGCTGGAAAAATATGCACGGAGCCAGGGCATCTCCCTGGTGGCGTTCAAGGATTTTCCGACGAAAATGCGCAGCGCCTTTTCCTGTCTAAGCCGCTGGGGTTACGCGCGTGTCGCTGGTTTTCCGCCGCTAACTCTCGAGCTCAATTTCGCGTCGTTCGATGAATACATGGCAATGCAACTGAGCCGGGCGACCCGAAAAAATTTACGCCGAAAATTTCGCGCGGCTGATGATGCCTCGCCTCCGCTTGCGCTCGAGGTCTGGACCGACGCGGAGCAGATCATTGATGAAATTTATCCGCTTTATCTCGCCGTCGCTCAGACCAGCGCGATTCGGTTCGAGGTTTTCACCCGCGAATATTTTCTCGAAGCAGGTCGATGCGCGCCGGGAAAATTCCGCTATTTCATTTGGCGACAAGGTTGTCGCGCAGTCGCCTTCAGTTTTTGCACAATCTGGAATGGAACACTGTACGATAACGATATTGGTCTGGATTACACGGTCGCGTACGAGCTGAATCTTTATTACGTCACGTTTCGCGATCTGCTGAACTGGGCGCTGGCCAACGGGCTCCGATGCTACGCCAGCGCGCCATTCAGTTATGACCCGAAGCTGCGACTGCGCCTCCAACTGCAGCCGGTTGATGTTTACGTGAAACATATTTCGCCCTGGCTCAATCCATTGATCAAAGTATTGGCCCTGCTTTTCGAACCGGCGCGCACCGATCCAGTGTTGCGGCGCCAGCGTCACCTTCTCCGATGATTCAAAAGACAAAGAAACTTTTGCTCAACCCATGGTTTCAGCTCGTCCTGAGCGTGCTCTTTGTCACCACCTCGGAAGTGTTTCTTAAACGCGGGGCGGTGGAAGCGCCGCGCTTGCCGGAAGAAGTGAACTGGACCGGCGTTTCCGGTCTGGCTTCGCCCGATGTCTGGTACGGAATCCTTTTCGTCATCGCGAGTTTCATCAGCTGGCTTTATGTCCTGCGCTTCATTCCGTTAACGATCGCCTACCCGCTCTCGAACGTTGTTCACGTGCTCGTGCCGTTGGCCTCCTGGTTTTTTCTCAACGAACATATTTCGGTCCAGCGCTGGTGCGGAATCGCGCTTGTCCTGCTCGGTGTTCTGATCGTGGCCAAGCCGGTAGCACGAATGGAGGAAAACTTGTGACACCAGTTTCCGCTCTCCTCATTTTGGTCGCGCTGATTCTTTACATTCTCGGTCAACTTTTCCTCAAGCACGCGATGGAGGACGACCTTGGCAGCGCGCGGTTCAAAAAAAATTTCGCCGTCGGTCTCTCGACCATGACCGTTTCATTTTTTATTACCCTCGGATTGCTCCAGCATTTTGAGCTCAGTTATCTCTATCCCTTTCAGGGATTGAGTGTCGTCATCATTAGCCTTCTGGCGGCGGCGATTTTGCGGGAAAAATTAACGCCGCGTCTTTTCATCGGCGCGGCGTTGATTAGCGCGGGCGTTGTGCTGGTCTCATTGAGTTAGTGCGGGCCAGAGCGCTTCGAAAGCCTGGCGATTGATCGCGCGAATGGTATCGGGCGATGGAAAATCGAATTTCGGATGATCGAATTCCGAAACGAATCGCTGTTTCCGCCGCGCATAAGTCGGCACGGAGTACGCGCCGCACATGTCGCCGGCCACGACGCGCGCATGCTGCCGTAAGGTCGCCAGTCCCCACCGCACATCCTCGAAATCAAACTTCCCGTTTTCCCAGTTGGTCCAGGCTAAATTCGGCGCCAGACAATCCAGATCGATGGTCACGTAAATATTCGAGCCATTCAGGCCACGGGCGAAATTTTCAAATTTTTCCCGCCAATTTCCGCGCAAGATCGCTCCGCGTCGTTTCCGCGCCCGCGCCGGCCGATCATCCGCCCATGGGTGCACCATAAGCGTGCCGGTACGTTCCGCTTTGCGATTCCCGAAAAGCTGATGCGGCCACCAACACTCGAAATTCCCGCAACCCCAAATCGCGACCTGCCGGACGTGCGGCAACTCCAGCGCACGATTAATCCAGCCGCCGCAACACCAGCGCGGCGGGCGGACATCCCAATCGGGGTGATTGTCGAAGGAAACGAGCGTGACCGGTTCGTGCGTCGTTCGAAGCCACAAGCCGGTCAAATGATGAAAGTCGCCCGAGCCATAAAGGATAAATTTCGCGAGTTGCGGTTCGATCTCGCGATAAAATTGCTCGACCATTGTCGGCGAAGTAGAGAAGCGGAGACGCGGTCCCCACTTCGTGGCATCAATGGTGGGCAAGCCGTGCGAAATCTCGTGCCAGGCGGCGTCGAGATTAAGGTGAACGGCCGCATTGGCCGGGGCGTTCACGGCTTGAGCCGCGATTGAAAACGCGATTCGCTCGCGCGCGCGATGCGCAAATTTTCTGCTGCCTCAGCGAAGTCCGGCTTGAGTTCGAGCGCCTGATCGAACCGCAAGATCGCCTGCGAAGTCTGACCTTGCCGCAGAAAGGTTATTCCAAGCCCGTTCACGGCATCGGCGCGACCCGGCGCTTGCCTGACTACGGTCTCAAATTCGGAACGTGCTGCATCGAAATCACCGTGGGCCAGGAGAGCCTGGGCAAGCGCGAAGCGCGCTTCGATAAAAGTAGGCTCCTTCTCTACCGCCTTGCGCAAATCCGAGATTGCATCGTCTAATTTTCCTTGCGCCCGCGAATAAAAGCTGCGCCGGTAAAGTGCCCGCGGGAAATTTGGATTAACGTCGAGCGCGGCTGCAATTTGCTCGGCTGCTTCCTCACTACGACCCAAACGTTCCAAGGTGTAAGAGTAGTCGTAATGCAAGTCGGCGTTTCTTGGATCCAGTGGCAGCGCCGCTTCGTATTGTTCAGCAGCAGCGTCAAATTTCGATTGATCTTGCCGCAGCAAAGCCAGGGCATAACGCGCGCCCGCATGTTTCGAATCGAACTTTAGAGCGGCATCAAGTTCGTGGCCTGCCGCGTCGAGCTGGCCGGCGTGATAAAGGCTCTTGGCGTACTCGTAATGCTGGCGCGCGCCTACCGGTAAGTCTTGCACTATCCAGGCCGTGCGCTGCAAAGCCGGCACCGAACTATGTACTTGCCAAATCCATAATGCCCCGAGCGGGACAACAAATGCCGCCACCCATTTCGCGCCGTGCAAGACCCAGCCGTGAAAAATTCCGTGCGGGGAAACTTCGGCCGTGCCGCCGCTCAGCCCCAGTGCTTGCCGGGTCGAACTCTCCCGTACTTTCCAGATGAAACCGTCATAATAAAAATGAAGGAGCGTGGAAGCGGCAACAACCCCGGTCAGCACGCGCTTGATCGTTTCAATTTGTAATTGGGAATTGAAATAAGCGAGTGAGCCGTAGGCAAAAATGAGGCCGAGATAAAGTCCAACAAGCGAACCACTGCGACGGAAAATGAAGCGCATGAATCCGCCGATGTTCTGATCTTTTTCGACGCGGTTGCGATTATAAATCCAGACCAAAGAAAGGTACTGCACGTCGTGAAAGACTTCGAACAACGCGATCCCAACGAGAAGGTTTGAAACGAGGTTGTTGCAGTACCACCAGAAGCTGATGCTGGTGATCAACAGCACGAGTTTGACCGGATTAGGTCGCTTCGCCCGCGTCGACATCCAGACAAAATTCGCCACGAACAAGATGGAGACAGCGAGCGCGAGAAAAACAAAGCCACGTTGCACCGCGTGCAAGATCCACGGCTGAATGAACGGCCCGCCGCTGGAATAGAACGCGTCCAACGTGTCCGTCATCCGCATTGGCGACAACACGATCGCCGTTGCAAACCAGATTGCGCAAAGCCAGAAGTCGAGCCGACGATTGAGGCCAGCGAACGAGCCGGTTTTCGCATCGTAAATGCGACAAAAACCGTAGGTCTGCATCATCCCATGCCAGACGCCCCAAAAGAAAACAACCAGGATGATTCCTTTGAGGTCCCACCAGTAAAATGCGACACACGTCACGAGGAGAAAGAGAGGGGCCAAAATGAAACGCCAGCGAAAGCGCTCAAACAAGGCGCGGTCGCCATAGGCCCGGATCATTCCCGGAAGGTGATGCCCCATCGCGCCGAAGGCGGCGACGAAAAGGTAAATGTCCTGTGGGCTCCAACGCGATTGCGCGAGCGCGAACACCGGCAGAATGAGGAGCGGCGTGCCGACGTAAAGAATCAGGTCGCGCCAACTATTCAGGATCCAAAGGTTCGGGCGAGATCGCGCGGCGGGAACTGCCGGAACGGTTTGTGGCCGCGAAAAAGCGGTGACGTGTTGCATGTGGAGAAGCGCGCTAATTATTCCCTAGAAGCGGTGAAAATCAATGTTCGCCGCACTCTCAGCCGGCTGGGAAGACGCGCAAACGTGGTTGCCGCTGCGATGAAAAGAGGAACCATGCCATTGAATAACAGCGAAAAACCGCGGGAGCGGGATGTTTTTTGTCGGGCGCAGGATAGCTTTCGTCACTTTGCCCGCAAGTCTTCCGAGGTCCTGGGATCGCCCTGGGCGTTTATTAGTGCCATTTTCATCATTGTGGTGTGGGGGTTGACGGGGCCGGCCTTTCATTTCTCTGATACCTGGCAACTCATCATTAACACTGGCACTACGATCGTCACTTTCCTCATGGTTTTTCTCATTCAGAATACCCAAAATCGCGACGCCAAAGCGGTCCACCTAAAGCTTGATGAATTGATCCGCGCCGTTCAGGGCGCGCGCAATCAGCTGGTTGATTTGGAAAAATTATCGGATGACGAGCTGAAGAAACTCGAGGAGCAATTCACCCGGGTGCGCAGCAAAGCGGCGCAGCGTGAGCCCGCAATGGATCCAACCGAAGAGATTTAAAGTCGAAAGCCGCGGCCGGCGATCAGGGCTACAGCAAAAGCGGTGGTTTTCAGAATTTTGTAGGGCAGGCGCTCCCGCCTGCCGTTCTTAATCAAGGCAACCGGGAGCGGTTGCCCTACAATGTCGCAGTTGATGTGAGAGACACGCGAGAACCCCTAACTGGGAGGAGCGACTCCGAGTCGCCCAGCAAAACACATACGAGCTACGCCTTCTTTGCTTCACCTTTGCGCAGAAAAATCCTTCCGCTCGGGCAAAGCGCGAACACTTCACAATTTGCGCAATCCGGCTTGCGCGCGAAACAGCGGCGACGCCCGTGCCAGATGAGCCAGTGACTCCACAGCGTCCAATCGCGCTGCGGCACAATTTTCATCAAATCGCGCTCGATTTTTTCTGCATCCCTGTTTTTGGTTAATTTAAAGCGCTGCGACAAACGAATAACGTGAGTGTCGACCACGATTCCTTCGTTTTTCGCAAAAGCATTCCCGATTACGACATTCGCCGTTTTTCGCCCAACCCCGGGGAGAGCACACAATTCCTCCATCGAATCAGGAACTTTCCCCGCGTGCTTGGAGGCAATGGCCTGGCATGCACCCAGGATACTTTTGGTTTTGCTTCGAAAAAAACCGGTCGAGCGAATTTCACTTTCGAACGTTGCCGGCCTTGCCTTGGCGAACGCCCGCGCGTCGGGATATTTTTTGAACAGCGCAGGCGTAACCATGTTTACCCGCTTATCGGTACATTGCGCGCTCAAAATGGTTGCAATCAAAAGCTGCAACGGATTCCCGAAATCGAGCTCGCAATGCGCGTCGGGATAAATTTTCCGAAAGCGTTGTGCCAAAGCGAGGGCACGTTCGCGCGCAGTCAACGGTTTAATCTTCGAAGAGCCCATCTGAATACGTTTCATTGCGGTTTGCTGACAGGTGGAACATAGGCATTCCTGCCTGTGCGCCCAGCGGGTTTCCAACCCGCTGCTCGCGCGGCACCATCACATCAGCGGAGTAAAACTCCGCTGGGCGCACAGACTGAAAAGTCTGTGTTCCGCTGCAGGGCCAAACAATTCGGCGGCATGTCATCGCGTTTCTACCGGATCCCGCGGAACGGGTTTGCCGCGGATGCGCGAAACCAGAATGGTGCCGCGCCGCCAAACGCGGCGCGCCCAGGCGAATTCGCTGGCCAGAATAGCGAAACCAAGTGGGACTATGATAATTGCGGGTCCAGGCAAAACAATCATCACCAGCCCGATCAATACAACGCTGAAGCCAATCGTGCCGATGAGAAATCGGCGCAAGCGCGGCCGCGATTCGAGCCCGAAACGCGCAACCCATTTCTGAAGCCAACGATTCACAAAAAAGGCCTCTCGGTTAAGGTACCCACCACGTTCGACTGTGCACTATCTCGCGATGAAACCCGTTAGTTTCTGTTCGAGATGCGGCGGAACGTGCGCGGTTATCACTGCACAGTCATTATCATATCGCAGCTCGAGGACGTGTCCGACGCGATGAAGTTCCGCGATCAAGTTTGATTCGCTCAACGGTATCCGAAAATGCGAGCGTAACCGCCAGGCGCTGAGAGCCGATTGCAAGGCGTCGACAAATCGATCAATGCCTTGCCCGCTCTTCGCCGAAATCGCAACACTGCCGGGAAATCGTCGGCAGTAGGTCGAGGCCAGGTCCGGATTTTCCAGGAGATCGATCTTGTTGAAAACAATCAGCGTCTGTTTGCCGAAAGCATCGAGCTCTTTGACGACGCTATCAACCGCTGCCATTTGCTCGTCCACCCGCGGATGACTCAAATCAACCACGTGAATGAGCAGATCGGCTTCGCTCACTTCCTCCAGCGTGGCTTTGAAGGATTCAATCAGGGTATGCGGCAGGTTGCGCAAAAATCCCACGGTATCGGTAAGCAGAACGCGCTGTTTATTGGGCAGAGTGAAACTGCGCGTCGTAGGATCGAGAGTGGCGAAAAGTTTATCGACTGCGAGGACGTCAGCTCCGGTCATCAAGTTCAACAGCGTGGATTTTCCGGCGTTGGTGTAACCAACGACAGCTGCGACTGGCCATTGATGGCGCTTGCGGCCCTGCCGCTGCACGCTGCGCACTTTGCGCACGCCTTCCAGCTCGCGCTCGAGCCGCGCGATCCGATCCTGGACCCGCCGCCGATCGACCTCCAATTGGGTTTCGCCCGGTCCCCGCGTCCCAATTCCGCCGGTCTGCCGCGAAAGGTGATGCCACATTCTCGTTAGCCGTGGCAAAAGATACTGCAACTGCGCCAGTTCGATTTGCAACCGGCCTTCGCGACTCCGCGCCCGTTGCGCGAAAATATCGAGAATGAGCTGGGTACGATCCAGGACCTTGCGCGACAACAGATTTTCCAGATTACGCCCCTGCGCCGGGGAAAGTTCGTCGTTAAAAATTACCGACGTTACTCCCTGGCTTTGCACCGACTCTTTGATCGCCTCCGCTTTTCCTTTGCCGATGTAAAATGGCGCAGTCGGCTTCGGCAGCTTCTGGGTCACGGTATCGACCACTTCTGCGCCGGCCGAGTTGGCCAGCTCGCGCAATTCTTCCATGGAGTCGCGCAGATCCCATTTGGAAACGCCATCCCGCTCGAGCCCAATCAGCAGCGCGCGCTCCGCTTGCTTCTTCGGTTTGGTCTCGATCATTCCTGGGCGCGACGAAACATTTGCGTAATCGCGCGGACGGCTTCCCGATGTGAAAACGGTGTCAAATTCAGCGGCGCAAAACTAGTTTGATGACGAAACCAGGTCAACTGCCGCTTGGCGTAGCGCCGTGTTGCTTGCTGGATCTTCGCGATGCATTCTTCACGTGAAATTTGACCCGCGATCAAAGCACGAATTTCTTCTAATCCCAGAGCGCGGTCTGCGGTCGGTCCGACTTCTGGCAGGACGCGAACTTCTTCTTCCACACCAGCGCGAAACATCGCGTTTACTCTATCATTAATTCGTTGGTAGAGATCGGCGCGGTCGCGCAGAAGGAGAACGCCGCAAGCGGTAGCCGCGGTCGCCGACCGTCGCCCGCGGACAACGTCCGCGGCTAGAATGCTTGCCTTCGGGACAACCATACTGGCAGACGCGATCTCGATCGCGCGAACAAGGCGTCGCGGGTTTCGTAAATCGGTGCGGGCGGCCAATTCCGGACTAAGTTTTCGAAGCTGCTCCGCTAATTCTTTCAACGGTAAAGCGGACAATTCGTCGCGCAGCTTCGGATCAGGCGGCGGAACTTGATCGAACCCATGCGTAATCCCCTTCAGATAAAGTCCGCTTCCACCGACAACGATCGCGTTTTTCTTGCGTAAATGAATATCGGCTAAGGCGCCGCATGCCAGGGCGCGAAATATTGCTGCCGACATTGTCTCAGATAACGGGATTTGCCCCTGGAGATGATGGCGCACACGGCGCTGTGCTTCCGCGTCAGGTTTGGCGGTCAAAACATCCAAGCCACGATAAACTTGAAATGCGTCGGCATTGACAATCTCGGCATCGAATTTTTCCGCCAGTTCGGTTGCCAACGTCGTTTTTCCGACGGCCGTTGGACCAACGACGAAGAAAGTATCCTTCACGCAATAAATTGTATGGGCGTCTCTGTGAGAGACGCCATCTACGTTAGACCGGCGGCTGACACAGCCGCCCTACAATTTTCCAGACCATATAGAATTGCAGAGCAACTGCGAAAGCCCGCTGGACGGAAACGCGCTGCCCGTTTCCCAAAATTTGGCGCCGACAGTGCAACGTCAGCAAAAAAATCGGGAGACGGGCTTTGGGCCGCGTCTCCCGGTTCAATCCGAATCGACAATTAGGTCCGCGAATGTTCGCTCGATTTCGCTCCGCTCACGACCAGCTTGCGGCCGAGGAATTCCTTGTCATGCAGCTCGGTCACCGCTCGCTTCGCTTCGTCCACGGTTTGCATTTGCACAAAAGCGAAGCCCTTGGAGCGTTGATTATGTTTATAGCTCACGACTTCCGCATTCTGCACGTGGCCGACACCGTTGAAGAGATCAAAGAGATCGCTCTCCGTGGCATCGAACGACAAATTGCCGACATAAAGCCGTGGCGAAGTGACTTCGACCGGTTCCGGCTTACGTGACGTGCGCGCTTGTGAGCGCGAGTGCGATCCGTTGCGTTGTTCTGTTTTGACCGCGCCCTTGTCGGGAGGCGCGAAAAAATCCGCGATTCTTGACCAGAATCCTTTCTTCTGTGGCACCACTTTGGCGTCGGAGTATCGACGCCCCTGGCCATCGCCGCCTCGGCGGCGGGAACGCCCGCGCCCGCGCGAACTTTTCCCGGATGTATAAGATTTCATGTTTATCCTTAGTGAATTTCTGATGATTGGTCAGGCGGAGCGCATCAGGGGATGCACGGCCAGCAGCGCGCGAACTTCGCGAGATCCGTTCTAGTGGATGAGCAATCGCCGCCGGAAACTCCGCCTCATATTGCCGGTGCAGCCTTAATTGACATCGCGCTACAATCAGCCAACGAAACAGGGGACATGCGAGCGTTCGCATCATAAGTTCCAAATTCTGAGTCGTCGGATGCGGAAGATCAAAGCCTGCCGGCACCGTTAACGCCTGCACTATCGACGGCCCGAGGGCGATTGCAAGCGCCGCTTACTTATTACGCGGTCCAAACAATTTGTCGCGTATCGAGTAATAACGCGACTTGAAATACTGCTTCGGTCGCTCTTCCCGGATCGGGCGTGCCCAATGGCGCAACAGTCTCCTGTGCGACAGGCGCGGAACGTAGCCAAAGTGGGGCATCAACTCGCGACAATGCCATTCCACCCAGCCAATTTCGTCCGCCGATAATTCGTTTTGCCAACTGGCCGCGCGCTCCCCGCTCACCTCAGTGAACTCACGCTCGGTCGCAGAATTTCCCGGCCAAAATTTGCCCGCTTTTGTCGGGGTCAATACGACAGCGCGATCAAAGGTGATTTCGAGGAAGTCGCAAACGCGTTGCATCGGCGGGACTGGATCCGCGACCAGATCCTCATAGCGGGTGACGATTCCAGAAATTTCTTTTCGTTCCGCGCGTAAGGCCAGCTGCGCGGCCTGCAACCAGTGGGAAACGCAGTAGTAAACGGAGAACTCGCGGGTTTTTCGTGTTTTTTCCAAGGCAATTTGCGCCGCCAGAATCGCGCGCGGATCGCGCATGGTGATCAGAAGTTTCGCCTGCGGAAACCGCTCGAGAATCTGCGGAATAAAACGGCGATTCGCCGGCGTTTTTTCCACCCAGCGCACAATCGAATCGAGCGGAATGCGGAGCATCTCCGCGTACGTCTCCATCATCAAGACGAGTAAATCTTTGGCCGAATTTTTTGGATCGAACGCCGCCGTTTCAAATCGCTCGCGGAACTTCGCTACCCGGAAATGGCCGTAATCCATTTTTTCCCATTCCGGTGGTCCACCGAAAAGGACGCGGGAAAGCGCTTCCTTGGTCAGATAATCAAACTGTGCCCGGCGTCCGCGTTTGCCGTACTTGTTGAGGGCGGTTGGAAAATAGGCTGTTTCCTCCGGCAAAACGAGAAGCTGCGGATGGCCATCGAGCAGTGCGATGAGGAGGGTTGTGCCGGTTTTGGCCTGGCCAGCGGCAAAACAGGCGCGTTCCTCAAATGGCAGCGTCATTGTTGCTGGGCCCGAAACCATTCCACGAACTTCGGCAAACCATCACGCAGGTTTGTCGTCGGGTTATAACCGAGAAGCCGACGGGCTTTGGAAATATCGGCGCAGGTTAGCGGCACGTCGCCCGGTTGTTCCGGCAACCGATTAATCTTCGCTTTTCTGCCAACGGCCGCTTCGATCGCTTCGATCAAATCCTTCAATTGCACCGTCTCGTTTTCGCCAAGATTAAAAATGTCCCACATCGCGCCGTCGTATTTTAATGCTGCGATCACGCCCTGAATAATGTCGTCGATATGGGTGTAATCGCGTCGCGTCGTGCCATCGCCGAACTGGTCGATCGGTTCGTTGGCCAGAATTTTGCGGGTGAATTGATGGATCGCCAGATCGGGGCGTTGCCGCGCCCCGTAGACAGTGAAAAAACGCAATGCGATCATGTGCATTTGGTACAGGTGCGAAAAAGTGGAGCAAAGGAATTCGCCCGCGATTTTGGTCGCCGCGTAGGGACTGATGGTTTGGGTAAGATGAAAATCTTCTGAAAAGGGTACCGTTTTGCAGATTCCGTAGACGGACGAACTCGACCCAAAAATGAGGCGCTCGATTCCGGCGGCCCGGGCCGCGTCGAGCAAATGCAGGGTGCCGGTTACGTTGGTGTCGTAATAAAGTTGCGGCTGAGCGATAGATGGGCGAACGCCGGCTCGCGCCGCCAGGTGCACGATGGCATCGAATTTCTCGCGATGAAGGAGATCGCGCACGGCGTTGTTGTTCCGCAAATCGATCTGAAAGACCGGCGCGTCATTTTTGACCGCAGCAATGTTGGCGCGCTTGATTTGCGGATCATAAAAATCGTTGAAGTCATCAAGAATCGCGACGCCGCAACCGAGTTCGAGTAACTTTTCGACAAGATGCGACCCGATGAATCCGGCGCCCCCGGTGACGAGTATTCGCATGGCCCGAAAATAGATTTGCGAATGCCGATTGCCAATTTCCGATTACTCTCGTGCTCTTGGCACCGGTCATCCCGAGCGCAATCGAGGGATCCCGCCGCGGAATCTTAAAGGTAACTTCAGCGGGATCCCTCGACTTACGCTCGGGATGACGATCTTTGATTGTGGAATGAAGCGGATCGCATTTTATACCGCGCTTTTTGTCATCTCCGCCCTTGCCATGTTGACCTGGCGTCTGTGGCCGGAATTGACCCGCCCAACCCATCTCGATGCCGCATTTCAAATTCCTTCGCCTTTCGAACTGGCCTCACTCCCATTCGCGAAGCGCTTCGATTTTCCGCTCGGCAGCGAGAACGGTGCGCTGGCCTATAACGCGCAACGATTCACCGAAAATCATCATCTCGGCGACGACCTCAACGGCATCGGCGGGGAAAATTCCGATTTAGGCGATCCGATTTACGCCGTTGCTGATGGCGGTGTTTTGCTGGCGCGCGATGGCGGAGCTGGCTGGGGCAACGTCATTATTGTCTTGCATGCGATCGAGGAAAACGGCGCGCGCCGCTACGTGGAATCATATTACGGCCATTGCAACAAGATACTGGTGAATGCGGGGGACGATGTGCGGCGCGGCCAGCAAATCGCCACCGTTGGAACGGCCAACGGTCAGTATTTTGCGCACCTCCATTTTGAAATGCGCGAATTCATTACCCCATTTATTGGTCCCGGTTACCGCGAAAAAACCGACGGCTGGCTGAATCCAAGCGATTTTATCGCGAAACATCGCGGCGCACCGGAAGACGATGTGGGACGAAGCGCTCAAACGCCCTCACCTCAATCCTCTCCCTGAGGGAGAGTACGTGTTTAACGCCCTGCGCTAGACCGAACATCGAACGCCCAACGCCTAACGTCGAACTCAGAGGCTCGGATTAGCAATCAACAGATAAATCCAGTTCAAGGCGAATAGGGCGATGATGGCGCCGCGGATAAACTTTCGCTCGCTCGCGGTCAGTTCTGCTATTCGCACCCGCGGCGCTCGCGTGACGATCACGGCCAGCGCATAAAGGTTGAAGATCGACAACGCACAATAAAAAAGGAAGGCGAGCGGGTTCCATTGGAACGCCACGAGAAAGTGCGCATGAAAAAATGCCACGGCCGATCTTGTCGCACCGCAGGTCAGACAGGGGTGACCGGTCAGTGCATGAAACAAACAAATCGGCCACGGTAATTCTAAAGCGAGCCACGTTGCCGCCAAGGCCAGCCCGCCTGAGGAAACAGTTAGCCAAAGCAGTTCGTGATTGGTCTCGCCTGGAGCAAGTGGCCGGCGAAGAATCTGCATGGTCTCGTTAATTAATGATGCGGGAATCCAAATGCACCGAGTCCCAGCATCATTCCGAGGACAATTGCACCGCCGCAACAAAGGATTACCGGAAGGAGCACTGCCAGGACGGCGCGGCCAGTGTCGGTCTCGTGGGGGCGCGCAACTCCATCTTCTTCTCCGTGTTCAACACGAAATCGGAACCGATCTCCGCGGCCGGGAATCCTTTGCCGCCGTCGATATTCTCGGAGAACGACAATACTCAGACGGGAGGTGGTGTGAGTTGGACGAACCGCCTTACCCCGTCCGTCAATCTCCTCGTCAACGTGAATGCCTACCGCACGGTCTCCAACACGCTACCAAACCAGGCGACGAAGCAGGGAAGCGCGGTGGCGAGCGTGTCCTACCCGTTCTCGGCACGAACCTTGGGGTTCGTCGGAGTTCGTTACCAGGGTCTGTGGTCGGACACGGCGACCGAATACAACGAGACGGCAGCTTTTGCCGGGATCTCCTACTCGCTACGGTAAAGTGCGCAATGTACGAGAATTTCTACGGATTGACCGGCAAGCCGTTCCAGCTCAATCCTGACCCATCGTTCTTCTACGCCAGCCGCGGGCACAAGCGTGCGTACGCGTATCTCGAGTACGGGCTGTATCAGAGCGAAGGCTTCATCGTGATTACCGGTGAGGTGGGCGCCGGCAAGACCACCATCGTGCGCGGCCTGCTGGAGCGGCTCGATGTGAACAAGGTGGTGGCGGCTCATCTGGTCAGCACGCAACTCGACGCCGACGATCTCCTGCGCTCGATCGGCCTCGCGTTCGGGCTGTCGACGAAGGCGATGGACAAGGCCCTGCTGCTCGCGTCGCTCGAGGCGTTCTTCTGCAAGTGCGCGACGGAAGGAAAGCGCGCGCTTCTCGTCATCGACGAGGCCCAGAACCTGACCGAGCGTGCGGTCGAGGAGCTGCGCATGCTCTCGAACTTCCAGCTCGGCGACAAGGCGCTGGTGCAGAGCTTTCTGGTGGGCCAGCCGCAACTGCGCGACATGATGCGCGGCTCGCAGATGCAGCAGCTTCGCCAGCGGGTCATCGCCTCCTACCACCTGGGCCCGATCGACCGGACTGAGACACGTGCCTACATCGAGCACCGCCTGAGCCACGTCGGGTGGAAGGACGACCCGCAAATCGATCCCGAGTGCTACGACTCGATCCACACGCTGACGGGCGGCATCCCGCGCCGCATGAACACGCTGTGCAACCGGCTGCTCCTCGCGGCTTTCCTGAGCGAGCAGCATAGGATCGGCGAGAAAGACGTGCAGGCGATTGCACGCGAGCTGCGCGATGAGATCGACCCCGATGCCGGCATTGCGCCGCTTCCGACGGCTCTCGGCGCCGAG
>Ga0207691_10002216_pt1 | contig 18994 bp, 16 predicted proteins | sample KBSM13metaG_FD_184327 | JGI IMG/M metagenome (GOLD analysis project Ga0207691, IMG submission 184327) | Miscanthus rhizosphere microbial communities from Kellogg Biological Station, Michigan, USA - KBS M1-3 metaG (SPAdes) (version 2) | ecosystem: Host-associated > Plants > Roots > Rhizosphere >... | reverse complement strand
AGCCAGTCGCTGACGATGTCAACTTCCAACTTCCAACTTCCAATTCCCAATTCCCAATGACCAACTCCCAAGATTTGGGAGTTCATGTTTGGGAGTTGGCGTTTGGGCGTTGGGAGTTCGCGATAGCCGAAGGCTATCGCGTGGCGCGCCAGGAGGACTTGGCGCTGCCGTCGGTCAGTGTGCCGTCGATCATGTTCTCCTGGACGCGGCCGCTGATCGCTTTCGTTCCTGCTTTGAGCGTGAGTTCGGAGCCCTTCAGGAATCCCGAGACCTGCGTCGCTTGGCTGCCAGAGGTCCACGTTCCCGACAACTTCTGGTACTCCTGCTTCAGTTCGAGCACATCCGAGCCGACCTTCCACGTGCCTCCGATCTTCGCGGGCACGATGTAGACCATCGCGGTGCACCACTGCTCGCACTGGTCGATGGTCACTGTCTCGTCGGCTTCCCAGTCCTGGATGCTGAACGTATTGGAGACGATGCGCGAGCCTGGACGAAGTTCGAGAAACTTTTCGCGGAGGCGGAGCAGGTTGCTCGGAAGGAGGAACAGCGCCATCACGTTGGCTTTGGAGATATCGGCGAGGAACATGTCGCCCTGGACGAACTGCGCTTTGTCCGCGACGCCCGCCTCCATGGCCAGTCGTTTCGAGAGTGCCACCATCTCCGGGTTGTACTCGACTCCGAGCGCGTTCGCACCGCGCTTGGCTGCGCCGATGACATTGCGCCCGTCGCCGGAACCGAGATCGATCACGTAGTCGGCCGGGGTGACCTTCACGAGGTCGAGCATCCGCTCGACCATCACTTCCGGTGTCGGGACCCACACGACATCTTTTCCCGCCTGTCCAACCTCGGGCTTGAACGTGCTCTGCTGCGCATTCGCCGGTGCGGCGATAGCGAGCGCAAGCAACAACACCCACGGAGCTTTCGAGTGCAGTCGTCGTTTGCGCATACGAATCCCGTAGGTTCCAAGACTGCATCCGCAAATCGCGGTTCCGATCGCGTGGTAGGCCACGGCCACGAGTCCAAGAGCTCCCCACAGGCTCACACTCGCCAGTCCCGTGATCGCGATCGCGCCCAACAGCACAACGAGGATATCGATGCCGGCAGCGGCGGCGTTCGTCGGCGACAGATGGTGCCAGAACGGTCGCGCGAGCGTGAGCCGCAGCGGTCCCGGCACGCGCAATTCGGATGAGACCTGTTCCAGATCCTCCGGGAAGAGCCGGATGAATTCGCCGAGCATCGACTCGCCGTGCAGACCGACGAAGGCGGTGTATTCGCGGAAGAACGCGCGCCGGTAGATGCCGGTGGGCCAGCGTGAGAGGTCGCAACGTTCGAGGTCGGCGAAGAGGCTCTCGCTGACCTTCGTGCTTTCGGAGATCCTCTGAAGACTGATGCCCCGATGTTGGCGCGACGCTTTGAGGTGCGCGCAGAACGCATGTCGTAATTCGAAAGCGGCCGCTTCGCGCGCGGCCGTGTCTGAATCAGTCGACAGCGCCAGCGCGGGCGACGTCAGTGTCTCATCAGGATGGTGGACGAGCGCGGTTTCGGAAACAGCTGTCATGTTCTCGTTCGTTCTGAGTGGGGAGCGCCGATCTTACCCTGACTCGCAATGCCTCGACACCCTCGATTTTTCAATCGAGCGCAGCACATCCGGGGAAGGGCTCAGGCAGGTGATAATACGCATCCACCCGGGACGGTCCACCGGGTGCAGGAGGGGAGATGACCAAGGCATTGCTCGGAGGCGTGCTGGTTGTGATGCTCGCGACTCTGGTCCCGGTGTTCGCGCATCATTCGCCGGCCGCGTTCGACCGTACGAAGGAAGTGACGCTGGTCGGAACGGTGAAGGAATTCCGCTGGCAGAACCCGCACACGTGGATTGAGGTCAACGTCCCCGATGGCAAGGGCAAGACAGTACTCTGGGGTGTGGAGCTGACCAGCCCAACCTACCTGGTCCGCGCCGGCTGGAAATCGAACACTATCAAGCCCGGCGACAAGGTCACCGTTATCGTCAACCCCGTGCGGACCGGAGAGCCGGCCGGCATCTTCCGCAAGCTGATTCTCGCGGACGGGCGGGAACTCACCGAGCGGCCGGCACGTCTCGGCACGCCCGATTCGAAGTAGCCGGAACAGCCCGGAGGCGCACACGATCATGAGTCTGAGTCGAATCGCAGTCGCGATCGTCACCTCGGCCAGCTTGGCCGTTCCGGCCTGCACGGCGCCCGCCGAAGCACCCGGAAACACGCCCGCAGCCAACACGCCAGCCGCGGAGAGCGAGGTCCCATCCGAGCCTGGGAGGCAGTTGAGCGCTCTGGCGCCTGAAAACATAACAAAGGCTCGTCCAGCGGCGCCGTTCGACCTGACGGGCAACTGGTTCATCGACGTGACCGAGAATCCGAACGCGTGGAGGTTCGGTCCTCCGTATCCGAAGCTGACAGCTGCGGCTCAGGTGCACTTCGATGCGTCACAGGTGGCCGCGAAGGAAGGCAAGGTCTACCGCGACGACATCGGTCAGTGCTGGCCCGCCGGTCTGCCGCTCATCATGACGCGCTACTGGCCGATGGCGATGATCCAGATCCCTACGGCGATCTACATGGTGAGCGGCTTCATGAACAGCCTGCGCATCGTGTACCTCGACGGGCGCTCGCACACCGATCCGGACATCATCGTGCGCACGTTCAACGGCGAGTCGATTGGCCGATGGGAAGGAGACACGCTGGTCGTCGACACCCTTGGATTCCGTAGCGATCACCACTGGATGGATCAGGGAGGCGCATCCATTCCAGCCGGTGAACAGCTGCACATCGTCGAGCGTATTCGGCTGATCAACGACCGCAAGCAGCTCGAGATCGAGTACACGATGACCGACCCGGAGTATTGGGAAGGCGAGTGGAAGAGCACCAAGCGGTTCAACCGTGTCAACGACGAAGATATTCAGGAAGTATCCTGTTTGCCGGACTTGAACGAGCATCTGCAGAGCACCTCGTCCAAGACACAAGTGAGATGAATTTGAAAGTGACTCGCTCGGGAATCGTTACCGCCTGGTTGCTGGTGCTGCTGGGGGCGGCGCCAGCCTTTGCGCAGATCAATTTCGTTGGCGAATGGACCGGCCGCTATCACGAGGATCAGCCAGATCGCGTTCCAGGTGAGGAGCCGGGCGACTTCAGCGGGGTGCCGCTGAACGAAGCCGCCCGCCTGTTTGGCGACAGCTGGGACGTGGCGCGGCATTCGGTTCTCGAGCATCAGTGCGCGCCCTACACGCTGCCCTACATGTTTTTCGGTCCGAACCAGTTCCGGATCTGGCAGGAACACCACCAGGATACGCAGGAGCTCGTCGCCATCCGGATGCACCTGGGGACGTATCAGCAGGAACGCACGATCTGGATGGACGGACGTGCGCATCCTCCCGAGTACGCGCCGCACACGTACATGGGGTTCTCGACCGGCGTGTGGAATGGCGACACCCTGACGATCACGACGACGCACATCAAGGCTGGCTACTTCCGCCGCACCGGGATTCCCGCGAGCGATCGCATCACGGTAGTGGAGCACTGGATCCGGCACGGCAATGTGCTCTCGCAGGTGACGATCGCAACGGATCCCGTGTATCTGACCGAGCCCTACATCCGTAGCCAGGAGTTCGTGTTGATGGACCGCGGCAACACGAACTGGCTCTACAACTGCGAGTACGTCATGGAGGTGCCGAAGGACAAGAACGAGGTGCCTCACTACCTGCCAGGGCAGAATCCGTGGATAGGCGAGTTCTCAGCCAAGCATGCGATGCCGGAGGGTGGCGTCCGTGGCGGCGCCGAAACGCTGCTACCGGAGTGGAAGCCGGGTGCGAAGCCTGCGCCTGCGCGTCCCGGAGCGAATGGCGGTTTCCGGCCGGAGGACCAGCCGCAGCGTCTTGCGCCGGGTGAGGTCAAATCCGTCCACGTGCAAGGCAACGTGCACATGATCGTCGGCGCCGGCGCCAATATCGCCGTTCAGGTCGGAGAGGACGGCGTACTCGTCGTCGATACGGGCAACGCCGGCACGAGCGACAAGGTGCTTGCTGCGATCAAGGAGTTGGCGCCCGGTAAGGAGATCCGGTGGGTCATCAACACCGGGATGGACGCGAATCATACGGGTGGCAACGAGCTGATCTCGAAAGCCGGCCGCACGGTGAACGGCAACATCGCAGCCATCGTGGCGCACGAGAACACGGCAGCCCGCATGATCAAGGCGGGCGTCGCCGATGCCGCGCGCCCCTTCAATACCTACTTCGAAGCGTCGCGCGATTTCCCTTTCAACGGCGAACCGATCGTGCTGTATCACGACGACGCCTCGTCCGATGACACAGGCACGATGGTGATGTTCCGCCGTTCCGACGTCATCGCCGCGGGCGATCTTTTCGGGACCGACGGATACCCGGTGATCGATCTCGCTAATGGCGGCAGCATCGATGGCACGATCGCCGGCCTCAATCGCTTGCTCGGTCTGACCGTGCCCAGCAAGATGCTCGAGGAAGGCGGAACGTACGTGATCCCGGGTCACGGACGGATCAGCGACGAGCATGACGTCGCGATGTATCGCGACATGCTCGTGATCATCCGCGACCGCATCAAGAACATGGTTGAGAAGAAGATGACGCTCGAGCAGGTGAAGGCCGCGCGACCGACGCTCGACTACGACGGCCGCTACGGATCGGATGCCGGACCGTGGACCACCGCGATGTTCATCGAAGCCATCTACCGCGAGATGAGCGGGTCGACTGCCGCAGGCTCCTCGCAGAGGAGCGCGCGATGAACATGCGGACCCGCGCGTTTGGCTTGGCTGCGGTGTGCCTCGCGATTGTTGTCGCCGGCATGGATGCCGCGGGTCAGGGACGCGGCCGAGGTCAGGCTGGCCCCCCTCAGACGGCCCGACAGGCGGCACCAATCGATCTCACCGGCACATGGGTCTCTGTCGTCACGGAGGACTGGCGTTGGCGCATGGCGACGCCACCGAAGGGCGATGTCGCCAGCGTTCCGGTGAGCGCAGAAGGACGCAAGGCGGCGCAGGGCTGGGATCTCGCGGCCGACACCGCGGGCGGTAATCAGTGCAAGGCGTTCGGCGTCGGCGGCATCATGCGGCAGCCGGGACGTCTGCGGATCTCATGGCAGGACGATGAGACGTTGAAGCTCGAATTCGACGCGGGGACGCAGACGCGACTGCTCAACTTCGATCGTTCGAAACAGGCGCCGGCTGAGAAGAGCTGGCAGGGCTTCTCACTGGCGCAGTGGGAAGGCCCGGGTGTCGGTCGCGGCGCTTCTGCGGCGACGGACGTGCGTGTGACAGGCGGAGGGATCCTGTCGCGCGGCGTTCCCGGCGGCGGTGGGCAGGGGCTTCGTGGCGGCCCGCCGCCACGCCAGCAGGCGGAGATCAACAGCGGCGGCGACCTCAGGATCGTGACGACGAATTTTCGTGAGGGCTACCTGCGGAAGAACGGCGTGCCTTACAGCGAGCAGGCCACGATGACTGAGTACATCCATCGACTGCCGACGCATCCGAATGGCGACTCGTGGCTCCAGGTCATCACCATGATCGACGACCCGAAGTACCTGAACGGGACGTTCTATACGAGTACGAATTTCCGATTGGAACCCGACGGCTCCAAGTTCGCGCCGTCGGGCTGCAAGACAGATCCGCCGCTGCCTGTAAAGAACGCGAAGTAGGCAGTACCGCCTACTTCACTGAGATCCAAGCAACTGATCACCGCCGAGGCGATGGAATTCGGCCTCGGCGTCCTGCGATCGCTCGCGCGCACGCGCGACGATCGCGTTGAAGCGGCGCTCGCCGCGAATCGAGTCGAGCCACGGATCCCGCTGCAGAATCTGATAACTGAAGAAGCCTTCTTTGACGATCCGTTCGAGGAGTTCGAGGGCCGACGTGTGCTCATCCAGCCGCGCCAGATTGCGGGCCATGAAGTACACGCCTTCGGGATCGAATGGGCGTGACATGAACGCGCGGATCGTGGCCACCGCTTCCTCGCGGTTACCCTCGAGCACTGCACGCGCGGCGCCCATCATCAGGCCGATCATGGGCGGCAGCCGCGCTTGCGCGATTCGACGATAGTTGACGATCGCTTCGTCGGCACGACCGAGGACCGGAAGCGTCCAGTTCGTGACCCACTTGAGATCCTCGTTGTCGCTCTCGATCGCGCGCTCCCAGTCGCCCCGCATGAAGTTCGTGTACATCACGCTGGTGCGAATGTGCGGATCGAGGCGCTTGGCCTGACGGTCCGCGGCGAGTGATGCATCGAGCAGGCCGCAGAAGCGGCACGCGAGCACGAGGCCGGCGAAGAGCTCGGGGTCGGCAGCCTGCGAGCGCGCGCGGGTGAGCAACCGCGTCATCGCCTCCTTGGCGCGGCCGAGCGACTCCACCTCGAAGTTCGTGTAGTGATTGTGCGCGATGCTGAGGTCGGGATTGATCTCGAGCGATCGACGGAAAGCATGCTCGGCGCGCTGGAGATGTCCGTCAACGTTCTCCATGCCGTACTTCGCCATGACGCGATAGACACGGCCGAGCCTCGCCCACGCCGGCGCGTAGTCGGGATCCTCGGAGAGCGCAGACTCGTACAACTCCGCCGCGACCGGCATCATTGCGCTGTCGTGCGCGAGCTGATTGGCTCTGAGATAGAACTCGTAGGCGCGGGCGCTGGCGGGAAGATCTTTACGCAGCCGCCGCTGGTCTCCTGACGACAGCGGAATCGACAGCGACTCCACGATGGCCTTGGCCAGCTGGTCCTGCACGCCGAAGATGTCTTTGAGCTCAACCTGAATCGTCTTCGACCACAGAATCGTGCCGGCCGTCGCTTCGAGCAGCTGCGCGGTCACACGAATCTGTCCGCCGGCTTGCAGGAGCGTCCCGCACAGCACCGCATCGACGCCCGCCTCTGTGGCGATTCTCTTGAGATCCACGCCCTCGTCGTTCGCGTATCGGTTGCCTGCCAGCGTAGAGCGCACGACGAGCGACTGGATGCCCGCGAGAGAGCTCATGATCGCGTCGGGGAGGCTGAACGAGAGGAAGTCCACGTCCGGATCCGGGCGAAGCATCCGGAACGGAACGGCGATCAGGCGCGTCGTCGGACGAACGGTGACGGTGGACGTGTCGGTCGTGAGCGTCAGCGCCGATCGCAGCGCCTGCGCCATCGCATCGGCAGTCGGGTAGCGGTCTTCCGGGCGTTTCTCGAGCGCGCGATGAATGACACCGTCGATCGCTGTCACGGCCGCCGACCCGGTCAACGCCGCAGGGTGCGCCGACATGACGGCGTGATAGACCTGCATCAGGTCGTTGCCCGGGAACGCGGCCTGACCTGAGAGCATCTCGAACAGGATCGCGCCGGCCGCGAACAAGTCGGATCGCGGGTCCAGCGCTTGCTCGGACCACTGTTCCGGGGCCATGTAGCGCGGCGTACCGACCACCATTCCGGTCTTGGTCAGCGTCTGCTCAACACCATCGATCGACTGGCGCGAGCGTGCGAGGCCGAAGTCGAGCAGTTTGATGCCGCCGTCGCTGAGGAACACGTTCGACGGTTTGAGATCCCGATGAACGATGTGCCGGCTGTGCAGCGCGCCGAGCGCACCAAGAATGCCGAGCGACGTGGTGACGGCTTCGTCAGGCTTGAGCGCACCATCCTTCAAACGACTCGCGAGCGACTGACCGCTCAGGAGCTCCATGACGATGAAGAGCTGATCGTCGGACTCGCCGACGTCGTAGATCTGGCAGATGCCTGGATGGCTGACGCTGGCAGCGGCTCGCGCTTCACGCCAGAGACGTGCCTGGGCCTCGCTGTTCGAGGCCAGCGAGCGGATGACTTTGATGGCGACTTCGCGCTCGAGTCTGGGATCGAGCGCACGATACACGTCGCCCATTCCGCCCGAACCAAGACTTCCGACGATTTCGTACTTCCCCAGGCGAGCTCCGCGAGCCAGCATCCCGGGAGGAATTATACGGGGGCCTCTGGTCAGTAGTTGGTGGATGGTGGTTCGTGGTCGGACTTACCTGCCACCAACCACTAACCACCAACCACTAACCACTCCCCACCATCCAATACGGGGGCAGATCTTTCTTGGTGTCCCTCAGGATTTCAATGATCGCCGTCCGATCGTCGGCGCTGAGGGCACTGTACCGAGCATCGGTTGCTCGCCCGTTCAGCACCTGCCACATGCGTTGATACACCGCGTCCTTCGCATCGGCAGGGAGTGCATCGAACGCCTCCGAGTAGATCAGATAGCTGCAGGGATACTTCAGCAGCCGGCGCGTCAGATCCAGGTCGCGCAATGAGCGCCCGCGCGTGTCGCGCGGCGCGTTTTCACTGAACCGCTTCGCGAACGGCGTCGGTCCGCTGATCGGCCCGGGAAGGGGCGACTCGTCGACGAATAGCAGATAGTCAACGAGTTCCTCCACCGCCGACGCGAACGGCCGATGCGCGACCTCGCCGCCCACACGTGCCTCCCATCCGACACGAGTGATCAGATTCAGCATCTGCGCCTGATGCTCGAGCACGAGCAGGGCGACGATGTCGCTGTACGGGGAGACGTATCCGCTCATGTCGAACCGGCCGCTCAGGTTCGTGACGTGAACGGTCTCGGGAGTGATCATCGCACCAAGATCCGACGGGTCGGTTGCGACAGCGTTTCCCATGTGGCGCATCGCCTGATGCGTCCCGGTGACGAACCATCCGCCCCATCGCAACTCGAACGGGCTCCGATGATCCGTCGTGTACGCCGGCCCATACATCGTCGTGCCGTTGATGCTGGGGAAGACGCTGCCGACGAAGAGGCCAGGCACATAATGCGTGGCATCTGAAACGTGGCACATCACGCACGTGTCGTTGCGCTCGAATTGGGGCGTGCCCGCTGCTGACTGCTCGAGGGTGTAGAAGATCGAGCCTTGTTTCGGGTCCTGGGCGACGAATTCCATTACCGGACCGCCTCGAACCCAGCCGACAGCCACCGAGTCGTTGAAGAAGATGGCGCGAGGGTTCGTCGGATTGATCCTGGGCGCCTGAAAGCTTGTCTTCGAGAAGACCAGCACCTGCGAATCGATCGACACGCCGAGAGCAGAGAGAACGGACGGAAGGTAGCCCGAATGCTCGTTCTTCTCGAGCGTGACCTCTCCACGGCGCAACCGCTCGTTCAACAGTGCAACCGGATCGGACACCGGCGCGGTGGCGTACGCGATCGCCGGATGATTGCGGATGAGCGCCGGGTGAATCTTTTGCGCCGATACAAGGACGACACTGGCCACCCAGGCCAGGCCGACGAGGCAGAGTTGAGAGGTTTTCATCTGTGCGGCGGTCACTGCAAAGGGCTGTCCGTTTTGGGCTCAAACTAATGATGCCCTAAACACCCCCTCGCTGTCCTGCCGCTGCGGAATCGTTCCCTTCCGCCGCGGAAAAGTTCCCACTATCCGGTTCGGGCGGGCTTCCAGCGCAGGCCGAGGGCAATGAGCCGACCGAGCAGGCGTTCGTAGGAGATACCGTGCGCTTCGGCCGATTCCGTGAAGTCTTCGCCGTACGCCATGTTCGGGTTCGGATTGGCTTCGAGGACGTATATACGACCCTCTTCATCCATGCGCACGTCGATGCGGGCGTAGCCGCTGAGGTCGAGCGCTCGATACGCACGCTTGGCCATCCGCTGCATGCGCTCGATCGTGGGGGCATCGAGCTTCGCGCGGTCGGTCATGATGCCATGCTTCTTCTGATACTGCGTGCTCCACTTGACGCGCTCGGTCGCGATCTTCCAGCGGTTGTCCGGCATTTGCGCGAACGACATCTCCCACGGTGGCAGCACGTCGAGCCGCTCGTTGCCAATCACGCCGACATACAGCTCGCGCCCATCGATGAACTGCTCGACGATGGCCGCAGTGCCGAGCTTCTCGTGAATGAAGGTAGCCCTCTTCGCCAGTTGCTCGTGGTTCTCAACGACCGACGCCTGAGAGATACCGGTCGATGCCTCGAAGAAGAGCGACTTGACGATCAGCGGGAACGTGAGCCGCTTGGGAAGCGCCACCTTGCGGCCAGGACGAACCACCGTGAACTCGGGAACACGAATACGGTGATACGCGAGCAGCTTCTTCGAGAGTGCCTTGTCGCGCGCGAGGATGAGGCCGCGCGGATTGCACCCCGTGTAGGGGAGCCCGAGCAGCTCGAGATAGCTGACGACGTTCTGATCGAAGGTCGTGACGCCGGCAAACGCCTCCATCAGGTTGAAGACGATGTGCGGCTTGAAGAGACCCACGGTCGGGCGGATGCCACCGAGGTTGTCGTTGATGCCGAGCACGCGCACTTCGTGACCGATCTCGCGAAGGGTCTCGATGACGTCGTACTCCATCTTCCACTCGGCCTCGAGGATGTCGATGCCGGCCGTGTCCTCCGGTGGGACCAGATGGTCGTGGACGAGCGCAAGGATGCGGAGCTTCTTCACAGGAATAGACGATGCCCGCCGCTGTGCAGGTAGTTCATGGCCTGCACGGTGAGCAGCACGGTGAATTCCTGGCGGGCCTGTTCTTCAGGCACCGCGAGGCGCAGTTTCAATTCACGGCAGCGGCCGATCATCTCTTCGAGCACCTGGTCGATCGTGTATTGGTAAATCCCCGTCCATCCCGCCACCACACGACGGACCTGTCGCCGGATGCGGGAGATGAACCGTGCTGCCGTCATGTGGCCGGTGAACTCGGGCGCGTCAGAGAACAAGCGCCGCAGATCGCGGTCGTAGAAGTTGGGGTAGTCGACGCCGTAATGACGGCGCTTGTTCTTGTAGTGCTGACGCAGTGTAAGGCGAAGCGTTGCCAATATGTCCACTTCTTGTGGGTTCTGGACCGGTGGCGGCGCATCGCGCAGAGATCCCATCAGCCCGTCCATGTACTCGAGTTTCGGCAGCGCCTTCCAGCCGGCGTATCGGTGACGCCACTCACTGTTGGGCGTCAGCCACACTGCAAACGTTTCGGCGAAGTCTTCGTCGGGGTGACTCTGTGCGTACCACGAGTCCAGATGCAGCACGAAGCTCTTGCTGTACGGCTTCGGCGTATAGAACTCGGGATAGGGTTCCGCGGGTGAGCCGAAGATCTCGCGGCGTCGCGCGCGGCGTCGAAGCCGGTATGCGTTGTCGATGGCGTGCCCCGCCTCGTGGCGAAGGATGCGCATGCACCACTCGTATTCTCCACCTTCGACTTCGAGCATCTGCGTCTCCTCGAGTTTCTCCAGGCGCGGGTGCGCCAGGTAGAACGGGATCGCGATTGCCGTGGCGCCGTCCGGTGTGAACCATTCGTCAGACAGATAGAAGTGCAGTGGGAACGTGAGGCCGCGAGCGTGCAGCTCGTCGCGCAGTTGCTCGGTCCGCTGGGCCAATGTGCCTTGAATCGCAAGCGGCAGATCGGCCATCCGTAACTCGAGCAGAGCGTCATCGTCGAGCTCGGGCCATGTCTCGTGCACAGAACGTTTAGGCATGTGGGGCTGGGATATAGACTAGCTCGTAGCGCAGCCGGTAACCTGAGGGAGATGGCCGTGACACGGAATATCGGCATTGCAGCAGGAGCAGTAGTGAGCATGACCGTATTGATGACAGCGCAGGATCGAGACCGCGCGAAAGTGGCCGATGCGTACAAGTGGAATCTTGCCGATGTGTATCCAAGCCAGGAGGCATGGAAGGCACAGAAGGAAAAGGCTACGGGCGAAATCGCGAGCCTGGGGGCCTTCCGCGGCAAGCTCGGCTCCTCGGCGGCCACGCTGGCTGATGCCCTCGAACTGAGCTCGCGCCTCGATAAGGAACTCTCCCGGCTGTACGTCTATGCGAGCCTGTTGTCTGACGAAGACACGCGGATCTCCAACGCGCAGGGCATGCAGCAGGAGATGCAGCAGATCTACGCGAACTTCGGCGCCCAGGCCTCCTACATCGAGCCGGAGGTGCTGAAGATCGGGAGCGCCGCGATCGAGATGTCGATTGGTTCCGAGCCACGACTCGCTCCGTACGCCTTCTACCTGCGGGACATCGCGCGCCGCGCCGCTCACACGCTCTCGGATTCCGAAGAGAAGATCCTGGCGGATGCCAGCCCGATGGCGGGTTCAGCGAACAACATCTACACGATCCTCGCGAACGCCGACTTCCCATATCCCACGATCAGGGTTGCGGATGGCGCGAACGTCAAAGTCGATCAGGCTGGATACAGCGAGCTGCGTACGTCGCCGAATCGCGCCGACAGGCAAGCCGCGATGTCTGCGTTCTTCGGCGCGCTTGGTGGCTTCAGCCGGACGCTCGGCATGACGATGCACTCCAACGTGCAGAAGTCGCGGTTCTACGCGAAGTCGCGGAATTACTCGACAGACCTCGAGGCGGCGCTGAACGGGCCGAACATCCCGGTGTCGGTCTACATGCGCCTGGTCGACGGCGTGAACCGGCATCTCCCCACGTTCCATCGCTATCTCAAACTGCGCAAGCGAATGATGGGGCTGACCGACGATCTGCACTATTACGATCTATATGCGCCGCTCGTGGCCTCCGTTGATCTTCGCTATACACCCGAGGAGGCCCAGGAACATGTCATCGGCGCGACGTCGCCGCTTGGCAAGGACTACACCGACGTGCTCCGTCGCGGCTTCAAGGATCGCTGGATCGATTGGCACCCGACCGAAGGAAAAGTATCCGGCGCCTATTCGAACGGTGGCGCCTACGACGTCCATCCCTACATGCTGCTCAACTACCTTGGGCAGTACAACGACGTCAGCACGCTGGCTCACGAGCTCGGGCACACGATGCAGAGCTACTACTCGAACAAGACGCAGCCGTATGTGACCGCGGGCTATCCAACGTTCGTCGCGGAAGTAGCGTCAACGTTCAACGAGGCGCTGCTCATCGACTACATGTTGAAGCGGATCAAGGACACGCCGACGCGTCTCTCGATACTTGGCAATTACCTCGAGGGCATCAAGGCCACCGTCTTTCGTCAGACGCAGTTCGCCGAGTTCGAGCTGAAGATGCACGAGATGGGGGAGCGCGGCGAGCCGATCACCGGCGACGCCCTCGCAAAGCTGTATCTGGAGATCACCCGCAAGTACTACGGTCACGATCAGAAGATTGCCATCGTCGACGACTACATCGCTCACGAGTGGAGTTTCGTTCCGCACTTCTATCGCGACTTCTACGTGTTCCAGTACGCGACGTCGTTCACCGCAGCCGAGGCGCTTTCGGCGAAAGTGCTGGCGGGCGACCAGGCCGCGACCACGCGCTATCTGACATTCCTCGCGGCAGGCGGTTCGAAGTATCCGATCGACCTGCTGAAGGACGCCGGCGTGGACATGACCACCGATGAGCCACTCGATCTGACGATCAAGGGGATGAACGAGGTCATGGACGAGATGGAGAAGCTGCTGGGGCGCTGATGCGCGTCCTCGGTCCCCAGTCCCCGGTCTTCGGTCCCCTGTCATTACGGAGGACTGCGGACAGTGGACCGTGGACCTACAGGATTCCTTTCCCCAACGCCGACAGCGCCAGCTCGGTCCCGAACTCCGCAGTGGTGTTGCGGACATCCAGCGTCGGATTGACCTCGACGAGATCGAGCGCGACGAGCAGCTGCGAGTCGGCGACGATCTCCATCACCATGTGCGCCTCGCGGTAGTCCAGTCCGCCGCGAACGGGTGTGCCGACACCGGGCGCGACCAATGGATCGCACGCATCCATGTCGAACGAGACGTGAATGCCCGCGGTTGCCGCTGACGCGAGCGCGATGGCCTGCTCGGCGATCGCGGCAATTCCGTGGCGATCGATGTCTTTCATCGTGAAGACGTGCACGCCTGACGCGCGAATGCGATCCTTCTCGCGCTCGTCGAGATTCCTGATTCCCAGGAGCACCGTGTGTTGCGGGAGAACGGACGGCGATGATCCGATCGCTGCGAGCTCGGCGGGTTCCTGACCAAGCAACGCTGCGAGCGGCATGCCGTGTACATTCCCGCTGGTCGACGTCTCGGGCGTGTTCATGTCGCCGTGCGCATCGACCCAGATGAGCCCCAGTGGATATGCCGAGACGCGGCGTACCCAGTCGGCGCTTGCGGCGACCGATCCCGCAGCCAGGCTGTGATCGCCGCCGAGCACCACAGGCAGCGCACCTGCTTCGAGCGAGTCGGTGACGGTCGTATAGAGCGTCTGGCACACGCGCGCGATCTCGTGGATGTACTTCTTGTGCTCGTCGGACTTATGACGGGTCTCGGGAATCGGCGCCGGCACATCACCCTGGTCGACGACGATGCGTCCGAGTTCGGTGATCTGCGTGCCGAGTCCCGCGATCCGTAGGGCTGACGGTCCCATGTCGACGCCGCGACGGCCTGCGCCGAGGTCGAGCGGCACGCCGATGATGTGGACCTGTTTCATCCCAACCCCCAAATCTCCGACTCTCAGATGGGTTGTTGCCGTGAGTGGGATCTTACGTCACCGATGCGACGTAGTCGGCCACACGAGCCGCAGTGGCGCGGCCGTCGCTGATGCAGTCAGGGATCCCGACCGCCTTGAAGCCGCTCCCGGTGACGAAGAGCCCTGGCAGCGCGTTGAGACGACGGTCGATGCTCACGACACGGTGGAGGTGACCGACTTCGTATTGCGGGCTCTGGCGTGTCCAGCGATAGACGCGCGAAAAGAGCGGAGACCCGGAAATGCCAAGCAGGTCGCTGAGCTCGCGCCGCGCAGTGTCGATGAGTTCCGCGTCGGAAGCGTCGAGGCGGCGGGGGTCGCGGCCGCCACCGAGGAATCCGCGCAGCAGGACGTGACCCTCGGGCGCGCGACCGGGCCACTTCGACGAGACCCACGTTCCCGCAAGGAGCGCCAGGCCTTCAGTGCGTGGCACGACGAAGCCGGTTCCGCGGAGCGGATGCGCGACCTGATCGCGTCGATAGCCGAACGCCACGGTTGCCGTTGAGGCATACGGAATGGCGTCGCACAGATCGGCCAGCGCCGGGTCGATCGGTCGCGTCAGCGTTCCCGTGACGTAGGCGGGCACCGCGAGTACTACGCAGCGCGCCTGCACGTTCCCCGCGGTCGAGTCGATCGCGTAGTCGAGTCCTCGTCGAAGATTCGTGACACGCGCGTTGGTCACGACCGTATCGGGCTTCAGCGCGTTCGAGAGGCTGTCAACCAGTTCTCCGGTGCCCCCGGGCAATGACACGAACGCACCTTGCGGCGAGGGTCGAACGTGCAACGCCCGGAGCGCGCGAATGACGCTGCCCGATCGGCGTTCGGCGTCGACGAGTCGAGGAAACAGCGCGCGGATCGAGAGGCGATCGACATCGCCGGCGTGGATACCGGCGAGGAGCGGATCGGCAAGGTAGTCCACCGCTTCGCGTCCGAATCGCCGGCTGACGAAGGCGCCGATCGATTCATCCTCATCGACCGTTCGACGCGGCACGATCACCTCGCCAGCCATCCGCGCCTTGCCGGCGAGCGAGAACAGCCGTGAACGGGCGAGCGCGCCAAACGTGATCGGAAAGCCGAGAAATGAGCCTTCGGCGATCGCGTGCAGCCGGCCGTCTCGCAGCACGAACGCGGTGCGAGGTGTGAGCGTTGACAGCAGCCGCTCGGCGATTCCCAGCTCGCGACACAGCGTCACCGCCGCGGGCTTCTGCACGAGCAGCGAGTCGGGACCGCCGTCGATGACCCAGCCGTCGAAGCGCTCGGTGGCGATCACCCCGCCAACGCGCGCCGAGGCCTCCAGCACGCGCACGGAGAGACCGCGCGCCTGTAGATCGTATGCAGCCGAGAGCCCCGCGATTCCACCGCCGACGATCGCGACGTCGATACGCTGGTCGCTGTTCCCGTCGGTCATCGTCGAGCCGTTGTCAGCGAAGTCGCCGTGAGGCGGTGTGAACGTAGTGCGCGAGCATCTGAACGTGCTCGACCGGCGTCGAAGGAAGAATGCCGTGGCCGAGGTTGAAGATGTGGCCGGGACGGGCGGCCACACGCCGCAGGATTGCGTCCGTCTGCTGCATCATCCGCGTGGGCGGACCGAGGAGGAGCGTCGGATCGAGATTCCCCTGAACCGCATGGTCTTTGCCAATTCGTTCCCAGGCGTCATCAATCGGGATGCGCCAGTCCACTCCGATCACGTCGCCGCCGGCGTCGCGCAGCTCTTCGAGAATCGTCGCCGTGCCGGTTCCGAAGTGAATCGTCGGCACGCGTTTGCCGACCGCTTCGAAGATGGTGCGAGTATGGGGCAGGGCGAACTCGCGGTAGTCGCTGGTATCGAGCGCACCAACCCACGAATCGAAGACCTGAACCACATCAACGCCCGCCTCGATCTGCGCAACGAGATAGTCGGCCACCACGCTCGACAATTTCTCGCAGAGCCGATGCCAGTCGTCTGGATGGCCGTACATCAGCGACTTCGTCTTCGCGAAGTTGTTCGAGTGTCCGCCCTCGATCGCGTACGACGCGAGCGTGAACGGTGCACCGGCAAAGCCGATGAGCGGAACGCGCCCGGCGAGCTCTCCCTGAATCTGACGGATGGCATCCAGTACGTAGCCGAGCGCCTCACGCGGCTCGAAGACACGAAGGCGCTCGATGTCTGCTGGCCCGTCGATCGGCCGCTCGATCTGCGGCCCCTCGCCCTTGATGAAATCGAAGGGCAGGCCCATCGGCGCGAGAGGCAGCAAGAGATCCGAGAACAGAATCGCTGCGTCCACTTCGAGACGCCGGATCGGTTGCAGGGTGACTTCGGTCGCCAGATCGGGAGTGCGGCAAATCTCGAGCAGCGAGTACTGCGCTCGAAGCGTGCGGTACTCCTGCATGTAGCGACCGGCCTGGCGCATGAACCAGACAGGCGTCGCATCAACAGGCTCGCGGCGACAGGCCTTCAGAAATCGGGAAGGGGTCACGAATCAGTTTCGCAGTGCCAGGGTCAGAGGACGATCAGTCCCGAACCGGAGTATGGAGCATGTCGCGGGCTAGAGTCACCAGTTCGTCGAGCCAGAGCGGCTTGAAGCGGACGTCGGCGCCGAGCGATCGGATCTCGCTCGTCTGCGACTCGGCTAAATAGTAGTCACCTGTGACTATTGTCACTGGCGTGTGCTGCATTTCAGGAATCGCGCGCAATGACCGCAGGACCTGCACACCACTGGTGAGCGGCATCCTCAAATCGAGGATGATGGCATGGGGACGATGAGTCTGCGCGAGGACGAGGCCTTCATCCGCTGAGTGCGCCGCCCACACCTCGAAGCCCTCCAGGCGAAGCATCCGCGCAAACAGTTCTGTAACGCTGATATCGTCGTCCACGATCAGGACGCGTGCGTTCGGGGCGTTCGCGTCTCGCGACGGCACTGGCCTCATTGTCGTGCTCGAATGGAGAAGCGTCAAGGATTTAGAGAAGGGCGAGAGACCTAATGGTTTGGGCGGCTGTACCTTTCGTGCTATATTCTGGCGCTTCTGTCGGCATGAGCCGACCCCTTGGTCTTCCCGTATTTACACGTTCCGGCGGCGAAGGCCGTTGCGTGTACCCGCGTCGGAGGTTCTGTTGAGCCCCATACTCGTGCGGCCTGTGCGCGAGCAGCTCGAGCACGATCGGGTCATCCGTCTGCTTCAGGCGAAGTACAAGAGAAAGTTCGACGTGGCCATCAATCCCGGCAACGAACGGACCGCGCCTGTTGGACCGCCGGCTGCCCCGTGGTATCCAGACCTCGTTCTCCAGTCGGGAGAGCGAACCAAGAAATTGGTTGGCGTGGTTGAGGTCGAGACCGCCGAGTCGCTGAACAACCTCGAAGCGATGTCGCAGTGGGTCACGTTCTCCAAACTGCGCGTGCCGTTTCATCTGTACGTCCCCGCCGCCGGCATCGATAGCGCCAGGCGTCTGTGTACGGACCTGCAGATTCAGGCCGCCGAGATGTGGGCGTACCACTCGATCGGCGAGCAGATCCGGTTCACCTTGGTCTCTCGTACGGGCCCGCCCGAGCGGCCGGTGCGTGATCGCGAACCTGTGGCTGCGCCCGCAAAGCCCGCGGCTCCGCCCAGGCCAGTGGCTGCGCCAGCGGCCGCTACGGCGCGACCCAAGACCGTTCGAACCTCCAACGCTCGTCCTCCCGCACGACGCGGTGCGGCGACCGCTTCGAAGCCTCGAGTCGTGGCTGCGAAGAAGAAGACCGCGGAAGTCCGGCGAGCCACCAAGAGGCCGGCTGCACGTCAGTCCTCACCAACCAGGCCTCAGAAGCGCAAGTAAAGCGCTGTGCCGTTCCTGCGCGTTATCCGAGATAAGCGTGGATACGAGACCACCTATCTGATGCACCTCTATCGCGAGGGGCATCGCCAACGGTCTCGCATCCTGTATGTCTTCCGATCCCCTGGCGGCGTACGCGTCGGGCGCGGAGCGCTGGACCCCGACGTGCTGCGAGAGCTCGAGGGGCAGTATCCCGATATTGCGTTCGATTGGAAGGATGTTCGCGACCATCAGCAGCACATCGAGATATCGCCGGAACCGCGGCGCCGGAAACCGCCAAAGCGGGAAGAGGTCGTAGCTGCGGCCGCGCCAGACGTACCGGCGGCGGCACCCGCACCCGCACCTCCATCACCTTCGACACCTGCGCCTTCCCCTGGCGCAGTACCGTCGGTGATTGAAGGTGCGACTCCCGACGATCAGATCGCATTCCTCGGGCGATGGTATGCCCTCATTCGTGAACGCATCCCACGACGAACATCCGATCTGGTCCGTCAGGAAGCGCTGGTGGCCCTGACCGAGAGGCTCAACCCTGCTGCGTGGACCGACGCCGATCAGATTGCCGCTGGCCTGCAGCAGGCATCTGAAGCGCTCGAACGGCTCTCACGTGTTTTCTCTCGCCGACGTCGTCGGACACGCCGCCGTTCGAACGATTCGCGGCCCGCATCACCCGGTTCCACGCAGTCCGACTCGTGAGTGAGTTCATCGAGCGGGTCGTACTGGCCCTTGGCGATCTGGGGCCGTGGGGTCCCGTATTGTTCATCGCGGCGTACGTCGTGGCCTCGGTGACGTT
>Ga0207691_10002215_pt1 | contig 19003 bp, 14 predicted proteins | sample KBSM13metaG_FD_184327 | JGI IMG/M metagenome (GOLD analysis project Ga0207691, IMG submission 184327) | Miscanthus rhizosphere microbial communities from Kellogg Biological Station, Michigan, USA - KBS M1-3 metaG (SPAdes) (version 2) | ecosystem: Host-associated > Plants > Roots > Rhizosphere >... | reverse complement strand
CGTGGGGTCGGAGCCGCGCGCGGATCGATGGAACGAGGACGCCATCAAGTTTGGCGACCGCGTGGTCAAAGGTTGGGAGATGACCGCAGCGGGCGTCACCGCCGTCTGGGCGACCGCCAATACGCGTGAGGCGATCTGGGACGCGATGAAACGCAAGGAGACCTATGCCACCAGCGGACCTCACATGGTGGTGCGGTTTTTTGGGAGCTACGACTTCGTCGCCGACGACGCACTCAGCCGGAGCCCGGCCATTGCCGGGTACACCAAGGGGGTTGCGATGGGCGGCGATCTGAAGCCCGCGCCCAAGGGCAAGAGCCCCACGTTCCTGGTGGCCGCGCTCAAGGATCCGATCGGCGCCAATCTTGACCGGATTCAAATCATCAAGGGCTGGGTAGACCAGAGCGGCAACCTGCACGAAAAGATCTTCGACGTTGTGTGGGGCGATGCGGAGAAGCGCAACCGCGGCGCCGACGGCAAGCTGCCGCCGGTGGGGAACACGGTGGATCTCGCGACCGCGTCCTGGCACAACAGCATTGGTGATCCCGAGCTGATCGGTGTGTGGAAGGACCCGGAGTTCGATTCCGCCACTCGGGCCTTCTACTACGTGCGCGTGCTGGAAATTCCGACTCCCCGCTGGACGGCGTACGACGCTGCGTACTTCAAGGTGAAGATGGACCCGAAGGTGCCGATGATTACGCAAGAGCGGGCTTTCACCTCACCGATCTGGTACACGCCGGCGCGCTAACGAGCGTCGCTCTCAGGCGCTTGCCCTTAGTGCGACATCCCATCAGTCCGAGGGCTACGCACGCACGCGAATGCCCACAAAGCGAGCGCCAGATGTGCCAACACCGCTGGCCAGAGCCCCAGGCCGCGGAGACCGAGTCCGATCCAGCCGTAGGCGAGAAGTGTCGCGACGATGAGGTTGTAAAACAGCATTGCGTATATCAAGCCGCCCGTTGACGAATTTTGGGGGTCGGGGCGCGACGACCAACACGCGATACCGATCGCGATCAGCGCCGCGCCGCAAATGCGGGCCACCAAGACGGCTCCGCTCTCGTTGAGTGTGGCACCGAGCAGCAACGACGCTGACGTCCCAGGCGCGAGCAGCAACGCCACGCCGATCGCGGCTTCAGCCACGGCCGTGACCATGAGGAAGCGCGTCCTCATCGCTTGACCTTTCGATCAAAGGTGTCGTTCGGCACCTTTGCACTACCAGCGAAATGTCGCGCCAAACGCTGGACCACTGAAGTCGAGGTCCTGTGATGCCTCTGAGTGTCGGCGAGCCAGGTGTACCACTGCCACTGGCTACGCCCGCTGCCTCGCAGTTCGAGGCCAATGCAGCATTACACGCGCACCGCGGCGACAGCAAATCACTCTTGCCGCCCGGCAGCGGACTGCGACTAGCGGATACGTCGCGGGATCGGACGTGGTGCGGGAGAAGTCATGCGCGGCATGATCGTCCCTAGAAGGTGTACCCGAGCGAGGTCGTGATTCCGTAGTCCGACTTCGTGTCCGCTTCTTCGATATCGGCGTCGTTGTCGTAGCTCCCGTAGAGGCTCACCTCGAAGAACAGGTCCTCGACGATCTCGTATCGCGACCGCAGCTTGGCCTCGGAGCGCACGCGGCCGGACTCCGTCAGACTCGGAAGCAGGACCAGGCTCGCATCGAGATTTGCCTCAGGGTCGTGAAACCGGAAGAACGAATACTCGCTTCCGAGGACCGCCTCGAGGCTCTCCGAACGGTCCCGTGTCGCAAAGTCCTCGCGGGCCGCGCCGAGGCCGGCGAAAACCGCCCACTCCTGTCGCGAGTTCTGCACCAGGTACTTGCCGTAAGCGCCGCCAATGGTCGACCGCAGGTCCAGCCCCAGCTCGTCGTTGCCGTCGAACGAGAGGAATCCCTGGTAGAAGAGCCGATTCGCGAGGAAGCGCCGGGCGTTTGCCGTCACATCGAAGCGATTCGAATCTTCCACCGTGTCCTGCGAGGTGACGGTGGTGGACGCATCCAGCGAACGCAGGTTGCGCTCAGTGCGCGAGGATACGCCGCCGGTGAAGGTGAATGTCTGGAGGTTGTTCGCCTTGGTGTAGTCGTAGCCCGCAGTCAGGTAGCCGTCCAGCCGGTTCCACAGACTACCCTGATCGATCGGGTCCATGCGCACCACATCGGCGAACGCGAACTCCCGTGCTTCACCGCCGTCCTGCGGAGCGACCCGCAGCTTCCCAGGGCCGGATGCGGCGGCGGCCTGCCCGGTGTAGCGCATGCCGCTCGTGAGCTCGACCTGCAGGATCTGCCTGCTGTCGACGCTGACCAGGCGCGCCCATTCGATCGAAACCGTGCCCGCCGCATCCGTGCTTAGGCTCAGCTGGCCGCGGTCGAGACCCTTGACTTCGCCGGTCAGTCGGTCTCCGTTATGGAAAACCACGATATCGGTCTTCGGGGCACCGAGCGCAGCGGTCGACGCCAGGGCGAGGATGAGCAGTGGGCAGCCGATGCGCGCGCGAGGCGGTCCACTGCGCGGCCGTGCGACAGACGACGGGCAATCCATGTTCGCGTCCCTCTATAGAGCGCGCCGAACTATGCCACAGCGCCGCCCCGCAACTTCGGCCACCAACGACATCCCCCGGGTGCAACTCACGGAGCAGTGAATCGCTGCGTGCGAATCAAGGGGCGTCAGGACTCCGCCAACCGGCTTCCACGTCGGGTCCGGGTTGTAGCGCTCCATGACGCGGAACTCCTTCAGCGTCTCTGGCCCAAGGTCCTTCTCCGATGAGGGGTTCGGGGGAGGCCGAAATTCCCGTTACGCGCTCCGTACGATGGCGTACAGACTCTACCGGCACGTCAGCTACAGTCACGGTGGGATCTCTTTGAAATCTCCATCGCCGACGCGGAGCCTGGCAGGTTTCGAGCTTTCCTCCGGCGCGCCGGGATCAGAGGTCAGTGCACGGTAATACTTTTCGCGATACCATCCGGCCATCGTTTCCTAAAGAAAAACCCTCGGTGGACGCTCCCATGAGTCGGTCGAATCCTTCGCGAAGCTCCTCTGGCCGATGCCATCTGGCTCGCTGGCTACCCGCGCTCCTTTTGACCTCGCTCGCGATGAGCGCTCCGGCCGCGGGGCAGGAGGTGATGATGAGCGGCTCGAGCAAAGGGCCGAACCTGCTCGAGGACGCGTTCCAGGTCAGCCTCGGGACCTACATCGTCAGTGCGGACACGACGATACGCCTCGATGCCACCAACGAGGACACCGGCACCACCGTGGACTGGGACCGCGTCGTCGGCGGGGGCGACGCCAGCCGCTTCCGCCTCGATGGCGCCTGGCGCTTTGGGGACCGGCACAAGCTGCGCGCCATGTGGTTCGATTTCTCGCGCAGCAGAACTGAGACCCTCGATCGGGAGATCGAGTGGGGCGACGAGGTGTTCCCCGTGTCCGCGGAGGCCACCGCCAAAACGCGGTTCAGCATCTACGAAGTGGCATACGAATACGCATTCCTGAAGCGCGAGACCCTGGAACTCACAGGCACGGCTGGCATCCATTGGACGCAGTACAAGGCCGAGCTGTCCGCGACGGTGAACGGCGCATCCGGAACCCGAGAGGCCAGCGATTCAGCCAAACTCAATGCACCGCTGCCCGTCGTGGGCGTCCGAGGCCTGTGGCGGATTCATCGCAATTTCTGGCTCGACGGCGCCGTGCAGTACTTCGCGTTGCAGTACGACGTCTACGACGGCAGCATTCTCGACACGCGAATCGGGGTGCTGTGGCAGCCCAGTAAATGGGTCGGGATCGGCCTTGGGTATAACCGGTTCGACGTCGACGTCGACCTCGACGACAACGACTTCCAGGGCAAGTTCGAATGGGTGTACGACGGGCCGCAGCTCTTCTACAACGTTTCGTTCTAGTCACCGGGACATTCGGACGAGACGACGAGCATCACGTACACGAAAGCCATCGAGCTCAAGGTCGATCACACGACGGAGTGACCCGCTGGCCAGCTCGGCGCTGAGGTGCCGTAGGCCTCAGGCGATCGATGGGACGAAAGAAGCGGACCCGCAAGCCCCGCCCTCCCGCCGGTACGTCGCGTGACGCCGAGCCGACGCGGTTCGGTGCACGACGGACCTGGGCGTCCGCCGCGATCGCGGTCATCGGAGCGCTTGCGGTGGCGAGCCTTCTTGTCTGGTCGCACAGGCAGGCCGCGTCGCCTGAAATCGATGCCGGGCTGACTACAACCATCCCCACGGCGGACGCAGCCTTCGTCGGCTCGGCCGCCTGCGCCGACTGCCACGCCGATCAGTACCGGCCCTGGCAGGGGTCGCAGCATGCGCTCGCGATGCAGGCCGCCACGGAGGAATCGGTGCTCGGCGACTTCTCCGGCGTGAAGTTCCCACACATGGGCGTCACTTCGGAGTTCTTCCGCAGGGACGCGGCGTTCATGGTGCGCACGGACGGGCCCGACGGCCGTCTCGTCGACTACAAGGTGAAGCACACCTTCGGCATATACCCGCTGCAGCAATATCTGCTCGAGTTGCCCGGTGGTCGCCTGCAGGCGCTCTCGATTGCCTGGGATGCGCGCCCGCGCGAGGCTGGCGGGCAGCGATGGTTCCATCTCTATCCAGGCGAGCGGATCGAGCGTCGCGACGAACTGCACTGGACCCGCCGACAGCAGAACTGGAACTTCATGTGCGCCGATTGCCATTCGACGAATCTGCAGAAAAACTACGACGCGTCTACCGACACCTATGCCACGAGCTGGAGCGAGATCAGCGTCGGTTGCGAGGCTTGCCACGGCCCCGGATCGGAGCACGCGCGCCTCGCCGCCCTCGGCCGCGGCTCCGAGGGACTGACCGTGGCGCTCGACGAACGTCGTGGCGCGGCATGGACCATCGATCCGGCCACGGGGAACCCGCGTCGCACTCCGGTCCGGACCACGACCCGCGAACTCGACGTCTGCGCGCAATGTCACTCGCGTCGCGGTCAGTTCTCGAACGGCTACCGCGCAGGCGAACTGTTCTTGGATCATTATCGACCGGCGTTGATCGAATCCAGCCTCTACCATCCTGACGGCCAGCAGCGCGAGGAGGTCTACGACTGGGGTTCGTTCCTGTCGAGTCGCATGCATGCGGCCGGCGTCACCTGCGGCGATTGCCACGAACCGCACGCTGCCCGGCTTCGCGCGCCGGGAAATGCCGTTTGCGATCAATGCCACCAGCCTGCGAAATACCAGGCAACCAGTCACCACCTGCACCCTGTTGACTCGCCCGGCAGTCAGTGCGTCGCCTGTCACATGCCGACAACCACCTACATGGTCGTGGATCCGCGCCACGATCACAGTTTCAGGATTCCGAGGCCTGACCTGAGCGTGTCGATCGGCGTACCGAACGCATGCAACCAATGTCATCAGGACAGGTCCGCCGAATGGGCGGCCGCAGCGGTCCGCCGTGCGCACCCCAAGGCCCGCCTGGGTTACCAGACGTTCGGCGAGGCATTTACGGCTGCTGACCGCGGAGACCCGGGGGGGATACGCGCGCTCGGTGCGATCATGGGCGATCCAACGCAATCCGCAATTGCGCGTGCTTCGGCGCTGCAGCGACTTGTGCGTCACGCCGACCGCACGGCCATCGATACTGCCCGGGATGCGCTCACCGATCCAAGTCCGCTGGTGCGTGCTGCGGCCCTCGCCGTACTGGAGCGCCTGCCCCCTCTCGAGCGCCGCGCCGCGCTGCCGCTTCTCGACGATCCGGTCCGCACGGTGCGGCTGGCGGCAGCGAACCTCCTGGCGCCGCTCGCGGCGCACGCCCTGGGTGATCATGCACCTTCGTTCGAGCGCGCGGCGGCTGAGTACGTGGCCGCCGAACACTTCAATGCAGACCGGCCGGAGAGCCGCACCAATCTGGGAAACTTCATGGCGGAGCGCGGCGCCGCCGCCGCCGCGGAAGCCGAATACCGGTCAACGCTGTCGCTGGACGAGACCTTCGTGCCGGCCTGGGTCAATCTTGCCGATCTGCAGCGCATGCAGGGCAACGAGGTCGAAGCGGAAGCGACGCTCCGCGCAGCTCTCGAAGTGTCACCAGGTAACGCCGACCTTCGCCATGCGCTAGGGTTGTCGCTGGTGCGGCAGCAGCGCGTCGCGGACGCCCTGGTCGAGCTCGCGGGCGCGTCACGGGCCGCACCCGAAAACGCACGTTTTGCGTATGTCTATGCCATAGCGCTGCACTCGAGTGGACGCGTGCGGGAGGCCATCAACGTGCTCGAGAGCGGCCTGACTGCGGCACCCGCCGATCCCGACATCCTGGCAGCGCTCGCACAGTTTCTTGCCGAGACCGGCGACGAGAGGCGCGCGGCGTCGATCAGGGACCGTTTGCAACAATCGAACTGACGAGGAACACCCGATGAAGAGCCTGACTGCGTTCCTGAAAATGACGATCGTTGGTGGTGCGCTCTACCTGATACCGATCGTCCTTATCCTCATCGTGCTCGGTAAGCTCCACGGCATGACCACCAAGGTTGTCGCGCCGCTCGCCCAGGAGCTCGAGCTGCACGACATCGGAGGTGTCAACGCTGCGCGCCTGCTCGCAATTGTCGCCATCGTCCTGCTGTGCTTCCTTGCAGGGCTGTTCGCTCGCACCAACGTGGCGCAGCAGTTCGTCGGATGGCTGGAGCGGGCCATACTCTCCAACCTTCCTGGGTACAGCATGATTTCCACCCTCGGCGCGGACGTTGCCGGCACAGGCGACGGGCAACCCCACATGCAGGTCGTGCTGGCGCGGATCGAGGACAGCTGGCAGGTCGGATTGCTGGTTGAGCGCATCGATGAGACTCACTCGGCGGTTTTCGTTCCGGGAGCGCCGGACCCCAAGTCCGGGTCCATCTATCTGATGACCGACGACCGGTTCAAGGCGATCGACGTGCGGATTCCGCAAGCAATGAAATGGATCAAGGGGCTGGGGATCGGGTCGCGGGAGTTGTTCGCTGGCCGCATCTAGGGGGCGCCGCTCGACGCGCCGCGGGCTCGCTCCGGAATGCTGCGCGACTCCACGATCACGATGCCTGGCGGCGACTCGAGCGCCACTGTCACCATCGCCGAGGCGATGTCTGCGGCGGTCACGGGCCGCCAGGCCGGCGGCGCGAGCCGCAGCAGGCGGCCCGACAGCCGCTCGAGCGGACGTGACTCGCCACGCTCCCCCTCGATCACCGATGGACGGAAGATCGCGAGGCTCGGCCAACCCATCCGGATCAGCTCGTCCTCGAGCTCTCCCTTGACGCGCGAGTAATGAAACGGCGAGTGCCGGTCCGCGCCCACGGCGCTCACCAGTGAGAAGTGTCTTGCGCCGCCCGCGCGTGTCAGCTGGGCGAGCCGCAACGGGTACTCGAGATCGACCTCGCGAAATGCGGCCCGCGAACCCGCCTTGCGCATGGTGGTGCCGAGCGCGCAGAAGACGTGATCCGCGACGAGCCGCTCGCGCTCGCGATCGAGCGTCGTGAAGTCCGTCAACACCTGCCGCAGCTTCGGAGAGGCCGGCTTGCTGTCGATGTCACGGCGCACCAGCGCAATCACCGTCGCCCACGCCGGATGCGCCAGGAGCCGTCGCAGGCATTCGCCACCGACGAGACCGGTCGCTCCGGCGATCAGCGCGGTTTGCTCAGCGGTCAATTCGGGGCCGGCGGCGCAAAGGTCGGATCGGTGATCTTCATTTCCGTCACGGGCCCATACTTCCGGGCGGCTTCGCGGATCTCGGAACCGTCGCCGATCACGACCATCGCGAGGTCGCCGGATTTCGGGAAGTCACGCTCGATCGTCGCAGCAATTGCGGCCGCATCGACGGCTCGGACGCGCGCCGCGTATTCGTCGACATCGCTGCGATCGAGACCGAAGAACACCATGTCGGCGAGCCGGTTCGCGATCTGGCCGTTGGTCTCGATCGAAGTCGGAAACTGCCCCAGCAGATAGCTCTTCGCCGAGGCTATCGCGTCGGCGTCGAGGCCCTCCGAATGCAGCCGATCGAGCGTCGCGAACGCGAGGTCCATCGCTTCGGAGGTTTTCTCGGTCTGGGTGTAGGAGGTGATCTGAAAGGCGCCCGGCTCGGTTAGCCGCGCGAAGCCGGAGCTTGCGCCATAGCTCAGCCCGCTCTTGATCCGAAGCTCGGTGTTGAGCATCGAGGTAAACCGGCCGCCGAATATCGTGTTGGCCACGGACTGCGCTGCGCGGGCGGGATCCGTCCGGTCCGCACCGACGTTGCCAAGCCAGAAATAGGTCTGGGTCGCGCCCGGCTTGTCGACGAGCAGCACGCGACGACCCTGCACTCGCGCCATCGCAGTCGCGGCCGGTGCTGCAACAGTCGACCTTTCCCACCCCCCGAAGGCCGCTTCCAACCGCCGCTTCATCTCCGCCGCTCGGATGTCGCCGACCACCGTGACGATGAGGCGGTCGCCCCCGCACTGCGCGGCGTAGTAGCTCTTCAGATCGTCGAGCGAGATGGACTCGAGCGACTTCTCGCTGCCCTCCGTGGGGCGGCCGTACGGGTGTCCGCGAAAGAGCCACGCGTCACCATAGATCCCGATGAGCTGTCGCGGATCGGCATCCTTCGCCGCGGCGATCGACTGGACCGCGAGCGTGCGTGCCTTGGAAAACTCCTGAGGGTCAAGCCGCGGCCGCAGAACCGCGTCCGCCACCAGCTCGACCATGAGATCGACGTCACGCGCGAGAAAGCTCGCTCCGACGGCGAGGCTCTCGGTCTCCGCGCTTGCCGCAAGCTCGCCACCGACGTTCTCGATCGCTTCGGCGAATGCAACCGCGTCGCGCTTACCGGCGCCCTTTTCCAGCAGCTCGGCGAGCAGCGCCGCGCTGCCCTCCTTGCCCGCCGGGTCGCCAAGCGATCCGCCGCGCAGCAAGGCGCGCATCGAGACGAGCGGCGTATCGTGCTTCTCCATCAGCACGAGCACGACGCCGTTCGCGAGCGTGTGCTGCTCGAGCGCGGGGAGCCGCACACCGCCATCCGCTGATGATTGCGCATGCGACTGGCTGGCGAACGCGGCCACGAGGGCGACACCCACCAGCAGGGCCGCACGACTCACGGGTGTGCCTCCACCGGCGTGGCCGTGGCCGTCGGGGCCGTGGATACCGGCTCCAGGATGCCCACGGTCCGGTTGTCGCTGCGCAGGACGGTGGCTGCGGCCGCGCGCACGTCGTCCGCGGTGATGCTCTCGTATTCGCCGGGTGCATCGAACAGCTTGCGGAAGTCACCGTGAAACACCTCGTATTCGCCAAGTGCCTGCGCCTTTCCGTTGATCGTCTCTAGCCCGCGCCAGAACGAGGCCTGCGCCTGGTTGCGGGCCTTGGCAAGCTCGGCGGGCGTGGGACCGTCGCGCCCGATGCGTGCCAGCTCCTCGTCGATCAGTTTCTCGGTTCGCGCGACGTCACCTCCGGGCGGCACCACCGCAAAGAGCCATGCGAGTCCGGGGTCGAACCCCTGGTCGAGCTGGACACCGATCTCCAGGGCGGCCTGCTCCTGCTCAACGAGCTTCTGATGCAGGCGCGAGGAATCACCGCCACCCAGCACGGCCAGCAGCACCTCCATGATCCGCGACTGGCGCTCGGGTGCCGACCCCGCATGCCAGGCCATCGCGATCAGCGGCGTCTGCGCATCGCGCAGTATCTTGAGCCGGCGCTCCCCGAGTTGCGGCGGCTCGCGTGTCGTGACCGGCTTGGGTGCGGGCTGCGCCTTGATCGGCGCCAGGTGCTTCTCCGCGAGCGCGAACACCTCCGCTGCAATGACGTCGCCAGCGACGAGAACCACGGCGTTGTTGGGCGCGTAATAACGCTGGTAGTAGGTTTTCAGGTCCTCGATCGTCCATCCCTCGATATCGGACGGCCAGCCGATGGTCGGAAACTGGTACGGGTGCGCGACGTAGGCGGTCGCCTGTATCTGCTCCGCGAGTACGCCGAAATTATCGTTGTCCACGGAGGACCGGCGCTCCGAGTACACGACGCCGCGCTCGCTCTCCACGGCCTTGGGATCGAAATCCAGATTCCGCATCCGGTCCGCCTCGAGGTCGAAGACGAGCTCGAGCGCGCTGCGCGGAAACCAGTCCTGGTACACCGTGACGTCGGAGCTCGTGTAGGCGTTGTTGCGTCCGCCATTGCCCTCCATGATCCGGTCGAACTCGCCTGGCGCACGCGTCCTGGTGCCGTTGAACATCATGTGCTCGAAAAAGTGCGAGATGCCGGTGATGCCCGGGTACTCGTTGCGGCTGCCGACACGGAACCACAGGTACATGGCGACGTTCGGTATGTCGTGGTCAGGCCAGACGACGACCTTGAGACCGTTGGCGAGCGTGCGCGACTCGATCTTCGCGGCTTCGGCCGGCGCCGCGGACCCTGCGCCCGCGTCGACGGCGGCGAGCGAGAGGACGACGGCGAGCACGGCTGCCGTCGTGCGTATCACCTACGCGCTCCGACTGCTTCCTGTTCCCGGTCATCGATCCACCGCTTGAGCTTGGCTTCCAGCACATCGAGCGGCAGCGGTCCGTCGCCCAGCACCGCAGTGTGGAAACTTCGCACGTCGAAGCCGCCGTCGAGCTCCGCTTCGGCGCGGCTGCGCAGCTCGCGGATCTTGAGCTGGCCGATCTTATAGGCGAGGGCCTGCCCCGGGATCGCGATGTAGCGCTCCGCCTCGGACACGGCGCGTGCCTCGGCGGTCGAGCTCATCGCGTCCATGTACTCGAGCACCTGCTCGCGTGTCCAGCCTTTCGAGTGCAGCCCCGTGTCCACCACCAGCCGTATCGAGCGCCACAGCTCCGCCTCGAGCATGCCGAAGTACTGGTACGGATCCTCGTAGAGCCCGAGTTCGCGGCCGAGCGACTCGGCGTACAGACCCCAGCCCTCGGAGTAGGCGGTGTAGCTGCTGAAGCGGCGGAACTTCGGCAGGTCTTTCTGCTCGCGCTGCAGGCTGATCTGGAAGTGATGGCCCGGATTGGCCTCGTGCAGCGAGAGCGCCTCCATCGCCCACATCGGCCGCGCCTTGAGGTCGTAGGTATTGGCGTAGAAGACTCCCGGCCGGGACCCGTCCTCGCTCGCCGCCTGGTAGCTGCCGCCGGCCGCGCTTTTCTCGCGGAACGCTTCCACTGCGCGCACTTCGTAGTCCGCAGTCGGTATGCGCTCGAAGAGCTTCGGCAGCGCGGGGGCAACGCGGCGCTTGATGTCGACGTAGCCGGCAATCAGCTTCTCGCGATCGTCGAAGAAGAACCGCGGGTCCTTCTGCATGTACTCCGAGAAGGCCTTCAGGTCGCCCTTGAATCCGACCTTGCGCATGACCTCGCGCATCTCGCCGTGGATGCGCTCGACCTCGGCGAGCCCGATCGCGTGGATCTGCGCGGGCGTGTAGTCGGTGGTCGTGATCGTGCGCACGTTGTAGGCATACCAAGCCGCACCGTCGGGCAGCGCATCGAGACCGACCGTGGTACGGCACTTCGGCAGGTACTCGTCGCGCATGTAGCCGAGCAGCTTCCGGTAGCTCGGGATGACCTTCCCGGTGATCGCGGCGCGGTAATCTGCGGTGAGACGCTCCCGGTCCACCGCCGCGAACCCGGTCGGGATGTCGCGCACCGGTCCGTAGTAGATCGAGTCCTCCGGTGCCGCAACCACGTGTGCCTCGAGCTGCGGCAGGATGCGCTCGGTCAGCACCCGGGGCAGCGTGTACCCCTTCGTGACACCCTCGCGCATGTTCGCGATCGCCTGGTCTGTCCACGCGACGAATCCATCCAGGCGCTTCAGGAAGTCCTCGTAGTCCTTGACCGTGCGAAACGGATGTATGCCCTTGCCCGAGCCCATCATCGCGAAGCTGTTGGGCGTCGAGTAAAACTGGTTGAGGGGCAGCAGGTGATCGGGAAAACGATATCCCTCGATCTCGAGCTCGCGTGCCGACTTGAAGACGTCGTAGGACAGCAGGTCCTGACCCGTGAGCCGGCTGCGGTCGATGGTCAAGAGCCGCGCGAGTGCGTCGCGCTCGACGCGCTCGGCGCGTGCCCGCCACTCAGGCGCGATCGAGACCTCGAAGCGATCGTTGTACCGAGGATCGCCGATCGAAGTCGCGAGCAGCGGATTGAGCTCGAGCTGCTGCTCGAAGTACTCGTCGACGAGCGCGTGGAGGCGCCGCGACTCGGCGGGTGCGTGGGCAACCGCCACCGGCGCGGGTGGACTCGAGTCCGCCGGGGCCCGCGCCCGGTCGGCGGCGCAGGCCGAAAGGATGACCGCGGCGCAGGCCGCGAGCAGCAGGTCGATTCTCATGCGTTGTCCCGATGCGTCGTTAGCGCGGCTTGACGAACTTGAGCGTCATGCGGTCGCTTTCCCCGATGGCCACGTACTTCGAGTGATCGAACGCGGGATCGGTTGTATCGTCTTCAGAGGGCGTCGAGCGAAGCGTCGGTGGCAACGTCCAGACGCCGAACGGATGATCCTTGGTGTCCTTCGGATTGGCGTTGATCTCCGAGCGCGCAGCGAGCTTGAGCCCGGCCTTCTCGGCCTGCTCGATCACAAAGGCCTCGGTGACGTAGCCACTCACGGCCTTCATGTCCTGCGGACCGGGGTTCGCGCGGTGCTGCTCGAGCGCCAGGATTCCGCCCGGCTTGAGTGCGCTGGCGAAGTCCTTGAACGCCTTCTCGACCATGCCGGGGTTGCGTATCCAGCCGTGCACCGAGCGCGCGGTGAGGATGAAGTCGAAGGTATTGGCCGGCAGCGGTGGAGATTTCAGGCCCCAGTTGACGAGCTCGATCTTTCCGTACACGTCCGGCTTGGCCGCGTAGCGCTGCTCGAACTCGGCGCGAGACTGGCGCGCGGCCTCGGGCACCTCGGGGTTCGAGAGGTCGACGGCAGTGGCATAGAAGCGCCCGCCGGTGCGCTGCACGTAGGGCGCGAGAATCTCGGTCCACCAGCCGCCCCCCGGCTGCACCTCCAGTACCGTCATGCCGGGGGAAAGTCCCCAGAAGCTGAGCGCCTCACTGGGATGCCGATACTTGTCCCGGGACTTGTTGTCCGCGCTTCGCCACTCGCCGGCCAACACGGCCGCGAGCGCCGCGTCGGCGGATGCCGGGGTATCCGCCTTATGGTGATCGGCGAACGTCGCGGCGGGAGACAAGGCGACCGCCAGGGTGGCGAGCGTGCTGTACAGCTTCATCGAATCCTCCGGGGTGGGCGCGGCTGAGGCGCGGAATGATACGCGGTCCGGAAAGCAAAGGGCCCCGGCGCTCGCGCGCCAGGGCCCCTGTTCCCATCGTCCGCCGGCTCAGGTACCCGTGTCGGTCCGGATCAGCAGGACGCGACGATTCTGCTGGCGGCCTTCATCGCTCGCGTTGTCCGCCACCGGCTCGGTCTCACCCTTGCCGACGGACTTGAGACGCGCCGGGTCGACGCCGCGCGAGGTCAGGTAGTCGAACACGGACTTCGCGCGACGATCCGACAACGCGAGGTTGTAGGCATCGGCGCCCACGCTGTCCGTATGACCCTCGATCAGCGCGGTAGCGAACGGAACGTCGTTCATGAACTTCACCAGCCGCTCGAGCTCGGTGATCGATTCGGGCCGAAGCTCTGCGCTGTCGAAATCGAACAGCACCTTGAGTGTCTGCGAGAGCGGGCAGCCGACGCTATCGACGCGCGTGCCTGCGGATGTCCCCGGGCACTTGTCGTCGGTGTCGCACACACCGTCGTTGTCGCCATCTGCGCACTTTTCGGGCGGTGGCGGCGGAGGTGGCGGCGGCGGGGGCTCCTCCGCGACCGGCTCGGGCAGTGGCTTCTCCGCGCCAAAGCGATAGCCAACCGCGATGCCATAGATCCACGGGTCGATTGTGGCCTCGCCGAATGGAACTGTCGTGAAGCCGAGACCGGCCGGAACCCTGCCCTCGACGTCCGTGTTGAGATCGACGTAGCGCACATCCAGGTTGAGGAACCAGCGCTCGCTGGTGCCGATGTCGACGCCAGCCCGGCCGGCAAGCCCCCAAGCCTGGTCGATCTCGAGCCGCGAATTCGCTGGAACCGCCGGACCAGACACCTTCTCTCCGGAGAAGTCCGACCAGTTGACCCCCACTCCCAGGTACGGCCTGATCGACCCGTCGACGTTGAAATGCCAGTTCAATCCGAGGATGGGGGCGAAGAGATCGGTCTCGCCGATCTTCGCGGAGCTACCCAGGCTCGTGTTCTTGAGCTGCAGGTCGTGCGAGGTATACAGAGGAACGAAGAGATCGGCGCCGATGTTCCGGGTGAGCATGTACTCCGCGTCGATCGTGAAAGTCTCGTCCTTGTCGAGCACGACGTTGCCGCCAAGAACGCCGGGCAGGTTGTTCTTGTCGGGATTGATCTGATGAACGCCGGCTCGCAGCAGCCAGTCACCGTCTTCGGCGGGGGCCACGGCTGGCGCGCACGTCGCCAGGACCAGCAGCAGATGGACCAACAGTCGGTTGCGGGAAAGCATCGGCACTTGCTCCTTGCTGGTCCGAGGTGTTGCGAATAATACGCGAGTCTGCGCCAGTCGGTTCCAGTGGCTATGCTTGGCGCCCTGCATAGGAAGGCATCGAGGATCGCGCCCATGAGGCTCGAACACGTTCGCACCGTGCGCACGCGGCGCTGGCTCGCGACCGCTGCGCTGACGCTGATCGCCTCATGTCCGTGGCGTGCGGGTCTCGCCGACGAGGCCCTGATCCCTTACGAAAAATTCAATCTGGACAATGGCTTGACCGTCATCGTCCATACCGATCGCAAGGCGCCGATCGTCGCCGTGAATCTCTGGTACCACGTCGGCTCGAAGAATGAGCGCTCGGGAAAAACGGGGTTCGCGCATCTCTTCGAGCACCTGATGTTCCAGGGCTCCGAGAATTACAACGACGAGTTCTTCAAGCCCATGGAGGAAGTCGGCGCGACCTCGATCAACGGCACGACGAACTTCGATCGCACCAACTATTTTCAGAACGTGCCGACCACCGCGCTCGAGCTCGCGCTGTGGATGGAGTCGGATCGCATGGGGCATCTGCTCGGTGCGATCGACCAGGCACGGCTCGACGAGCAGCGTGGCGTGGTGAAGAACGAGAAGCGCCAGGGCGAGAACCAGCCGTACGGACGTGTCTTCGCCTCGGTGGTGAGCGCCAGCTTTCCGGCGGATCACCCCTATCACTGGCTGCCGATCGGCTCGATGGAGGATCTCGACGCCGCGAGCCTCGACGATGTCAAGGAGTGGTTCCGCACCTATTACGGCGCGGCCAATGCGGTGCTGGTGCTCGCCGGCGACATCGATGTCGCCACTGCGCGTACGCAGGCGCAGAAGTACTTCGGGCACATACCGCCTGGCCCCGCTATCACGCGACCAGAGAGCTGGGTTGCAGCGCGCACAGAATCCACGCGCGAGACGATGTACGACCAGGTGGCCCAGACGCGCCTGCACCGGTTCTGGAACACGCCTGAGGACGGCACCACGGAAGCCGATCTGCTGGTCCTGGCGGGCGAGATCCTGGGCAGTGGAAAGACATCGAGGCTTTATCAGCGTCTCGTATACCGCGACCAGATCGCGGACAGCGCCTCCGCCGGCCAGAGCGCGCTCGAGATCGCGGGGCTGTTCGCTATCACGGCCGACGTGAAGTCCGGCGTCGACGAACGAAAGGTCGAAGCGGCGATCGAGGAGGAGCTGCGCCGCTTCATGACAAAGGGCCCGACGAAGGCCGAGCTCGATCGCGCCCGGATGGCGGTGCGCTCCAGTTTCATCAAGGGTCTCGAGCGGATCGGCGGCTTCGGCGGCAAGGCCGACGTACTGGCATCCTGCGAGGTGTACGAAGCGGACCCGGGCTGCTATCGACGATCGCTGCGCGCGGTCGAGGAGGCGACGCCCGAGCAGCTGCGGCTGGTTGTCGAGCGCTGGCTCGCACAGGGCGACTACACGCTCGAGGTGCGACCGTTTCCCGCCTATCACGCCTCCGCGACCGACGCCGTCGATCGGAGCCGCGGATTGCCCGTGATCGACACGTACCCCGACCTCGCTTTCCCGACGCTCGAGCGCGCGAAGCTCGCAAACGGCATACCGGTCATCCTTGCCAGCCGACCGAACGTGCCGGTGGTGCGGGTCGCCACGCTCTTCAATGCCGGCTACGCGGCGGATCGTGAGCCGAAGCTGGGAGTCTCGAGCTACACGATGGCGATGCTCGATGAGGGCGCGGGCCCGCTCGACGCGCTCTCGATCGCGGATCGCGCCAAGACGCTCGGCGCGGATCTCGCCGCCAGCTCCTCGCTCGACACCTCCGCCGTCGGAGTCTCGGCGCTCAAAGAGCGCCTCGACGAGTCGATCGGCCTGCTTGCGATGCTGGTGCGCGACCCGACGTTCCCGCAGCACGAGATCGATCGCGTGAAGCGCGAATGGATCGCCGGGATCCAGCGCGAGAAGGCGAGTCCCGACGGGCTCGGGCGCCGTCTACTACCGCCGCTGCTCTACGGCGCAGGGCATCCGTATGCCATCCCGTTCTCGGGCTCGGGAACGGAGACCGCGATCGCAGCCATCACCCGCGAGGACCTGCTCGGGTTCCAGCGCGACTGGCTGCGACCGGACAACGTCACGCTCATCGTCGTCGGCGACACGACGCGCGAGGCGATCATGCCGGTGCTCGAGAAGCACTTCGGCGCGTGGTTCCCGCCGGCGACACCGCGGCCGGCCAAGGCTATCCCCGTGGCCGCGCGGCCCCCGGGCGCGCGCCTGTACCTCATCGACAGGCCGGATGCCGTGCAGAGCAGCATACTCGTCGGGCTCGTCGCGCCATCGAGCGCGGCACAGAACGCCATCGAGATGGATACGATGAACGACGTGCTGGGCGGAACCTTCACGTCGCGTCTCAACATGAACCTGCGCGAGGACAAGCATTGGTCGTACGGCGTGCGCTCGAGCCTGCCGGACGCGCTGGGCGAACGCCCGTGGCTGCTCGCTGCGCCGGTGCAGACGGACCGCACGGTCGACGCGATGCGCGAGCTCAAGCGCGAGATCGAGGAGTTCGTCGGACCGCGACCGTCGACGACCGCTGAGATCCGCAAGGTCATGAATCGACAGGTACGGGCGCTGTCGGGCCGTTACGAGACGAATGCCGCAGTCGCGAGCGCGATCGCCGAGATGATCGTGTTCGACCGCCCCGACGACTACGTCCGCACCCTCAAGGACCGAATCGAATCGCAGACCGACAGCGCCGTGCAGGCTGCCGCGCGCGAAGCCCTGGAGCCGTCGCGCCTGACCTGGATCGTCGTCGGCGATCTCGATGTCATCGAGCGCCCGATCCGCGAGCTCGGTTTCGGCGAGGTGCGCGTGCTCGATGCCGACGGACGAACCGTGCGCTGATCGTGGAGGCACCCATGAGTCTCGATCATCGACCGCGCGCCGGTTGCGGCGCGCTCGTGCTGGCCGCGCTGCTGCTGCCTGCGCGCAATGTCGCGGCATCCGAGCCGCTCGACCCCGCGGCGGCGCAGCGCTTTGCCACGCTCGCACTCACCTGTGTGCACAAGGAGTATCCGAACAAGATCGCGCACGTGCTCTCGGGCGACGCGGACGTGCAGCCGCCGCGCTCGCTGACACCGGCGTTCTACGGCTGCTACGACTGGCACTCTGCGGTGCACGCGCACTGGCTGCTGGCGCGCATCGCACGGCGGTTCCCCGGCAGCGAAACCGCGAACGCCGCGCGCGCCGCGCTGGCGGTGAGCCTCACCCCGGAGAACATCGGCCCCGAGGTTGATTACATGCGTGGCCAGGGTCGGACCAGCTTCGAACGCCCGTACGGGCTCGCGTGGCTGCTGGCGCTCGCCGCCGAGCTGCGTAGCTGCAACGACCCGCAGGCGCGCACCTGGGTGGCGGCGCTGTCGCCGCTCGAGGCAGAGGCGGCCGCGCGAATCGCGAGCTGGCTGCCGAAGCTCCATTACCCGATCCGCATCGGCGAGCACAGCCAGACGGCGTTTGCCTTCGGACTGATCCACGACTGGGCACGCATTGCCGGCAACTCGTCGATGCTGGCGCTGCTCGAGAGCCGCGGGCGTGATTACTACCTAGGCGACCGCGACTGCCCGCTCGCGTATGAGCCCTCCGGCGAGGATTTCCTCTCACCCTGCCTGGCCGAGGCAGATTTCGTGCGCCGCATTCTGCCCGCGACGGAATATGCCGCATGGCTCACCGGCTTCCTGCCGCGCATCCCGCGCACTGCGAGCGCGGACTGGCTCGCCCCCGGTGTCGTCACGGATCGCAGCGACCCGAAGCTTGCGCACATCGACGGTCTCAACCTGAGTCGTGCGTGGATGCTCGAAGGCATCGCCGCGGGTCTGCCGAAGGGCGATCGCCGGGTCGCAGCGCTCGCGGCGGCGGCCATGGCGCATGCTGCGGCCGCGCTGCCGGCGGTGACAGGGGAGCACTACGAAGGCGGACACTGGCTCGGCACTTTCGCCACGTACTACGCGACGCGCGCGGGGCTCCCCGCGCCGGATGCTCGCTGAGTCCAGTCGGCCGTCGCCAGGCCACGGTCGCTGCTCGCCGGTGCGCCGCGATGGCTGCTCGCCGACGCTCGGCCGCGGTAAGTACTCGCCGCCGCCCGGCCGCGGTGTATCCGCAGCCGCTTACCACGATTCAGGATCGTTGCAGGGCTGAAGATGGGTGCCCCGCACGTTCGGTCGGCGTACCCCGAACGGTTGGCGGTGTCGCGGAATCGGCGCGGCAGTCCTTCGCTAAGAGTGCCCGCGACATCCAACTACGGGCACGGAGCCCTGCTTCGCGGCTGGGATAACACCGCGTCCACGCGCCGGCTCGTGATCCCCCAGTGGCGTCGGTAGGCCGCATCACCGTGGTATCGGCGAGCCGGCGTTTGGACCGGGTGTCTCGTGGGCCGCGAGCACGCTTCCGCGGCCGCAGGTAGACGTCGCGGACTACTCGGTAATCATGACTCCGCGACGATTCCGCGACACCTCCGAGGGTGTGGAGTGCGCCGACACGATGTGCGGGGCACCCTCCTTAGCCTTGCAAC
>Ga0207691_10002213_pt1 | contig 19011 bp, 16 predicted proteins | sample KBSM13metaG_FD_184327 | JGI IMG/M metagenome (GOLD analysis project Ga0207691, IMG submission 184327) | Miscanthus rhizosphere microbial communities from Kellogg Biological Station, Michigan, USA - KBS M1-3 metaG (SPAdes) (version 2) | ecosystem: Host-associated > Plants > Roots > Rhizosphere >... | reverse complement strand
GCCGGGATCGACGACCGATCCCGCGGTGAAGCTCGGCGACCAGAAGGACGCGGCCAAGGCCGGCGCGAAGGACGCGACGGCTGCCGAGGGGGCCAAGGCGGGCGAAGAGGCGAAAGACACGACCAAGCCGGCCGAGCCGGCGAAGGACGAGGCCTACTGGCGCGGCCGCGTCACCGCGGCGCGCGAGGAAATCCGCCGCAACGAGATGTTCCGCGACGCGCTGCAGGCACGCATCAACGGCCTGACCGCCGACTTCACCGCCCGTGACGATCCGTATCAGCGCGCACAGGTTGCCGACGACCGCCAGAAGGCGATCGCCGAGCTGACCCGCGTCAACACCGAGATCACCAACGGCGGCAAGCGCATCGCCGACATCGAGGATGAGGCGCGCCGCGCCGGCGTGCCTCCCGGCTGGATCCGCTGACCGCCCAGCAGATTCTCATCGTCGAGGACAAGGACTCGCTGCGGCAGATGCTCCGGCACGCGCTGGAGCGGCAGGAGCACATCGTCCTCGAAGCCCGTGACCAGCCCGAGGCAGTGCGCCTGCTCCAGCAGGCGCAGCCCGCCGTGGTGCTCTCCGACCTGCGCCTCCCTGAAGGGGACGGCTTCGGCGTGCTCCGCGCCGCCAAGGAAATCGACGCCGACATCCCGGTGATCGTCATGACGGCGTACGGCAGCATCGAGGACGCCGTCGCCGCGATGAAGGAAGGGGCGATGGACTTCCTGGCCAAGCCCGTCGATCCCGATCACCTGCTGCTGCTGGTCGCCCGCGCGCTCGAGCGCCGGCGCCTGGTGACCGAGAACCTGCTGATGAAGGAGGAGCTCGCGGTCCGGCGCGGCGCGCCGCAGCTGGTCGGCGAGGATCCGTCGCTGCGCAAGGTCTTCGCGTCGCTGCAGCGCGCGGCGACGACCGACGCGACCGTGCTGCTCGAAGGGGAGAGCGGCACCGGCAAGGAGCTGTTCGCCCGTTCGCTGCACGCCCTGAGCGGCCGCGCCGACGCGCCGTTTGTCGCGATCAACTGCGCCGCGATTCCCGAGAACCTGCTCGAGACGGAGCTGTTCGGCTACGAGAAGGGGGCGTTCACCGGCGCCGTCGCGCGCAAGCCGGGCAAGTTCGAGATGGCGCACCGCGGCACGCTGTTCCTCGACGAGATCGGCGACCTGCCGCTGTCGCTGCAGGCCAAGATCCTGCGCGCCCTGGAAGAGAAGCGGTTCGAGCGCGTCGGCGGCACCGCGTCGCTGCAGGTGGACGTGCGGCTCGTGGCGGCGACCAACCGGGGGCTGCGCGCCGCCGTGGCGGCACGCCGCTTCCGCGAGGATCTCTACTTCCGGCTGTCGGTCTTCCCGATCATGATCCCGCCGCTGCGCGAGCGGAAGGGTGACGTGCCGGTGCTTGCCCGCTTCTTCGTCGAGCGCTTCTGCCGCGACCTGAAGAAGAAGCCGCTGGTGCTCTCGCCGCCGGCGATGGAGCAGCTGCAGGAGTATCACTGGCCCGGCAACGTGCGCGAGCTGCAGAACTGCATCGAGCGCGCGGTGATTCTCACCGACGGCGACACGGTCTTTCCGCGCCACCTGAACCTGACGTTCGCCGTGCCGGTGACCGAGGAGCCGGCGGTCTCGCCGTGGGCGCACATCGACATGACCGGGACGCTGGTCGAGGTCACGCGCCGCGTGACCGCCGAAGTCGAGAAGGTGAAGATCGAAGAGGTGCTGCGGGAGGCCGGCGGCAACAAGCCGCGCGCCGCCGAGCTGCTGCAGATCAGCTACAAGGCGCTGCTCGCCAAGCTCAAAGAGCACGGCATCGACGGCTAGGCCGCTAGGGCTTCATGCCCAGCGCCGCGAGGGCCGCGGCGATCTCGTCCTTCGTCACATCCGCCACCACATCGCACGTGCCGATCGTCCGCGGCAGCACGTAGTGCAGCTGCCCCGCGACGATCTTCTTGTCGTGCGTGATCGCTTCCAGCACCTCCGCGATCGAAACGTCGGCGACGGCCGGCAGCGGCCCCAGCTTGGCGATCGCCGCGCGTAACGCGAGCTGATCCGCTTCCGCCATCGTGCCGCGGCGGACGGCGATCTCCGCCGCGACCAGCATGCCGTAGCCGACCGCCTCTCCGTGGCGGAACCGGCGGTACTTCGTCACCGCCTCGAGCGCATGCCCGGCGGTGTGGCCGAAGTTGAGCAGCCGCCGCAGGCCCGTCTCCAGCTCGTCCTGCTCGACGATGGAGGCCTTGATGCCGCAGGACTCGGACACGACCGGCAGCAGCGCGTCGGCGGTCCGCTGGAAGAGCGCGCGCACGGTCGAGGCGACGCGATCGAACAGCGGACGGCTGGCGATCATGCCGTACTTGATCACTTCGTAGAGCCCGGCGCGGAACTCGCGCCGCGGCAGCGTCGAGAGCACCGTCGGGTCGACGACCACCAGCGCCGGCGGATGGAACGCGCCGATCAGGTTCTTTCCGAGTGCGTGATTGACGCCTACCTTGCCGCCGATCGCGCTGTCCACCTGCGCCAGCAGCGTCGTCGGCACATGGACCACCGGGATGCCGCGCAGATAGGTGGCGGCGGCGAATCCCGCGGTGTCGCCGAGCACGCCGCCGCCGACGGCGACGATCACGCTGGCGCGATCGGCGCGGGCGCGGATCAGGGCGTCGTAGATGCGGCCGACGGTCTGCAGATGTTTGTGGCGCTCGCCGTCGGGAATCAGGATCGGCTCTTCGCCGGTGAGCGCGGCGAAGGTCTCGCCGTGAAAGCGCCAGACGGTCGGGTTCGAGACGAGGAACCGTCGCTTGGGGGCGTTCGCCGCGTCGAGCAGCGCGGCGATGCGCGAGGTCGATCCCGGTTCGATGTGCACGCCGTAGCGGCCGCTGCGGCTGCCGACCTCGAGAAGCACGGATGATACGATAACAAAGATTTGCAGGCCGATTTCCTCATTGTCGGCAGCGGCATCGCCGCGCTGCGCGCGGCGGCCTCGCTCGAGGGCGCAGGCGACGTGCTGGTGCTGACCAAGGCCGGCCCGCACGCGGGGAACACCGACTACGCGCAGGGCGGCATCGCCGCGGCGGTCGGCCCCGACGACACGCCCGACCTGCACTTCGCCGACACGATGGCCGCCGGCGACGGCCTGTGCGACGCGCGCGCCGTCCGCGTGCTCGTCGACGAAGGGCCGCGCTACGTGCGGCAGTTGATCGACTGGGGCGCGGTCTTCGATCGCGCCGCCGACGGAACACTCGAGCTCGGCCTCGAAGCGGCGCACGGGCGCCGCCGCGTGCTCCACGCGCGCGACGCCACCGGCCGCGGGATCGGCCGCGCGCTCTGGGAGCACGTCGCGCGGATCGCCGGCGTCCGGGTGCAGGAGCAGGCGCGCGCGGTGTCGTTGATCGTCGAAGACGGCCGGTGCGCAGGCGCGGTCTTCGTGCAGGACGATCGGATCGTGTCGGCGCGCGCGCGGTGCACGCTGGTCGCGACCGGCGGCGCCGGACAGGTGTTCAGCGAGACCACCAATCCGGCGGTCGCGACCGGCGACGGAATTGCCATCGCGTGGCGCGCGGGCGCCGCGGTGGCCGACCTGGAGTTCGTCCAGTTTCATCCGACGGCGTTGAAGGTGCCGGGACAGCCGCGCTTCCTGCTCTCGGAGGCGCTGCGCGGCGAAGGCGCACGGCTCGTGAACGCGGCGGGCGAGCCGTTCATGGATCGCTACGACCCGGCCGGGGATCTCGCGCCGCGCGATCGCGTCGCCCGCGGCATCGTCCGCGAGGCACAGCGCACCGGCGGTGAGATCTACCTGACGCTCGCGCACCTCGACGCGGCGTTCGTGCACCGGCGGTTCCCGTTGATTGCCGCGGCGTGCCGCCGCGCCGGCCTCGACCTGGCGGCGGACCGGATCCCGGTCGGGCCCGCGGCGCACTACCTGATGGGCGGCGTGGTGACCGACCTCGCCGGACGCACGACGCTGCCGGGCCTGTTCGCGGCCGGCGAGGTGGCGTGCACCGGCGTGCACGGCGCCAACCGCCTCGCCAGCAACTCGCTGCTCGAAGGCCTGGTCTTCGGCGCGCGCGCCGGCGAGGCGATGCGCGGCGCGCCCGGCACGCCGATCGATCCAGCGGTGGTCGCCGGCTTCGACGCGCGGCAGGAGCAATACCGCGGCGAGCCGTCGGCGATTGCCGAGGACGAGGCGCGCGCGGTGATGTGGCAGCACGCAGGATTGTTCCGGACCGAAGCCGGTCTTCAGGATGTGCTCGGCCGTTTAGGGGCGGCGCGCGCCGGCGAGCCCTCGGTCGTCACCGTCGGGCGGCTCATCGCATCGGCGGCGCTGCGGCGGCAGGAAAGCCGCGGCGGCCACTTCCGGCTCGACTATCCGGAGCGAAATGATTCGCGCTGGAAGCGCCGCTTGATGGAAACTGTTGGATAGGTGCTATGACAGAGAAAGTAGAACAGCAGAAAGCGGGCGGAGCGGTAACCGAGATCACGCCCCAGTCGGAGAACTTCTCGCAGTGGTACCTCGACGTCGTTCGTCGCGCCGAACTGGCCGACTACACCGAGGTCAAGGGCTGCATGGCGATCCGGCCGTACGGCTACGCGATCTGGGAGCTCATCGTCCAGGCGTTCGACCAGCGGTTCAAGGCCACGGGGCACGTCAACGCCTACTTCCCGCTGTTCATCCCGTCCGGCCTCCTGATGAAGGAGAAGGAGCACGTCGCGGGATTCGCGCCGCAGGTGGCCTGGGTCACCAGGGGCGGCGACGAGGAGCTGGCCGAGCCGCTCGTCGTGCGTCCGACCTCCGAGGTGATCATCGGCACGCTCTACGCCAAGTGGATCAAGTCGTGGCGCGATCTGCCCGTCCTCATCAACCAGTGGGCGAACGTCGTCCGCTGGGAGAAGGTGACGCGGCCGTTCCTGCGGACGACGGAGTTCCTGTGGCAGGAAGGGCACACCGCGCACGAGACCGCGGAGGAAGCCCAGGCCGAGACGCTGAAGATCCTGGCGCTCTACAAGGAGTGCGCCGAGAACGTGCTCGCGATGCCGGTCGTCGACGGGCAGAAGAGCGAGAGCGAGAAGTTCGCCGGGGCGTCGCGCACGTACTCGATCGAGGCGCTGATGGGTGACGGCCGCGCGCTGCAGGCCGGCACGTCGCACAATCTCGGGCAGAACTTCGCGAAGGCGTTCGGCATCCAGTTCCAGGGACGCGACAAGTCGCTGCAGCACGCGTGGACGACCTCGTGGGGCGTCTCGACGCGGCTGATTGGCGGCGTGATCATGACCCACGGCGACGACAGGGGCCTGATCCTGCCGCCCCGCGTCGCCCCTTACCAGGTGGTCATCGTGCCGATTCCGCGCGGCAACTGGCAGGAGACCGTGCTGCCGAAGGCGCGCGAGATCAAGGAGTCGCTCGAGAAGCAGGGGGTGCGCGTGTTCCTCGACGATCGCGACACGCAGACGCCCGGCTGGAAGTTCGCGGAATGGGAACTGCGCGGCGTGCCGCTGCGCATGGAGCTCGGACCGAAGGACCTCGAGAAGTCGGCGGTGATGGTGGCGCGCCGCGATACGCGGACGAAGGACGCGATGCCGATGGACGGCCTCGCCGACGCCGTCGTCAAGACGCTCGACGAGATCCAGGCGGCGCTGCTGGCGCGCGCTCGCACGTTCCGCGAGGAGCACACCACGCGTGTGACGTCATACGACGAGTTCAAGAGCGCCATGGAAGGGCGCCCGGGATTCGTGATCGCCGGCTGGTGCGGCAGCGAAGAGTGCGAGGCGCAGATCAAGGCCGAGACGCAGGCGACGCTGCGGAACATCCCGTTCACGGGGGCCGACGTGAAGGGCACCTGCGTCAAGTGCGGACGGCCGTCCCCCGCCGAGGCGTGGTTCGCCAAGGCGTACTGACGCTGTCATTGGGCATTTGGTATTCAGCATCGACAGAAGGCGGGTGCTGCGCGCTGCGCTGGGCCTGGCAGCCGGCGCGCTGACGGCGCTGGTCTACCGCGCCAGCCTCGACAACCCGCTGATCTTCGACGATCGCACGTCGATCCTGCGCAACCCGTCGCTCGTCGCCACCTGGAACCTGCTGGGTGCGCTCAGCTACGATCTCGCGCACCCATTCGTCAATCTCTCCTACGCGATCGATCACGCGATCGCCGGGCACAGCTCGTTCGGCTATCACGCGACCAACGGCATCCTGCACCTGGCCGTCGTCGGCCTGCTGTACGGCTGGTGCACGCGCGCGTTCGCCGACGTCGATCGTCCGTCGGACTGGGCCGCCTTCTTCGCCGCGGCGATCTTCGGCGTGCACCCGCTGATGGGATCGGCGGTGACCTACGCGTCGGCGAGGCCGGAACTGCTCGGCGCCTTCGGCTTCATCGCGTCGATCACCTTCGCCCGGCGCGCGATCGTGAAGACCGGCCGCGCCGCCGCGGTCCTGGCGATCGTGTTCGGGGCGATTGCGGTCTCGTCGAGCCGCGCCGCCATGGCGCTGCCGCTGGTCGTCCTGGCCTACGATGCGTGGGTGCTGCGGGTGCCGGGGTGCCGGCAGCGCCTCTTCCGCGTCTACGCTCCCGCGATGGTGCTGATCCTCGCCGCGGGCGCGTGGCACGTTCGCGCCGCCTTCGCCGCCGATCCGGTTCCATCGCGCGGACCCGTGAGCAACCTGCTGACCGAGTCCATCGTCGCCTGGCGATATCTCGGGTTATTCCTGTTCCCTCGCGGCCAGTCGCTCGTCCACGACGTGCACTGGGTGACGAGCTGGATCGATCCGGCGGGGCTTGCGGCGCTCGCGGCGTTGATCGCGTTCGCGGCGGCCGCGTGGCGCATCCGCGACGCCGCGCCGCTGCCGGCATTCGGAATTCTCTGGTGCCTCGCGACGCTGGCGCCGACCACGAGCATCGTGCCCCTGAGGGACGCGATGGCCGAGCCGCGGATGTACCTGCCGGCGGCAGGGCTGCTGTTTGCGGCCGCCGCGGCGCTGGCGGCGCCGCTGCAGCGCCGGCCGATCCTTGGTGCTCCCGGCACGATCGTGCTGGCGGCACTGGCGCTGGCGGCCGGCGCGCGCAACCGCGCGTTCCAGGATCCCGTCGACCTCTGGCGCGACGTCGCCGCGCGCGCGCCGCAGTCGTGGCAGTCGCACGCGGAGTACGCTGCGGCGCTGGCCGAAGCGGGGCGGTGTGACGAGGCGAAAGCGGAATCCGATGCGGCGCGCCGGCTCAACGAACGCCTCGACGCGGCATCCCTCGTTGGTGCCTCCTGCGCGTCTTCCTCGCCGCGGCAACACGAGCATCAGGACCAGTGACGCAGACTTTAGTTTCGTTGCACGTCACCTTTCTCGTCGCTCGTCGCCGCTGAAACCGATTGCGCCCGATTTCATTCGTGTTACGCCGGATTCTGCGCGGCCTCGCGTGGTACGCGACTTGCGGTTAGAGATCACGGTTTCGTGGTGACCTCATACCGAGCGCTCGTGGCAGTTCCGGGTACGGCCCGATCGGCCGCTACCAGGGACGTCTTTTCGAGAGCCGGCTTCGACGCCGTCGCGGTGACGTCGTTCGACGACGCGCTGCAGGCGCTGCGCACGTGGCCCCCCGATCTGCTGGCGACCGAAGTGCGGCTTGGCGATCACAACGGCTTGCACCTTGCCCTTCGGGCGCATGACCTGTACCCGGAGCTGCCGATTCTCGTAATCGGCTCCGAGCGGGACGGCGCATCCGAGGCCGAGCACTTCGGGGCGACTTTTCTTCCGCTTTCCGGCGGCGATGACACGCTGATCGAGACCGCGGAGGCCCTGGTCGCGCGACGAAAAGGCTGAAAGTCCACCTCTTCTGATACTGCCTCGGGGTATTAATCCGTCAATTCGAGGACTTTGTTCTGCGGCGGGAGCGTTCCCGCACACGGCGCACACGGCCGTGCAGCAGAGCTATGTCGTCTGGACACTACCGTTTAGCTTGAGATCTCGCCCGCCTGCCTCGCCGGCCAAAATATTGGCCGGCCGATTGCTCTAAGGAAGCCCGTCCACGACAAACAACTTCTTTGCGCCGGGGGCGCGGCTTGGCCGCAGCCGTCCGGTGGGATGGGTCTACGCATGCGATTTGATCGTGCTGCGCAGTTAATTGGGTCGAGTCCTGCCCTTACGGAGCTCCGCGACGAGCTTCAGCGGGTGGAGCGCACCGATGCCAAGGTCTTGATTACCGGCGAGAGCGGGAGCGGCAAGGAGGTGGTGGCCCGTCAGGTCCACACCAAAAGCGCCCGCGCGAACCGGCCATTTGTGGCCGTCAACTGCGCCGGATTACCGGAAACACTGCTCGAGTCCGAACTCTTCGGCCACGTGAAGGGCAGCTTCACCGGCGCCTATCGCGACAGCGTCGGCAAACTGGAGCTCGCCGACACGGGCACGATATTCCTCGACGAAGTCGGCGAGATGTCGCTGCGGATGCAGGGCCTCCTGTTGCGCTTCCTCGAGACCGGGGAACTGCAGAAGGTCGGCGATCGCGTCGGCACGCGCGTGGACGTCAGAACGATCGCCGCCACGAACCGCAACCTGCGCCAGATGGTCTCGCAGGGGCAGTTCCGCGAGGACCTGTTCTACCGCCTGAACGTCATCCACCTGATGGTGCCGCCGCTGCGCGAGCGCCGCGATGACGTGGCCGAACTGGCGACCCACTTCCTCGAGAGGCTGGGCCAGCCGGGACGCCGCGTCGCGAGCAGCATCGGCCCCGAGGCGATGCAGCTGCTGATCTCGTACGACTGGCCGGGCAACGTCCGCGAGCTGCAGAACGTCATCGAGCAGACGATCACCCGCGCGCGCGGCGAGGTCGTCACGGTCGAGGACCTGCCGCACGACGTGCGCGTCCGCACGCCGGGCACCGCGCCGTTCCGCGAGCGCCGCCGCACCATCGCCGATCAGCTCTACGAGCGGATCACCAACGAGCACCAGTCGTTCTGGACGACGGTCTATCCGCTGTTCATCCAGCGGGAGATCACGCGCCAGAGCGTCCGCGAGGTGGTGCGCCGCGGCCTGGCCGAGTCCAACGGCAACTACAAGATCGTGGCGCGAAAGTTCAACCTCGATCCCGGCGATTACAAGAAGCTCCTGAACTTCCTGCGCAAGCACAACTGCCAGCCGTCGTTCAGGGAGTTCCGATGATGCGATCGAGAGGAAAGTGCGTGTGGGGCAGCGCGGTGGCGGCGGCGGCCGTCCTCGCGCTCGCGCCCGCTTCGCTCGGCGCCCAGCAGGAGCAGCCCTCCGGCGCCGGCGGGCGCGGCGCCGCGACGGCGACGGCGCGGCCCGCCCCGCCGTACGTGATCGGGCCCGACGACGTGCTGTCGATCGTCTTCTGGAAGGACAAGGATCTGTCGGCCGAGGTCACCGTGCGGCCCGACGGCAAGGTCTCGCTGCCGCTGCTGAACGACATCCAGGCGCAGGGGCGTACGCCCGACGAGCTGCGCGATGCGCTCAAGCAGGCGGCGCAGGCCTTCGTCGAGGATCCCAACCCGACGGTGATGGTCAAGGAGATCAAGAGCCGGCGCGTGTTCATCACCGGCCAGGTCGAGAAACCCGGACCCTACCCGCTGACCGGTGAGACCACGGTCCTGCAGCTCATTGCCATGGCTGGCGGCATCCGCGAGTTCGCCGACGGCAGCAACATCACGATCATCCGCAAGGCGGACAACGGCCGCACCGAGATCCTGCCGTTCAACTATCGCGATGTGCTGAAGCGGAAGAACCTGACGCAGAACGTCCAGCTCAAGCCGGGCGACACGGTCGTCGTACCCTGATCGCGTTCGCGAGGCTGGCTGTGCTCAAGAGGCTCCTGATCGGATCGATCCCGCTTGTGGCCGGCGTGCTCGCCCCGCAGGTGGCACTCGCGCAGGCGCCTCCGAAGACCACGATCCACGTGTATCGCGGGCTCTTCGGGCCCACCGAAGTCGAAGAGAACCTGCCGCAGCGGCTCTTCTTCACGTTCGCGACCTACGGCGCCGCCGACGACAACACCGCGCTCGGCGGCACCGACATCGCCGACGAGGCGCTGCAGGCGCAGCGGTTCTACCAGGGTGCGCAGGCGCGGTTCTCGATGCGTCGGCAGCGATCGCGGTCGCTGATGAACGTCGAAGGCTCGACCTCGCTGCGCTACTACCATGGACTGCACGACGTCACGACCGGCCAGTACGGCGGCTCGATGGACTCGCAGTTCATCACCTCCCCGCGGGTCAAGTTCAACGTCTCTGCGGCCGGGTCGTACAACCCGTCGTACCAGGTCCAGCCAGGCGTCTCTTCGGCGGCGGGCCCGTTGCCGCCGGCCGACCAGGATTTTTCGGTCTCGCGCCAGCGCACGCTGAACTACGGCGGCGTCGGCATGATGACCATCGCGCCGACCATCCACAGCGAGTTCGTGGTCACCGGCGGCGCCCGCTACACCCAGTTCATCGACGCGGACGACTTCCTCAGCCACTCGGCCGGCGCCCGCTTCACGCACCGCATGTCGCGCGATTTCGCGCTGGTGCTGGGGTATTCGACCGGGGTGCAGGGACGGTCGGGGCTGCCCGGCACCCGCACGCAGAACATCGACGCCGGCGTCAACTACGGGCGCGGCCTCTGGCTCTCGCCGCGGACGTCGATCGGGTTCTCGACCGGATCGGCGATCGTGTCGGCGCTCGACGGCCGGCATTTCGAGCTGACCGGGTCCGCCTTCGTCAAGCAGCAGATCTCGGCGCGCTGGACCGCGCAGGCGAGCGTCACGCGCGGCCTGCAGGCGGTCGACACCGCGCCGCGTCCGTTCGTCGGCGAGATCGTCACCGGCACCTTCGGCGGCTATTTCTCGCGTCGCGTCGCGATGCGCGTGTCGCCGTCGCTCAGCCGCGGCGTCGACGTCGCGACCGAGAACGGCAGCTATCGCAGTTATGCCAATACCTCGCGCGTCGAGTGGGCGGTCAGCCGCTTCTGGGCACTCTACGCCGAGCACTATTACTTCCACTATCGATCGACGGGGCTGGACCTGCCTGGAACGGCGCCCGCGCTCGATCGCCAGGGACTCCGGACGGGGCTCACGCTGTGGGCGCCGCTGGTGCGGTGAAGGAGAGAAGAGACGATGCTCCCGGGACGGCAATACACCCCTGAGGAACTGCTGCGGCTGCTGTGGTTCCGCCGCTGGATCGTGATCGTGCTGGCGATCTTCGCGACGCTCGGCGCGGTCGCGCTGTCGATGCAGATCAAGAACGTCTATCGATCCGAGACGCTCATCCTGGTCATCCCGCAGCGCGTCCCCGAGAGCTACGTCAAGACGACGATGACGGTCCGAATCGAGGATCGGCTGCGGTCGATCCAGGAGGAGATCCTCAGCCGGACGCGCCTCGAGACGGTGATCAACGACTTCAATCTCTACCCTGAGCTCCGCGGCCAGAAGCCGATGGAGGAAGTGGTGGGGATCATGAAGGCCAACATCGACGTCGACACCGTGCGCGACGACGCCTTCAAGGTCGCCTTCAAGTCGGGCTCGCCGCGGACCGCGATGATCGTCGCCGACCGCCTGGCCGGGATGTTCATCGAGGAGAACGCCGACGCCCGCAACCGGTTCGCCACCGACACCGACAAGTTCCTCGAGTCGCAGCTCGACGACGCGCGCCGCCGGCTCGAGGAGCACGAGAACAAGCTGAAGCTCTTCCGCGAGCGCTACGCGGGCGAGCTGCCGCAGCAGCTCGAAACCAATGTGACCATGCTCCGCGCGGCGCAGCAGCAGATCCAGACGCTCAACGAGTCGATCGATCGCGACCGCGATCGCCGCCTCGCGCTCGAGAAGCAGATCGCCGACGCGCTCAACGGCGCGGTCGACATGCCGGCGCTCGAGGCGAAGACGGAGACCGCGCTCGATCTGCTCGACAAGGCGAAAGCGGAGCTGCGGACCCTGGAGCTGTCCAAGAAGCCGGAACATCCCGACGTGATCGCCAAGCGCAAGCAGGTGGCGAATCTCGAGAAGCAGGTGCAGGACGAGGCGGAAATCGGGCTCGGCAAGCCGGCCACGCCAAGGCCGGCCTCTCCCGACGCCGTGCGCCAGGCGCGCGCCCGCCAGTACCAGCAGGAGATGGACAAGCTCGACAAGCAGATCGCGCAGAAGCAGACCGAGGGCGATCGTCTCAGGGGCGTCGTCGCCGACTTACAGCGGCGTGTCGACTCGGTGCCGGGGCACGAGTCCGAGCTCACCTCGCTGACGCGCGACTACGAGACGCTGCAGAAGGTCTACAGCAACCTGCTCGCCAAGAAGGAAGACTCGAAGATCTCGGCCAACCTCGAGCGGCAGCAGGTCGGCGAGCAGTTCAAGGTGCTCGATCCGGCGCGGCTGCCGGAGCGACCGTTCAGCCCGAACCGGGTTCGCATCACCCTGATCGGGTTCGGCGTCGGGCTGGCGCTCGGCCTCGCGCTGGCCGGGTTCCTCGAATACCGCGACACGTCGCTGCGCACCGAGGACGAGATCGTCAAGATGCTCGTGCTGCCGGTGGTCGCCGCGATTCCGGTGATGACCTCGATCGGCGAGCGCCGCCGCCACCGGCGCAACCTGTTCCTCACCGGCATTGCCTCGTTGATGCTGGTGGCCGGAGCGCTGGTCGGCATGCTGTGGCGCATGGGCCTGGTGCCGGGGCTGCGCTGACATGTACGAAACCTACTTCGGCCTGGACGAGCGCCCGTTCGAGCTGACGCCGAACCCGCGCTTCCTGTACATGACCGCGCCGCACCGCGAGGCGCTGACGACGCTCGAGTACGGGCTGTCGGGACGTACGGGCATCGCCGTGCTGATCGGGGAAGCGGGCACCGGCAAGACCACGCTCGTGCACGCGGCGCTGCACTCCCAGAACACGCGGCAGAGCCTGGCCGTCTACTTGAACAACCCGTCGCTCACGCGCGACGAGTTCGTGGAGTTTCTCGCGGCCGGGTTCGGGCTGAGCGCGGACGCGGCACGGTCGAAGACCCGGTGCCTCTACGAGCTGACCGAGGTGCTGGCCAAGCGGCACCAGGCGCGGCACATGTCGGCGCTGGTCATCGACGAGGCGCAGTGCCTGCCCGACGTCCTGCTCGAAGAAATCCGGCTGCTCGCCAACATCGAGTCGGCCTCCGAGAAGCTGCTCTCGATCATCCTCGCGGGGCAGCCCGAGTTCGCCGATCGACTGAACCAGTCGTCGCTGCGGCAGTTGAAGCAGCGCGTGGGGCTGCGCTGCGCGCTGCGGCCGCTGCGCCGCGACGAGACCACCGCCTATATCGCGGCCCGCATCGGCGTGGCCGGCGGCAAGACCGAACGGATCTTCACCAGGGAAGCGATCGACACCGTGCACGAGTGCGCCGGCGGCATCCCGCGCACCATCAGCGTCATCTGCGACAACGCGCTCGTCACGGCGTTTGCGCTCGATCGGCGCCCGGTCGACACCGACGTCGTCCTCGAGGTCTGCCGCGACTTCGATTTCATGCCTGAAGGGGCTTCGTATGACAAGACTGGCTGACGCGCTCGAGCGCGCCAATTCGCGAGCGGGAGGCCCGGCGCCGGCGCGCCCGGCCGGCCCGGCGGCTCACGCGCCGCTGGCGGCCGCACCCGCACCGGCGCCGGCGCTGGCGCTGGTGAACGCCGCGCCGGAAAACGATCCGCGGCTGACCGAAGGCCCGTCGCTGCTGGCGCTGCCGCGCCGCCCGAACGGGCCCGCGGGCTGGCGCACCGATCCGGAGCTGATCGGGAAGCTGGTCGGCACCGACGACTTCTCGTCGGGGGCGCGCGAACAGTACCGCAAGCTGGCGGCGCTGCTGCATCACGGGCAGGTCGAGCGCGGGTTGAAGGTGGTGATGACGTCGAGCGCGCTGCCGGGCGAGGGCAAGAGCCTCACCGCGGTCAACACCGCCCTCACGCTCAGCGAGTCCTACCAGCGCAAGGTGCTGCTCATCGACGCCGACCTGCGCCGGCCGACGATCCAGCGGATCTTCGGGATCCCGCCGGTCGCCGGCCTCAACGAGATCCTGAAGTCGAACGAAGACACGCAGATGACGGTGACGCAGATCACCGAGCGGCTGTTCGTGCTGCCGGCCGGACGGCCGGACTCGGATCCGATCAGCGGCCTGACCTCGCAGCGGATGCAGCGCGTGCTGGCGCACGCGGCGCAGCTGTTCGACTGGGTGCTGGTGGATACGCCGCCGCTGGGGCTGCTGCCGGACGCGGGGCTGCTCACCAGCTTCGTGGGCGGCGTGCTGCTCGTCGTCCGCTGCGGCAAGGCGCCGTATTCGCTGGTGCGCCGCACGGTGGACGCGGTGACGCGCGAACGCATCCTCGGGGTGATCATGAACGCGGTCGACCTGGCGCACGATCGGAACGCCGGCGGCTACTACGAGTATTACGGCTACGGCTACGGCGGCACGCCGGACAAGAAGTAGGCGCCATGGCCAAGGGACTCATCCAGGCCGCGCACTGGCGGCTCTCCACGCTGATCGTGTCCGAGACCGCGCTGATTGCCGCCGCGATCTCGCTGACGGCGTACGCGCGCCTCGCGCCCGAGCACTGGATCTTCACCGCGGCTGACATCGTGCCGAAGGCGCTGCTGGCGACCTGCGTCTGCCAGCTGTGCCTGTATTACAGCGACCTCTACGACGACCCTCGCGCGGGAGGGGACAACTCGGCATTGCTCATCCGCACGCTGCAGGCGCTCGGCATGACGCTGCTCGTGCTGGCGTTCCTCTACGGGATGTTTCCGGCGCTCACGATCGGGCGCGGCGTCATCGGGCCCGGGGTCACCTTCGCCGCCGCCGCGCTGATCGCGTGGCGCATCGCGTTCGGCTGGGTGACCAGGCAGGTCGGCCCCCGCGAGCGCCTGCTCATTGTCGGCATGAGCCCCTCCGCGCTGGCGCTGGCGCGCGAGCTGCGGCAGCGGGAAGAGCTGGGCATCGAGATCGTCGGCTACGTGGACGTCACGCCGCAGTCGTCGCCGTCCGGGCTGCTGCCGCTGCTCGGCACGATCGAAGACGTGCCGGCGATCGTCCGCGCCCGCCAGGTCGATCGCGTCGTGGTCAGTCTCGCCGACGCGCGCGGCAAGCTGCCCATGGACAAGCTGCTCGAGATGAAGCTCGGGGGGATGCGCTTCGATCACTTCGCGTCGGTCTACGAAGAGCACACCGGCAAGATCGCGGTCGAGAACCTGCGCCCGAGCTGGCTGATCTTCTCCGCCGGCTTTGCCAAGTCGCGCGTGTTCACGGCGGTCAAGCGGGCGATGGACGTGGGGCTGTCGGGCATCGGCCTGATCGTCGCCGGCCCGATCATCCTCGCGCTCGCCGCTGCGGTGCGGCTGACGTCGCCGGGGCCGGCGTTCTATTCGCAGCGCCGCGTCGGGCGCCAGGGGCGGGTGTTCGAGGTCCACAAGCTGCGGTCGATGTGCGCCAACGCCGAGAAGGACACCGGTCCGGTGTGGGCCGGCGGCGCCAACGACATGCGCGTGACGACGCTCGGGCGGATCATGCGCCGCACGCGGCTCGACGAGCTGCCGCAGCTGTGGAACATCTTCATCGGCGAAATGAGCCTGGTCGGGCCGCGGCCGGAGCGGCCGGAGTTCGTGCAGTCGCTGAGCAAGGAAATCCCGTTCTACGGGCAGCGCCACATCGTCAAGCCGGGGCTCACCGGGTGGGCGCAGGTGCGCTACACCTACGGCGCCAGCCTCGAGGACGCGATGGAGAAGCTGCAGTACGACCTGTTCTACATCAAGCACATGTCGGTGAAGCTCGATCTCTTCATCATCATCGAGACGGTGAAGACCGTGCTCCTGAGGCGAGGCCAGTAACATGCACATGGCCCGCAAGGACGACCGGGTCGTCAACGCGATGACCATCGACGTGGAGGACTACTTCCACGTCAGCGTCTTCGACGGACTGGTGCCGCGCCACGCGTGGGGCTCGATGGAAAGCCGGGTGTGCGCCAACACCGAGCGCCTGCTCGAGCTGTTCGACGAGACCGGCGTCACCGCGACGTTCTTCATCCTGGGCTGGGTCGCCGAGCGCTTTCCCCGGCTGGTCCGCCAGATCGCGGCGGCCGGCCACGAGATCGCCTCGCACGGCTACGAGCACCGCCTGGTCTACGACATGACGCCGGCGGCGTTCCGCGACGACGTCCGCCGCTCGAAGGCGCTGCTGGAGTCGGCCGCGTCGTGCGAGGTCTACGGCTACCGCGCGCCGAGCTACTCGGTGACGCCGCGCTCGCTGTGGGCGCTCGACGTGCTGATGGACGAAGGCTTCGTCTACGACTCGAGCATCTTTCCGATCCACCACGATCGCTACGGCATCCCGGTGTCGCCGAGGCATCCCTACGTGTTGTCGCGGCCGCCGGCGTCGATCGTCGAAGCGCCGGGATCGACGGTGAAGTGGGGCCCCTTCAACCTTCCCGTCGGCGGTGGCGGCTATTTCCGCATCCTGCCGTACGGATGGACGCGGTGGGGCATCCGCCGGCTCAACGAGTTCGAGAAGCTGCCGGCGATCTTCTACCTGCACCCATGGGAGATCGACCCGGATCAGCCGCGCCTGAGCGCCGGCCGCCTGAGCCGGTTCCGCCATTACCGCAACCTGGAGAAGACCGAGGACCGTCTGCGCGCCCTGCTGCGCGAGTTCCGCTTCTCCACGATGATGTCGCTGCTGCACGGGCAGATCCGCGAGATGCGCGCCGAGGTCGGCGCCGCGTCGCTCCCCTACGTCTGGTGACCGCCGGAATCATGCGAATTACGACCGAGATCTCCGCCGTGCAGTGGGACGCGTTCGTCGACGCGCATCCCGAGGCGACCGCCTATCACGCGTGGCGCTGGAAGCACGTCTTCGAGCGCGCCTTCGGCCACGAGACGATCTACCTCGCCGCGCTCGACGGCGACGAGGTGAGGGGCGTCCTGCCGCTGGCGCTCTTCCGCAGCCGCCTGTTCGGCCGGTTCGCGGTGTCGGTGCCGTTCCTCAATTACGGCGGGCTGCTGGCGAGCGGCCCCGCGGCCGCAGACGCGCTGGTCGAGCGCGCGACAGCCATCGCGAGTGAACAGCGGCTGTCGCACGTCGAGCTGCGCCACCTGTCGCGCCAGCGTCCGGATCTGCACGCCCGCGAGCACAAGGTGCGGATGCTCCTGACCCTGCCCGCGACCACGAAGGTGGCGTGGGAGGCGCTGGATCGCAAGGTCCGCAACCAGGTCAGGAAAGCGGAGAAGGCCGGGCTCACCGCGCGTGACGGCGGCGCGGAACTGCTCGACGCGTTCTACGAGGTCTTCAGCCGCAACATGCGCGACCTCGGCACGCCCGTGTATTCGCCCGGGTTCTTCCGCGAGGTGCTGGCCGCGTTTCCCGAGACGGCGCGCGTGTTCCTGGTCGAGCACGGGACGCGCGCGGTCGCCGCCGGCATCACGATCCGGCACCGCGACGGCCTCGAAGTGCCGTGGGCCTCGTCGCTGCGCGAGTACCGCGCCGACTGCCCGAACAACCTGCTCTACTGGCAGATCATCCAGCACGCGATCGGCGCCGGGCTGCGCGTGCTCGACTTCGGCCGCTCGACGCCCAACGAGGGCACGTTCCATTTCAAGAAACAGTGGGGCGCGGAGCCGTCGCCGCTGTACTGGGAGTACATCCTGCTCGGCGGCGAGGCGCCGAAGGACCTGAGCCCGAAGAACCCGAAGTTCGGCGCCGCGATTGCCGTGTGGAAGCGCCTGCCGGTGTCGCTGACCACGGCGCTGGGGCCGCATATCGTCCGTTCGATCCCATGACCCGGCGCGGCGTGGCGGCTCGCGAGGTGGCGTTCACCGGCGCGGCGGCCGCGTTCGTCGCGTTCGCTGTCTGGGGCAGCCTGTTTCCGTTCGAGTTCCACGTCGTGTCGGCGGCCGAGGCCATGCGGGTGTTCTGGCTGCCCTGGCTGCGCGGCCCGGCGACGTGGTCGATCAGCGATCTCGTGTCGAACGTGCTGCTGTTCATTCCGATCGGCGTCTTCCTGACCGCCGCGGCCGATTGCCGCGTCTCGTGGCTTCCGCCTTCAGGCGGAAGAACCCGCGGGGCTGTGGTCCTGGGGCTCGTGGTGACGGCCGCGTTTCTGCTCAGCGCCGCCGTGGAGTTCGCGCAGGCGTTCGTGCCGTACCGCACGCCATCGGCGGTCGACGTCATGGCGGAAACGCTCGGAGCGGCGCTCGGCGCCGCGGCGTGGCGGCTTCGCGGCCGGCGCGTCGATCGCGCGGTGACCGCCGCCCTCGACGCGGTGACGCGTGCGTCGCTGCCGTGCCGGCTGCTGCTGGCCTACTGCGCCGTCTTTGCCGTCGCCTGGCTGCTGCCGCTCGACTTCACGCTGCGGCCGAGGGAGATTGCCGACAAGTACCAGCACAAGCGGCTGCTGCTGCCGTTCGTGCCCTCGCCCGACGCGGCATCGCGCCTCGAGCTTGGCCTGGCGTTCGCCGCCGGCCTGCCGCTCGGCGCCGCGTCGGTCACCTGCGGCAGCGCGCCCGGCCGCCGGCGCGCCGTGCGGTCCGGACTCAGGCTGGCCATTCCCGCGCTCATCGCCCTTGAAGCGCTTCAAGTGACGGTCTTTTCGCGCACGACGGACACGACATCGCTGCTCGCGGTGATCGTGGCCACCGTCGCTGGCGCGTCGAGTGCGCGATGACACACACACATTCCACGACAACCGGCACCGATCTCACCGTCAGGTTCGCGCGGATGCAGGGGCGCCTGACCGCGCGCGAGCCGATCACCCTGGGCGTGCCCTTTCCGCGCGGCGCGGTGCGGGACACGGCGCGGCTGACGCTCGCCGATCGCAACGGCGACGCCGTCCCGATGGACGCCATCGTGACCGAACGCTGGCCGGACGGCAGCGTCCGCTGGGCGCTGGTCGATTTCGTCGCCTCGAGCGCCGGGCTGCACCACGCGCGGTATCGACTGTCGCTCGACGGCACGCCGCGCCCCGGACCGCACGCCGTCCGCGTCGAGACGGCCGGCGCGTCGCTGCAGGTGCACACCGGGCCGGCGCGCTTCACCGTGGCCTCGGGCGGACAGGCGATCTTCGAGGAAGTGCT
>Ga0207691_10002212_pt1 | contig 19018 bp, 21 predicted proteins | sample KBSM13metaG_FD_184327 | JGI IMG/M metagenome (GOLD analysis project Ga0207691, IMG submission 184327) | Miscanthus rhizosphere microbial communities from Kellogg Biological Station, Michigan, USA - KBS M1-3 metaG (SPAdes) (version 2) | ecosystem: Host-associated > Plants > Roots > Rhizosphere >... | reverse complement strand
CGTTCATGTTCCCGCTTGAGGGGGAATTTCCTGCTCCGCTGCCAGGCATCGACGAGCCGCCCGATGGAGGACCGAAGCCCCCGCTGTTCTGCGCTGAATCGCTCTCAGTCGAACCCACAGACTCGATCACCGATTCAATCGGAAGGCTCTGTCCGCTCTTCAATTCAGCGTGATCAAACTTGATCGCGATCTGCGCGTTCTCTTTGCCCTCGCCGCGTGCCTGCACTCCCGTTACGTGGCCCACCAGCTTCGATCCCTTGGGAATGTCGGTGCCGTCCGCTGTCTTCACATCTTTGTCGGTCTTGACCACGACGCTATCGCCCGTCTTTGCTGACGTTGAATCTAGATTGCCCACTAGTTCGCCCTTCACAGGCGCGAGCTGGATCGGAGCCGCCATCGTGCTTGCCCCACCACTCGATGCCCCGGCCGAAGGGCTGGCCTGATTCGAGGAACTGGACCCCTGCGAATCCGCGCCATTCTGCGCCGGCTGATTGTCCGGAGCCGTCGTTGGTGTAGTTTGCTGCGCCGGAGGCGCAGTCTGTTGTGCCGGAGCGGCTTGCTGCTGCGGAGTTGTATCTTGCTGCTGTGCTGTCAGGGGAAAACTTGAAAAGGTGGCCAGTGCCACTGCGATAACTGTAGCCGCTCTCATGAGAAAGTCCTCCATTGGTTCACCGTCCGGGGTGGCCGTTGTTTCACGGCTCAAAGTGCACGCACGGGAGGTACATTCGCACGATGGTTGCCAAACTCAGGTCCACGAGCGGCGAATTCCCTGAACGACCACATTCGAAACAGAATGAAACCGTCATAGGCTGCTATCTGCGCTTAACATTGCAGCCTCAACCTTTGAAGCCGGAAGAACTTTCTGCGTTATCCGTGTAAATATGCCCGTGTATTAATTTCTGCGCCAAAACGAACGCCCGTCGCCTACCGGCCTTCCGGAGCCGGGGCATAATAGCCCTTGCGGACCTGCACCTTCATATCCTCCCCTTTGCACTGCACGGCGATATGTCGGAACGTGCCATCCTGCTTGGCGTTGGTAGGCGTATAGCTGGCTACATATTGCGTCCGCAATTCGTCTTCAATCTGGGCGAACGCCGCCTCCAGCTTCTTCCCGTTATTGCCCACATTGATCAGCCTTCCACCGGTCTCTTCAGAGAGCTTTTTCCCGGCCGAGTACCCGTAATATCCAAAGTTCCCGTAAAACCCGGTGTCGGCGATCAGGATTACGTAGATGATCGCATTCGATTTCTGCGCAGCAGCAATCGCCTCGGAGATCTTGTACCGGCTGCCCTGATCATCGCCATCGGTCAGAATAATCATGGCCTTTCGGCCCGCTTCCTGGTTCAGCTTTTCGTTTGACGCGAGATAGATTGCGTCGTAAAGCAGCGTCCCCTTTGGCGTTCCATGAGTCGGAACCGGCCCGCCGCCGAGTCCCGGAACTCCCGCCGCTCCATTTCCACCCGCTGTGTTGATCTGTGCCGTGCCGAGGGCCCGAGCCAATTGGCGTGGACTATTTGTGAAGTCGGACAGCAGATCGACGTTTACGTCAAACGACAACAAGAATGCCTGGTCTTTCGGCTTGAGCACACGTTCCAGAAACTGGCTTCCTGCCTCTTGTTCCAGTGGAAGCACCCGGTCCATGCTGCCCGAGGTATCGAGCAAAATGCCTAGCGTCAGCGGCAAATGCGTTTCCGGCGCGAAATTCTTCAGCGTTTGAGGAACTTTGTCCTCTGACACCGAGCAATCGTCCTTCGTCAGGTGCGGGACGAGGTTCCCTGCTTTGTCCTTGACAGTGAAGAACAGATCGACCAAATTGACGTTGAGTCTCAGTGTCCCCATCGATTCTTGTTCCTCAGGGGGCGGAGGCGGAGCGTGACTTACCGGTGGCGCATCCGGCGAGGGAACAAGCTGGGCCAACGCCGCCGAAGACAAAATCGGCAGTGCCGCGATCAGAACGACGAATCTCCACGAAACAGGCATCTTAGTCAGTTGGACGAAAATTGCAGCACGAAGAGAGCATACCTGAACTGTTTGCTACCTTGATGGCCAACCTGCAAGCTGTTGGCGCGTCTGATACTCTGACGGATGCAGCCCTGTTGTTTTCTGGCCGGTTTTCATGTGCTGGTATCAACATCTGCGCTCGCGTTGGGGGAGGAAAGAATACCTGTGAATCTGGGTTTGAAAGCACTGGCGATGACCGCACTCCTGAGTTCAGGACTGAATCTCGGCGTGATGGCATTCGCTCAGGATCAGCAACAGCAAACGACCGTTCCCGACGCACCCGCTCCCCAGGCTCCAGCCCCATTGACCGGCATGAGCGGCCCCATCACCCCGGGCCTCGGTTCCGGCGCGGTACCGTCAGCACAGGGCAGTTCGACCTCTTCAGATCAGCCGCCGCCAGCGGCTTCGCAGCCACCCAGCCAGGCAAAAGACCAGGTGCAAACCGCACCCCCCGATACCGGATCGGTTGAAGACATCGGCGCGAAACTCGTGCTCAATGCCACCTACGTTGAGGTTCCAGTCACCGTCAAGGATTCGAAGGGAAAGCCGGTTGCCGGCCTCACATGGCGCGATTTCAAAGTCTATGAAAACGACACACGCGAGGCGATCAGGATTTTCACCGTCGATCCAGCTCCGCTTTCAGTCGCTTTCGTAATCGATCAGAGCCTCACTTCAGATGTCATGGCCAAGGTGAACAATTCTCTTGGTGCTCTGCAGGGCGCTCTCACCCCCTACGACGAGATTTCTGTTTATTCCTACAGCAATGGGCCTCACCAGTGGACCGGCTTCACGGGAGCCCAAAGCAGCCGCGTTCCCGCGGTTCTGGCCCTTGCCAAGTCTGTCGGCCGCGAAGAGCTCGTACCCATCAACTCCGGCCCGTTTGCCAGTTGTGGCATCAGCAAGAACGGCAGTTGTATCGACCCCAACCTTCAGGAAGGGCGATCCGCCGGCAACAGCACGTTCATGACGATCCCCAAGGAAATCCATACCCTCAACGACGCGATCCTCGCGGCAGCGAAGGAACTGTCGACTCGCCCCAAAGGACGTCGTCGCATCATTTACGTTGTCTCAGACGGCAAGGAATACGGCAGCAAAGCTACCTATAAAGACGTGCTGCGCTACCTGCAAACCAACAAAATTGCCGTATATGGAACCGCCGTTGGAGATTCCGCCCGTTGGGGCCAGGGCTACATCAGCCGCCTCCACATTCCCTTTACCATGTACGACAATCGCCTGGCTGGCTACGTGCTTACAACCGGCGGAACGCTGGATTCTGAGAGCGATCTGAGCGGCATCGAAAAGAGCTACGCCCGCATCGCCGCCGAGGCGCGCAACCAGTACACCATCGTGTATGCGAGCCACGAGCCTCTGATCGACGGTAAATACCGCAAGATCGAGATTCGCGTCGACCGCCCCGGCGTCGAGGTCATCGCCAAGAAGGGCTACTACCCCTCCGGCCAGGATTATCAGCGTTAACCCATGGCTTCCTCGGGAGCTGCTGCGGGTCTAGGCTTGCTCTCTGCAGCCGCATGGGGGGGCGCCGACTTTGCGGGCGGCGTGGGAGCACGCAGGTCCTCCGCGCTTCTGGTCACTGTCTCGGGCCAGATTGTTTCCCTGCTGACTCTCCTCGCGATCTGCCTCGCTCTTCGCCTCACAATTCCCGGTTCAGCCTATCTGGCCTACGCTGCTATCGGTGGATTTGAAGGCGCATTGGCTCTCGCCGCGTTCTACCGTGCCCTGGCGATGGGAGCCATGGGTCTTACCGCCGCTCTCACCGGATTGCTCACAGCCTTGGTCCCCGTCGTCTTTCAGATCTTCCACGAAAGCCTGCCCACCCCTCTCACTGCTGTCGGTCTGGCTGCCGGCTGTGTCGCCATCTGGCTCGTAACTCACTCACCTGCCCCCGGCGATGCGGCCACACCGGCCAAGGCCCTCCTCCTGGGAGCGGCTGCTGGCGCCGGGTTCGGAGCCCAGCTCATCCTCTTCAAGATGGCCAGCCCCGGTGGCGTCCTGTGGGCCCTGACCTCAGCCAGAATCGCGGGAGTGGCGGCCCTGCTCCTCGTGATCGCCATTGTCCCGCCTCCTCGCCCTTGGCAAGGATTCTGGCTTATCGGAACCCTCTCCGGCACGCTCGACACCCTCGGCAATCTCTTCTACATCCTCACCGCCCGGTTCGGCCGCCTCGACGTCGCCGCCGTGATCTGTTCGCTTTACCCGGCCGGCACCATTCTGCTGGCCGCCCTGCTTCTCCACGAACGCCCCACCCGCCGCCAGATGGCAGGCATGGCCCTCGCACTTGCGACCGTGGGCCTTCTCAGCCTCTAACCACCCCCAAGACGCACGAAAGGCCTGCGCCAAACGGCGCAAGCCTCTCTCGAAACGCTTAAAAGTAATTCCCCGGTCAGAACAGGTCGCAGCCTTATTTCTGCTCGGCGCTCGTCGTAGTCGGCGGGGGTGGCGGCGGCTGCACAGACGCCTGCTGCGTCGGCGGCGGAGGCGGAGCAGGATCGGCCACGCCCTTGATCCCCTCCCTGAAGCCCTTCAATCCTTCGCCCAGTCCCTTACCCAACTCCGGCAGCCGCTTCGCGCCGAAAAGCAAAAACGCTACTACGGCGAGCACAATCAGGTGCCATGGCTGCAATAAATCGCCCATCTCTATCCTCCGCGCGCCCCTTCATCAGGCTCGCTATCACACAATATTGTCGCACAAGCCGACCCCCCGCGGTGACCGGCGCCACTTACGTTTCGGCAGTCAAGCTCCAACCACCAGCGCCCAGGGCAAAAAGTCACGACCGCCGATCAACACAACCGCACCACCGCGAGGGAGCGAGTCATCGTGAGCGCAGGTTGCTACGGCGACCGGAGTCAAGAAGCTTCGCGATTGCATGGGTTACCCGAAGGACTCTTAGGTTATCGGGCAGAACCGGGACAAAGTATCGCCAAGAATCGTCATCAGGCCGTCTGACGAGCCCTCAGGACTGCGGCGAGCTCATCCACGCCTTCATTGATCATCTTGTTGTGCAGGCAGTAGAGAGCAAGTTCAAGGCGATCTGCGACGCCGAGCTTTTCGTAGATTTTGCGCAGACAATTCTTGATCACCTGTTCGGTGGTTCCGAGCTGAAATGCAATCTCCTTGTTGCGCTTGCCTTGCGCGATGCAAGTTATGATCACCGCCTCCTTGGGAGAGAGGTGCTTCTGCGGCCGTGGATTTAAGAGCGCAGTTTCCTGGGCACGGTAGGCTTCGATAACCCAGTTCAAGGCCTGATTGTCGATCCAGGTCTCACCGCTAGCAATGCGTCGTACGCAGCGTATCAACAGATCAGCAGAGATTGACCTGGAGATTATGCCGCGAATGCCGTGGCGATAGAGTGCAACTGTCTGGTTCTGGTCAGCGAACTCAGTTTGCACAATGATCTTGATGTGGGGCGCGATCCGCCGGAGTTCCGGGATTGAGCTGGTCGCCCCAGTCAGAAGTTCACCCTCGACAAGGACGACATCGGCAGGATGCCCTTCAATCGCGGCACGGAGTTGTTCCAGCGAGTCCGCCTGTGCAACCACGCGAATATCGTCTTCAAGCGCAAAGATCTTGCGAATTCCAACGCGGTAAATAGCCTGGGAGTCCGCGAGAATGAGACGGATCGTCCCCGGTTCAACGGGTCCGTCTAAGGTTTGGCCATCGGGCCTTTTATTCAAGAGATTCATAGGTGAGCGCTACTCGACGGATTAAGCAACAGCCAGACCGAGGATTGAGTCAATCCGGCGTTGGATTGGGTCCGCAGATTCGCTCTTCTTCTGGGAAAAGAATTGCGGAAGTGCGATCTCAGTTGGTTGAAGTATCGATTCATCCGCATGCACTGGTACAAGTGCCGCGTCAATCGAATCGGAAGCGTAGCGACGATCTTCAACAACCGTTTGCTCGCCTGCACCGCTCAGAGGTTCCAGAACCTTTACCAGTGCGTCGAGCTGATGCTGCCGGTTCCTCAGTCGCTCCGATTCCCGGGAAATGAGGTCCAATTCATCCATTGCCGCCTCGATCGCTGCACGATAAGCACCACCATCTCCTTGTTGGTTCATCTTGCTGCCTCCATTGTGCGAATGTAAGCGAGAGTAACCACCAACGGGCATTACACAAAATGTGTACATACGTTACCGCCGCGCTTCGAGCCCATGCCGCAGGGCTATCAGTTGCGCTTCAGACTTTCGGCATCTTTTGGGATTTCGCTAACTTCAAGAAGATATCTCTGGAGATCATTGGCTCAGAAAGTCCCCATGCGAACGATCAAAGACATGACGATTGAGACGAGGAAGGTCGTTCTGGACGAGACCGAGTTCATCCGCTGCAACATTCGCCATTGTGAGATCCATTTCAGTGGTGGCGAACACTCTCTTGTCGACACGAACATAGAGGGGTGTACCTGGGTGCTCCACGGTGCGGCCCAGCGGACAGCTAACCTAATCAATGAGTTCAGCTTATCCAGACTAGGGGCCGACTCTGGTGCCCTCGCCAGGAAGCTTTAGCAAGCCGCGCACGGCCGCTCTGACTCCATGCCCCCAGCCTAAACGGGCCCCTCGCTGCCCTTCTGTTACCTCCGGAGAAAGGCAATAGCGAACCTTAGTGCTTTGGATCGCTGCTCGATGGTAGAGTCCGGGATTGGAGGCGAGCATGGCACTGGATCCATATCGCGTGGCATTAGAACAAGCAGCAGCGGAACTGAAAGAGATCACGGCTCTGTTCAATAAGCTGAGCTCACGAAAAGGCCAGCTTGAGACCTTGGTAGGTGCTTTCCGACCCCTCGTCGATACCAGTTCACAACTCCCGGAATCACTTGGAAGACGCTTGTAATATTGGAGTTAAGGCAAGCACGCTAAGCCTGGCCAGCGAAGGCGGATTTCGTCACCACAACACTCCATCCTCGCGTTACTTCCGAATTTTCCCCACAGAATTGATTGTTTCGGCATCCGATCCACGGTCGATAGAATCGCAATGAATCCATTCATCTGAGACTGAGGCGGAGGGAGGCTCCATGACAGGCCCCAAAGGCTGGCTTGAGAATATCTTGAAGCCCGATTCCGAGAGAGCAGAACGACGATCGGTCGCTCAGTTTGCCGCTTACCGGTGGAACGGCTCCAATGTGACACAGAGGGCCGTGAGAGATGTCAGTTCAACCGGCGTTTACATTCTTACGGAAGAACGATGGCATCCCGGCACGTTGGTCTTTCTAACTTTGCAAAGGGAAGGCCCGCTGGAAATGAATCCAGAGCGCCGGATCGAGATGCAGGCCAAGGTCATCCGGTGTGGGAAGGACGGCGTGGGCCTCGCGTTTGTTTCGCAGGATGACCCGGAATCATCCCAATGGGAGAGTCTTAGGCAGAGCCTGCTGGAACTGGCCAAGCCGGAAGACATGCGAAGCCTGGTCCGGATTTCCGAAGCCGTTGCATTCTTGAGTCGAATTTGTCCAGGGGGAGCTGAGAAGGTCGGCAAATTGCTTTGCGGGAGACTGAGCAACCACAAGTTGGCGAACGCCATTGCGATTGTCCTCAAGGCTGAGAACCTGCTGGGACTCGAATCCGCTATCGATAGACTGCGCGCTGACCCAGACCTTGTTGTGCGGGTTCTTGAGGACGGATCATGTACCGACGAAGATTGGCTGAAGCATTTCTGGGCGGGCATCCTGGCCACGTCCTGCGCGGTAGAAGACAAAGACGAGTCGAGTCTGGTCTTCGTTGAATTGTTCTCCCAACTGACGACCTTTCCGGTCCGCATCTTGACTGTTGTATGCACAAAAGCAACAAAAGTCCTGACAGAATCAGGGTCGATTTCCGCGAGACCGCTGTCGTGTAAGATCGAGGACCTCATGCTGACGACCGGATCACGAGGACTTCAGATTGAACGCGATCTAGAACGCCTGTCGGAACTTGGATTGATTGAAAAGCGCGATTCCGATTCTCCGATGCTATTGGCTCGTGACGAAGTCCATGTCACTCCCAGCAGTCTAGGTCTGCAACTTTTCGCGCGCTGTAAGGGACATCGGGGATCGCAGCAGGACTTTTATTCTGCAGAGTGAACCCGTCATCGTTCCTTTTCGATTTGCTGTGACTCAATTCACAGACACTCCAAGTTCAAGCGACTATCCGTTGATGAGCATGCAGTTACAGAAGCAGGAAAGACCTTTATGATTCGCCTCCGTTTTGCGGGACTTCTGGGACTCGGTTTGTTTTTGTCGGCTTGTGGCGGGGGCGGAAACGGCGGAATCGGCAGCGGCACCATCGGCAATACCCAGCAGACTGGCCCAAACGCTATCTTGAATGGCGCGACGGGTGCCACTAGCACGAGTCACTGGGCTTCAACGCAATGCCGTGTCCAAGTTCAACTCACTGGCGATCACGGATTTTGGACGATCGTCCTTGACAACACCGGCAGAACCTCCTCAGGCAACTTTTCGTGGTCGGTAGGCCCTAACCCGAATAGCGTGACAGTGAATGGAGGGTCGGGCCTTGCAGGCTTCTTATGGGTTGCGGGACTTGGAAACGTAACGGGCTCAACTTCCAGTCAGAGGTTCACGGCGGGCGTCACCGTACAGCCCAATAGCCAATATTTGGGTAGCTGTACCTTTGTCTTGGTGCAAGGAAAACTGTCATAGCAAATGGGGAGAAGTGGAACGTTGGGAGGACTCAAGGGAGGCCCGAACGTGGCTTCCAAAAGCTTCGGGCAAGATTTTTCCACGGAACTTTGCAGATTAATTCGTGTGCTTCGTCATAATGGAAATAACAAGAACTCAAGTGACGACGATTCGCAACGAACGACCGGAGTTTAGTGCTGTAAGTCCTTTCCTGAGAGAATTCTGCGGCTAAGTTACACTCCGAGAGGATCTTGCGTAGCCCGGCGTCTTGCAACCCAAAGAAAACAGATAATTTCTTTACAGAGTACGGGTGGAGGGTATCCACCTCAGTTCACCTGGGCAGGATTGCCCAGCCGCTCCGTAACCATGTTGTAAAAGCTCAACAGGTCCTCTTCGTCCCCCATGGTTAATCGTCGATACACCTTCATCAACGGGAATAGCCTCGATCCTCGAACATCTACTGCCGGAACGGCCACCGCTCCTCCGGGATATTGCGTCATCTCCCAGCCTCCGGCATACCGCCGCCGAAGCACTTCACCCAGGTAGCTGCCCCACAGCCGCGACTCATAGTCCAGGTCAATCTCTGGATCCTCGGCCACCAGGACGAGTATCTCGTCCAGCGCATTGATAGATTCGGCCGTGAAGTCCAACCGCTGCCGATACTGACTCCGGGCCAACTCCGCAGCACCATGCGCATACCCCTCCATCATCGACCCCAAATCTGGAAACGGTTTTGATTCGAGTCTTTCGCGCAGTTTGCTCATCTCTTAAGAGACTAAATCCTCTTTCACTTGGTAGCTGACCCAACTTTTTGAGATTCGCCACAATGGCACAGCATCCAAATACTGTGTCAGACTTGAAGGAGGCTGGAGATCGTCAACCGATGAAACCGCTGAAACACTTCATTCTCACTGTCGCACTTTTGCTCACCGCGCACTTGGCCCTTAGCGCAACGCGCGACATCTATCCCGATCCGTCCCAGGCGAAGTCCGATCTCGCTGCCGCCTTGAAGACCGCCGCCGCCTCCCACAAGCGTGTCCTCATCGACTTTGGCGGGAACTGGTGCGGGGACTGCCATGTCCTCGACATCTACTTCCACAACCCCCAGAATCGCCCAATCCTCGATGCGAACTTCGTGCTCGTCCACATCAACATTGGCCACATGGACGAAAACGTTGATATCGCTCAACGCTTCGGGATTCCGTTGAGCAAAGGCGTTCCCGCGCTCGCTGTCGTCAGTGATCAGGGCAAGCTGCTCTACAGCCAGAAGGGCGGCGAATTCGAAGCCATGCATCGCCTGGAGTCCAGCGCCGTGACACAGTTTCTTGTGCAGTGGAAGCCGGTCAAGCCCGGATGCTCCGCCGTTATGGTCACCTGCTAGTTCGTCAGGTTAACGGCGCCAGGTTCTTGGTGTTCTGGTAGGTATACGTGATCCGGTGAATCACCGTAATCGTGGAGAGAACTGCGAGTATCCAAAGCACGGGCGCCATCGCGTTCCAATGATTAAATAGTGCGCCAATCAGGATGAGTACGATCCGCTCGGGCCGCTCCATAAACCCGACTTTGCAGGAGCCAATTAGCGCCTCAGCGCGGGCCCGCGTGTAGCTCACCATCAACGACGTCACCATCACAAACGCCACCAGCACCACGTATCTGAACCGGTTGATGCGCCCGTAATAGACCAGCAATCCGAAGAACAGAACAACGTCAGAGTAGCGATCGATCACCGAATCAAAAAACGACCCGAACACAGTCACCTGGTTATTGCGCCGCGCTACTCGACCGTCGAGCATGTCAAATATTCCCGCGCAGAAAATCACAACGCCCGCATAAAAGAACATGAGGTCTGGATTCGTCGTGTTCGCATGTCCAAAAAAGAACGCCGCCACGATGTTGATTACCAGTCCGATAAATGTCAGTGCGTTGGGAGAAATGCGAGTGAGTGCGAGACCGTGAACGATGTGGTCAAGAAGCCAGCCGCAAGCGCGGCCAAAAGCGCTGGTCCAGGTCATGCTATTGTCCTGCGGAACTCTCTGTGCCGTCGCCGGCATCTTCCTCGTCCGCGTCGGCCTCGTCGTGGACGGTCGTCAACTTCAGAATCTCAAGCTCGCGTTTGCCATTGGGAGTGACAATCGTGGCTACATCGCCCACGCGCTTGCCCACCAGGCCGCGCCCAATAGGCGACGTCGTCGAAATCAGGCCCTTGGCCACATCCGACTCTTCACTGGTCACAAGTCGATATTCAATCTCTTCATCTTTCGTGGAGTCATACACCACGACAGTGGACCCGAATCCGGCTTTGTCCCTTGGAATGTTTGCCAGGTTCACAAGCGAGAGTTCGGCCATCCGCCTCTTCAACTGACCCAGACGAGCATTCACGAATTCCTGCCGTTGCTTCGCCATGTGATATTCGGCGTTCTCCGACAGGTCTCCCATGGCTACTGCCTTCTTAATCTCTGCCGGCAGTTCGTGGGCAAGCTCATGCTCAAGGAGGTGAATCTCTTTGAGTAGCTGCTTCTTGATGTGATCGGGCATCCGTGGTCCGTGGCGAGGAGCCGGGTTGCTCACCCGCGGAAGATGAAAAGCTTGAGTTCTCATTATACGCGGGGCAACAGCCGTAGCAGAGACTTTGGGCCATTGTCGCAGGCGGTAGACTTGTGCGTGTTCCTATGAGTCGAAAACACCTGTCACGACGCAATTTCCTCGTCTCCGGACTCAGCGCAAGTGGTGCAGCTGTTCTTCTCCCAGGCCTGACCGCAGGCGCGGCGTCTGCTGAGCAAAGGAATGCAGGCTCGATCCCTGATCGCGAGCAGTGGATCAACTTTGTTGAGCGCGTGTCCAATCCCGTGCTCGAGGCTCTCAGCAGGCAACAACTGCGGCGAACAATGCCGGTGGAAGCATCTGCCGGGCATCGGCAGGAACGAGCGGTCGGATCACCCTTGGAAGCCCTTGGCCGACTGCTCTCCGGACTCGCGCCATGGCTCGAACTGGATTTGTCGCCTGCCGAGTCCCCGGAGGAGAGGGCTCTGCAAGCACGCTATCGCTCCTGGGCGCAGCAGGCACTAGCGTCAGCGATCGATCCGTCATCTCCGGATTACATGCACTTCGGTCAGTCAGGTCAGACGCTGGTCGACTCCTCGTTTCTTGCTCTTGCGCTTCTGCGGGCGCCAAAGCAGTTGCTCGACACCATGACGCCAGCCACGCGGGCACAGTTGATTTCAGCACTCGAAAGCGAACGAAAAATTCAGGCGCCCCTTAGCAACTGGCTGCTCTTTTCTGCGCTCAATGAAACACTCCTCCGCAGGCTCGGCGCAGCTTGGGAGCGCCCTCGAATCGACTATGCGCTTAAGGAACACCAGTTGTGGTATCTCGGGGACGGCACGTACGGCGACGGCCCGCAATATCACGCCGATTTCTACAACAGCTACGTTATTCATCCATATCTGCTCGCACTGATGGATGAACTCCACGACGAGCCGGCATGGAGAGACATGGCTCCCGCAATCATTGAGCGGGCTCGTCGCTACGCAGCGATTCAGGAGCGCACGATTTCGCCTGCCGGCGAATTTCCCGTGCTGGGCCGCTCTATCACTTATCGGGCCGGTGCTTTCCATCTTCTCGCGGATGTGTCTCGCCGCCATCTATTGCCACCTTCTGTAATCCCCGGAGCCGTTCGGTGCGCGCTCACTGCCGTTCAGCAACGAACCTTGACCCCGCTGGGAACCTTCTCCCCCGGTGGCTGGCTGCAAATCGGATTGGCAGGACATCAACCGTCCTTGGGCGAAAACTACATCTCTACTGGCAGTCTCTATCTCTGTTCTGCTGTATGGCTTCCATTAGGGCTCCCGCCCACCGACCCGTTCTGGTCCGATCCAGCCGCCGACTGGACGCAAAAGAAGGTGTGGGCGGGTTTGGATGCGCCCGCCGACCACGCGATTACGAGCTGAAACGTCAATCCCTCAATCGCGCGGCTCTCCCGGTCAGGCCCCCTGATCCTTCGTATGTGCCCGATCTTCCAAAAAAGAACGCAGGATCAGGGTCGCCGCTACCTGATCCACGACTCGCCGGTGCGCCTGCCGTGCGTGGCCTGCCTCGTAGAGCATCTGGTGAGCGTCATGTGTTGTCAGTCGTTCGTCCCATAGATGGATAGGCAGCCCCGTCAACGTGCCCAATTCGGCCGCAAGCGCCTGCGTCTTGAGGGCTTGCGCGCTCAATTCGCCTGACAGCTTCAGTGGATTGCCCACCACAATGCCAGTCACTTCAAAGCGGCGTGCCAAGCGCGCAATGGAACGCAGATCCTCGCGTGGATTTCGTCGCCGCTCAATGGTGAGCACGGGCTGCGCCGTGATTCCCAGCTCATCCGATACGGCGACGCCAATCCGCTTCGACCCAAAGTCTAGGGCAAGGTATCGAGGCATTTTCAAGCTTTCCATGGATGACTTTCTCCGGCTGTCCTGAATTGGTCGGCATCTTTCAAGAACCAAGCTGATAAGGTCGGCCGCAAAGTAAATCCTCTCTTGTAGTTTCCCGCCCGGTACAATCTTAGATGTAGAAGAATCCGCAGGTCTGGGAACGACGTCTTATCGGGGAGAGGGATACTCAGCAGGAATGGCAACACGCCGCAATCGGAGCAATAGAAAGAAATCTGGCCCCGGAGCGGCAGGTATCCTCCTGACACTGCTTATTTTGGCATTCATTGGGGCAGTTGCCGCCGCATGGGTGTTTTACCTGCCTTTCGGCCCCGCAGGCGAAACCTTTGTTGAGGTTGCGCCGGGCTCTTCCACCACACGAATTGCGAAACAGTTGGAGTCGGCTGGCATTGTGCGCAGTCAGTTTGCATTCGATGCCATGCGCTGGATCAGGCGCGGAAAACTTAAAGCCGGAGAATATCGGTTCGATCATCCGGCACCATTGGCTGAAGTGTACGACCGAATCGCCCGTGGCGATGTTTACACAGTTGCGGTTACGGTACCCGAGGGCGCCAGCATTTTCGATATCGCGACTCGGCTGGAGCAAGCAGGAATTGGTACCAGAGAAGGTTTTCTTCGCGAACAGTCGCGCCAGACCAGCCTGATCGCCGATCTGGATCCTCAGGCCAAAAGCCTGGAGGGCTACTTATTTCCCGATACATACCGCTTTCCTCGAAAGGCTAATCCGGCACAGATTACCATTGCGATGGTCAAGCGCTTCCGCCAGATGGCAGAACAGTTGGGTTTGAAGGAGAACGTGCATTCCGTGGTAACAATGGCATCGCTGGTGGAACGTGAGACGGCTGTGGATGCAGAAAGACCCCTGGTCGCCAGCGTCTTCCAGAATCGTCTCTCCAGAAGCATGCCGCTTATGACCGATCCCTCGGTCATCTATGGCCTTCAACTCCGCAATCAGTGGCGTGGAACGATCCACGAAAGCGATCTGAAACTTGACACCCCCTATAACACTTACCTGCACGCTGGACTGCCTCCCGGACCTATCGCGAATCCTGGCCTACCCGCCTTGCGAGCAGCTATTGCTCCCGCCCAAACCAACTTCTTCTATTTCGTAGCAGCGGGCGCAGACCCGCAGGGCAAGTCGCGCTTTTCAGCCACCATTGAAGAACATGCTCGCGACGTTTCTGAATACCGCCACGCAGTGAAGGAAGCAGGTGGGAGGTGAAGAATCGGAACCGATATGCAGCGGGCGCACTCGCGTTGCCGCTCCTCCTTACCGGATGTTCCATTTTTCCCACCACTCGAAAGCTGCCGGTTCCAAAGGCGCCAGCGATCACGCAGACGGTTACTCCGGAAGACCTCGTCACACAGATGAACCAGCGCTGGGGCGATCTCAACTCTCTCACCGCCACGGTCCAAATCCAGGCCACGCTGCTCAAATCGCAAGAGGGCCTCGCCAAGGATTACCCGAGCTGCCGTGGCTACATCTTGATGCGCAAACCCGATATGCTCCGCGTCGTCGGTCAATACTTTGGAGTGCGCGTCTTCGACATGGCAAGCGACGGCAAGACTTTTACACTGCTGGTGCCGCCGAAAAATCGAGCAATCAAAGGCTCCACGTCGGTTCACAAGAAGTCAGAAAACCAGCTTGAAAATCTGAGGCCGGGGTTCTTTTTTGATTCGATGGTTGTGCAGGGACTGGAGCCGGACGACTTCTATTCCGTCACTTCGGATACCGAAACGGTTGAAGACGCCGCTAAAAAACACCTGTTCATGATGCCTGAATACGTTTTGAGCATTACGCGTCACTCACCCGCCAGTCGGAGAGATACACCAATCCGCGTAGTGACATTTCATCGCGATGATCTATTGCCCTATAACCAAGACCTTTACGACGACAAGGGAAACCTCGAAAGCCAGGTTATCTATGCGGCCTACCGTGATTTCGGCGGCAGCAAATACCCAACGAAGGTCACCATCAGGCGTCCGCTCGAAGGGATTCAGATTGTTCTGACAGTTGAGAAGGTTGAGAAAAACATCTCTTTGAAAGACGACCAATTTCAGGTCAAGATTCCAGAAGGAACCAATATTCAGAACCTGGATTAGTTTCCGTGCCGCCCCGTCCTGCTCAATTCCTTGTAAAAGCCCAGGTCCCTTCCCTCAAGCATCTTCGCAATGTATAGGATCTGTCCGTAGTGCATCCCAAAATGTTCGACCACCTGGTAAACGGCGTCCAGTCCTCTCACCGTGTAACCCTGAATCTTGAACGATTCCAGCAATTCAGTTTCGGTGAGTCGGTACAGGACTTTCTCCGCCTCCTGCATCGTGCTTTGCAGTCGTTCGAGCAGCATCGCCTTCGGAGATTGGGCTGGTGCGTTGAACTCAGCCGGTCGGTTCCTCGCATCTTCCAGCCTATTGAACGACCCAACTATCCATTGCCAGACGTTGCCATTCAAGTGCAGCAGAAGATTTCCAATGCTATTGCTGGCAGCATTCGGACGCCACCAAATCTGCTCATCGTCAAGTGGTTCGATGGCGCTTTGCAGGCGTGGCCAGAATTGGTCCAGAAGCTTGGTGCGTGAGAATTGCAGAAAAAGCTCTGCAGAGGTCGGCTGGCGAAGCGTCGGATCCATACCCATGACGACACTAGTGTAATGGAGAAACGACAACAGTGTTGTGGGGAAGAATAACGCAACTTCGCCGAAGTTAGCACAACGTGTGTGCCCACTCCGGCGAAATTGCTGCCAATGATTATGTATGGATAAAAGGCCCTGAGGAAGTTTCCGGATGCGAAGGTTGCGAGCACCTCGCATCCGGAATGTAAATCGCTACTAGCTTACTGACCGCACCCCTAAAGCTTCTTTAGGAAGCAAGAGCCTTAATGGTGTCGACGTGGATCGTCTTGGAATCGGCATCGAGGCGGCCAGTTACCGTGACGGTCTTGCCCTCAAATGCCTGCGCGCGCGAGGAATCATCCAGCTTGTATACGCCGCCAGACGAGTCCCGCAGGACGTAGTTCTCGCCGTTCTTCATCACCGTACCTGTGAATATTGTTTGTTTTGAGGAGTCCTGGTTCGGGTTTGCTTGAGTCGGCGAGGCCTGATCCGACGGTGCCTGAGAAGGCGGCGCCTGGGGCTCCTGAACGACAGGCATCGGGGTAGCTGCACTGGTGCTCGAATTCGCCATCGCATTGACGCTGGTAAGCAGCAGCGCGCACGAAGTGATGCCTAAAAGGAACTGTAACTTAAGAGACTTCATTTTTTAAACCTCCGGGGGTTGTGGCTGCTCCTCATTTGGACCTGTCTCTAATTACGCTTCGAACCGGGACAGCACAAAACCAGGAACAGCGTTGTCTTGCGTGTATGTATTTAGCACCTCAAGGGCCAAAGCTTTTGTCCTTGATATCCAGTCAGATGCAAGCAAAGATTATTCGTATAGATGGGTAAGAACTTCCCTTTGTGGAAAAAAACTCCTGGCGATATCTGGCCGTCTTTGATGTGCTGCTTTAGTCGTACCTTTGCCCCTCACATGTCAGAGCGAGCTATGCTACTATCCCGGCAAGCATCCGCCATACTATCCGGGGGACTCCTGGCATGGAACCGACTCTGCGCCCGTTAACGCTTGGCGAGATTCTCGACCGCACCGCGCAACTCTACCGCACTCATTTCCTGCTCTTTGCGGGTATCGCCTCTGTGTATGCCGGCATCCTCCTGGTCTTGAGCCTGTTGCAGATTGGCGCCCAGGAAATCCTTCGCGTTCTTCATATGAATCAACAGCTGATCTGGGTCACTGTCATCGGAATCCTCGTGCTGTGGTTGGCCATATTCACCTTCGGTGGAATAGCCGTGGCCACGAATAACCGGGCAGTCGGATGGGTCTACCTCGGTAAGGAAGCCACCATCCGAGCGGCATACTCGAGCATTCTTTCTCGTGTGGGTCGCTACTTGTGGCTCATGACCGTCACATATTTCATCGTTTGGCTCCCGTGTGCGATTCTCTACACGGCCTATGCGGCACTGGTCTTCTTCTACGTTCGCCCCAAAGGCCTCCTCACCCAACCCACGATGGCGAGAGATCCACACGCGATGTTGATCTTCGGCCTGGCAACCATTGCGTTTGGACTGTTGCTTCTCATCGCGGTTTCATACGCGGTCTTCATGGGCTTGCGTTACTCTCTCGCAATCCCGGCTTCCGTTGTGGAGAATCTGCCAGCACGAGCTGCCATTCGCCGCAGCATTGAACTCACCAAAGGTTCGCGCGGCCGAATCCTCCTTCTGGGAATGCTTGCTTTCGTGATCCAACTGGGCCTCACGATCATCACGCAAGGATTTTTTATAGCATTGGGATTCAAGCATCACGGAGAACTGCCCCTCGCTGTCCGAGCATTGCAGCAGGTTATTGCCTTCCTGACAAATACTTTTGTTGCTCCGATCTACGCTACCGGGCTCACCCTCTTCTACTATGACCAACGCGTGCGTAAAGAGGGATATGACATTGAGTGGATGATGCAGGCGGCAGGCCTGACTACGGATGTGGAATCTAATGCCGAGGTAAGCTCTGAGGTCACGACCCAGAAGCCTGAGATTGCACATGAATGACCGACTGCACCCGATGACCTTATCGGAAATACTCGATCGAACTGCTCAGCTTTATCGATCGCGATTTTTTGTTTTCTTCGGCATCGGTGTAATCCCGGCTGGGACGGTGTTGGTATCGGCTGCGGCGCTCTTTGCAATCCTCGTCTGGATTGGCTCTGCTGGATCGACCCCTTCAGCGACGTCGATAGTTCTCGCCTCGACGACTCTCCTTTTTGGTTCGTTGGTTGCAATGCCAGCATGTCTCGGCACTACAGCCCTGGGGGCCGCGGCAATGAGCGACGCCGCTGCAAGGTTGTTCCTCGGAGAGAAGATTTCAATTTTCGAATCGTACAAGACTGCATGGAAGCGCGGATGGCGATATCTGGGTCTCTATGTTTTGAAGGCATTGATTATTGCCGGGGCGCCAACGGTAGTCGGCTTTGTGTTCCTTATCTTTGTTTCCGTTGGGTCCGCTCTTCTAGCTCGTCAACTTGGCGTTGGCGGGCAGTTACTTCTCGGCGTCTTGATGTTTCTTTTCTTTGTCCTCATTGTCTCCTACGTCATTTGGATGCTGCTTCGCCTCTGCCTGTCCTTTCCTGTCACCGTGGTTGAACAGTTGTCAGCGACAGACTCACTGAAACGCGCTTCCATGTTGAGCAGCGGAACGAGAGGGCGCATATTTGTGTTGTATTTGCTCGGTATGGTGCTCGGCTGGGTATTGGCAGTCGGGGTCGCCGTACCGGCTTTCATTGGTCTGGCATTGATTCCGAGTCTGAAAGGTCCCCAACACTCCGAGACTCTGGGAATGGCAATGATGTTTGTGTCCTATGGTTCCACGTTCGCTGTCCAGGCATTTACTAAGCCCGTTTATGCCATAGCGCTCACCCTGTTTTATTTCGATCAGCGCATTCGCAAAGAAGGCTTCGACATCGAATGGATGATGCATCAGGCCGGCATGGTCGCTCCCCCGGCTCCGGAACCGGAAACCATTCCCTGGCTGCCGTCGGCGCAGTCTCCAGATATGGCAGCAGCCGTTCATCCCGTAAATCCATCTGTGCGTTCTGAAATCATCGTTGAGACAGCCATCGCGCCGAATCCATTGCAGCAGGCTGACGAAGCAATTGCAACCCAGCCGACTTCAGGGGAGAAACGGTGATCATCCGGGCAGCATTCCGCCGGAAAGGGCGAGTGATCCCAATCGTCGCGGCCTTGTCGCTCGTCACGGCGAGCGGTGCGGCACCGATTCAGCCATCGGCGCAGACGACCGTCCGCTGGCGCGACTCTTCGATGGAAGAGTATCGCCAGCATCTCAGCTCACTCGTTGGCCTGGTGCAAACTTGCGCGAAGGGGCGTGACGTCAAGAGTTGCGACCCATCTCTCGTCGGACCCGACG
>Ga0207691_10002209_pt1 | contig 19049 bp, 28 predicted proteins | sample KBSM13metaG_FD_184327 | JGI IMG/M metagenome (GOLD analysis project Ga0207691, IMG submission 184327) | Miscanthus rhizosphere microbial communities from Kellogg Biological Station, Michigan, USA - KBS M1-3 metaG (SPAdes) (version 2) | ecosystem: Host-associated > Plants > Roots > Rhizosphere >... | reverse complement strand
AAGACCCGCGCCGAGGTTTCCGGTGCAGGTCGCAAGCCGTTCAAGCAGAAGGGCACCGGCCGCGCCCGTCAGGGTTCCATCCGTGCTCCTCACATGACCGGTGGTGGCGTTGTCCACGGCCCCACGCCGCGTGACTACAGCCAGCGCACCCCCAAGAAGATGATTGCTGCTGCACTGCGCGGCGCACTCTCGGACCGCGCCCGCAACGGCCGCGTCCACGTCGTTGCTGACCTGGTTGCCGGCTCCACGCCGTCCTCCAAGGAAGCACTGGCAACCCTGCGCGGAGTTTCCGAGCGCAAGAACCTGCTCGTTGTCATTGAGCGCGCCAACGATGTTGCTGCACTGTCCGTGCGCAACCTCGAGGAAGTTCACGTTCTGTACGCAGACCAGCTGAACACCTACGACGTTCTCGTTTCCGACGACGTAGTCTTCACCAAGGCTGCCTACGAAGCATTCGTTGCTGACAAGGTTGCAAAGAACGAGGAGGATGCCAAGTGAGTGCAGCCACCATCAAAGACCCGCGCGACGTCGTGCTTGCACCCGTTGTCTCGGAAAAGAGCTACGGCCTGATCGACGAGGGCAAGTACACCTTCCTGGTGGACCCCCGCTCGAACAAGACCGAGATCAAGCTGGCCGTGGAGAAGATTTTCTCCGTCAAGGTCGAATCGATCAACACCATCAACCGTGCCGGTAAGCGCAAGCGCACCAAATTCGGCTGGGGTACCCGCAAGAACACCAAGCGTGCAATTGTGAGCCTCAAAGAAGGCACTATCGACATCTTCGGCGGTCCGCTTTCATAGCGGAGACCACTTTAACGAGGAAATAAATTATGGGAATCCGTAAATACAAGCCGACTACCCCGGGCCGTCGCGGCTCGAGCGTAGCGGACTTCACTGAAATCACGCGGTCGACGCCGGAAAAGTCGTTGGTACGTCCCCTCCCGAAAAAGGGTGGCCGTAACAACTCCGGTAAGATCACGACCCGTCACAAGGGTGGTGGACACAAGCGCCAGTACCGTCTGATCGACTTCCGTCGCCACGACAAGGACGGCGTCAACGCCCGCGTTGCCGAAATCGAGTACGACCCGAACCGCACGGCTCGGATCGCCCTCCTGCACTACGTTGATGGCACCAAGCGTTACATCATCGCCCCGAACAAGCTGTCCCAGGGCGACTTCGTAGAGGCCGGCGCCGACGCTGACATCAAGCCCGGCAACAACCTTCCGCTGCGCAACATCCCGGTCGGTACCGTAATCCACGCAGTCGAACTGCGTCCGGGTGGCGGCGCCAAGATGGGCCGCTCCGCCGGCGCATCGATCCAGCTCGTTGCAAAGGAAGGCCGTTTCGCCCAGCTGCGTCTGCCTTCCGGCGAAATCCGCAACGTTGACGTGCGCTGCCGCGCAACCGTCGGCGAGGTCGGCAACGCCGAGCAGTCGAACATCAACTGGGGCAAGGCCGGCCGTATGCGGTGGAAGGGCGTTCGCCCGACCGTCCGTGGTGTCGCCATGAACCCGGTTGACCACCCCCACGGTGGTGGCGAGGGTAAGACGTCCGGTGGACGTCACCCCGTCAACCCGAACGGTAAGCGCGAAGGCCGCACCCGCCGTCCCAACAAAGAGAGCGACAAGCTTATTGTTCGTCGCCGTCGTACTGGCAAGAACAAGCGATAGGAGCCTGGACACATGCCACGCAGCCTGAAAAAAGGTCCTTTCGTTGACCAGCACCTCTTTGTAAAGGTAGCCAGGGAAAACGAAAAGGGCACCAAGAACGTCATCAAGACCTGGTCCCGCCGTTCGATGATCGTCCCCGACATGCTCGGCCACACGATCGCCGTACACGACGGACGCAAGCACATCCCCGTGTTTGTCACTGAGTCGATGGTCGGGCACAAGCTCGGCGAATTCGCTCCCACGCGGACATTCCGCGGCCATGTCAAGGACGACCGTAAGGGCAAGCGCCGCTAGGCGCCTGCACTTACGTCAAAGACGAGAGAAGGAAAGCAATGGAAGCCAAGGCAATTGCGCGTCACATCCGCGTAACGCCTATGAAGGCCCGGCGCGTCGTCAACCTTGTTCGTGGTAAGCAAGCGAATGAGGCTCTGGCAATTCTGAAGTTTGCCCCCCAGGCAGCTTCGGAGCCGGTATTCAAGGTAGTTCAGTCGGCAATCTCCAACGCCCGGGTCCTCGCGGACCGCGACGGCGTGGCGTTTGACGAAGGTGACCTCATCATCAGCGAAGCGTTTGTTGATGAAGGCCCGACCATGAAGCGGTTCCAGCCGCGAGCCCAGGGTCGTGCATTTCAGATCAAGAAGCGCACGAGCCACATCACCGTGGTAGTCGCTACCCCGGAGAAAGAGGAGGCTCGCTAAGTGGGACAGAAAGTTAACCCGCACGGGTTCCGACTCGGCATCACCACCGATCACGTATCGCACTGGTTCGCCGACAGCACCAAGGCCGGCCAGCGGTACAAGGACTTCGTTCGCGAAGACATCCGTATCCGCCAGCTCATGTCCACGGGCATGGAGCGCGCCGGTATCGCCAAGGTCGAAATCGAGCGCACCCGCGACCGTGTCCGCGTGGATATCCACACGGCACGTCCGGGCATCGTCATCGGCCGCCGCGGCGCTGAAGCAGACCGCATCCGCGGCGAGCTTGAGAAGCTCACGGGCAAGCAGGTTCAGCTGAACATCCTCGAGGTCAAGAACCCCGAGATGGAAGCCCAGCTTGTTGCCCAGGGCGTTGCTGAGCAGCTGACTTCCCGCGTGGCTTTCCGCCGTGCGATGAAGAAGGCCATGCAGTCCGCACAGCGCGCCGGTGCCAAGGGCATCCGGATCGCTTGCTCGGGTCGACTGGGCGGCGCAGAAATGTCCCGCTCGGAGTTCTACCGCGAAGGCCGTGTGCCCCTGCACACCCTGCGTGCGAACATCGACTACGGCTTCTACGAGGCCAAGACCACCTTCGGCCGCATCGGCGTGAAGGTCTGGATCTACAAGGGCGACGTCACTGCCAAGGAACTGGCTCAGCAGGCAGCTGCTGCTCCGTCCCGTGGCCGTGCCGGCGACCGCCCGGGCCGCCCGGGTGGCGCCGACCGTGGTGACCGCCGCCGTCGTCCCGACCGCCCCGCAGCCGAGGCAGCACCTGCCGCCGAAGCTCCGGCTGTCGAAGCCGGTGCCGCAGGCACGGCACAGTCAGTAGAAGGAGGACAGGCTTAAATGCTTATCCCACGTCGAGTCAAGCACCGTAAGCAGCACCACCCGGGTCGTTCCGGCGCTGCTACGGGCGGCACCCAGGTCTCCTTCGGTGAGTGGGGCATCCAGGCGCTGAGCCCGGCCTACGTCACGAACCGTCAGATCGAATCTGCCCGTATCGCGATGACCCGCCACATCAAGCGTGGCGGAAAGGTCTGGATCAACATTTACCCGGACCGTCCGCTGACGAAGAAGCCGGCCGAAACCCGCATGGGTTCCGGTAAGGGTTCTCCGGAATGGTGGGTCTCAAACGTCAAGCCGGGCCGGGTTCTCTTCGAACTCTCCGGTGTCAGTGAAGAGGTAGCTCGCGAGGCCCTGCGCCTGGCAATCCACAAGCTGCCGTTGAAGGCACGCATTGTGCGTCGCGAAGGTGGTGAGTAGAAATGGCAGTAGGATCCAAGGAACTTGCATCCGCACAGCTGGACGGTTTCGACAACGAGCGTCTCGTTGAAGAACTCCGCAAGGCCAAGGAAGAGCTGTTCAACCTGCGTTTCCAGTCCGCCACCGGTCAGCTGGAGAACCACGGTCGTCTGCGCGCGGTAAAGAAGGACATCGCCCGCATCTACACCGTTCTCCGTGAGCGCGAGCTCGGCATTCGTGCCGAGGTTGCCGCACCGGTTGTGGAAGCCAAGGAAGAGAAGAAGTCCAAGAAGGCTGCAACCAAGAAGGCTGAGAAGGCTGAAACGGTTGAATCCGAGGAGGATGCCAAGTGAGTGAAAAGGACGAGAACGTGACGGAAACTGTTTCCGACGCAGCCAAGGCTGACGAGCGCGGTTACCGTAAGACGAAGCGCGGCTACGTCGTCTCGGACAAGATGGAAAAGACCATCACTGTCCAGGTCGAAGACCGCGTGAAGCACGCCCTCTACGGCAAGGTCATCCGCCGCAACGCCAAGATCAAGGCTCACGACGAAGAGAACAGCGCCGGCATCGGCGACCTCGTGCTCCTCGCCGAGACCCGCCCGCTGTCCGCTACCAAGCGGTGGCGTCTGGTCGAGATCCTCGAGAAGGCCAAGTAACACCTGCACCTCGTTGCCTGGTGATACAGCAGAAGCCCTCGTTCCCCTTTGGGGAGCGGGGGCTTCCGCGTTGCCCGCAGCCGCCGCAGCCGGCAGCCTGCGGGCGGCGGCAGCCGTTTACCGTGCTCGTCAGGCAGAGCAGCCTTTGGGGGCTTACGACGCCGGCGGGCCGGGTTCCCGGGATGCGCGGCGGCGGGCCCACAGCCTGTCCGGCGTAACGGTGTAACGGCGTCGCGGCTGCGGGGGAGGGGTGTGCAGGCTCCATGGCTGTGATATGGGGATACGCCTAAAACGTGCTAAGATTTTGAGTTTGTATGGCGCCTTTTGCGCGCCGTCATCAACCTCGTAAACAATCGTGCCACGGCATAGTGCCCCCTTGCGCCCCGACTCGTCGGGAACCGCCTGGGAAGCAAATGTTTTTGGCACGGGCGTTTAGGCCTGGTCTGGCAAAATCCAGGCAGGTCAAGAGACACCCCGATCAACCGTTCCGCAAGGCTCATTCCGTAGGAAGATTTTCGGTCTGAGAACCAGCGCGACGCAAGGAGTAAATAGTGATTCAGCAGGAGTCGCGACTCAAGGTCGCCGACAACACGGGTGCTAAGGAAATCCTTACCATTCGCGTTCTCGGTGGATCTGGCCGTCGCTACGCAGGCATTGGCGACGTAATCGTCGCTACCGTCAAGGACGCAATTCCGGGCGGCAACGTAAAGAAGGGCGACGTCGTCAAGGCTGTCATCGTCCGTACCAAGAAGGAACGCCGCCGTGCGGATGGTTCCTACATCAAGTTTGACGAGAACGCAGCCGTCATCCTGAAGAACGACGGTGACCCCCGCGGTACCCGTATCTTCGGACCGGTTGGTCGTGAACTTCGCGACAAGAAGTTCATGAAGATCGTTTCTCTGGCTCCGGAGGTGCTCTAGTCCATGGCTAAGATCAAAAAGGGTGACCTCGTTCAGGTCATCACTGGCGCCAAGGCTGAGCGCGGCGGCGACAAGGGTAAGCAGGGCAAGGTTCTGCGCGTATACCCGGAGACCAACCGCGTGTTGGTTGAAGGCATTAACCGCGTAACCAAGCACACCAAGGTCGGTCAGTCGCAGCGCGGCACCAAGACCGGTGGCATCGAGGTCGTCGAGGCTTCGATCCACATCTCCAACGTGGCTCTGGTTGACCCGTCCACCAAGAAGCCCACCCGCGTCGGTTTCCGCACCGAGACCGTTGAGCGCGATGGCGTGAAGCGTGACGTGCGCGTCCGCGTGGCCAAGAGCTCAGGGAAGGACATCTAATGACTGAGACTCTCGAGACTCCGGCAAGCAAGATCGTTCCTCGTCTGAAGACCAAGTACGCCGATTCCATCAAGAACACGCTGACTGAGGAATTCAAGTACCAGAACGTCAACCAGGTTCCCCGCCTGGTGAAGGTCGTTGTGAACATGGGTGTTGGAGATGCCGCCAAGGACTCCAAGCTGATCGACGGCGCTGTCCGCGATCTGACCCTGATCACCGGCCAGAAGCCGCAGGTAACCAAGGCCCGCAAGTCGATCGCACAGTTCAAGCTGCGCGAAGGCATGCCGATCGGTGCACACGCAACTCTGCGTGGGGACCGCATGTGGGAATTCCTGGACCGTCTGGTCACGCTGGCCCTGCCGCGTATCCGCGACTTCCGTGGCCTCAGCGGCAAGCAGTTCGATGGCAACGGCAACTACACCTTCGGTCTGACCGAGCAGGTTATGTTCCACGAGATCGACCAGGATTCCATTGACCGCGTTCGCGGTATGGACATCACCGTCGTGACCACTGCCAAGACCGACGACGAAGGCCGCGCGCTGCTGAAGGCGCTTGGCTTCCCGTTCAAGACCGAAGACTAATCTAGCTACGTAAAAGGTCCGCCCGCGCTCCTTTCCGAATTCTGTTCGGGACAAAGAGTACGGCGGAAACCGTTATGAGGAAGGGCAAGAGCCCACATGACAATGACAGATCCCGTCGCAGACATGCTTACGCGTCTGCGCAACGCTAACTCGGCATACCACGATTCCGTGACCATGCCGTACAGCAAGCTCAAGGCACGCGTTGCCGACATCCTGAAGGCTGAAGGTTACATCGCCTCCTGGAAAGAAGAAGACGCTGAGGTTGGCAAGAAGCTGACCCTCGAGCTCAAGTTCGGTCCGAACCGCGAGCGTTCAATCGCTGGCGTTCGTCGTATTTCCAAGCCGGGACTGCGCGTTTACGCAAAGTCCACCAACCTGCCGCACGTGCTCGGTGGCCTGGGTGTCGCAATCCTGTCCACCTCTTCCGGCCTCTTGACTGACAAGCAGGCCGGCAAGAAGGGCGTGGGCGGCGAAGTCCTCGCTTACGTCTGGTAACGGGAAAGGAAGAGAATAATGTCACGTATTGGACGTCTCCCCATCACCGTTCCTGCCGGCGTTGAGGTCAAGGTTGACGGCTCTGTCGTCAGCGTCAAGGGTTCCAAAGGCGAGCTGAGCCACACTGTGGCCAGCCCGATCGAGGTTTCCCTGGAAGATGGCACCCTGACTGTCGCCCGCCCGAACGACGAGCGCGCCTCACGTTCGCTGCACGGCCTGACCCGCACCCTGATCGCCAACATGATCCAGGGTGTCACCGCAGGCTACGAGAAGAAGCTTGAGATTGTCGGTACCGGTTACCGCGTCCAGGCCAAGGGTTCTGACCTGGAGTTCGCTCTGGGCTACAGCCACCCGGTCAACGTCTCGGCACCGAACGGCATCACCTTTGCAGTTGAGACCCCGACCAAGCTCTCTGTTTCAGGTATCTCCAAGCAGCAGGTCGGCGAGGTTGCTGCCAACATTCGCAAGCTGCGGAAGCCGGACCCCTACAAGGGCAAGGGCATCCGTTACGCAGGCGAAGTCATCCGCCGCAAGGTCGGAAAGGCTGGTAAGTAACCATGGCGATCGCAATTAACAAGAAGCGTACGAACAAGAGCAAGTCTGCCCAGCGCAGCCGCCGCCAGCTTCGTATCCGCAAGCGCATCTCCGGTACGGCTGTACGCCCGCGTCTGGTCGTCAACCGCTCCGCACGTCACGTATTCGTCCAGGTTGTCGATGACACCAAGGGCCTGACCGTGGCAAGCGCCTCCACACTGGAAGCCGACCTTCGTGCATTCGACGGTGACAAGACCGCCAAGGCCAAGCGCGTTGGCGAACTGGTCGCCGAGCGTGCCAAGGCTGCCGGTATCGAAGCAGTTGTCTTCGACCGCGGTGGTAACAAGTACCACGGCCGGATCGCCGCCGTCGCTGACGGCGCACGTGAAGGTGGGCTGGCACTGTGACCGAAAATAACGAAAAGGACATTCAGGTGACTGAAGCTGTAGCTGCTCCGGCAACTGAGACCGCTGCGCCTGCTACCACTGACGACCGCCGTGGTGGCGCTCGTCGTGGCGAGCGTGGCGACCGCGGCCAGGGCCGTGGCGACCGTGGCGGCCGTGGTGGCCGTGACGGCGGCCGCGAGGCCGAGAAGAGCCAGTTCGTAGAGCGCGTCGTAACCATCAACCGCGTTTCCAAGGTCGTCAAGGGTGGTCGTCGCTTCAGCTTCACCGCCCTCGTCGTCGTCGGTGACGGCAACGGCATGGTCGGCGTCGGCTACGGCAAGGCAAAGGAAGTTCCTGCCGCTATCGCGAAGGGCGTTGAAGAGGCCAAGAAGTCCTTCTTCCGCGTTCCCCGCATCGGCAGCACCATCCCGCACCGCGTTCAGGGTGAGGCCGCCGCAGGCGTCGTCATGCTGCGCCCGGCTTCCGCCGGTACCGGTGTTATCGCCGGTGGCCCGGTCCGTGCAGTACTGGAGTGCGTGGGCATCCACGACATCCTCTCCAAGTCGCTCGGTTCTTCCAACGCCATCAACATCGTTCACGCGACCGTTGACGCGCTGAAGCGCCTCGAAGAGCCGGCAGCAGTGGCAGCACGCCGCGGCCTCCCGCTCGACGAGATCGCCCCGCCGGCAATGGTCAAGGCTCTCCTGAACCAGAAGGCAGGTGTCTGAGTCATGGCTAAGAACGTGCTTGTCTCCGACGCAAAGTTGGAGATCACTCAGATCAAGTCCGCCATTGGCGGCAAGCAGAACCAGCGCGACACCCTGCGGTCCCTCGGCCTGAAGCGGATCGGACACACCGTTGTCCGCACCGCCGACGCCGTGACCGTCGGGATGCTCAACACGGTTCCGCACCTGGTAAAGGTAGAGGAGGCGAAGTAAATGGCAGAGAAGAACACCGCCGAAAAGGCACAGGGCGCCGCTGAGAAGCAGAACGCACTGAAGGTTCACCACCTGCGTCCCGCCCCGGGTGCCAAGACCGCCAAGACCCGTGTTGGTCGTGGTGAAGGTTCCAAGGGTAAGACCGCTGGTCGCGGTACCAAGGGTACGAAGGCCCGCTACCAGATCAAGGCTGGCTTTGCCGGCGGCCAGCTGCCGCTGCACATGCGCCTGCCGAAGCTGCGCGGCTTCAAGAACCCGTTCCGGGTTGAGTACCAGGTTGTAAACCTGGACAAGCTCAACGAGCTGTTCCCGGAAGGTGGCGCTGTCACCGTGGAGAACCTGGTCGAAAAGGGTGCCGTTCGCAAGAACCAGCCCGTCAAGGTGCTGGGCACCGGCGACATCACCGTCAAGGTTGACGTCACCGTCCACGCATTCTCGGCCAGCGCTGCTGACAAGATTGCTGCAGCAGGCGGAAGCACCACCGCCCTCTAACGAGGCGGCGGGGCAGTTGCCCGTTGTTGAAACTCCCGGTACCAGGGGCTCAGGCCCCCGGTGCCGGGAGTTTTTTTCATTTTCCGGGCCCCGCCGATTGTTCGCGGGGCGCATCCACCCGTTAGACTCGGTTGTTGGGTTTATTTGACCTGTCTCACACGACTTTACTTATTACTCAGGAGGACGCTTGCTTAGCGCATTTGGCCGGGCCTTTCGCACGCCTGATCTGCGACGCAAGTTGTTGTTCACGCTGGGAATCATCACAATCTTCCGCTTGGGTGCCTTCATCCCCTCGCCTGGTGTGAGCTACCAGAATGTCCAGCAATGCTTGCAGAACGGTCAGACCTCGGGCGGGATCTACCAGCTCGTCAACCTGTTCAGCGGCGGTGCATTGCTGCAGGTGTCCATCTTTGCCCTCGGCATCATGCCGTACATCACCGCCAGCATCATCGTCCAGCTGCTCCGGGTGGTCATTCCCCGCTTCCAGCAACTGTACGAGGAGGGCGCGTCAGGGCAGTCGAAACTGACCCAGTACACCCGCTACCTCACGATCGCACTCGGCCTGCTCAATGCCACGACACTGGTGTCGCTGGCACGCTCCGGCCAGCTGCTGCCTAACTGCCAGCTGCCCATCATCCCGGACAGCTCGATCGTCACCACGGTCCTGATCATCATCACGCTCACGGCCGGCACCGGCCTGATCATGTGGATGGGCGAGCTCGTGACGGAAAAGGGCGTCGGCAACGGCATGTCCCTGCTGATCTTCACGTCCATCGCCGCAGGCTTCCCCGGCTCGCTGGGTGCGATCTGGAAGGCCCAGGGTCCCGGAACCTTCTTCCTGGTCCTGATCATCGGCCTGCTCACCGTGGCGCTCGTGGTCTTCGTGGAGCAGTCCCAGCGCCGGATCCCGGTGCAGTACGCCAAGCGGATGATCGGCCGCCGCACGGTCGGCGGAACCAGCACCTACATCCCCATCAAGGTGAACATGGCCGGCGTCGTGCCCGTCATCTTCGCCTCGTCCATGCTCTACCTGCCGGGGCTGATCTCACAGTTCAACCAGCCCAAGGCCGGCGAGCCGGTACAGCCCTGGGTTGAGTGGATCAACAACAACCTCACCAAGGGCGATCACCCGATCTATATGGCACTGTATTTCGCCATGATTGTGTTTTTCACCTACTTCTATGTTGCGATTACTTTCAACCCCGAAGAGGTCTCGGACAACATGAAGAAGTACGGCGGCTTCATTCCGGGCATCCGCGCCGGCAAGCCGACCGCGGACTATCTTCAGTACGTCCTATCCCGGATCACCCTGCCCGGCGCCTTCTACCTCGGCTTCGTGGCATTGATCCCGCTGGTTGCACTGGTCCTGATCAACGCGAACCAGAACTTCCCGTTCGGCGGCACCTCGATCCTGATCATGGTGGGCGTCGGTCTGGAGACCGTGAAGCAGATTGATGCGCAACTACAGCAACGTCACTACGAAGGGCTTTTGCGATGACGAGAATGTTGATTATCGGACCTCCCGGGTCCGGCAAGGGAACGCAGGCGGAACGCATTTCAGAACGCCTCGGCGTCGTTGCGATCTCCACCGGAGACATCTTCCGCGCCAACGTCAAGGGTGAGACTCCGCTCGGCGTCGAAGCCAAGAAGTACATGGACGCCGGCGACTTCGTCCCGGACAGCGTCACCAACAAGATGGTGCGCGACCGCCTCAATGAGGACGACGTCGAGGCAGGCTTCCTGCTCGACGGGTACCCGCGCACCACCGCGCAGGTGGACTACCTCGAGGACATCCTCGCCGGCGCTGACCAGAAGCTCGACGTCGTGCTCCAGCTCACCGCTGACGACGAGGAGCTGGTTACGCGCCTCCTGGGCCGTGCCAAGGAAACTGGCCGCAGCGACGACAACGAAGGCGTTATCCGTCACCGGCTGGACCTGTACCACGAGCAGACCGAACCTGTGGTGGCCAAGTATGCCGAACGCGGCATCCTCACCCAGGTGGACGGCATCGGTGCCATCGACGAAGTCACCGAGCGCGTCATGGAAGCGATCAAGTCGGCCCAGGCCGCCTGATCCTCACCCACTGATCCACGCATGCTCATTGCGGCTGACAGAACAGAGACGCAGTGCAGAAGGGCGCGTTCCGTACCATCGGGTACGGGACGCGCCCTTCGGCGTTGGGTGGTCCCGCAGCGGGCCCGTTCCGAACCGTTGAACCGGTACGGGAGAATAGAGCTTGAAGACTTGGGTTGATGACCCATGGTGGAGGCCCGGGATCCAGCCCGCCCGGACCGCGAGAGAAGATTTTGAGGTAGCGATGGCATTCGGCCAGGCACGCATTGAATACAAGACCAACGCCCAGATGCGCACGATGCACGAGGCCGGACTGGTCCTGAGCCGGGCACTGGATGCAGCGGTGGCCGCCGCGGCCCCCGGCGTCACCACGGCCCGGCTGGACGAAGTCTTCGCCGCCGTGCTCCAGGACGCCGGCGCCAAGTCCAACTTCCTCGGCTACCACGGGTTCCCGGCCACGATCTGCACCTCAGTGAACGAAGAGGTGGTGCACGGCATCCCCGGCAGCCGGGTCCTGGCGGACGGCGACATCATCTCGATCGACGGCGGCGCGATCGTGGACGGATGGCACTCCGATTCGGCGCGGACTGTGGTTGTCGGCACCGCCGATCCCGAAGACGTTCGCCTCTCCGAGGTCACCGAGGAGGCCATGTGGCGTGGCATCGCAGCCCTGGCCACCGGGAAATTCGTGGGCGATATCGGCAACGCCGTGGACGACTACGTCTCCTCCGTGCCGGGCAAACCGCTGGGCATCCTTGAGGACTATGTAGGGCACGGAATCGGCTCCGAGATGCACATGGCTCCGGACGTGCTGAACTACCGCACCGGCCACCGCGGGCCGAAGATCCGCCCGGGGCTGTGCCTCGCAATCGAGCCCATGCTGGTCCGGGGCAGCATCGAGACCGCAATCCTGGACGACGACTGGACCGTCGTCACCACGGATGGCAAGCGCTCCTGCCAGTGGGAGCACTCGGTCGCTGTGCACGAGAAGGGGATCTGGGTCCTCTCGGCACCTGACGGGGGAGCGGCGAAACTGGCGCCGCTCGGTGTGGTGCCCGTCCCGATTCCCTAGGCCCGAACTACAAGGCGACTCGCGGGTTTTCTGGCGACGCGCAAAATCCCTGGCGACACCGGAATACGGTAGCGCCAGGGATTTTGCGTGTCGCAGCTCAGCCGGGGCGCACAATGGAGCCATGGGAGCAACAGGAGCCATCACAGACGTGGCCGGGATCCGGATAGGCCAGGTCCAGAAGTCCGGAGACGGCTGGCTGAGCGGAGTGACTGTGGTCCTCCCGCCGCCGGGCACCGTCGGCTCGGTCGACGTCCGGGGCGGCGGGCCCGCGACGCATGAGACGGACTCACTGGATCCCACCACGCTGTCCCAGACCGTGGACGCCGTGGTCCTGACCGGGGGCAGCGCCTTTGGCCTCGCAGCCGCGGGCGGCGCCATGCGCTGGTGCGAGGAGAACGGCCGAGGCTTCCCGGTCCCCGGCGGGCTTGTTCCGATCGTGCCGGCGGCCGCGATCTTCGACCTGGGGCGCGGCGGCGATTTCTCCGCGCGCCCCGGAGAGGCGATGGGCTACGCGGCGACGGCCGCCGCCGCCGGGCAGCCGGAAGGGCACGACGTCGAGCGCGGCAACGTCGGCGCCGGCACAGGAGCGGCAATCGGCAGGGGACAGTACAAAGGGGGAGTGGGCACAGCCTCCCTCACCCTAGAAAACATCTCCCCAGACGGCCCGGTGGTCGTGGGGGCCATAGCAGTGGTAAACGCGCTGGGACTGCCGTTCGCCACATCGCCGCAGAGGGTTTCGCCTGCTGCGGCGAAAGCCGCGCAGGTCCCCGAGCCGGCGCCGTCGCAAATGCCGCCGCTCAACACCACCCTCGTCGTCGTCGCCACGGATGCCGTCCTGGACAAGGCGGACTGCAAACGCACCGCCTCCGCGGCCCATGCCGGACTGGCCCGGGCTTTGAATCCAAGCCACACTCTCGCCGACGGCGATACCGTGTTCGCCCTGGCGACGGGCGCCATCGCGCTTGACCGCAGCACCCCGGCGGCCCGGCAGATCAGCCTCATTACCCTGCAGAGCGCGGCCGCCGACGTCGTCCGGCTGGCCATCCTCGACGGGATCTCGCGGGCAGAGGCAGTGACGACGGCGGCCGGGACGCTAGGTGCGTACGGACGCTGAGTGCGCTACGATGGGCGGATTTAACTTCGGATTTAACAATCGGGCCGCGATGGCGTAGTGTTGTCTGTTGGTTGTCTGCCCCGTTGTGCCCTTTTGGGGTCGGGTGGCACCAGCCAATCAATCAAAAACGTCCGCGGTCATGACCGGTGCAAACCGGGAGGCTGCGGCAACAACAGTTAGCGGAGGGTATGGCCAAGAAGGACGGGGTCATTGAGATCGAGGGCGTTGTGACCGAGGCGCTGCCCAACGCGATGTTTCGCGTTGAGCTCACCAACAAGCACATCGTTCTGGCACACATCTCTGGAAAGATGCGCCAGCACTACATCAGGATCCTCCCCGAGGACCGCGTAGTGGTGGAGCTGAGCCCTTACGACCTGACACGTGGTCGTATCGTCTACCGCTACAAGTAAACACTGGGCGGCCAGGGCGACAGCCGAGGGCCGGTCCAGCTGACCAACTGCAACACGCAAAGGAACGCCATGAAGGTCAAGCCGAGCGTCAAGCAGATCTGCGAAAAGTGCAAAGTGATCCGCCGTAATGGCCGGGTCATGGTGATCTGCGAGAACCCGCGCCACAAGCAGCGCCAGGGCTAATTTCCTTCACAGGAAATCCTGGGTTGCTAACCCACGCAAGTAAATAAAGGCAGCACAAGCTGAACTGGGACGTATTGAGCCCGGACAGCTAACCCCCGGTCGGAGGCTGGGGCCGCACTGTAAGTGCGGGTGTACTGCCTACGACCTCCGGTTTATACAAGGAGTACTGCCAATATGGCTCGTCTCGCTGGCGTAGACATTCCCCGCGAAAAGCGGTTGGAAATTGCGCTTACTTACATCTACGGCGTGGGCAAGACCCGTGCACACGAAACCCTGGCTGCTACCGGCATCAGTGCAGACGTTCGGGTCAAGGACCTGACCGACGCACAGCTGGTTGAGCTGCGTGACTACATTGAAGGCAACTACAAGGTTGAGGGTGACCTTCGCCGCGAAGTGGCCGCTGATATCCGCCGCAAGGTTGAAATCGGCAGCTACGAAGGTATTCGCCACCGCAAGGGCCTGCCAGTGCGTGGACAGCGTACGAAGACGAACGCGCGTACCCGCAAGGGTCCGAAGCGCACCGTCGCAGGCAAGAAGAAGGCCCGCTAAACCCCAGTTGCCCCCTAGGATCGCTTACGCGATTTCTGGGAACCCGGCAAGTGTGGGCCAAGCGTAGGCTTTCCCCCAATAACTTTCTGTAGGAGAAAAAATGCCCCCGAAGACTCGTGGCGCGGTTCGCAAGCCGCGTAAGAAGGACAAGAAGAATATCGCGCTGGGCCAGGCGCACATCAAGAGCACCTTTAACAACACCATCGTGTCCATCACGGACCCGAACGGTGCTGTCATCTCCTGGGCTTCGTCCGGTGAGGTTGGCTTCAAGGGCTCGCGTAAGTCCACCCCGTTCGCTGCCCAGATGGCCGCCGAAGCCGCCGCAAAGCGTGCACAGGAGCACGGCATGCGCAAGGTTGACGTGTTCGTCAAGGGACCGGGTTCCGGACGCGAAACCGCCATCCGCTCGCTGCAGGCCGCTGGCCTCGAGGTTGGCTCCATCCAGGACGTCACCCCCAGCGCCCACAACGGCTGCCGTCCGCCGAAGCGCCGCCGCGTCTAAGGCTTTCCAGCGCCCAGGAGCTTGCCCGGACCCTCACCGGTCCGGGCAGGCCCGGCCGCGTTAAGTCTTCAGACCGATCTTTCCACCACCTGTGTTGCGTCATATAGCGGATGCTCGCCGAAAGGAAACCTAAGTGCTCATTGCACAGCGCCCCACCCTCTCCGAAGAGGTCGTCTCCGAAAACCGCTCACGGTTCATCATCGAACCGCTGGAGCCGGGCTTTGGTTACACCCTCGGAAACTCCCTCCGCCGTACCCTGCTCTCCTCCATCCCCGGTGCCTCTGTAACGAGCATCCGGATCGATGGCGTGCTGCACGAGTTCACCACGGTTCCGGGTGTCAAGGAAGATGTCACTGAGATCATCCTGAACATCAAGAACCTGTCGGTTTCCTCCGAGCACGACGAGCCGGTTGTTGCTTACCTGCGCAAGCAGGGACCGGGAGTCGTCACCGCCGCGGACATCGCTCCGCCGGCCGGCGTCGAATTCCACAACCCGGATCTGCACATTGCCACGCTGAACTCGAAGGGCAAGTTCGAACTCGAACTGACCATCGAGCGCGGTCGCGGCTACGTTTCGGCAGCTCAGAACAAGTCCGGCGACTCCGAGATCGGCCGCATCCCGGTCGACTCGATCTACTCGCCGGTCCTGAAGGTTACTTTCCGCGTGGAAGCTACCCGTGTTGAGCAGCGCACTGACTTCGACAAGCTCATTGTCGACGTCGAGACCAAGCAGGCAATCGCCCCGCGCGACGCCGTTGCTTCGGCAGGTACCACCCTGGTGGAACTGTTCGGTCTGGCCCGCGAGCTGAACACCGCAGCTGAAGGTATCGAGATCGGTCCGTCGCCGACGGACGCTGCCCTGGCAGCCGACATGGCACTGCCGATCGAGGATCTGGACCTGACGGTCCGTTCCTACAACTGCCTCAAGCGTGAGGGCATCCACACCGTGGGTGAACTCGTTGCCCGCTCCGAGGCTGACCTCATGGACATCCGCAACTTCGGCGCGAAGTCCATCGATGAGGTCAAGGCCAAGCTGGTCGAACTGGGCCTGTCCCTCAAGGACTCCCCTCCCGGTTTCGATCTCGCAGCACGTGCCGCAGCCATCGAAGAGGACGACGCCGCGTTCAGCGACGACGAGCTCTAACCAACAGATCTTGGCCGGCTGGCTGGATGCACCCTGGTGTGCGCAGCCCAACGGCTTCCAATGAGGAGAAACTATAATGCCTACCCCCGCTAAGGGTCCGCGCCTCGGAGGCGGAGCGGCTCACGAGCGTCTTATGCTCGCGAACCTGTCCGCCGCACTTTTCGAGCACAAGCGGATCACCACCACGGTGACCAAGGCCAAGCGCCTGAAGCCGTACGCCGAGCGCCTGGTGACTTTCGCCAAGCGTGGCGACCTCGCGTCCCGCCGTCGTGTACTCGGCCTGATCAGCAACAAGGGCGTCGTCCACGAGCTGTTCACCGACATTGCACAGGCAGTGGAAAACCGCGATGGCGGCTACACCCGCATCACCAAGATCGGCAACCGCAAGGGCGACAACGCTCCCATGGCTGTCATCGAACTGGTTCTCGAGCCGGTTTCCGCAAAGCAGGCCGTGGTAGCCGAGGCTACCTCTGCTGCCAAGCGCGACGCTGACAAGAAGGATGCCGAAAAGGCCGAAGCAGCTCCGGTTGCCGAGACCGAAGAGGCTGCTGAGACCGAAGAGGCTCCGGTCGCTGAGACCGAAGCCGCTACCGAAGAGGCTCCGGCCGCTGAGGAAGCAGCCGCTGAGTCCGAGAAGGACGCGAAGTAATTCGCTAAGTCTTTCTTATAGACTTAAGTCTATGAACGAGCTCAAACCCGCTGCCCCCGTCTTGGGGGGCGGCGGGTTTTTGCGTATCCGGCTGGATGTGGCGTACGACGGCGGCCCGTTCAGCGGCTGGGCCGTGCAGCCGGGACTGCGCACCGTCCAGGGCGTCCTGGAGGAGGCCCTCGCGCTGCTGATCCGCCGCCCCGTCCGGGTCACGGTTGCCGGGCGCACCGACGCCGGGGTGCACGCCCGCGGCCAGGTGGTCCACCTGGACCTCAGCGAGGCGGAGTGGCTGGGCCTGAACCGGGGCGCCGAACTGGATCCCGCCGTCGCCCTTCTCCGCCGCATCCGCGGTGCCTTGAGCCGTGGCCTGGGCGACCTCAGCGGCGCCATCGAGGTGCACCGGGTGAGCGTGGCACCCGTTGGCTTCGATGCCCGGTTCTCAGCCCTCTGGCGCCGCTATTCCTACCGGATCGCGGACGGCCCCGCGCTGTGGGACCCGCTGGGACGCGCCTCGACCCTGTGGCACAAGGTTCCGCTGGACGTCGGTCTCCTCAACGAGGGCGCCGCGCCGCTGCTGGGCCTGCAGGACTTCCGCTCGTACTGCAAGCCCCGCGAGGGGGCCACGACCATCCGTGAACTGCAGCGCTTCGAATTCGCGCGCGGCACCGACGGCGTCATTGTCGTCACCGTTCAGGCTGACGCGTTCTGCCACAACATGGTCCGCTCCCTGGTGGGCTCGGCGTTGTACGTGGGGGAGGGCGAAGAGGCCCCGGAATGGCTCTACGAGCGGCTCCTCGCCCGGCAGCGCGACGCCCGCTCCGTGCTCGCAGCCCCGCACCCGCTGGTGCTCGAGGAAGTGGCCTACCCGACTGAGAGCGGCATGCTGGCCCGCGCCGAACTGACCCGGGCACTGCGGGCCTAAACTCCGCCACCGATTTTCCCCACCTTTGCCGGAGCGCGACCGCTCTACGCCGGCGGGTCGGCGCAACACGCGGGCTCGGCCGCCATAGGCGGGGAAACTTTGACGCCACCAGCCATGTGGGCGCCAAAAGACGGCCGGGCACCGCGAGCCTAAATTAGGCGGGAAGCTCGAGGGTGAAGGTGCTGCCGTGTCCCGGACTGGTGCGGCACGAGATGGATCCGCCGTGCCCTTCCACGATGGCCTTGGTGATGGACAGCCCCAGGCCGGCGCCCGGAATGGATCCGTCCCGGACGGCCGGGCTGCGGAAGAAACGGGTGAAGACCCGCCCGGCGTCGGCGGCGGTCATGCCCATCCCGGTGTCCTCGACGTGAAGGCGCACCAGGCCGTCGCCGGAGCTGGCGGAGACCCGCACCGATCCGCCGTCGGGCGAGTACTTGATCGCGTTGGAAACGAGGTTGTCCAGGGCCTGGCTGATCCGGAGCGGGTCCACGTGGGCCCAGAGCGGACCCTGGACGTCCGTGGCGAGGCAGACGCGGGACGCGTGGGCGTGGGCCTGGGCCGAGCCGAGGCTCGCCTCCACGATGCCGGCGAGGTCGGTGCGGCGCGGATGGACATGGACCGCGGCGCTGGCGGACATGAGAAGGTCCGAGACCAGGGCCAGCAGCCGCTCCGCGTTGCGCTGCGCCACTTCGACGCGGCGGACCACCGGGCTGTCCAGGCCCTCGGTGTCGGCGAGCACCAGGTCCAGGTTGCCGATGATGGACGTCAACGGCGTGCGGAATTCGTGGGAGACGGTGGAGACGACCTCGTCCTTCGCTGCGAGGGCGTCCACCAGGCCGGTGACCTCATTGAAGACCACCACGGCGCCGCGGAAGTCGCCGGCGTCGTTTTTCAGGGGCCGGGCCCCGGTCGAGACCACGCGGCTGGCCGCCGCCTCACCGAAGCAGACAAGGTAGTCGGCAAAGGACTCGCCGGCCAGCGCCCGCCGGAGGGGACGGCGTTCCAGCGGCAGGGGGGTGCTTCGGTCCTGCCCGGTCAGCACGAGCCGGCCCTCTTCCTCCGGCAGTACTTCCCCCGCCGGTTCGGCCGTAGGACGGGGCGCCGCGGCCGCGGATTCCTCCAGATCGGCCTGCCACGTGTTCGTCAGCAGCCGGCGGCCGCTGGCGTCCACTGCCACGATCCCGACGTCGACGGTGTCAAGAATGGTGTTCAGGAGCCGTTCGCGCTCCCGGCTGTCCGCGAGCAGGACCTCCAGCTCGGCTTCCTTGGACCTGATCCGCCGCTGCTCGCGCCGCAGGCGCGCCCGTGCGAAACGCATGGCCAGGGACACCGCGAGCATCATCAGGGGCACCAGCAAGGCTTCGGCCGTGCGGGCCGCAAGCGGTGCCGATCGGTCCGCCAGGAGCCAGGGCAGGGCGGCCAGGAGGGGCACCGAGAAACTCAGTGAAAGGCTCGCGG
>Ga0207691_10002203_pt1 | contig 19065 bp, 19 predicted proteins | sample KBSM13metaG_FD_184327 | JGI IMG/M metagenome (GOLD analysis project Ga0207691, IMG submission 184327) | Miscanthus rhizosphere microbial communities from Kellogg Biological Station, Michigan, USA - KBS M1-3 metaG (SPAdes) (version 2) | ecosystem: Host-associated > Plants > Roots > Rhizosphere >... | reverse complement strand
AGGGTGTCCGCAGTACCTCCGGACCTGCTCGGGGAAGGTGCGCACGTCGATCGGCTTCTCGAGATAGTCGAGGAATCCGTCGGCGAGCAGCCGTGTCCCGCCGTCGGGGTACCTGAGCGCAGTCAGGGCGACGACGGGGATGTGAGCTGTTCGCCCGTCCTCCCGGAGCGCGCGTACGACGTCCCTGCCGTCCATGTCCGGCAGACGCAGGTCGAGCAGGACGACGTCGGGCAGACGGTCGCGCGCGAGTGCGAGGGCGGCACGGCCGCCCGCCGCCGCGATCGTCCGGAGCCCCGAGCGCCCGAGGACGTCCTGCGCGAGCTTCCGGTTCCGCTCGTCGTCGTCGACGATGAGCACGAGAGGGTCTGCCGGGGCGGGCGCGCCGTCCTCCGGGCTTGGAGGTTCGGACGTCATCGCCGTATCCTCACGCGGTGGCCATCCGGATCGTGCTCGCGGAGGACGAGTACCTCGTCCGAGAGGGTCTTCGGCGCCTGCTCGACACACAGGGCGACCTCGAGGTCGTCTCGGTCTGCCAGGATCTTCCCTCGCTGCTCGACACGGTCGACGCCGAGCGGCCCGACGTCGTCGTCACCGACATCCGCATGCCGCCGGGGCACACCGACGAGGGCATCCAGGCCGCCACACGCCTGCGCGAGACGAGTCCCGGTGTCGGGGTCGTCGTGCTCAGCCAGCACGCCGTCCCGAGCTACGTCCTCGCACTCCTCGAGGGAGGCAGCGAAGGCCGTGCCTACCTCCTGAAGGAGCGCGTCGGCGATCTCGACCAGCTCGTGACGGCGATCCGTGCCGTCGCCGACGGCGGTTCGGTGTTCGACCCGAAGGTCGTGGAGGCTCTGGTGGCGGACAACGCTCGCAGCGAGAGCTCGCCGCTCAACGAGCTGACCCCGCGTGAGCGGGACGTGCTGCGCGAGATGGCAGAGGGGAAGAACAACGCGGCGATCGCCGGCGCGCTCGTCCTGACCGAGAGGTCGGTCGAGAAGGTGATCCACTCGATCTTCCTGAAGCTCGGGCTGACCTGGGAAGCGGCGGTCCACAAGCGCGTCAAGGCAGTCGTTCTCTTCCTCGCAGAGAGCGGCTAGCCTCATCGTTCGATCGGGAGTGAGCACGACACGACGGCCGCGCCCGGGCGAGACGACGTGATCGTGAGCCCGCCGCCGAGGGCCTCGACACGCCCTCGCAGGCCGTCCAGATCCGTGGTGGACTCGATCCAGGGTGCGGTGATCTCGAACGTGAGGGTGTCGAGGGTGTCGCGCACCTCGATCGACGTCAGGGCGCCGTCGCCGGCGCGGGCGAGCGCGTCGAGCCACGCCAGGTGGATCGTCATCACGGCCTCCGGCGGGTAGCTGCCGGCCGCGGACACGTCGACCCTGGCACGAACGCCTGCAGCGGTGGAGGCCGAGCGAAGCAGTGCGGCCAGGTCGGCCGCTTCGAGGGTCGCCGGGTGGATCCGCTGCGCGAGCCGCGCCGTCTCCTCGAGCCCGTCTTGCACGGCACGGGCCATGTCGGCGAGGAGCGCAGGCAGCGCGGCGGGATCCGAGCCCTCGGCCTGCCCGGCGAGCTGCAGGCTCACCGCGAGCGAGATCAGGTGCTGGTGGACGCCGTCGTGAAGGTCACGCTCGATCGTGCGCCGATCGTCGTCCGCGGCGAGGACGAGCCTCCGGCGCGAAGCCCGGAGCTCCTCGAGTTCCGCCCGTAGTCGGTCGAGCTCGCCCTGCACATCGACCTGCCGTGCCCCCAGCGTGACCACCTCCCGCCGCCGTGCCTCGGTAGTTCTCCGTCATCGCGATGCCCGGCGTCAAGTGGGCCAGCATCCCTCGTCGACGGAGGCGGGCATCGGGCTCGCTCCCCTGCGGCCACCGTAGGCGCACCCGTCGCGGCTGCCTAGCGTCATGGCGCGCCGTGTCGCCTCTGCGACGAGCGGCGAATGTGATCCATCCAGAGAGGAGTGGGCGATGAGCAAGACAAGTAGGCGGTGGACGAAGGCGGCGTTGATCGCCGGAGTCACCACCCTGATGCTCGCCGCCTGTGCGGCGGTCGGCGTGGTTTCGTCGTCGGCGGCGGATCCGCCGGCCCCGATCGCATCCGAGGCCCTGACTCTACGGTCGGTCTTCACCGACGCCATCAACATGAAGCTCAGGCTCAAGGAGGATCAGGGCAAGACGACGGTCGTCGAGGTCGACGACCCGTCGCGCACGGTGGTCGTGCGGTACACGGTTCAGCCCGGCGCGCAGTTCCCCTGGCACAGCCACGCCGGACCCGTCTTCGTGAACCTCATCTCGGGCGAGCTGACATACATCGAGGCAGACGGCTGCGAGGAGACGAGGTACACGACCGGCCAGGCGTTCGTCGATCCAGGCCAGGGTCACGTCCACAGCGCGATCAACCGCGGAACCATTCCGACGGTGTTCGTCGCGACGTTCTACGACGCACCGGCCGAGGGGAGCCTGCTGATCCCCGCGGAGCCGGGCAACTGTTGACGGGCACAGGGCGGCGGTGCCGGCCGGCACCGCCGCCCGCCGTGGGGTCACGTTCGGTCGGCGGAATAGAGTGGGCGGGTGTCCGCGATCGAGTTCGACGGCGTGTCGCGGACGTTCTGGGCTCGGCCGGGGGTGTTTCGCCGGCGTTCGATCGAGGTGCGCGCGCTCACCGACGTCAGCTTCTCGGTGGAGCCGGGCGAGCTGTTCGGCCTGCTCGGCCCGAACGGCGCGGGGAAGACGACGTCGATCAAGATCCTGACGACGCTGCTGTTGCCGACCTCCGGCCGGGCGCGGGTGCTGGGCTTCGATCCCGCCTCGGAGCCGCAGCGGGTGCGGCCGCAGATCGGCTACGTGTTCGGCGGCGATCGCGGCCTGTACGACCGGCTGTCCGCGCGCGACAACCTCAGCTACTTCGCCGACGTGTACCGCGTGCCGGCGCGCGAGAAGCAACGGCGGATCGACGAGCTGCTCGACGTGGTGGGGTTGCGTGGGCGTGAGCGGGAGCGGGTCGAGACCTTCTCCCGCGGGATGAAGCAGCGGCTCCACATCGCCAGGGGCCTCCTCCACGACCCGCCGGTGCTGTTCCTCGACGAGCCGACGATCGGGCTCGACCCGGTCGGCGCACGCGAGCTGCGAGAGACGGTCGCCGGGTTGCAGAGCGCGGGCAAGACGATCCTCCTGACGACCCACTACATGTACGAGGCGGACGAGCTGTGCGGCCGGGTTGCGGTGATCACGGACGGCCGCATCGTCGCGGAGGGCACACCGGCCTCGCTGAAGAGAGGCATCGCCGACCGCACCGTGATCGAGATCGAGGCGACCGGCGTGGAGGAGCCGCTCGTCTCGCGGCTTCGCGAGATGGAAGGCGTCACGTCGGTCGTCGTCGAAGAGCAGGACGAGACGCAGCTCGTGCTCGTGCAGTCGAGCCTCGGCGCGCAGCTCGTGCAGCCGCTGATCGGGGCTCTCGAGGGTGTCACCGTACGAGCGGTGACCGCGCGCGAGCCGACCCTCGAGGACGCCTACGTCGCGCTGGTCGGGGCCGCGTGATCCGCGCGTTCGCGACCGGTCTCCGCGTGCATCTCGTGCACCTGCTGCGCTCGCCGTTCGACCTCGTCGCGATCCTGATCTGGCCGGTGATCTTCGCGTCGATCGCCTACTACCTGATCGGCACCGAGGGAAGCACGAGGGTGCTCTTCGTGGCGTCGCTCGGTGCGGCGATGATGATGCTCTGGTCGCAGGTGATCGTCGGCTCGGGCTTCTCGCTCGACCAGCAGCGAAACCAGGGCACGCTGGAGCTGCTCGTCGCCGCGCCGGTGCCGCTCGTCATCGTGATCGCTCCGGTGATGATCGCGAGCGCGGCATTCGGGATCTACGGGCTCCTCGTGACGCTCGCCTGGGGCAGGTTCGCATTCGGGATCCCGATCGCGATCGACCACCCGGTCGCGTTCGTCGTCGCCGCGGTCGCGGCGATCGTCTCGATCGGCCTGCTCGGCCTCATAGCCGCCTCGCTCTTCGTGCTCTCGCGCGCAGCGTCCTACTTCGGGGTCGCGCTCCAGTACCCCGTCTACCTCGCGAGCGGCCTGATGCTCCCGCTCGCCCTCCTGCCTGCCTGGATCGACCCGCTCTCCTGGGTGCTCGCTCCTACCTGGGGGTACCGCGCGCTCACCCACGCCTCGGGCGGCGGCGGCGCATGGCGTGACATCGGTATGTGCGTGCTGCTCAGCGCGGTCTACCTCGTCCTCGCGCTGCCGTGCCTCGCCTGGTTCGAGCGCGTCGCACGCGACCGCGGCACCCTGAGGCTCTCGTGAACTGGCTGCGCGTCTTCTTCCACGGCGGGCTGACGAGCTACCGCGCGCTGTTCGCCTGGATCAACCCGTGGATCTTCCTGCCGGTGCTGGTCGTCTACCCGGTCTTCCAGACCGTGTTCTTCGTCTACCTCGGTCGTGCCGCGGACGTCGCGGACGACGCGTTCTTCGTGATCGGCAACAGCTTCGTCGCTGCAGCCGTCACGGGCCTGTTCGGGATGGGCCAGGCGATCGCCGGCGAGCGTCGCTTTCAGACCCTGCCCGTCCTGCTCGCCTCCCCGGCGAGCCGCCTGGCGCTCTTCCTCGGCCGCGCAGTCCCCACCATGGCGAACGGCTTCGTCGTCGCCACGATCACGTTCGTGCTGGGCGCGGCTCTCATGGGCGTCACGATCGACCGGGCTGCGTACGGCGGCCTTGCACTCGCCCTCGCGGCAAGCTGCTTCGCGTGCGCGGCCCTCGGCCTCTGTGTCGGCTCCCTCACCTTCCGCGCCCGCTCCATCGGCGTCTTCGCGGACGCGATCAGCGCCGCGCTCCTCCTCGTCACCGGCGCGAACGTCCCACTCGAACGCCTCCCCGACGTCCTGCAGAGCGTCTCCGCCTACATCCCGCTCACCCACGGCCTCCACGCCGCACGCGCGCTCGCCACCGGAGCGTCCGTCACGGACGTCCTCCCCCAGATCCGCGACGAGCTTCTCGTCGGCGCCGCCTACTTCGCAGCCGGTCTCCTCCTGCTTCGCTACTTCGAGCGCGACGGCAGGCGCGCGGGGTCCTTCGAGCGATTCTGACCCGCGTCGCTCAAGCCGCGCCCTTCTGGAACTGCGGCTGCGTGGCGAGCCAGAGGCCGCCGAGGAAGGCGATGCCCGCCAGCCACCACAGGGCGACCGTCGCCGGACCGGCGCCGCTGAGCGCCGTCCAGGTCGCGATGTAGGCGCTCCAGAGCGCGAGCGCCCAGGTCATCGTGTGCCGGTGGACGAATTTCGTCATCTTCGGTCACCTCTTTCCGACCGGGCGGCCGCGCCGCCGATCGCATAGCTGGAACACGAGCCGTGCTCCGTTCGGGCAGAGGGGACAGCTGAAGAGGACTGGAGGCCTCGGCGGCTACTGCGTTCGACCGGACACGTACATCATACCCCGAATTGTGCGATCTGACACATGTTCGGGCGTCGGTCGCGATCGACTTCGGCGGTGCAATACGTCTTCCGCCTCGGGGAAGGCGTTCGTCGCGGAGCGGCGAAAGGCACACGGCGGCGAACCAACGACTGAGGAGGACGTCATGGAACACGTTCCTTGGGATCGACGGTCGCGGCGCGCCGGGAGCACAAGGCGCAGCGTCATCGCCGCCGTCGCCGCGCTGACGCTGGTGGCCGTGGCCGCGGCCGGGATGGCGGCGACGTTGGCTCCGGGACCGAACGGCTGCCCGACCAACAAGAGCTTGAAGACCGCCCCGATCGCCGACCTCGCACCGCCCGCACGGACCCAGATCGAGGCGTTCGACGTGCTGTCCGGACCGATCAACGCGGGGACGCAGACCTTCACGATGAAGGTACGCGTGGGGAGCACCTGCGGGGTCGACATCAAGGGCGCCAGCGTCTACGTGACGGCGGTGCCGTACGACCAGTTCACGATTCCGGACGAGGAGCTCACTGGGGACGACGGGACCGCGACCCTGGTCTTCCGCCGCGACGCCAACTTCCCCGCGAGCAGCAAGCAGCAGCAGCTGACTCTGTTCATCCGCGCTACGAAGCCGGGCGAGAACCCCCTCGCCGGCGTCTCCACACGACGGCTCGTCGCGATCCCCTTCGGGAGCTGATGCCGTCACGTACACGGCCGCGCCGCAACGTTTGCGGCGCGGCCGACACGCTGCCGATCACCCGGCTGCCTGGTTCGTTGCGCTCCTACGACAGGATGTGACAGCCTCTCGGCGAATGCCGTCTTGCCGCCTGAGGGCTACGGCATCCACGAATGGGAGGCAGCGATGAATTCACGAAGCATGGCCGGATGGATCGGGTTTGCTGGCATCTTGATGGTGCTTCTCGGCGGGCTCAGCGTGTTCCAGGGGCTGATCGCCCTCTTGGAGGACAACTACTACGTCGTCACGCAGTCGGGTTACTTGCTCTTCGACGTCACCGGCTGGGGCTGGATCATGTTGATCTGGGGCATCATCCTGGCGCTAGTCGGTCTCGCGCTGCTCAACGGCGCAAGCTGGGCACGTTGGACGTCGATCGTGCTCGTGGGCGTCAACGTGTTCGGCCAACTGGGCTTTCTCGGCAACACCAACGACACGGTGTGGCTGCTGATCACGCTGACACTCAACATCATCGTCCTCTACGCCTTGATCGTCCGCTGGCATGAGAGCCAGAGAGAGCTCGAGGCTCGCTGAGAACACCCGTATCCCCCTTGGTGCGAGGGCGCCGTCGAGGCGCCCTCGCACAGGACGCGGCCGAGCGCTATCTCGTCTCCCGACCTTCGTACCCGCGACGGCGGTCGGAGATCGCGGCGGTCGAGCTTCAGCTGGATCGCGTGCGCGGCGTAGCGGGTGCTCGGCGATTCACGCCTTGGCAGCTTCTGCTCGACGGGCGCTGCGGTAGGCGCGCTTCGCGGCCTGGTACTCGTGCAGCGCCTCGACGGAGTCGACGTCGCCGAGGGTCGGGAAGCTCGGGGCGAGCGGCTTCGCGACCTCGACGTCGAACCGTTTCGCGAGGACCGCCGAGAGCGCCAGCACCTTCATGTCGCCGAAGCCGGGGAGGGCGCGGATCCGCTTCTCGAGGTCCTTCGCGTCGGCCGCCTCCGTCCAGACGCGCTCCGCGTGCCCGTCGTACTCGGAGGCGACGTGTGCGCAGAGGTCGTGGACGCGCTTCGCCATCGACCCGGGGAAGCGGTGGATCGCTGGCGGCGTGCGGAACATCGTCTCGAGCTCGGCCGGGTCGGTACCGGCGATCGTCGCCGCGTCGAGCGAGCCGAGCCGCTGCTTCAGCTTGAGCGGGCCTGCGAAGGCCGTCTGGACGGTGATCTGCTGGTCGAGCGCGAAGCCGATGAGGAGGGCTAGCGGATCCTTTGCGATCAGCTCGTCCGCGGCGGCGTCGCCGGTGAAGTGGAGCGCAGCGGGCATGCGGCGATCGTATCGCGCGCAATCCTGGCCGCGCCGGGGCGCACTAGCATGGCCGCGTGACCGATTCCTGGTTCGTCGTCAACGCGGGCGAGGCGGAGGCGCGCTGGGTCGAGCGCCCGGGGTTCGGGAAGCGGTGCCTTCTCGAGCCCGAGGGCGGCGAGTTCGAGCAGGTCGGCATCCACCTCTCCGTGATCGAGCCGGGCGACCGCTCGACGCTCTACCACGCCGAGGAGGCGCAGGAGGACTTCCTCGTCCTGCGCGGCTCGTGCACGGCGATCGTCGAGGAGCAGGAGCGGCATGTGAAGAAGTGGGATCTCGTCCACTGCCCGCCCGGGACACGCCACGTCTTCGTGAACGAGGGCGCGGAGCCGTGCGTCCTGTTGATGGTCGGCGCGCGGACGGGCGGTGGGATCCGTTACCCGGTCTCGGAGGTTGCGCTCCGCCACGGCGCCGGGCTCGCAGTCGAGGCCCGGTCCGCGCGCGATGCGTACGCCGGGCTCGAGCCGTGGCGCGCGGCCGACCCCGCGCCCCTGTAGGCCGGCGGGCCCGGAGCTCAGCGCGAGCGGACGCGGTCGAGGAGGCCGGGCGGCATCAGCCCGAGCGCCTCGTAGCGCTCGAAGGCCGCCATCGAGAGGGGTTCGGCGTCGACGAGCTCGCCGATGAGCGCGACGGTCTCGTCGGCCTCGCCACGGCGAGCGTGAGCAAACAGGGCAGCGAGCGCCGCCTCGTCCGGGCGCAGGCCGGCTTCGAGCGCCGCCTCGCGCTCCTCGTCCGGATCGGCGGTCTCGTCGATCCGGTTGCGGCGCCGATATCCGGCCGCGAGCCTGTGCAGACGTCGCAGCTCGCGGAGCGGCTCCTCGTGATCGTCGACGCGGAGGTCGAAGACGCGGTCGACGGAGGGTTGCTCGTCGCGCTCGCCCGAGACCACGACGAGCCCCGCGGCTTGCCTGCCGCGGTAGTCGCCGCCTGCCGCTTCCGCCGCATCGAGCGCGCCGAGCAGGCGCTCGGCGAGCGTGCCGGTGGTCGCCTGGAATGCCTCACGCATGGCCGGCCAGACGTCGGCCGAGCGGAGCATGTTCCCCTGCACGCTCACGTTCTCCGCGGGCAGGTGGCCGGCATGGGGGATGCAGCTCTCGCCGGTATGCGCGGCGGTCGTGCCGCGTGTATCGACGAACGCAACCTGCCGGACCTCGCGGTCCTCGTCGGCCTCGAGCAGCTCGTCGAGCGCCTCGCGCGGGCCTCGCCCGGCGGCCAGCAGGGCGAGCCCGCGCGGCCCGTAACGGCGCTCGGTGAACGACTGCGTCGCCACTGCGCCGACGCCCGCCTCGGCCCACGCGCACGCGGCGCCGGTGTTGAAGGCGCGCGACTGGACGGCCACGCCCAGCTCGCCGGTCTCGGGGTCGCGCCCGACGATCGAGTACGTCACGACGCCCGATGATGCACGACGCGGCTCAGATCGTCTCGGCGAGGCGCTCGGCGATCGCGACGGTCGTGACGTTCGTGTTCGCGCGGGGGATCGTGGGCATCACCGACGCGTCCGCGACGACGAGCCGGTCGATCCCGAGGACGCGCCCCCGCTCGTCGACCACGCGGCCGATCCCGCACGTCCCCGCGGGATGGAAGTAGTTGCGCATCGTGCGCCTGACGTACGCTGGAAGCCTCTCCGGCCCCGGCGCGACCTCCGCTCCGAGGAGCCGTGCGAGCGGCCGTTGTGCGGCCAGCTCCCGCGCCAGCTCGATCCCCTCGACGACGACGTCGAGGTCGCCCGGGTCGCGGAGGAACCCGCGCTCGACCATCGGCAGCGCCGCGGGCTCGCCCGAGCGCAGCCGGACGCGGCCCGCCGACCCCGGCTTCATGTGGAAGGCGCTCATCCCCGCCTCGTAGCCCGAACCGTCGTCGGACGGGCTCACCCAGGAGAGCAGGTGGAGGTCCCAGGAGCCCGGCGCGCAGGAGGTGCTCGCCGTCTTCACGAACGAGTGTGGCCTGAAGACCGGGCCGGTGCGCGCGACGTGGTCGGCTCCCTCCTGGTCGAGCACCGGTGTTCGCTCCCAGCCGATGCCCGTGCCGTGGTGGTCGAGCAGCGCCTCGCCCACGGGCAGCGCCTGGACGACGGGAATCGAGTGGCGCGAGAGCTCGTCCTCCGGCCCGACGCCGCTCCGCAGAAGGATCGCCGGCGTGAAGTACGCGCCCGCCGCGAGGACGACGGCGCCGGCGTCGATCCGCTCGCCCGCCGCCGTGAGCACGCCCATGGCACGCGTCCCGTCCAGCACGAGCCGGTCGACCGGTGCCTCGGCGAGCACGCTCAGGTTCGGCCTCGAGCGGGCCGCGTCGAGGTACGCGAAAGCCGCGTTCCAGCGTGTCCCCTCGACGACGTTGGCCGGAAGCGTCGCCCGGCCGACCGGCTGCGCCGGATCGTCGGGGTCGTCGAGCATGTGAAAGCCCGCGTCGCCCGCCGCCTCGAGGAACGCGACGTGGAGCGGCGAGGGCTCGGCCGTGTTGGCGGAGACGACGCGGAGCATGTCGCGCGCGCGGGCGAGGTAGGGCGCGAACGCCTCGTACCGCCAGGCGTGGCCCCATTCGTCATAGTCGGCGGGCGTCCCGACGACCGCCATGCATGCGTTGTGGGTCGAGCAGCCGCCGATCACGCGCGCGCCGAGCGAGCGGTCGTCCTCGCCGCCCGTGCCCCAGTCGTGCGTGAAGCAGAGGGCGCGCGGGTCGAGCAGGTCGGCCGGCCAGGCGCCGGAGCCGCGGGCGCCGTAGTCGGGGCCAGCCTCGATCAGGCAGACGCGACGGTCGGGATCCTCCGAGAGACGGGCCGCGAGGACGCACCCCGCGGTGCCGCCGCCGACGACCGCCACGTCGTACGCCACCAGTGGAGCATACGGCCCCCATCCAGAGGAGGCTTCGAGCGCCGGCTGCGTACGGCAAGCCGTAGACGCGGGGCGGCCCGCGGGGGCTACGCTCGGCGGGTGGATGCGCTCGCCCCGCTCTCGCCGCGCACGAGGGAGTGGTTCGAGCGCGCGTTCGGGACGGCGACCCCCGCGCAGGAGCTCGCCTGGCCCGCGATCGCCGGCGGAGGGCACGTCCTCGTCCAGGCGCCGACCGGCTCGGGCAAGACGCTCGCCGCGTTCCTCCTCGGCCTCGATCGGCTCAACGACACGCCCGGCGAGGGGATGCGACTCCTCTACGTCTCGCCGCTCAAGGCGCTCAACTACGACATCGAGCGGAACCTCCGCGGGCCGCTCGCGGGGATCGGCTCGGCGCTCTCGGTGGGGGTACGGACGGGAGACACGCCGCAGCGCGACCGCGAGCGGATGCTGCGGACGCCGCCCGACATCCTGATCACGACGCCCGAGTCGCTGTACCTCCTGCTCACGTCGCGCGGCCGCGACCTGCTGAAGACGGTCGAGACGGTGATCCTCGACGAGGTCCACGCCGTCGCCGGCACGAAGCGCGGCGCCCATCTCTCCCTCTCGCTCGAGCGGCTCGAGCGCGTCGCCGCGCAGCCGTTCCAGCGGATCGGCCTGTCGGCGACGCAGCGCCCGCTCGCCGAGATCGGCCGCTGGGTGGCCGGGCCCGACCGCGAGATCGCGCTCGTCGATGCCGGGCAGCGCAAGGAGCTCGACCTGGAGGTCGTCGTCCCCGTCGAGGACATGCGCGAGCTCGGAGCCTCGTCGCAGCCGCTCGCGCAGCCGGTCGTGCAGGACGGCGTCGAGATGGACTCGGGCTACGAGGCGACCGCTCGCTCGATCTGGCCCTCGATCTACCCGGCGCTGCTCGAGCTCGTCCGGGCGCACCGCTCGACGATCGTGTTCGTCAACAACCGCCGCCTCGCCGAGCGGCTCGCGCTGCGGATCAACGAGCTCGCTGAGCAGGAGGTCGCGCGCGCCCATCACGGCTCGCTCGCGCGCGAGCAGCGGGTGCTGATCGAGGAGGACCTGAAGGCCGGCCGGATCCCCTGCCTCGTCGCCACGTCGAGCCTCGAGCTCGGGATCGACATGGGCGCCGTCGACCTCGTCGCCCAGGTGGAGAGTCCGAAGTCGGTGGCGCGCGGCCTCCAGCGGGTCGGCCGGGCCGGCCACGAGCTGGGTGCGACGTCGAAGGGGCGGATCTTCCCGAAGTTCCGCGCCGACCTGCTCGAGTGCGCCGTGGTCGCGAAGGCGATGCGCGAGGGCGCGATCGAGGAGACGGCCATCCCGCGGAACCCGCTCGACGTCCTCGCCCAGCAGATCGTCGCGATCTGCGCCGAGGAGGAGATCGCGGTCGACGATCTGCACCGCCTCGTCCGCGGCGCGTACCCGTTCGCGGAGCTGGCCCGCGAGCAGCTCGAGAACGTCCTCGACATGCTCGCCGGCCGCTATCCCTCGGACGAGTTCGCCGAGCTGCGGCCGCGCATCGTCTGGGACCGCACGGCCGGCGTGATCCGCGGCCGCACCGGCGCGCGCCGGCTCGCCGTGACGAACGCCGGCACGATCCCCGACCGCGGGCTCTTCGGCGTCTTCCAGGTCGACGGCGGCGGCCGTGTCGGCGAGCTCGACGAGGAGATGGTGTACGAGGCGCGCGAGGGGCAGACGTTCATGCTCGGGGCGTCGACCTGGCGCATCGAGGAGATCACGCGCGACCGCGTGCTCGTCTCGCCGGCGCCCGGCGTGCCCGGCGCGGTGCCGTTCTGGAAAGGCGAGGGCGTGGGGCGGCCGTACGAGCTCGGGCAGAGGATCGGTGAGGCCTCACGCGAGCTCGTCGCGCTCTCCGACGAGAGCGCAACCAGACGGCTGCGCAGCGAATACCACCTCGACGCGCTCGCGAGCAGGAACCTTCTGGCGTTCCTGCGCGAGCAGGAGCGCAGCTCGGCGGTGCCGACCGACCGCACCGTCGTGGTCGAGCGGTTCCGCGACGAGATCGGCGACTGGCGGGTGTGCGTCCTGACGCCGTTCGGCGGGCGTGTCCACGCACCATGGGCGATGGCGTTGGCGGCCCGGCTGCGCGACTCGCTCGGCGCCGAAGTGCAGTCGCTCTGGTCCGACGACGGGATCGCGCTCCACTTCCCCGACGCAGATGCGCCGCCATCCCTCGCCGATCTCTTCGTGGAGCCGCAGGAGCTCGAGGATCTCGTCGTGCAGGAGGTCGGCTCGACGGCGCTCTTCGGCGCACGGTTCCGCGAGAACGCCGGACGCGCGCTCCTGATTCCCCGGCGGCGGCCCGGGCAGCGCACGCCGCTGTGGCAGCAGCGGCTCAAGGCGCAGAGCCTTCTCGAGGTGGCGCGGAAGTACGGCTCGTTCCCGATCGTCCTCGAGACCTACCGGGAGTGCCTGCAGGACGTCTTCGACCTTCCCGCGCTCCGCGGGATCCTGCGCGGCCTCCAGACGCGGCAGCTCGACCTCGTCGAGATCGAGACCGCCTCGGCGTCGCCGATGGCCGCCTCGCTGCTCTTCGACTACGTCGCCACCTACATGTACGAGGACGACACCCCGGCCGCGGAGCGCCGAGCGCAGGCGCTCTCGCTCGACCGGGAGCTGCTACGGGAGCTGCTCGGCCAGGAAGAGCTGCGCGAGCTGATCGACCCCGGAGCTCTGGCCGAGGTCGAGGGCTCGCTGATGCGGCAGCCCCGGAACGCCGACGAGCTGCACGACCTGCTCCGGCGCGTGGGCGACCTGCGAGCGGGCGAGCTCGACGCGGGCTTCGCCGAGACCCTCGTCCGCGAGCGGCGCGCGTTCCGCGCCAGGATCGGCGACGCGGACGCCGTGATCGCGGCCGAGGACGCGGGGCTCTACCGCGACGCGTTCGGCGTGATGCCGCCGGGCGGGTTTCCGGAGTCGTTCCTCCTGCCGGTCGACGACCCGCTCGAGCGGATCCTCCTGCGCTACGCGCGCGCGCACGGCCCGTTCACGACGCGCGACGTCACCTCGCGGTATGCCCGCGAGCCCGCGGAGATCGAGGCGCTGCTCGCCGGGCTGGAGGCGCGTGACCTCCTCGTCCGCGGCGAGCTTCGGCCCGGCGGCGTCGAGCGCGAGTGGTGCGACCCGGATGTGCTGCGGCGGATCCGCCGCGCATCGCTCGCGGTGCTGCGCCGGCAGGTCGAGCCGGCGGAGCAGCAGGCGCTGGGCCGCTTCCTCCCGTCCTGGCACGGGATCGACCGCAAGGCCACGCTGCGGGAGGCACTCGTCCCGCTGCAAGGGCTCGCCCTCCCGGTCGCGCTCTGGGAGACGGAGATCCTCCCCCGGCGGGTCCCCGGCTACCAGCCCGCCTCGCTCGACCAGCTCTGCGCCTCCGGGGAGGTCGTGTGGGTCGGCGCGGGCCTCGACCGCGTCGCGCTGTACTACCGGGAAGACGCACCCTTGCTCGGGGCGCCCGCAACGGCCGAGCCTCTCGGCGGGCCGGTGCACGATGCGATCCGCGCCGTGCTCGCGCGGAGCGCCGAGTTCTGGCCCGACCTCGTCGCCGCGGTCGGCATCGAGGTCGCGGACGTGCTGCCGGTGCTCTGGGAGCTCGTCTGGAACGGTGAGGTGACGAACGACGCCTGGGCCCCCCTGCGCGCGAAGCGCCGCTACGGGATGCCCGCCGCCGAGCGGCGCCCGCGCCGCTTCTCGCGCTCGCGTGTCTCGGGCGACGTCGCGACGGCCGGGCGGTGGTCGCCGGCCGGGCGCCTGTTCGCAGGTGACACCGTGTCAGGTGCGCCGGACCGTCGTGCGCTCGCGGAGCTCCTGCTCGAGCGGCAGGGGATCGTCACGCGTGACGGCGTGCGCGCCGAAGGGATCCCGGGCGGGTACGGCGCCGTCTACGGGGAGCTTCGCGCGCTCGAGACGGTCGGCGCGTGCCGCCGCGGCTACTTCGTCGAGGGGCTCGGCGGCGCACAGTTCGCGCTCCCGGGTGCCGTCGAGCGGCTCCGGGAGCTGCGGGACGCGGACGAGAGCGACGCACTCGTGCTCGCCGCCGCCGAGCCGGCGCAGCCCTACGGCGGCGTGCTTCCCTGGCCGCGGCGGGCGGCCGCTCGCGCCGCGCGCGTGGCGGGAGCCCACGTCGTGCTCTTGGGCGGCGAGGCGGCGCTCTACGTCGAGCGCGGCGGCCGCTCGCTGCTGCCGCTGCGCGACCCGGACCCCGAGTGGCTCCGGCCGGCCCTCACGGCGCTCGTCGAATGGGTGCGGGCCGATCGTGGGCGGCGGCTCTCGGTCGAGCGCTTCGACGGCCGCCCGGTCGTCGAGAGCGACGCCCTGCCGCTGCTCGTCGAGGCGGGCTTCCTCGCAGGCCCGCGCCGCGCGGTCCTGCGGCCGTAGCGCGCCGGTCCAGCGGAGCGGGGCGATCCCCCCGAAATCGCCCCGCTCCGGTTCCCGTGTCGGACGGTCTACGGGAGTGCAACCCCGCCGCGGCGCCGCGTCGTCAGGAAGACGCCCGCGATCGCTGCGGCGAGCAGTGCCACCGCGCCGGCTCCGGCCCCGAAGGACGTCCAGTCGACGTCGTTGCCGCCGGACGTCGCCGTCGTGGCGACCGTGCGCGGATAGCGGGTGGCGGCGGAGTCGCCGGTGAGGCCCTCGGGCTCGGGCGCCGAGACCCGCGTCAGCGGTGAGTCGCCGGTAAGCCCGATCGACGCACGGCCGCCGAACTGGCCCGCGTCGACTCCGGTGCCATGGCTGAGGTACGGGATCGTGAGAGGAGCGACGACGGACGTCGACTCCGACCGATTGCGCTGGAGTGCCGCGTGGACGCCGGACAGCTTCGGCTGACCGTTCCACAGGGACGCGTCCACGCCGATCCCTTGGCTCAGGTACGGGATCGTCTGCGACTGCGCGGACGGGACGGTGGTGGCGCCCGCGGCCGTCCCGCCGTCGACGTCCATGAGCCTGGCGTTCGCCCCGCCGGCGAACAGCGCTGCGACGGCGGCGAGCGCCGCGGTCGTCAACAGCATCCGTGTCTTGGTGATCTCGTTCATGTCCTTCGTCCTCCTCGACCGTTCGACCATGCGCCGAGACTAGGAGTCGGGCAGCCTGCCGTCGCGCTCCGCTGCGACACCCGGTGTGTAACGCTTGTCACACACCATGGAATGGCGGCTCTTCGAGGGCATAGCGGGCGAGGACGTGCGCGCCGTGCTCTCGCTCGCGCGACGCAGCACCTATCGGCGCGGCGAGGTCGTCTTCCACCACCGTGACCCCGCCGACGCGGTGCACCTCGTCGTCAAGGGGCGCTTCGACATCCGGATCACGACGACGCACGGGGACGTCGTGGCGCTCGCGATCCGCGGCCCGGGGGAGACTTTCGGCGAGATTGCGGTCGTCACCGGCGCCCAGCGGAGCGCGACGGTGAGTGCGCTCGAGCCCGGCGAGACGCTCGTTCTGCGCGGCTCCGAGCTACGGCGCCTGGCGCGTGACCATGCAACGGTGGGTGAGGTGCTCGTCCGCATGCTCGCGGAGCACGTGGCGCTCCTCTCGGAGCGGCTGGTCGAGGCGTACACAGTGGACGCGGAGACGCGCGTCGCACGGCGCGTGCTCGAGCTGGGACGCGTCTACGGGGGCACCCCTCCCGTCACCATCCCATTGATCCAGGAAGAGATCGCCGCGCTCGCCGGCGCGTCACGAGCGACGGTCAACCGGGTGCTCCGCGAGGCCGAGGATCGGGGCTTCGTCAGCCTCTCCCGCGGGAAGACCACGCTTCTGGACGAGAGCGGGATGGCCCGGCTCGCCCGGGTGCGCGGCTAATGCGCTTCGTGCGCAGCGACGCCAACCGCGGGTCGGGCCGCCGGCTCTAACCTGCGCTCATGGAGACGCGGGCGCTGACGCCGGAGGAGTGCGAGCGGCGAGTCGTGCCAGCGCGGGAGCGCATCTTCGCGGAGCTCGATCCGTTCGGCGCACCATTCACGGACGGTATTCGCGAGCGGGCCCTGCTCTTTCCGGTTTCGCTCGAGCTCGAGCCCGGGCAGGTGGGCGCACTTGGAGAGGCCGCGCACGCGGTTGGCGACGAGACGATCTTCCTGGAAGTCTTGTACTCAGACTCGGAGTTCTGGGAGTTCTCTGTCGACGTCGAGGGCCTCTACGACGTCGTCGACGTGTTCGTCGAGACCGCGATGTTCTCTCCGTCGGGAACCTGGGGGATGATCATCTCCCCCGAGGACCACGCCGTCCTCGGCGGGCCGCCTGAATTCGTGCGGACGATCGCGGCACGCTTCCCTCCGACCGAGCTGCCGACGCAGAACTTCCTCATGGGGTCACGGGAGCCGGAATGGCCCGAGGAAGGGTCGCCCCTGGGCGACGTCGTCGACGCACTCACGGAAGCAGGCACGGCGCTCCCGCTCGCGTCGGGGCACGCGTTCGGCGACGGGCAGGTCACCGCGTTTCTCGAGTTCTGGAAAAGCATGCGCGACTGGTCCGGAACCTCCAACGACTGGCTCGCGCCGCACCTGCACCACCTCTTCGGTGAGCGCGAGGCCGAGCGGCTTCTGGCCGAGGGCGGGTGGTGGGCGTGACAGATGCCCGAGGGTGACGCGCTCCATCGCGTTGCCAACCGGCTCCAGGTGCTCGTCGGACAGCGCGTCGAAGCGACGTCGCCGAACCCGCGAGGCGTTGCGACCGGCGTCGCGCGCGCGATCGACGGCCGCGTCCTCGAGTCGGTCGAGGCGGTCGGGAAGCACGTGCTGCTTCGGTTCGAGGGCGGCGTCACGGTGCGCAGCCACCTGCGCATGAACGGCCGCTGGCGCGTCCGCGCCCGAAACGAGCGGCCGTGGAGCGGCTCGCCGTGGCTCGTCCTGTCGACGCCGGGGTACGAGGCGACGCAGTGGAACGGGCCTGTGCTGACGCTCGACGATGGCCGCGCCGCCCGGCTCGGGCCCGATCTGCTCGCCGAGACCACGCGGGTCGAGGACGTCGTGACGCGGCTCAGGCGCGCGGACCCACGTCGCCTGCTCGGTGACGCTCTCGTCGACCAGCATGTGGTCTCGGGCATCGGGAATGTCTGGCTCGCCGAGCTGCTCTGGCACGCGCGGCTGTCGCCCTGGCTGCCGCTCGGCCAGGCGACGGACGAGGAGCTCGCCGCCGGGCTCGGGTGGGCGCGCGCGGCGATGCTCGCATCGGTGAGCGGCACGCGCTCGGCGAGGGCGGTCTACCGCCGGGCCGGACGTCCGTGCCCGCGCTGCGGCGCTCGGGTTCGCTCCCGCGGGCTCGGCGACGCGAATCGCACGGCGTACTGGTGCGCGTCGTGCCAGCGTGGTCCCTGAACGCCTGCCGGGCAGGGATCGGCGTTCCGGCCGAGTAGGTGTCCTCGTGGCTCCCCGCTCGCCGCAGCTCCACCACGCACTCCGGGCGTTCACGCTCGGCGCGTTCGCCTATCTCCTACGTGAGCTCGACGACGCAGGCGAGTCGCTGCCGTTCGCGTTCGAGGAGCACGAGGGCAAGACTGGTCCTGCTCTCTACGAGTATCGGCCGCTGGTGCGCGACTTCGTCGAGGCTCGGGCGGCACGCTTGCGCGGCCGCGAGGATGCCGTCATTGCGCTGGAGGAGCTCGCGCGCGAGCCCGCTGCTGCCATCTACGCGCGGGCGCACGCCGGGCGTGACCCTTCCGAGGACGACGCGCTCTTCCGGACTGTCCTCGTCGACCTCCTGATCCGCGTCGCCGAGGCGTGCGGCGGTTTCGACTGGGACGACGAGTCGTTCGAGCGCGCGTACGCCGAGCTCGAACGCTCGCTGTTTGGCGAACGCCGCGCGTACGCTGCCGTCGCGCCGCTCGTCGGGATCTCGACCGGCGTCCAGCGCGAGCTCGGTGCGTCGCTTCGCATCCGGGCCGTCGCGGACGGTGAGCTCGCACGGCACTGGCCGGAGGCGACGGGACTCCTTCCTCAGGGCTTCGGCCGTGAGGCCGACCGCTACTGCGTCGTGGAGCTGCGCGCGGCGCTCGGCGCCGGCGAGGACGTCCCCGACGCGCCAGCGGAGATCGCAGACGCGGTCTCTGCGATCCGACTCGCGACGGCCGCTCCCCTTGCTGCAGGACCGGTGCTATTCGAGACGCTCGACGGACGGCCGTACGGCATCCGTCCGGTGTTGCCTATCGCGGCGACGCAGCCGCCGGGCGAGGCGACGAGGTTGGACGAGTTCCGCGCGCCGCTCGCCGCCGAGGTCCTCGTCCGGCTCGGGCTCGCCGATGCGGACACGAACCTCGCCGAGGCGCTCGACCGCTGGGAGCTCTCGCTGTTCCAGCACGAGCCGTTCCGCTCCGAGCAGCTGCGTGCTGCGCTGGGCGCCTTGCTGGGGACGACCTGGCCGCTCCGAGCGGCGGTGCTGCTCGAGACCGAGCCGGAGCGGCGTGAGCCCCTACACCTCGAGCTGGCCGCTCTCGCGGACGGCGGCGAGGCTGCTCCCCCCGCCGCGGATGCGGTGCGACGGGCTCTCGTCGAGGTGCTCCGCGACGGCGACCGGCCCGCCGTCGTTGCGCGGCTCGATCGGATGCTGCTCGGGCTCGGCGGGCCGGCGCGGCTCCGCGTCGCCTCGTAGCGCCGCGCAACGCATCCTTCGGCCACTGTGGAGAAACCGTCACCGAGACGGCGCGAAGTCGGCACACACCCGTGACAGGCTGAGGTCTAGCGTCACCGGCATGGAGGAAGCACGGAGCGTCCTCGAGCGGTTCGAGCGGATCGAGTCCATGCGACGGGCGAACGCGGGCCCGGTCGAGCTGCTTGGGG
>Ga0207691_10002202_pt1 | contig 19068 bp, 22 predicted proteins | sample KBSM13metaG_FD_184327 | JGI IMG/M metagenome (GOLD analysis project Ga0207691, IMG submission 184327) | Miscanthus rhizosphere microbial communities from Kellogg Biological Station, Michigan, USA - KBS M1-3 metaG (SPAdes) (version 2) | ecosystem: Host-associated > Plants > Roots > Rhizosphere >... | reverse complement strand
GGAATGCCGGATACGGCAAAGTTCGGCTGGAGACCGAGAAGACCCTGACGGAGGCGCAGGCGCTGTATCGTGCCTCAGGCTACGCCGAAGTACCGCCCTTCAACGACGAGCTTTACGCCCACCACTGGTTCGAAAAGAAGCTGGGCTAGCCCGCCGCAGCGAGTTCAATCGCCCGATCAGGTCCGCGATGCGCTGGTTGGGCACCGCCGCCGCTGCAAGCTGCAGTGGCCCGATCACGGGTGACAAATCGTCGTCGATGAAACGCAACTCGTACCTCCTCCCGCACACCGTAGGAGAAGGCCCTGAAAAGATGGATTCTTCCCTACCCGCCCAACCGAAACGGATGGACCCAGCTACTCGTCCCGCCACCCATCTTCGCCGATCAGGGGGACGAAACGGACTGCTCCGAGGTCCTCGTTCGAGAGCGAGCCGTCAGCCTGCCTCGACACTCTGACGAGCTTCTGCACCCATCCCTGCCCACCGAGCGGCATCACCAGCGTCCCGTCCGTCTTCAGCTGGTCGATCAGGGATTGCGGCACATGGCTGCCGCTCGCCGCCGCGAGAATTGCATCGTAAGGCGCGCTCTCCGGCCAGCCGACAGTCCCGTCGCCCTCGACGATCTCGACATTGTCGAAGCCGAGCCGCGCCAGCCGCTCGCGTGAGACTTCGGCCAACTCGTGCTGCCGCTCAATCCCGACCACCTTGGCGGCAATTCGACTGATGACAGCCGCCGCGTAACCGGAGCCGGAGCCCACTTCGAGCACGGTATCGCCGGACTTTATCGCGGCTGCCTGGATCATCAGCCCGACGATGTACGGCTGCGAGATTGTTTGCTGCGCCTCGATGGGCAGCGGATGGTCGCCATAAGCGATATGCGCGTAGGCCGGGCTGACGAACGCCTCCCGCGGCACTGCGCGGAACGCGTCGAGGATCTCCGGCTCGTGAATTCCGCGGAGCCGCAGCTGTCGCTCGACCATCGCCTCGCGCTCGAATGCGAAGTCTGTCATGGATCCGGCCTTATCCGTAAACCGGCCCCATGGGGGAGACGTTCCAATGGCCAGCGTAGACGTCAGGTTCTCAGGATCGGTCCCGGCCAATTACGAGCGTTACATGGTGCCGTTGCTGTTCCGCCCTTACGCAGAGGAGCTATCTGCTCGCGCGCTGGCGACGCAGCCCCGCCGGATCCTTGAAACGGCGGCCGGCACAGGGGTTGTCACCGCTGCGCTTTCGAAGGCGCATCCCGACGCCGACATCGTCGCGACGGACCTTAACCAGGCGATGCTCGATGTGGCAGAGACCCGCGTGTCGTCGCGAAAGGTCGCGTTCCTCCAGGCTGACGCACTCGAGCTTCCTTTCGACGATGGCAGCTTCGATCTCGTCGTCTGTCAGTTCGGCCTCATGTTCTACCCGGACAAGGTCAAGGGAAACGCCGAGGCGCGGCGCGTGCTTCGGGACAGCGGAGCCTATCTGTTCGCCGTTTGGGACCGGATCGAACGAAACCTCCTTTCGCACCTCGCCAATGAAAGCATGCGTAAAGCATTTCCGGACAATCCGCCGCAGTTCATGGTGCGAGGACCGTTCAGCTATCACGAGCCGGAATGGATAGAACGCGATCTTCGCGAAGCCGGATTTGGCGACATCAAGATCGAGACAGTGAACCTGACTAGCCGGAGCCCTTCATCCGAGGATGCCGCGCGCGGCCTTTGCTATGGCTCGCCGATGGGTATCGAGCTTGAGGAATATGGGCCGGCCGCGCTCGACTACGTCTTCGAAAACCTCACGCAATCCGCCAGCGAATATCAGGGGCCTGACGGCTTCGAGGCGCCGATGTCGGCGCATATCGTGACCGCAACTAAATAAGCCCCGCGAGCGGGCTGCTGGGATCCGCGTAGCGGCGCTTCTGCATCCGTCCGGCGAGGTAGGCGAGACGGCCGGACTCGACCGCGGCCTTCATCGCTCGCGCCATCAGGACGGGGTCCTTGGCCTCCGCGATCGCCGTGTTCATCAGCACGCCGTCGCAGCCGAGTTCCATCGCCTGCGCTGCGTCACTCGCGGTGCCGACACCTGCGTCGACGAGCACCGGAACCCCTGCTCCCTCGACAATCAGGCGGATGGTAACGCGGTTCTGGATGCCGAGGCCGGAGCCGATCGGCGCACCCAGCGGCATGATCGCGACCGCGCCCGCCTCCTCGAGCTGCTTCGCGGCGATTGGGTCGTCGACGCAATAGACCATCGGCTCGAAGCCCTCCTTCACCAGGACTTCAGTGGCGCGCAGCGTCTCGCGCATGTCTGGGTAGAGCGTCTTCGCCTCCCCCAGCACTTCGAGCTTGACGAGGTTCCAGCCGCCAGCCTCGCGCGCCAGCCTGAGCGTCCGGATCGCGTCCTCCGCGGTGAAGCAGCCCGCCGTGTTCGGCAGGTAAGTGATCTTCTTCGGGTCGATGAAATCGGTCAGTCGCGGCTGGTTCGGATCGGAGATGTTCACCCGCCGCACGGCGACCGTGACGATCTCGGCGCCCGATGCCTCGACTGCGGCGGCATTCTCCTCAAGGCTCTTGTACTTGCCCGTGCCGACGATCAGCCGCGACGTGAACGTGCGCCCGGCAACGCTCCAGGTGTCCGCCTTGATGTCCTGCTGCGCCGTCACTCAACCGCCTCCAACGAAATGCACAATCTCATAATCGTCGCCGTCCTCGACCGGCACCTCGCCGAACGTCGACCGCGGCACGATCTCGAGGTTCCGCTCGACAGCAACCTTGGCCGGATCGACCCCGATTTCGTTCAGCATCGCAGCGATGCTAACGCCTGAAGGCACTCGGCGATGCTCACCGTTGACCCGGATTCCAAGGCTTCCGTCCACGCTCATGGGGCGGGCAATAGGAGCGGCGCCAAGCCGCGCCAAGTCTGTTCAGGGTGGACGAGACGCGCATCGTGGGGCAGAGCGCTGCGCCAAGCAGACAACAGGAAGAAAAATGGCTCAACCGAAGGACCCCACCGGCTCCGGCGACAAGAGCGCGATGCGTATCGATACCAAGCTGGTGCGCGAACTTGCCGCACTTCTTTCCGACAACGAATTGACCGAGATTGAGGTCGCCGACGGCGATCGGCGCATCAAGGTCAGCCGCGAGCCCGCACCGGTCGTTAGCGCCGCGTCGCACGCACCTGCCGTGGCGGCTCCGGCGCTTACCGCACCACCGATGCACGGCAAGGAAGACGTCGGCAGTCCCGCGGTCGAGGAAATCTCGGGCCATACGGTGAAGTCGCCGATGGTCGGCACCGCCTACCTCTCCGCCGAGCCCGGCGCGAAGCCCTTCATTGAGGTCGGCACTCCGGTCAAAGCCGGGGATACGCTGCTCATAGTCGAGGCGATGAAGGTGATGAACCCGATCACAGCGCCCGAGGGTGGCGTGATCAAGAAGATCATCATCGCCGATGGCCAGCCGGTCGAGTTTGATCAACCGCTGGTGATTATCGGCTGATGGCCATCCAAAAGCTGCTGATCGCCAACCGCGGCGAGATCGCGCTCCGAATCCACCGCGCCTGTCACGAGATGGGCATTAAGACGGTCGCCGTCCATTCGACCGCCGACGCCGATGCGATGCACGTGCGCCTGGCGGACGAAACAGTCTGCATCGGGCCGCCCGCGGCCACCGATTCCTATCTCAACATCCCGAACATCATCTCCGCGGCCGAGATCGTCCACGCCGACGCTATCCACCCCGGCTACGGCTTCCTCTCGGAGAACGCCCAGTTCGCGGAGATCGTCGAGAGCCACAACATCATCTGGGTCGGCCCCAAGCCCGAGCATATCCGGACGATGGGCGACAAGATCGAGGCGAAGCGCACCGCGGCCAAGCTCGGCCTCCCGCTCGTGCCCGGCTCGGACGGACCGATCACCAGTGTCGCGCAGGCCAAGGGGCTTGCCGCCGACATCGGCTATCCGGTCCTGATCAAGGCGGCATCCGGCGGCGGCGGCCGCGGCATGAAGGTCGTGCCGTCCGAAGACCAGCTCGAAAGCCTGATGAGCCAGGCGGCGTCGGAAGCCCGCGCGGCATTCGGCGACGATACCGTCTACATGGAGAAATATCTCGCCGACCCGCGCCACATCGAATTCCAGGTGTTCGGCGACGGAAACGGAGCGGCGATCCACCTTGGCGAGCGCGACTGCTCGCTTCAACGCCGCCACCAGAAGGTGCTCGAGGAAGCCCCCTCTCCCGTCATCAGCCGCGTCGAGCGCGAGGCGATGGGAGAGCGCGTGCGCAAGGCGATGGCCGAAATGGGCTATCGCGGCGCCGGCACCATCGAATTCCTCTACGAGAACGGCGAGTTCTACTTCATCGAGATGAATACCCGGCTCCAGGTGGAGCATCCGGTGACCGAGATGATCAGCGACATGGACCTGGTGCGCGAGCAGATCCGCGTTGCCTGCGGTGAGGGCCTGACCTGCACGCAGAATCAGGTCGAGCTCCACGGCCACGCGATCGAGTGCAGGATCAACGCCGAGGACCCCGAAACCTTTGCGCCCTCCCCGGGCCTTGTGAAAAACTATGTCGCGCCGGGCGGCATGCACGTCCGCGTCGATAGCGGTCTCTACACCGGCTATAAGGTCCCGCCTTACTACGACAGCATGATCGGCAAGCTCATCGTCTACGGCCGCGATCGCGACGAGTGCATCCGCCGCCTGAAGCGCGCACTCGAGGAGTTCGTGGTCGAGGGCATGAAGACCACGATCCCGCTCCACCAGAAGCTGGTTCGCGATCCTGAGTTCCTCGCCGGCGATTATACGATCAAGTGGCTCGAGAAATGGCTCGAGCGTAGCCGCGACGAGGCCGCCTCAGGCTAAACCTTCAGGCGTTACGCGCGTTTGTTCGCTGGAGCACAAACGTGTCCAGTTATCGCGGAACCGCAGACCGGCCTGACAGGGCAGCAGCGATCGCTGCCGTCATCGTCATCCACGTCGTGCTCGCGATCATCCTGTTGTCGGGGCTCGACGTCAGGAACGTTCAGCAGGCCGTCGAGCGGATGACGACCATCGCCATCAACGAACCTCCGCCGCCGCCTCCTGTCCAGCCCCCGAAGCCTGCGCCCAAGCCCGAGGCGACGAAAGAGCCGGAGGGCGCTGCAGCCAAGAAGGCTGAGCCAACGCCCGTCGTCGCCCCGCAACCTAAGCTTCCGGTGCCGTCGCCCATCCCGGCGGCCAAAGTCGCTGGCACCGGAACGTCGTCGAACTCCGGTGCTGCGCTTGCTGGCACCGGCACGGGCGCAGGCGGTTCGGGAAGCGGAACCGGCGGTGGCGGGACGGGAGACTATTCGCGCTACACGCCCGCGCGGCTCGTCCGTAACCTCACGCGCGGCGACTATCGCGCGCTTGCGGCCGGGCGGATGCCGGCCGGGCGAGCGATGGTGTCGCTCCGCCTCGACGCGAGCGGCGCCGTCTCAAGCTGTCGAATCCAGCGTTCAAGCGGCGATCCCTATGTAGATTCCGGTCTCTGCCCGTTGATCAGCCAGCGGCTCCGCTTCCTGCCGGCGCTCGACGATCGGGGACGACCGATCGGCTACCAGCTCGACTATGTCGCGACCTGGGCCCTCTGATCAGGGCTTGGCTGAGGCGTCCTGTGCGGTCGAACTGCTCGCGAGCTTGGGGGCATCGCGACCATAGACGTCATCGTAATAAGCGATCGACGTACCGTCCGGCATTGCTGTCAAATAGGTGATGTAGACGGGTACGGGCTGGGCTAGCGGCACCGGCTGCTCGGTCCCCGCCGACTGCCAGTCGAGATCCTTGCCGAAAAGCCAGCGGCCCAGGCGCGGCGCGTCCTCCAGCCTCACGCAACCGCCGCTGAAGAAGCGCGCCGATTTCAGGAACAGCTCCCGCCGCGGGTTGTCGTGCAGGTAGACGCCGAACATGTTGGGGAACATGAACTTCATGCGCCCCATGAAGTTCTTCGGCCCCGGCTTCTGCCGGATCATGATGTCCTTGACGGTGCCAGCGGTGACGCCCTTCCAGTCGATCGTCTTGGGATCGATGATCGTCGGGTTCGGTGTCCAGTCGGACACGATCTCGTACCCATAATCGTCAAGATACTTGAGGCCGAACTTCACGACGAACTGGCCGACGTCCTCGCCGGCAAGGTCGGACGGCACGTACCAGTACGGGTTCAGTGCTGCATAGCGGATATATGCCGCGAGCATCGGAGTGGGCCATTTCGGCTTTCCGACGACGACGACCATCGAGTCCGCGACCTTGCCATCTTCGTACATGTACAGCCGCTGCTGCGCGGCATTGACGAGCACGTAGCGCTGCTTGCCGGCAGGTAGCACCCGCGTCCGCTCCAGGTTGATGCGCAGCAGGGTGGCCTGATCCTCGGTGGTGTAGGCGTGGGTAGCGAGCGCCTCGCGGAGCTGGGAATAGTAGGGATGCATCCACCCCATGCTGTGCAGGTAGTCGGAAAGGTTCGCCGCGATCGCCGCGGTCAGCAAAGTGGCAAGCGGGGTCGGCGGCGTCGGCTTCAGGCCAGCGTCCACATAGTTGATCCCGACGCCCGGATCCTGGCGCAGGTCCGCGACATAGCTGACGAAAGCTTCCGAAAGCGCGCGGTCGGCGTCGGCAAGCTGTTTTTTCTTACCGGCGCGCACGGCCTCGATCGCCTGCCGAAGCTCGGCGACATGATATTTCGCAGGGTCCATGCCATCGAGGTTTGCTGTCGACAGCAAGCTGAGCAGCTGCTCGGCGGCGTCGCCGGCCTTCGCATCGAGCCAGAACGGATAATTGTTGCGACCGCGGTAGAAGTCATCGACCCCTTGCCCACCGATCGGGCGGCTCTGGACCACTTTTGGCGCGGCCGCAGCTTCCGCGGGAGCGCACGTCGGCCCAGCCGCTGCAAGCGCGGCGATTGGACCGACGAGCTTTCGAAAAAAGTGCACCGGCCGACGGCCGGTGCACTCGATACGCAAACGAATCACGGATTCTCCAATCTCATTCCCGTCAAAGACTAGCTTCGACGGGCGCGGATCAGCCGCGCTCGCCGCTGCGCATTGGCGCAGGTGCGGGAGCCGGAGCGACGGTCGTCGTCGTGGTCGTCGAATAGCCGGCAGGGGCACCCTGATAATATTGCCCGTTGTAGACATATCCGTCCACCACGCCGTCATTGTTCCGGTCGGCCCAGATCGCGCCGGCAAGACCGCCGACCGCAGCGCCGATCACTGCGCCCTGGAGGATGCCGACACCCGGCAGGACCGCACCGGCAGCGGCGCCGATCGCCGCGCCGCCGAGAGCACCCGTTGCGGCGCTGGCAAGAACGCTGTGGGTGTTCGGGTCATAGCCCGTCGGCGTACCGGCATAATATTGGCCGTTCGACATATAGCCGTCGACGTAGCCGTCATTGTTGTTGTCGGCCCACACCGCGCCGGCGAGACCGCCGATCGCCGCACCAACTGCCGCGCCTTCGATGACGCTGACGCCCGGCACCACCGCGCCGACCGCGGCTCCGCCCGCCGCGCCGATCGCGGCGTCTTGCGCGACGCGCGAGTTGGTGGCGCACGCGCCAAGGGCGGCCGTGCTGGCAAGCGTCATGGCTAGAATGGATTTACGCATCGCTCTTTCTCCCGTTCAAATTGAGCTGCATGAACATGCGCACATGCCGACGCTACCATCGGTGATGGTGCATGTTACAAGCGCAGGAACGACGACGGCGGCTCATCGTTCCGCACGCGGGACAATGCAAGTGAGCGAACTGAGCGCCTTCGCGTTAAATCCACGTTCAACCGTTTGAATCGGCAGTAGGAAAAGCGTCCAGGATGAAGGCAACAATTTATCACAATCCGATGTGCGGCACGTCGCGGAAGACGCTCGACATCCTCCGCGATGCCGGATGCGATGTCTGGGTCCACGAATATATGAAGAATCCGCCGACCCGTGAGGAGCTGGTGCGCCTCTACAAGCGTGCCGGCATCCGCCCGCGCGAGGGTCTGCGCAGCAAGGAGGCGCTGGCCGATGAGCTCGGACTCAACCGGCCCGACGTCACGGATGACGAGGTGCTCGACGCGATGGTCGCTCACCCAATCCTGATCAATCGTCCGATCGTCGAGACTCCGAACGGCGTTCGCTTGTGCCGGCCGCAGGAGACTGTGCGCGAGATTCTGTAGAGGAGGCGTTCGCTCGGCCGCATAATGAAGTCATGAGTCGCCTTGACCCGCGCCTGTTGCTGCAGGGTTATGCCACCGGCATCTTTCCGATGGCCGACAGCCGCGACGCCGACGACCTGTTCTGGGTCGAGCCGCGCAACCGGGCGATCCTCCCTCTCGACCGCTTCCATGTGTCGCGATCGCTCAAGCGCACGCTTCGCTCGGGCCGCTTCGAGGTCACGCATGACCGCGATTTCCCCACGGTGATCACCGCCTGCGCGGACCGGGAAGAGACCTGGATCAACGCCGAGCTGGAACAGGCGATGCTCGCGCTTCACAAGTCCGGCCACGCCCATTCGATCGAGGTGCGTACCGGCGGTGAGCTCGTCGGCGGCCTCTACGGCGTGAAGCTCGGCCGCGCCTTCTTCGGCGAAAGCATGTTCAGCCGGGTTCGCGACGCTTCGAAGGTTGCGCTGGCCTGGTTGGTGGCGCGGCTCCAGGCCGGCAATTTCACCCTTCTAGACTGCCAGTTCATGACGGAGCACCTCGCCTCGCTGGGGGCGATCAGCGTGCCCCGCGAGACCTACGTGGCGTTGCTCTCCGCCGCCCTCGGCGGCGGCGCAGCATCTGTGGGGGCGCCGGCGACGGCCTCGTTAGTCGAGGCGCTCGGGAGGGAGCCGTCGGGCGCTCCCGACTTCCTCGCGCTGGACAGGTTACTTGAATTGGCCGGAGCAGCCGGCGCCGCAGGCCCTGCCGGGTACGTCATCTCGCAGCTCTTGGGCCAGACGTCGTAAACCGGGTGCTCGACGACGTTGAGCGACGGCGATTCCTTGTAGAGCCAGCCCGAGAAGACGCGGCTCCAGCGCTTATCCGGTTGCAGCACGTCCACCTGCACGAATGCGCCGGTCAGCTTTTCCTGCTCCCACGGCGCTGTCGCCTCGCACGCCCTCAGCCGAACGATCATGTCCTTCCAGCGGACCGACTGGCCGGGGTGCAGCGACACCGTCTGGACGATGCCGTTGCGCTTGTTGAGTAGCCCGAGAACCGCGACGCGCTGCGCCATCGGAGTCACCCCGCCCTCACCATTGGCCGTCGAAGCGACCTTCGCCGTGGGCAGGGGCACGTTCTCGCCCTCCTTCTTGCCGCACGAGGCGAGCGCGAGCGAGGTCAACAGGAGTGTCGTGCGCAGCTTCACGCTTATTCGGGGATCCAGGGCTCGTAGTCCCCGGTCGAGGCCGGTCTGAGCCTGCCCGATCCGAGCGCCCCGTCGGGGCGGAAGGCCTCCATCGTTCCGGTCAGGTTGGGCGTAGGCTTCTGCTGGAACTTGCGGACCGGCGGCAGCGCCTTTTCGGGAAGGTCCGCGATCGTCCCGCGCAGCCAAAGCTGCCAGTCCGGCGGGACCCGGCTGCCGTCATTGGCGCCGTTGTAGATCACCCAGCGGCGCTCAGGATGTTTCTTGTCCTGGTAGTAGATGTTGCCGGCATCGTCGCGGCCGACCTCGTTGCCGAACCGGCGCGTCCATAGTGCCGTGCCGATTGTGGCGCCGTTCCACCAGGTGAAGATTTTGGACAGGACTCCCATCGCGAGCGCCTTAGCCGCCCCGGTCGGCGGCAGGCAAGCTAATGGGTCCAGCTCGCCACATCGCCTTCCTTGATGCCGAGCTCGGCGGCACGTCCGCCACGAATCTCGAGCACGAGGCCAACCGGTTCACCCGCCGGGAGAGGCGTGAGGTCCAGCGCCTTGGCGTGGGTGATCCTGACGATCGTTCCGTCCGGCCGGATGAAGATGATGTCGAGCGGGATCAGCGTGTTCTTCATCCAGAAGGACACGTCGACCGGAGGGTCATAGGGGAAGATCATCCCCCGGTCGCCGGCCAGCGACTTCACGAACATCAGGCCCCGCTCCTGCTGCTCGGGCGTGGCGGCAACGTCGACGATGAACTGGTGAGTTCCTGTCGCGGATTGGATAGTCAGCGGCACTTGGCGAAGTCCCGTTTGCGGGCGGCCTTGATCGGCCGGGGCTGCAGCCTCGCTGGAGGCGTTTTGCGCAGGCGCGGGAGGGCTGCAGGCGACGAGCGCGCCGAGCGCGAAGCTCAGGCTGCCGAGTCGCCGGATTCGCGCAGCTCGACGGCGGTCAGGCCTTTGCCGCTGGGCGCGATCCGCGCCTCCAGCTGCTGGCCCGGCTGAAGCTCCGGGAGATGCGAGATGCGGACGGTTTCCATGTGCACGAACACGTCCTCGCCGCCCGACTCGTCGGGCCGCTTGACGAAACCATAGCCGCGTACGCGATTGAACCATTTAACCTCCACCGGCTCGAACTCGCCGGCGCTTTCGGCAAGCGCCTTGCGATCCGCGCGTTCGCTCATCGGAATGGACGAGCGCACCGGCTGCGGCAAGGCCGTCGACGTGTCGATCGAAATGACTCTCTTCGCCTGAAGTCCGCGGTCGAGTTTGACCGGCACGCACTCGATGGTGGCGCCTTCAGGCACGCTGCGGCGGCCGTGCTCGCGGAGCACGCTGAAGTGCAACAGTACGTCGCCTTCAACCTGGTCGCTGACCAGGAAGCCGAAACCACGGGTTGCATCGAACCACTTCACGCGCCCGACGATGGTCTCCATCTCGGGCTCGGCAATATTATCTTCAATATCCATTACGGCCTGACTGCCCCCCACGGCCGGTTGCAAACTCGTACGCACCATAGTGGGCCCCATTAACATGGGTACTTGTGTCGGCAAACCGACTTTACGCCTTAAATTGCTGAAACTCTTCGAGAAGTTGATTCAAATCAAGTTCTTGCCCGGGGGAGAGGCAGGAAATGACCTTAGAAATGCCGAATCCATGCCCGGCCCGCACCATTGCTCCGATCCACTTCTCGCGTTGACGGGGATCGGCGGCCTCCGTGGCGAAGGGCCCGATCCGCCGCCGGCGCGCCAAGCGCACCGCCGCCTCGACCGCCTCCTCGTCCGCATGGGCGGTGGCTTCGGCGCCGTCTTCCTCTTCGACGCCCGCATGCCGAAGCTGCTCGGTCAGTCGCCGCTTGCCGTAGCCGCGGGCGCCGAGCGAACGCGCCTTCGCCAGCGCATATGCCGAATCGTCGATGAGGCCGAGCTCTGCAAAGCCGTCCGCAAGCTGCTCGAGATCCGGAGCAGCGCCGCCGTCCCAGCCGCGCTCGCGCAACTTGCGGGCGAGATAGGTGCGGAGCTTCGCCCGCGTCGTCGCATATTTGCCGACATAGCGAAGCGCGAGTTCCCGAAGCTGCTCGGCGTTCAGCGGCGGCGGCGCTCGGCGTGTCTTGTTCGATGGCCTCACGCCTGATTTGTGCCACAGTCGCGTCACAAGGGGAAAGCGGTGGCGTGAGGGACGTCACCGCGTGCATCAATCATGAGGGGAATGGCGTGCTCGATCGCAACGCCTCGGTCACAACCGAACTGGCGCCGGCTGGCGCAACACCGACACTGGACAAGCTGCCGCGGCGCCTGGCCGACTTCGGCACCATAGGCGAAGCGCTGGACTATGCCGCGCAAGGGCGGCGTGGGCTCAACTTCCACGACGCCCGCGGATCGCTTGCCGAGACCTACACCTACGCTGCGCTGCGCGAGGATGCGCTGGTCGCGGCCCGCCGCTTCATTGCGCTCGGCATCAAGCCGGGCGACCGCATCGCGCTTGTCGCCGAGACGGGCCACGAGTTTGCTGCCGCCTTCTTCGGTGCGGCCTATGCCGGCGCCTGGCCGGTGCCGCTTCCGCTGCCGACCAGCTTCGGCGGGCGGGAGGCCTATGTCGACCAGCTCGCCGTCCAGCTGAAGAGCTGCGACCCGGCGCTGTTCCTCGTCCCGCCCGAGCTCGCCGAGTTCGGCAAGGACGCAGCCGACCAGGCCGGTGCCCCGTCCCGCTCTTGGGACACGCTGAACCAGATTGAACCCGCGTCAGGCGACCTGCCCAAGGCGCAGCCCGACGACATCGCCTATCTTCAATATTCGAGCGGCTCGACCCGCTTCCCGCACGGCGTCGCTGTGACGCACCGGGCGCTGCTGGACAACCTCCGCGCCCACGGAATCGGCCTGCACGTCAAGGACACCGACCGCTGCATCTCCTGGCTTCCTTGGTATCATGACATGGGCCTTGTCGGCTGCTTCCTCTCGCCGATGTCGCTGCAGATGTCGGTCGACTATCTTAAGACCGAGGACTTCGCCCGGCGGCCGCTTGCGTGGCTCGACATGATCACCCGGAATCCGGGGACGACGGTCAGCTATTCGCCGACTTTCGGTTACGACATCTGCTCGCGCCGGATGAGCTCGCAGACCCGCGCCGAGGACCGCTTTGACCTCTCCCGCTGGCGCATCGCCGGCAATGGCGCCGACATGATCCGCCCCGACGTGATGCAGGCCTTCGTCGACAGCTTCGACGCCGCCGGCTTCAAGGCCGGGGCCTTCTGCCCGAGCTATGGCCTCGCCGAGGCCACGCTTGCCGTGTCGCTGATGCCGCCGGGCGAAGGCATCCGGCTCGAGCTGGTCGAGGAGACCGAGCTCTCCGGCGGCACCGCCGACGAGAAGCGCCCGCGCCGTTACCGCGCTGTCGTGAATTGCGGGAAGCCGGTCACCGGCATGGAGATCGAGATCCGCGGCCCAGCCGGCGAGGTCCTCCCCGACCGCGGCATCGGCAAGGTCTATGTGCGCGGCCAGTCCGTGATGCACAGCTATTTCCGCGACGAGGAATCGACCATGGCGTGCCTCAGCGACGACGGTTGGCTGGACACCGGCGACATGGGCTACATGTCCTCCGGCTACATTTTCATCGTCGGCCGCGCCAAGGACATGATCATCATCAACGGGCGCAACCACTGGCCGCAAGACATCGAATGGGCGGTGGAGCAGCTCCCCGGCTTCAAGTCCGGCGACATCGCCGCCTTCGCGATCACCGGCCCGTCGGGAGAGGAAACGCCAGCGGTGCTCGTCCACTGCCGCGTCAGCGACAATGAGGAGCGCGGAAAGCTCCGCGACGAGATCCGCGAGCGCGTCCGCGCGATCACCGGCATCACGCCCGTGGTCGAGCTGGTCCCGCCCCGTACCCTGCCCCGGACCAGCTCGGGCAAGCTCTCGCGCGTAAAAGCCCGCCACCTCTATTTGACCGGCGAGATCCAGCCCTACGACATCGCGGCTTGACGGACCCGCCCGTCTTGCCTCCTAACGACGGCAGTTAGGGGGCACGCGGTGGACCTGTCACCAATCGTCCTTGCGCATGAACAGGCGTTCGCGATCGGCGACGTCGAAGTTCGGCCCGCGACGCGTGAGATTGTCAGCGCTGGGTCGACCACGATCCTCGAACCGCGCGTCATGCAGCTGCTCGTTGCCCTTCACCGCGCCGAGGGCGGCGTCGTCAGCAAGGACGACCTCGCCAAGCTGTGCTGGGAAGGCCGGATCGTCGGCGAGGATGCGATTAACCGCGTCGTGTCGCGCCTTCGCGCCGTTGCCGAAAAGGATGCCGGCGGCGCATTCCGCATCGAGACCATCACCAAGGTCGGTTACCGCCTCGCGCCGGGACACGCCGATCCTCACACCCCGGCCCCTGCTTCCACGGCGTCCACCGCCACACCGCGCATCACACGGCGGGAGCTGATGATCGGCGGTGGCGTCCTCGCCGGCGCCGCGGCGGTTACGCTCGGTACCAGCCTGATCCACCGCGACAACACGCCGCCCGAAGCGAAAGCCTTGATCAAAGCGGCGCGGGACGACGTACTCAGTGGATCTATCGAGCGGCTCACCAACAATGTCGGCAAGCTGCGCGAGGCGGTCCGGCTCGCTCCCCAGAACGCTGAAGCCTGGGGCCTGCTTGCCTATTACACGATGGTTTACTGGAACTTCTCACCGGCTGAAGAGCGGGCGGACCTGCGTGCTCGCGGCCTTGCGGCGATCCATAGAGCCCTCGCGTTGGAGCCGAACCAGGCCGACGCGCTGGCGGGGCAACTCTACTCAATCCCCCAGTTTCGCAATTGGTACGAACTCGAGCGCTCGGCCCGCGCTGCGCTCACGCACCACCCGGACCACCCTGGCCTCAACTTCGCCCTCGCTGACGTACTGGTCCAAGTCGGACGTTCCCGCGACGCCGTGCCCTTCATCGACAAGACTCTCGCTGCGCTGCCCCTTGCCCAGCCGCCCCACACATACCGCATCACGACGCTGTGGGATCTCGGGCTGCTCGATGAGGCGGAGGCCGCAATGAACAGGGCATACAGCCTGATGCCGCGCTATTACGGAGTTTGGTTCACCCGCCTCTATTTCCTGATGTACAACGGGCGCGCCGCCGAGGCCTGGGGAATGTTTTCAAACGTCGCCGCGAGGCCGATCGGAATTCCCGACTGGAACTTTGATCTGACCGGCCAGCAGGCTCACGCCCTCATGACCGGCAACCGCGCTGAAATCGCCAAGACCGTGGCGAACTGGAAGGACGCACCGCGGCTCGGGACAGGTTTCATGGAAAATGCCGCAATATTCGCGGCCTTCGTCGGCGACCTGGACGAGGCGTTTCGGCAGCTGAACGCGCTCTATTTTGGGCGCGGCGTGGGTGAATATTATTTCGCCAAGGAGCAGGGCATTTACGCGAGCAAGGACCGTCACACCTACAACCTTTTCCGGCGCCCCATAGCGGCGCTGCGCCGCGACCCGCGCTTCGCGGTGCTGACGCGCGAGCTAGGCCTCGACGACTATTGGCGCGAGACCCGCAGCGGCCCGCAAGTTCCTTCGTGATTATTTAGAAAAGCCCGGAAATCGGCGCTTCGTCAGCAAAAGATCAGGCGTTCGTCCACTCCTAATCCTGTCGGTCAGGGCCCTCCTCCCGCATTTTCGGGTCAGCCAATGCGAACACCGCGTGGCCCGAAAAAGGGAGACAAACCATGACACGTTTCGCGATCATCGGACTGCTGCTCACCGCCATCCCCGCCGCCGCGAATGCCGAACCGCGCAGCGCGACGATCACCGTCACCGCTGCTGACATGGCGACCCCCGCCGCGCGGGCGAAGCTCGACCGTCGCATTGGCTCCACGATCGAAGAGGTGTGCGGCAGCTACGCCACGATCGAAAGCTCGCAGGTTCCGGAAATGGACGCTTGCTGGGCAGCCGCGAAGAGGCAGGTTCAGCAACGGATCGCCAGCCTCAAGGGTCGCACGAACATTCAGCTTAGCGCCCGCTAGGGGCTCGACGAACTTTACGCTCCTTTCGCCGAACACCTCCCCGCATCTGGTGGAACTCATGCGACGGCGAGCTTACCGGCGGAGGGGCGTAAAGACTGCGCCACTGGGCAACAGGCGCGCGGGGCCGTCCGCAAAGGCGGCCCCATCATCATAATCTATGTTAGCGATTAAACTCCTGTTTACCTGACCCGTGCGACTGTGGCCGCGCGTGACTGAGTGGGAGTGACGTGATGGAGCGTATGCAAGGTTGGGCCGGGCGGAAGCACCGCCACGAAGGGGCCGTTGACGCTATCGTCCATCGAAGCGACGGCAGCAAAGCCCCGGCCAGGCTGACCAACTTTTCCGACGAAGGCTGTCGCATCGAAGCGGAAACCGATTTCCGCATCGGTGAGCGGCTGCAGATCGCGATTCCGCGCATGGGCCAGATGAAAGCGCAGGTTCGCTGGACCGTCCCTGGCGGGGCCGGCGCGAAGTTCCTCGTCGAAAGCGACTTCTAGGCTCGACTCTCCGACCGCCGGGCCGGCGGGAACATCCGGCCAAGCACCCGATCGTGAAGGGCATAATGGTGATAAAGCGCGGCCAGCGCGTGGCCGAACGCGACAATCACGATGCCGTAGCCAAGCCACTGATGGATCTCGCGCAGCTCATGCCGGAATGGCCGGTCGAGCGCCCTGATCGGGCCGGGAATCGGCAGCCCGAAGAGATGGATCGGATGCCCGGCAGCCCAGCCGATCGTCATTCCCAGCCCCGCCTGCACGATCAGCAGCAGGTAGAGGAGATAGTGCACGCCCTTGGACGCGATCTTCACCCAGCCCACCTCGAGCGAGGATACCTGGTGCCCGGGCATCAGCCGCCAGATCACCCGCGCGACGATCACCGCGGTCAGCAGCACGCCCAGCGACGTGTGCAGGCTCTCGAGCGTCTGTCGCGTCTCGCGCGGGAACCAGTCCCACACGAACGACGTCACGAACTGGATCAGCACCAGCCCTGCGGTCGTCCAGTGCAGCGCAATCGCGACCGAATTGTAGGTGGTCCCGTCGTCGCCCGCGGCGATCCGCGTTGCGGTGTCGAAGCTGGTCTGGTCGGTCATCCTGTCGGTAGTCTCTTGCGCCTGCATTCCGGCTGCTGCGATTAGCGACCGGAATGACTAAGCGCATGGGCCTTAAGCGAGTTGCACTGGCTGGATTGGCTATCCTGCTCGCAGCGGCTCAGACGCAGCCCGCGGTGCAGCCCGGCGGGGACATCCCGCCGGTGGTGCATGAGCCCTATCCAGGGCAGTCGCGACGGCCCAGCCCGGCGGCCGCTTTCTTCACCTACGAGCGTCGCGAAGCCTTCATCCCGATGCGCGATGGCATCCGGCTTTACGCCGTACTGATCATCCCCAAAGGCGGCGGCAAATATCCGATCATGCTCGATCGCACGCCATATTCGGCCGACAAGGCGACCAGCATTGCTCCGGCCGGGCCGCAGCCGGAGACGATCCTCTCGCCCCTAGACGCCGAGCTGATCCGCGCCGGCTACATCGTCGCGATCGAGGATGTGCGCGGCAAGTATCGCTCCGAAGGCGATTACGTGATGAACCGGCCGCTTCGCGGGCCGCTCAACCCGACTGCGGTCGACCATTCGACCGACGCCTGGGACACGATCGACTGGCTGGTGAAGAACGTGCCCGAGTCCAACGGCCGCGTCGGCACCTTCGGCACCAGCTACAACGGCTTCACCGCGCTGATGAGCCTGGTGAACCCGCACCCCGCGCTGAAGGCGAGCGTGCCGATCAACCCGATGGTCGACGTGTGGAAAGGCGACGACTGGTTCCACAACGGCGCCTTCCGCCAGGAGATGATCGGCTACGTCTACGGCCAGACCAGCGGCCGCACCTCCGTCAGCGAATATTTCCCGAGCCTCAGGGACGACTACACCGCCGCGCTGCGCCTCGGATCGGCGGGCGCCTATGGCCGCGCGTTCGGCATGGATCGCCTGCCCTTCTGGCGCCGCCTGACCGAGCATCCCGCCTATGACTCCTACTGGCAGGACCAGGCGCTCGACCGCATCCTCGGCAGCCGCCCGCTCACAGTCCCGACGATGATCGTCGGCAGCCTGTGGGACCAGGAGGACATCTACGGCGCGACCGCATTGTTCAATTCACTGAAGGGCAGCCCCAACGCGCGGTTCGTCCTCGGCCCCTGGTATCACGGCCAGGCAAACTACCCGGCGATGACTGTCGGGCCGCTCAACTGGGGCATCGACACCGCGCGCTGGTTCCGCCAGCGCCTGCTGATCCCCTTCCTCGACGAGCATCTGAAGGGCGGCCCGCCGGCCGGCATCGCGCGCGTCACCGCCTTCGAAGCCGGAGCCAATCGCTGGGACCGGCTCAATGACTGGCCCCTCGCCTGCGCGCACGGCTGCCCGGCGAATCTCACCCCCCTCTACCTCGCGTCCGGCAAGGGCCTGAGCTTCACCGCAGCCCCCGGCGCCTCACTTACCTACGTCTCCGATCCCGCGCGGCCTGTCCCCTACCGTGCGCCGCCGATCACCGCGCCCTTCGCGCCCAATTCGACCTGGCAGACCTGGCTGACCGACGACCAGCGCTTCGCCGAACGCCGCCCGGACGTCCTCACCTTCGCCACCGCGGCGCTCGACAAGCCGCTGCGCCTCGCCGGCACGCCCCTCGTCCACCTCGTCGCCTCGACCAGCGGCAGCGACAGCGACTGGGTCGTCAAGCTGATCGACGTCCATCCGGCCGCCTCGCGCCTTGCCGGCTATGAACTGCCGATCGCCATGGAGATCTTCCGCGGTCGCTACCGCCTCGACCCCGCACGCCCCGCGCCGCTCGCGCCCAACCAGCCGCTGACCTACGAGTTCGCGCTCCCGACGGTCGACTATGTCGTACAGCCTGGCCACCGCATCATGGTCCAGGTCCAGTCGAGCTGGTTCCCGCTCTACGACCGCAACCCGCAGACCTTCGTCCCCAGCATCTTCTTCGCGGAGCGGAAGGACTACCGCGCCGCCACACAACGCATTTTCACCGGCGCCAGCGGCAGCTGGATCGGCCTCCCCGTAGTTAAGTGACCTTGCGCCGCTGAATGACGGTCGCTACCTCGCCGCGGCGCGCTCATAGGAGTGTAGCTCAGTTGGTAGAGCATCGGTCTCCAAAACCGAGGGCCGGGGGTTCGAGTCCCTCCACTCCTGCGCGCGACAACCTTGAAGACTCACCCAACCGCCGCTAAGTGAGCCGCAGCCCCGCCGGCCCGAAAGGTCCGCGGGGCGCTTTTCTATCCGCAACTCGAGAAGACGAACCAGTGGCCAGAACCTCCCCCGGCGAATTCATCCGTCAGGTCCGCATTGAGACCTCCAAGGTCCATTGGCCGACCCGCAAGGAAACCATCGCCACCGGCATCATGGTCATGATCATGACCCTGGTCCTCGCCTTCTTCTTCTTCGGCGTCGACGCCGCCTTTTCGACCTTGGTCAAGAAGCTCCTGAGCTTCCTGGCCTAGCTAAATCCAAGAGAAACGATCCATGTCCCGCTGGTACATCATCCACGCTTATTCCGGCTTCGAGAACAAGGTCCGCGACGCGATCATGAGCGAGGCGACGCGCATGGGCCTCACGCCCTTCGTCGAGCAGATCGAGGTCCCGACCGAGACCATCACCGAGATCAAGCGCGGCAAGAAGGTCCAGGCCGAGCGCAAGTTCATGCCCGGCTACGTCCTCGCCAAGCTCGAGATGAACGACCAGGTCTATCACCTCGTCAAGAACACGCCG
>Ga0207691_10002201_pt1 | contig 19068 bp, 15 predicted proteins | sample KBSM13metaG_FD_184327 | JGI IMG/M metagenome (GOLD analysis project Ga0207691, IMG submission 184327) | Miscanthus rhizosphere microbial communities from Kellogg Biological Station, Michigan, USA - KBS M1-3 metaG (SPAdes) (version 2) | ecosystem: Host-associated > Plants > Roots > Rhizosphere >... | reverse complement strand
TACTGCGCCTCCAAGCATGGCGTCATCGGGCTGACGCGAGCGCTGGCTCTCGAGCTGGCTCCGCGCGACATCACGGTCAACGCCATTTGTCCCGGCTGGGTCGAAACCGAGATGGCCCGCCAGGGCTTCAGCCGGTTCGGGTCCGTCGAGAAGGGCCGGGAGGCCGCGGCGAAAATGGCTCCTCTCCAGCGCGTGCTCGAGCCCGAGGAGATCGCCGGCCTCGCGGCCTACCTCGCCTCGGAGGACGCGCGGTCGGTGACGGGCCAGGCGATCGTGGCCGACGGCGGCCAGGTCATGCCCTGACCGCCGGTTTTCAATCCCCAGTTGACAGTCGCCAGTCAAGAATGAGGAAATGCGCGCCTACGTCGGCGGAGGTCCGCCGGCGACGGAGGCATGAAAATGACGCGTGAAGAGTTCCTGTCCGCCCTCGACGCCCTCATCGCCGAGAAGCATCTCCTCAAGCACCCCTTCTACCAGCTGTGGTCGCAGGGCCGTCTGACGACCGAGAACCTGCGCGAGTACGCCGTCTCCTACTATCCGCATGTCGCGGCGTTTCCGACCTACGTCTCGGGAGTGCACGCGGGCTGCGAGGATGCGTCGCTGCGGCAGGAGCTCCTCGAGAACCTGATCGAGGAGGAACGCGGCACCGAGAACCACCCGGCGCTGTGGCGCCGTTTCGCCGGCGCGCTCGGCGCTTCCGAATCGGACATGGCTTCGGCTCCGCGGACGCCGGAAGTGGCCGACGCGATCGCCGAGTTCCGCCGCACGACCCGCGACGGTTCGACGGCCGAGGGCCTCGCCGCGCTCTACGCCTACGAATCGCAGATCCCCGAAGTCTCGAAGACCAAGCGCGAGGGCCTCGAGGCCTTCTACGGCATCGTCGACGAGGACGCGACGCGGTTCTTCTCGGTCCACGAGAAGGCCGACGTGTGGCACCGGCAGGTGGAGCGCGAGGCGCTCGGTCGCGTGGCCGAGACGCCGGAAGCCCGCGCGAAGGCTCTCGAGGCGGCCCGGCGCTGCTGCGATGCGCTCAACCGCGCGCTCGACGGCGTGATGCGGGAAAACGCGCTCGTCTGCTGACGCGGTGATCCGCGCCGTCTGCTTCGACGCCGGCGCCACGCTTCTGCACCCGGATCCTCCGGTGGAGGAGATCTACGGCCGCGTATTCCGCGAGGACGGCGCGCGCGTCGAGCCGGAAGCGCTTCGCGAAGCCCTGCACGCGGGCTGGCTCCGGGTCCAGGCCGCCCCCGCCGGGGACCGCTACGGGGGGGTCTCCGGTGAGGAGGGTTTCTGGCGCGCCTTCCTCTCGGGCGTGCGCGCGTCGATCGACGGCGGAGTCGTGTCGGACGCGGCTTTCTCCCGTCTCGCCACACACTTCCGGGACCCCGGCTCGTGGGCCGTGTACGGGGACGTTCTGCCGACGCTCGAGGAGCTCGCAGGGCGCGGCCTCGAGCTCGCGGTCATTTCGAACTGGGACTCGCACCTGCCGCGGCTGCTCGATTCGCTCGAGCTGTCGCCGTTTTTCCGCGTCGTTTCGGTTTCGGCGATCGAGGCCACGGGCAAGCCCGCGCCCGAGATCTTCCATCGCACGTGCCGGAAGCTCGGCGTCTTGCCGTCCGAGGCGCTCCACGTGGGCGACTCGCTCCGGGATGACGTCGAGGGCGCGCGGGGCGCGGGCCTCGAAGCGCTGCTTCTCGACCGGGACGGGCGCCACGCCGGCGCTCCCGAGGCGATCGCGAGCCTGTCCCATATTTCGAGCCGGCTCTGAAGATTTACGGACGGCGGCCGCGGACCCGCTGATATCCTGCGCCCCACCCGCATGAGCAACCCGCTCTTCCGGAAGAAAACGCTCGATTCGATCCTGGCTGACGCGGAGGAACCCGCGCATCAGCTGAAGCGAACGCTCGGGCCGATCCAGCTGATCGCGCTCGGCATCGGCGCCATCATCGGGGCCGGGATCTTCGCCGGGATCGGCAGCGCGGCCGCCGGAGGAGCCCATCACGCCGGCGCCGGCCCGGCGCTGGTCATCTCGATCCTGATCACCGCCATCGGCTGCGGCTTCTGCGCGCTGTGCTACGCCGAGTTCGCCTCGCTCGTCCCCATTTCCGGGAGCGCCTATACCTACTCCTACGCGACGCTGGGCGAGTTCGTGGCCTGGATCATCGGCTGGGACCTCATCATCGAATACGCGATGGGCAACGTCGCGGTGGCCGTGTCCTGGTCGGGCTACTTCGTCGAGCTGCTCCGGGGGTTCGGAATCGAGATCCCGGCCTGGATGCGGACGGATCTCCTCACGGCCTCGCGCACCGCGGGGTTCTTCGACGCGGCCCCTCACATTTTCGGAGTCCCCATCGTCTTCAACCTCCCGGCGGTCCTGATCACGGCCCTCGTGACGTGGGTCCTCGTGATCGGCATCAAGGAGTCCTCGCAGTTCAACACCGGGATGGTCATCCTGAAGCTCGTCATCCTCGTCTTCTTCATCGTCGTCGGCGCCTTCTACGTGAAGCCCGCGAACTGGCATCCCTTCATTCCCAACGGCTGGGCGGGGATCGGTTCGGGCGCGGCGCTCATCTTCTTCGCCTACATCGGCTTCGACGCGGTCTCGACCGCGGCCGAGGAGTGCCGGAACCCCCAGAAGGACATGCCCATCGGCATGATCGGCTCGCTCGCGATCTGTACCGTGCTCTACATTGCGACCTCGCTCGTTCTGACGGGCATGGTTCCCCTCTCCGAGATCCGGGGCTCCGCGGAGCCGCTCGCCAAGGCGTTCTCGCTCCTCGGCATGAACTGGGCGGCCGGCATCGTGGCCTTCGGCGCCGTCATCGCGACGACGGCGGTCCTGCTCGTCTTTCAATACGGCCAGGCCCGGATCTTCTTCTCCATGGCGCGCGACGGGCTGCTTCCAGCGTCGTTCGCACGCGTCCATCCCCGCTTCCGAACGCCCCACGTCACCACGATCTGGATCGGGGTGGCGGTGGGGCTCCTGTCGGCCTTCGCCAACCTCGACGTGTTCATCGAGCTGACGAACATCGGCACGCTCTTCGCGTTCATCCTCGTCTGCATCGGGATCCTGGTCCTGCGCCGCACCGACCCGCATCGGAAGCGCGCGTTCCGCACGCCGTTCGTGCCCTTCGTGCCGATCGCCGGCATCGCGATCTGTCTCTATCTGATCGTGGGCTTTCCCTGGTTCCGCTCCACGCCCGAGGGCCTCAAGCTCACACGCTACGGCGGCCTTCCGGGCGACACGTGGCTGCGCTTCGTCCTCTGGCTCGTGATGGGCCTCGTCATCTACTTCCTGTACGGCTTCCGGAAGTCCCGCCTCGCCAAAGCCCGCACCTAGTCCCCTAATCCCGACGTCACCTGCTACACTCCTAAAGTCCCCGCCGGGGCGTCCCGGCGCGGCGTTTCGTTTTCTTCACATGGAGGTGGGAATGAGATTCGGCAGGCTTGCATCGGCAGGAATGTTCGCGGCGTTTCTGAGCGCGCCGCTCTTCGCGCAGGCGACGACCAAGAAGTACGACTGGGCTCCGATCAACGGCGTCCAGGAGGTCGACGTCCGGGACGGGGAGGTCGTCGTCAGCCAGCTCATCTTCAATCAGGGCAGCACGCTCAAGGGCACGCCCATTCGCAAGTCGAGCGCGGATGTGCGCGTGCGCATCGACAACAACGGCTTGACGGATCAGCAGGTCGGGGTCGCCGTCGTCGTCTTCGATGCGGAGGGCAACGTCGTCGCCGCCGGCTCGAACGGGACCAAGTGGGGCTACCTCAACAAGGGGGACCGGACCTACTACAACATCGACTTCCCCTACGTGTATCGCCGGATGGACCAGGCCGCGAAGTTCATCGTCACGATCGAAACGATGGGGAAGGGCGCCAAGACCACGACGACGACCACGACCACGACGACCGAGACGAAGGGCTCGGCGAGCGTGGAGTCCGAGCCGCTCCCGGCGCCGACGCCGGTTCCCTAGCAGAAGCCAGGAGCCAGGAAGCGGGAGGCGGGAGGCCGGGGCCCGGGCTTCCGTCTGATAGGGTCCCTTCGAGCAGGAGGGACCCATGCGCCGGGCTCTCGTCACGTCCTTCGCAGCCGCATCTCTCGCATGCTCCGCCGTCGCCCCGGCGGAGCTGTTGACGAAAACCTTCGACTACAAGCCGGTCGACGGGATCCAGAACATCCAGCTCGTGGTCGACGACGTCAAGATCCAGCAGGTCGTCTTCCAGGTCACCCCGGGAAAGGACGGCGAAGCGCCGTCGCGCGTCTCCAAGAACGAGGCGGTCGTTCGCGTCGACAACGAAGGCCCCTCTCCGGTGGTCGTCGGCGTGGCCGTGGTCGTCCTGGACGAAGCCGGCAACATCGTGGCGGCCGGCTCGGGAGCGACGCGGGCGGGGTGGGTGGCCGCGGGGAGCCGACAGCCCGTGCAGATGCGGTTTCCGTTCGTTTCGCGAAACTTCGCGAAAGCCAGGAAGTTCACGATCACGATGGAAGTCGAGTCGAAGGCCGGCTCGGCCGTGCCGCCTCCGGAGGCCACGGGGCAGTAACCGTCGCAGCCGTCGCAGCCGTCGGCCGCTCCGGACGAACCGAACCGCCGACCCGCTGATCAGGCGTTCAGCGGTCACGGAGGCCGGGCACGTCCCGGCCGGCGTAGCCGGTCATCTCGACGTAGGCGCGGCCGCCGATCGGGGCGCCGCGCAGCCGGCCCGATACGTTGCAGGCGCCTTCCCAGTACGTCACGTTGGTCGAGGCGGACGTGACGAGCTCCTGGTCCGCGAGCAGCGGCGCGATCGTGACCTCGAGACCGAGCGAGGCGACGCCGAGCTCCCAGACGGCGGGGTAGGTCGCCTTCGAACGAGGCGAGGTCCAGGTCGTCTTCGGCGAGAGTCGGACGTCCTTCCAGGCGACGGAGCGGGGCGGACCGGCCGGCGGCACGTAGGTGCCGGCGGAGAACGGCGATGCCGTCCCGTCGGTCTGCCGCATCCGATAGAGCATGAGCTCGGATCCGTCTTCGAGGATCAGGGCGAACCAGTCCCATCCCGAGATTCCGGCGGGAAGCCCCCCCGGCCCCCACTCGTGGTCGAACCAGGCGTGCCCGGTGAGGGCTTCCGTTTTCCCGTTCTTCTCGAGCGTGCCCGAGGCGTTCAGGCGCGTGATCGAGACGTAGCTCGAGTACTCGTCGGGCCCGGGCCCCTTGCGCGAGAGCCCCGACTCCCCGTGCAGGACGGGCGGCTTCGCGGGCGAGAGCGTCAGCGCCAGAAGCCCTTCGCGCGTACGTAACCGAAGTTTTTGGGCTCCTTTCTGGTCCGACGCGGACCAGTCCTCGTTGAAGACGTCGAGGTGCTGCTCCGAGGCGCCGGCGATGCCGGGCAGCGCGAGGTGCGTCTTCTCCTCGAACGTGAAACGTCCCGAGGCGACGTCCGACCAGGCGAAGTGCGCGAGGTGAATGTCGCGCAGTCGGAAGAACGTGAGCTGGAAGCCGTACTGTCGTCCCGCGGACCCCTGCAGGTGTCCCGTCCAATACCACCATTCGAGCGGGACTTCGGGATGGGCTCCGTGATCTCGCGGGAACTGGATGGGGCCCGCCCCGGCAAGTCCAAACGCCAGCGCGGCTGTGCCCAAAGCGCCGAGGATGCCGAGAAACCGTCTCATTCTTCCGCCAGGGCCGCGGCCGGGTCCACGGACGCGGCGACGCGCCCCGGACCGAGCCCCGCGAGAACCGACGCGACGAGCACGAGGGCCGCCGCACCGAGAAGTGTCCGGACGGGGACCGCGAGCGCCACCGTCCATCCGAACGACTGCGGGTTGATCACGGTCAGCAGGAGCCACGCAAACGCCGCGCCGGCGGCGGCGGCGGCGGCCGTGCCGGTGAGGCCGCAGAGCAGGGCCTCCACGAACGTGGCCCGGCGGATCTGCTCGCCGGAGGCGCCGACCGCGCGCAGCAATCCGAAGGCCCGCCTCCGTTCGACCGCCGAAGCCATGAGGGCATTGGCGATTCCGAGCACCGCCACGGACACGGCGATGGCCTCGAGCGCCCGAGTCACGGCGAACGTCCGATCGAATATGACGAGGACCTCGCGACGGAGCTCACGATTCGTCGTGATCGTGAGGGCATAACGCCCCGCGGCCGCCGCGAGGACGCGCCGGCGCAGCTCCGCCGGCTCGACACCCGGGCGCGCCAGAACGGCCACGCTCGTGACTCGCGGGTCGGCGTAGATCGAGAGGTACAGCTCCCGGTCCATGACCACCGTGCCGCGATCGTTCGAGTAGTCGTAGTACACGCCGGCCACGCGGAACGGGCGCGGCCCCGAAGGCGTCGGCAGCGTCAGGGCGGATCCCTCGGAGGCTCCGAATCTCCTGGCGAACGGTTCGGAGACGAGGACCTCGCCGGCGGCGCGGGCCCGGGCCGCGGTCGCGCGCGGATCGCGCCCGTCCACGAAGGGCAGCCCGCCGGCGCGGGCGAGGATGCGGAAATCTCCGGACGCGAGCGTAAACGGCCGTCCGCGCGGATCCGTCGCGTCGCGCGCGCGGAAGGGGTCCACCGCGTCCACCCCATCGATGCCGTGGAGAAAACCGACGATGTCGGGAGGCAGGTCGCCGACGATTCCGCTGCGGCCGCCGGCATTGGCCTTGATCCAGAGATCGGAGCGCAGCGTCGACTCGACCCAGACGCGGACGGTCTGCCGGATCGACGCGACCGTGACGATCATCGCGAGCGTCATGCCGAGGGCCATGGCGAGCGCCGTGACGGCGATGCCGTTCTTTGCGAGCGCGCCGCCGAAGAAGCCGGCGCCCAGACGGCCCGCGGGCCCGAGCGCGCCGCCGAACAGGCGCGCGGGCAGCGCGGCTCCCGCCCGCACGAACAGGGGCGCTGCGGACGCCAGGGCCGCCACGACCAGAACGACCGCCGCGAAACCGAAGAGCGGGAACCCGTCGATCGGCCCGGCGCGCGAGGCGAGGGCCGCGAGGAGCAGGGCGAGGCCCGCGAGCAGCGCCCGCGTGCGGAGGCGCCGGCGAGCGATGCCCTCGATCGCGCCGGCCCGCATGGCCGGAGACGGCGCAATGCGCATCGCCTCGGCCGCCGGTGCGAGCGTGGCGATGAGCGAGGCCGCCATGCCGACGACTGCGGCCAGGGCCGCAGGCCCGGCCGCGTCGATGCCTTCGATCCGGGCGGTCGGGGCATAGATCGTGGACACCGTCCCGGCGACGGCTCGCAGGGCCGCGCGCGCGGCGGCGAAGCCCAGCGCTTCGCCCAGAGCGGTTCCCGCGAGGCCCACCACGAGGCCCTCGCAGAGAAACGCCGCGAAGATCGCCGAGCGGGAGGTTCCGAGCGCCCGCAGCGTCGCGATCTCGGGGCGGCGACGGAGGACCGCGATCGAGACGGCATTCGCGACGAGGAACATTCCGACGAGGAGCGTCAGGGAGCCCAGCGCGTTCAGGTTGAAGCGGAAGGCGCGCACCATGCGTTCTGCCGTCGCGGCCGCGCGGTTCGGCGGCTCCAGAGTCAGGCCCGGCGGAAGCCGGCGGACAATCTCACGGGTGATCGAATTCCGGCTCACTCCCGGATCGAGAACGATGTCGACGCGGTCCACGATGCCCGGTTTTCCCAGCAGGTCCTGGGCCGTGAAGATGTCGGTGAGGAGGATGTCGCCTCCCGAAGCGCGGGCGACGCCGGAGAGCTCCAGGATCCCGGCGACTGTGACGCGTCGAGGCTCGCCTCCCGCGATCAGCGCGAGCGTGTCGCCCGGCGCCAGCCGATGCCGGGCCGCGAAGGGGACCGAGACGAGGACGGAGCCGCGCGAGGCCAGCGCCGCGCGCGAAGGCCCGGCCTCGGCCGGCGCGGGCGCCACGAGGCGCACGTCGCGGACCGCGGCGTCTCCGCCCCAGTCGACGCCCAGGATCTCGACGACGTCGCCCGGGGCGGCATCCCCGGACACGATGCCCGTCCCGGTCACCGCTGGCGCGAATGCCCCGATCTCCCAGAGGAAGGCGAGCCGGGCCAGGTCCGCGAGCGGGACGCCCGCCGGGCCCTTGACGACGAAGTCGCTGCGACCCGCGACCGTCGACGCCGCGTCTCGAAACGACTCCGTGACGCTGCGGTTCGCGTGATGGATCGCCGCGACGGCCGCGACTCCGATGGCGACGCCGAATACGGGCAGCACGACGCGCGCCGGCCTCCGGCGCGCCGGTCCGGTCACGAGGGCCCGCAGGACGAGAGCGAACCCTTTCACGCTTTCCGACCTGTCACGCTTTCCGACCTGTCACGCCGCCCGGCCGTCCTTCAGGCGGACGGTCCGGTCCGCGCGCGAGGCGGCCGCGGACGAATGCGTTGCGAGCAGAAGAGTCACGCCCCGCTCGCGGCGGACCTCGTCGAGGAGGGCGAGCACGCCTTCGCCGTTGCGGCTGTCGAGGTTGCCGGTCGGCTCGTCGGCGAGCAGGAGCCGCGCCCCGGAGCCCAGCGCCCGCGCGATCGCGACACGCTGCATCTCGCCTCCCGAGAGCTCGTACGGATGGGCCTCGGCGCGCGCCCGCAGGCCCACGCGCTCGAGCAGCTCCGAGGCCCGGGCCGCGGCGTCGGCGCCTCCGTCGAGGCGGCGCGGCAGCTCGACGTTCTCGCGGACGGTCAGGTGCGGCAGGAGATTGAAGAACTGGAAGACCAGCCCGACATCGCGGCGGCGGTAGAGGACGAGCTCGCGCTCCGGGAGACCGCCGACGTCGCGGGCGCCGACCCGGATCTCACCCGACGTCGGCCGGTCGATGCCGGCGGCGAGATGGAGGAGCGTCGACTTGCCGCTGCCCGACTCGCCGACGAGCGCCACGAACTCGCCCGCGCCGATTTCGAGGTCGAGGCCGTCGAGAGCGAGGACCTGCTGGCCGCCGGCGTAGATCTTCGTGACCGACCGGAAGGAAAGAGAGGGCGCGGCGGTCGGATCCGGCGGCACGATGCGAGAATACCCGACGGCGAATCCCGGGCTCCGACATCCGACAGCGCATAGAAGCAGAGGAGGAGAGACCGTCGGCCGAATGCATCCACTCCGCCGGGCGCTGAGCCAGCGCCCGCTCGTCCTGGCGCTGACGCGCCGCGAGCTCTCCGCCCGCTACCGCGGCGGCGCCCTCGGTTTCCTGTGGTCCCTCGTCAATCCGCTCCTTCTGCTGCTCGTCTACGCGACCGTGTTCCGTCTCGTCTTCACTCCGCGGGCGGACGTGCGGCCATACGCCCTCTTCCTCTTTTCGGGCGTCCTCGTATGGGGTTTCGTGTCGGCCGCGCTCCACGACGCCGTCGAGACGTTTCGGGCGAACGGGCCACTGCTGCGGAAGACCACCGTCGCTCCCGAAGTGTTCCCGGCCGCGTGCGTGGGCGCCCGCCTCGCGCATCTGCTGCTGGCGCTGCCGGTGCTCGCAGGCGCGATCGGGTGGGCCGCGGTCCGGGGAAGCGTGCGGCCCGGACCCGCGATGCTCGCGTTTCCGCTGGTTCTCGTTCTGCTGGCGCTGACGGTCTTCGGCCTCGCCCTCGCCGTGTCGGCGCTCGCCGTCCACTTCGGAGACGTCCGGGACATCGTCGCGAACCTCCTGACGCTGGCCTTCTTCCTGACGCCCGTGCTCTATCCGATGAGCTCCGTTCCGGAACGCTTCCGACCGTGGCTGCGGGCGAACCCGTTCGCGACGTTCTTCTCGGGCGTCCACGACACCCTCTTCTTCTTCCGGCCGATCCCGGCGAACGACTGGGCCTGGATGGGCGGCACGGCTGCGGTCTGCCTCGTGGCGGGCGCGGCAATCTTCGAGCGGCTCCGCGACACCCTGGCGGAGGAGGCATGAGCGCCGCGAACGCAGTGTCCGTGCGAGACGTCGCGAAGGTCTACCGCCGCTACGGAAGGCGTCCGCACGGCACCCTCAAGTCGGCGTTTCTGTCGCGATCCTCGGGCGCGGAGGGCGGCGTGACCGCGCTCGACGGGGTCTCCTTCGAGGTTCCCGCCGGCGAGACCCTGGGTGTCATCGGGGCGAACGGCTCGGGAAAGTCGACGCTGCTGAAGCTGCTCGCCGGAATCGTGCGGCCCACGCGGGGCACGGTCGAGGTGCGCGGCCGGCTCGCGGCGCTGCTCGAGCTCGGCGCAGGCTTCCACCCCGAGCTCTCCGGGCGGGAAAACGTCGAGATCACGGGCCTCCTGCTCGGGCTCACGAAAAAAGAGATCGCCGCGCGCTTCGAGAAGATCGTCCGATTCGCCGGCGTCGAGGAGTTTCTGGACGCCCCGGTGAAGACGTACTCGTCCGGGATGGCCGTCCGGCTGGGCTTCGCGATCGCGGCGCACAGCGATCCCGACGTGCTCCTGGTCGACGAGGTCCTGGCCGTCGGAGACGAGGCGTTCTCGCATCGGGCTCTGGAGAAATTCTCGGAGTTCGAGCGGGCCGGCCGGACGCTCGTGTTCGTATCGCACGATCTCGCGCTCGTCGCCGAGCGCTGTCGCCGCGCAATCTGGCTGGACGGCGGGCGCCTGCGGGCGGACGGTCCTGCGACCGAAACCGTCCACCGCTACCGGGAACGCGTCGCCGCGGACGAGGGCCGGCGCCGGCTCGACGATGGGCGAGCGGGCTCGCGCATCGGCTCCGGGGAGGCGACGATCGAAAGCGTGCGCCTTCTCGACGCCAGCGGAAAGGCGGCGGGAGGCCTGCGCGCCGGAGAGCCCGCCTCGCTCGAGATGACCGTCCGCGCCGCCGCCCCGCTCTCCGACTTCGTCTTCGGCTTCCGCATCTCCACCGTCGCCGGCGTCATGGTCTTCGGCACGAACACCGCGCTCGAAGGTCTGCGTCCGGAGCGCTTCGAGGGCGAGGGGCGAGTGACGCTCGCGATCCCCGCGCTCGACCTCGCGACCGGGGTGTACAGCGTGGATGCCGCGGTGCACGCGAAAAACGGGGCGCCCTACGACGCGCGCGCCGACGTCCTGCGATTCGAGGTGAGCTCCGACCGCGCGGGGGCCGGACTCTGGGGACCCCCGCGGCGCTGGGAGTTCACGGGCGGCATCCACTGGGGAGCGGGGCCGCCGCCAGCGAAGTGAGGTTAAGATCCCCGCGGGACCGCATGGAAGCGTGAAGCGATGAAAGTCTCCGTCGTCGTCCCCGTCTACAACGAAGAAGGCAACCTCCCCGAGCTCATCCAGCGCCTCACGGCGGTCATGGACGCGCTCGGCCGGTCTTACGAGCTGGTCTTCGTCGACGACGGGAGCCGCGACCGCTCGCTCGAGATCCTGGAAGCGGCGGCGCGCGAGCGGGCCGGGCGGATGCGCGTCCTCGAGCTGGCCCGCAACTTCGGGCAGCATCAGGCCATCCTCGCGGCCTTCGAGAACGTCACCGGCGACGTGATCGTCACGCTCGACGCCGACCTGCAGAATCCTCCCGAAGAAATCCCGAAGCTCCTCGCCAAATTCGACGAGGGATACGACGTCGTCGGCGGCGTGCGCCAGAACCGGCAGGACTCCTTCCTGCGCAAGGCCGCGTCCCGCCTGGTCAACCGGGCCACGACGCTGATCACGCGCATGCGGCTGACCGACTTCGGCTGCATGCTCCGCGCGTACTCGCGCGAGGTCGTCGAGGAGATCAACCGCTGCGACGAGGCCTCGACGTTCATCCCCGCGCTCGGACAGAGCTTCGCGCGGAGGCCCACGGAGGTGGCGGTGGCCCATGCCGCGCGGCGCCACGGGGAATCCCACTACTCGCTGTACCGGCTGATCCGCCTGAACTTCGATCTCATGACCGGCTTCTCGCTCGTGCCGCTGCAGGTCTTCGGTCTCATGGGGATGGCGGTCGCCGTCGGCGGCGTGGCCTTCGGCGTCTTCCTGTTCGTTCGCCGGCTCATCGTCGGCGCCGAGGTCGAGGGTGTCTTCACCCTCTTCGCGATTCTCTTCACGCTCCTCGGGATCGCGATGGCGGGCCTCGGTCTGGTGGGTGAGTACGTCGGGCGGATCTATCTTCAGGTCCGCGGACGCCCGCGATTCCGCGTCCGCCGTTTCTACGGCGGCGAAGTGGCCCGCCCGGTTCTCGACTCTCGACGATCCGAAGCGACTCTCGACTCTCGACTTCCATGACGCGCCTCGCGGTCTTTGCCTACTCCGGGACGGGCTACGCCTGCCTGAAGCTGCTCCTCGACCGCGGGGAGCGGATCGGTTTTCTCGCGACGCACCGCGACGATCCGTCGGAGAAGCGGTGGTTTCCGAGCGTCGCGGAGCTCGCGCGGTCGCGCGGAATCGAGCCGGTCGTCATGGAAAACCCGCTCGACCCTCAATCCATCGTCCGCCTCCGGATCGCGGCGCCCGACCTCGTCTTCTCCTTCTACTATCGCCGCGTCCTTCCCGAAGAGATGCTGGCGGTCCCGCGCCTGGGGGCCTACAACATGCACGGCTCGCTCCTGCCCAAATTTCGCGGCCGGGCGCCGGTGAACTGGGCGGTCCTCAAGGGCGAAACGCGCACCGGGGCGACGCTGCACGCGATGTCGCCGCGCGCGGATGCCGGCCCGATCGTGGATCAGGAGGCCGTTCCCATCGGACCCGAGGACACCGCCTTCGACGTGCAGAAGCGAGTCGACGCCGCGGCGGTCGCCATCCTCGCCCGGCGACTCGAGGAGTTGAAGGCCGGGACCGCGCCCTCGCGGCCGCAGGACGACGCCGCGGCCACCCGCTTCGGCCGCCGGCGCCCCGAGGACGGACGCATCGACTGGAGCCGCCCGGCGCGCGAGGTCCATGACCTCGTGCGTGCGGTTTCGCATCCCTATCCGGGGGCCTTCACCGATCTCTTCGGGCCGAAAACGTTCGTCTGGCGCTCGCGCCTGCCGGGCCTCGCCGCGCACGACACGTTCCCGGGCCAGGTGCGGGCGGAGGAGGGACGGCTGCACGTCGCCTGCGGCGACGACCGCTACCTCGAGATCCTCTCGCTCCAGAGCGACGGCGGCGAAGAGACGGATGCGGTCGGGTGGCTCGCCGCGCGGGCGCACGCATGAGGGGCCCATCCATGAAAGCCCGCCCATGAGAGTCCTGATCCTCGGCGTCAACGGGTTCATCGGCAACGCCCTGACGGAGCGCATCCTCCAGGAGACCGACTGGCACGTCTCGGGCCTCGACATCGGCTCCGACAAGATCGCGCCCTTCCTGTCGGATCCGCGGTTCACGTACCTCGAGGGCGACATCGCGATCAACAAGGAGTGGATCGAGTACCAGGTCAAGAAGTGCGACGTCGTGCTGCCCCTCGTGGCCATCGCGACGCCCGCGGCCTACGTCCGCGATCCGATCGCGGTCTTCGAGCTCGACTTCGAGGAGAACCTGCGCATCGTCAAGCAGGCCGTCCGCTACGGGAAGCGCGTCGTCTTCCCGTCGACCTCCGAGGTCTACGGCATGTGCCCCGACGCCGAGTTCGATGAGGATTCTTCGCCTCTCGTCTACGGGCCCATCCAGAAGCAGCGCTGGATCTATTCCTGCTCGAAGCAGCTCCTCGACCGGGTCATCTGGGCGTACGGCACCCGCGGGCTGCAGTTCACGCTCTTCCGTCCCTTCAACTGGTTCGGCCCGCACCTCGACGACATCGAATCCCCCAAGGAAGGCTCGAGCCGGGTCCTGACGCAGTTTCTCCACAACATCCTCTACGGCGAGCCCATCAAGCTCGTGGACGGCGGCACGCAGCGCCGGTCGTTCACGTACATCTCCGACGGCATCGACGCCCTCATGAAGATCCTCGAGAACCGCGGCGGCGCGGCCGACGGGGGCATTTTCAACATCGGCAACCCCGCGAACGACCTGTCCATCCGAGAGCTCGCGGAGCGCATGGTGGCGGCGGTCGCGGCGTACCCGGGTTTCGAAGACCTCGGCCGGAAGGCGGTCCTGACCGACGTCGAGTCCGGCGCGTACTACGGCTCCGGTTACCAGGACATCCTGACGCGCGTGCCCTCCATCCAGCGAGCCCGCGAGATCCTGGGGTGGACGCCGCGGGTGTCGCTCGAGGAGGGGATCTCGCGGACGCTCGACTTCTACCTCAAGGGCCGGCGGACGGCGCCCGGGACATGATCCCGCGTCGCGTCGCCCTCAAGGTCGACTGCGACACGGAGGAAGGAACGCGCGCGGGCGTTCCGCGGCTCGCCGAAATCCTCGGCGCGCGCGGGATCCGCGCCACCTTCTTCTTCACCCTCGGGCCCGATCGCTCGGGAGTCGCCATCAAACGCATCTTCACGAAAAAGGGCTTTCTCAAGAAGATGCTGCGGACGCGCGCGCCCTCGCTCTACGGCTGGCGGACGATGCTTTCCGGAACGCTCCTGCCGGCGCCGATGATCGGCGTCCGCGCCGCCGAGGCGATGCGCGTCACGGTCAAGGGCGGGCACGGGACGGGGGTGCACGGCTGGGACCACGTCGGCTGGCACGACCGCCTCGACGCCATGAGCCTCGAGGAGATCCGATCCGACTACAGCCGGGCCCATGCCGAGTTCCTGCGGATCTTCGGCATTCCGGCGCGGGCGAGCGCCGCTCCGGGTTGGATGGTCAACGCCCGCTCGCTCGAGGTCCAGGAGGAGCGGGCGCTGCTCTTCACGTCCGACACCCGGGGCGGCTCCTATTTCTTCCCGCGGGCGGGCGAGCGCGTCTTCCGCACGCTCGAGATCCCGACGACGCTGCCGACCCTCGACGAGACCCTCGCCTGGCCGGAGCTCCACTCCGACGACGACCAGCGGCGGTTCTTCCGCGAGGCCGCGCGAGGCACGCAGGTCCACACGATCCACGCCGAAGTCGAGGGTCGATCCAAGGCCGAGCTCTTCGAGGCCATCCTGGACGACTGGTTGACGGACGGCGTCACGTTCCCGCTGCTCTCGGATCTCGCCCGCGAGGCGCTCGCCCATCACGACGCGATCCCGGCGCGAGCCATCTCGCGCATTCCGCTGCCGGGACGGGCGGGAGACGTGGCCAGCGGCTGGCCCGAGGCGTTCGCCTCTTAGGTCACGCCGGGAGTGCGGCGTGGCCGCCTGGTCCGCGCGGCAAGGGCCAGGGCAAGGGCGACGCCGAGCGCCGCGAGAAACGCGGCCGCCTGGATCGCGACGCCGCGCCGGAACGGCCCGCGGTCGTAGGCGATTTCGACGCGGTGCCTTCCCGCCGGGACTTCGACCGCGAGATCCCGAGCGTTGGCCACGGTCACCCGCGCCGGTTCGCCGTCGACGCGCGCTTTCCAGGCCGGAAAGAACGTCCTCGAGAAGATGAGATGGCCCGGTCCCGCCGCCTCGACCGCGGCGGCCGCGTGATCGGCGCCGATGCTCTCGACCGCGACCGACGCGGCGGAGGGTGGGCCGGAGGGGTCCGCGTCGCTGGCCGATCGAAACGTCACGTCGGTCTCGGGCTGGAAACGCTCGGAGCGGGCGAGGTCCAGGGCTCCCGAGAGCGAGGCTCGCGACCACGCGCGGCCCGCCCAGCGGAGCTCGGCCAGCGGGCTCGGGTTCTCGTAGAGGACGAGTCGCCGGCCCGCGACCGACATGCCCGTGATCGGCCGGAAGAGCGGATGTTCTTCGCCTTCCTCGGCCAGCGCCCAGCGGCCGCCGTAGAGGCGAATCAGGCGGTCGCGTTCCACCGGAGTGGATGCGTCGGCGGCTTCGGTCGCGACGCGATTGAAGAAGCCATAGGAGCCGTCGGGGTCGTTCTCGAAGAGATAACGGGCCCCGAACTCCGACGCCGTTCCGGCCACGAGCTGCTCGAGGATCACGCGCGCCGTCTTGCCGGAGCGCGGCAACGAGCCCGGGGTGTCCACGGGCAGCGAGGACATCTCGAAGCTCGGCAGCGCGGGAGAGACGTAGAGGCGGCCGGAGTTCCCGACGCGCGCCGCAAGGGCGGGAGGGCGCGCGAGCTCCTTCTCCCGCGCGTTCACGAAGAGCGGCAGGCCGAAGACGAGCGCGGAAAGGAGCGTTACGAAGCCGAGGAGATAACCGGGTTCGCGGCTTCCGCGTCGGAGGACGAGCAGGGCCAGCAGGAGGGCGAGCGCGCCGACGAGGACATCGCCGCGGACCGCGGAGCGGAACGCAGCCAAGAACGCTGCAGGGCTGTCCGAGATCTTCGCGACGTCGGGCCCCGCCCATCGGTCGAGCGAGCCGCCCGGCGCCGCCACGAACCAGGCTCCGGCGAGCACCAGGAGAAACACGACCGCAACCGCGAACTCGCGGCTCCAGGAGGATTCTCCGGCGGCGCGTGCGCGCCGGCGGGCCAGGGCTTCCGAGGCCATGCCGGCGAGGAGCGCCATGCACAGCGTCGTCAGAAGGTAGAACTTGATCGGGTAGCGCAGCTTCCGGAGAAAGGTCACGGCATAGACGAGCTGGTACAGCGGAAGCGCAAAACCGAACGAGAGCAGCAGCGTCAGCAGGCCGCCGGCCGCGAGGGCCGTCGAACGCCGGTTCCAGAAGCCCCGACGGAGCGCGCCGGCAGCGACGAGCCAGAGGGGCACGAGCCCGAAGGAGACCGCCCAGATGTAGACGAGGTTTCGTCCGGCGACGGAGGCGAGCCAGTTCGCGCCGCCGCCGAGGGTCCCCGGATCCCCGCCGAAGCGCGGGAGAAGCCACTCGATCGCGCGCAACGGACTGAACGCGGCGGCGCCGAAGGCCCGCTCCGAGTAGAAATGCTGTCCGCGATACGTCATCGGGAAGACCTGCGCAAGCGGGAGGAGCAGCGGCGCGGCGATCGCGAGCGCCAGAAGGACGGCCCCGGCGCCGCCCGCGGCCAGCGAGAGCAAGCGGCTCGCTTTTTCTCCTTGCGGCGCGCCGAGCACGCGCAGAAGCGCGAGCGCACCCGCGAATCCTCCCGTCAGAAGCGAGATGGCCGGCTCCCCGGACAGAAGCTGCAGGCCCAGCGCGAGCCCGGCGGCCGCGGAGGCGCGCACAGTCTCCGCGGCGCCGCGCGCCCGCTCGATCGCGAGGATCGCGGCCGCGCACCAGGGGAGCCACGACGCCGCGGCGATCGAATTCATGAACGCCGAGCCGTAGGACAGCATCATTCCCGAGAAGGCGAAAGCGACGCCCGAGAGAAACGCCGCGTCCTCGGCGAGGCCCAGGGCGCGCGCGAGGCAGCGCGCGCCGAAGAACGCCCAGAGAACGTGCAGCAGGTAATGCAGGTTGAAGGCCGAGGCCGGCGGCAGGATGCGCTCCAGCAGAAACGTCGGGTAGAGAAGCACGGCGTTGGGATTGGCGAGCAGCGGCTGCCCGCCGGACGCCGCGGCGTTGATGAACGGCACTTCTCCGGCGGCGAGCGACGCCGTCGCGACGCGCCGCCACGGCCAGTGCGTGATCTGGGTGTCGCGGAACACGAGCCTCTGCGCGCCCACGATCTCGGAGAGCAGCGGCAGCGCGAAGAGGAGGGCGACGGCGAAGCTCGAGAGGAGCGCGCGTCGCGAGGACATTGAAGTCAGTGTACCGTGGGTGCGATCATGTCCGGCGTCTCCATGCACCCTCCCCTCGCACGCACCGCGACCGGCGGCGACGTTCGCTGGTCGCGCCGAGCCTCGCTGCTCGTGGTCGGCGTCTTCGCGTTTCTGACCGTCTATTTTCGAGGGGTCTTCACGCCGTGGGCGAACCCGAACGAGCTGTCCCGCTTCGAGGCCGTGATTTCGATGGCGGAGTGGAACACGTTCTCGATCGACCGGGCGATCGAGGCCCTCGGCGATCACGAAGACAAGTCCGCGGCGAACGGGCACTTCTACTCGAACAAGGCTCCTGGCCTCGGGTTTGCGGCGTATCCGGTCTATCGCGTGCTCCGCCTCGGACTGCCGATGCCGAGCTTCGCGACCGCGAACGCGATCTTCTGGCTGATGCGGCTTTTTACGGTGTCGGTCGTCTGTACGTTCGCGCTGTGGCGCTTCTCGCGGCGCGTGGCGGAGATCGCCACGGCGCCGTGGGTCGCGCCGCTCGTGACGCTGGCCGTGGGCATGGGGACGACGTATCTGTTCTACGCCCGGTCCTTCTTCAGCCACGCGTGGACGGCCGCTCTCCTTTTCCTGTCCTGGGACCTGATCCGCGCCGCCGAGGCTTCCGGGGCGCGGCGGCCGCGACTCGCCGCGGCCGGCGCGGGTCTGCTCGCGGCGCTCGCGGCCATATCGGAATACACGGTGGCGCCGATCGCGGTGCTTCTCGCGCTGCGCGTCGTGGCCGGCCGGTCTCTCGGCCGGGCCGCGGCCTTCGGCCTGGCGGCCCTGGTTCCGCTCTCCGCGCTGCTCGTCTACAACGCCGTCTGTTTCGGCTCGCCACTGACGTTGTCCTCGGCCCTGGAGGCCGACCCGAGCTACGCGCAGCTCGTCCAGGAAGGAAACTTCGGATTCCGGTTTCCGTCTCCGAAGTTTGCGGCGTACTACCTGTTCCACCCCGCGCGCGGCGTGCTGGTGTTCTCGCCGTTTTTGTTGTGGGCGGTCCCCGGAGCCGTCCGATGGTGGCGGTCGAGAGAGCGCCGTGCGGACTGGTGGTTCTTCGTCGGCGGCACGGTGGTCCTGCTCGTGGCGATGTCGGGCTATCCCAACTGGCACGGCGGGTGGGCTCTCGGCAGCCGGTATCTGGTCCCGGCAGTGTTCCTCGCCGCGATGCCCGTTGCGTACGCGCTCGGCTCCGCTTTGTCGCGCGGCCTGTTCCTCGCGGCGACGACGTTTTCGGTCGCCAACCACCTCGTGCTGACCTCCAGCTGCGTCTACTTCCCGAAGGAGATGCCGTGGCCCGCCGCGACGGGATCCCTCTGGCTGTTGCGGCACGGATGGTTCGCCGAGAATCTGGGCATGGCCGCGGGGCTGCCGGGCTGGATCTCCGTTCTGCTGCCCGCGGCCCTCGTGGTCGCGGCTCTCCTCCTCGTCTCGGCGCCGCTGGCGTTGGCGCCGCTGCGGCCGGCGCGTTCCGTGGCCATGCTGCTCGGCGCCGCCCTGCTCGTCGCGCTCCTGCTCCGTCCCCCGGAGCCGCCTTATCTCGGGCGGCTCTGGCGCGCGGCGGTTCTCGGGGCCTTCACGGACCGCGACCTCCAGCGCCAGGAGCTCCTGACGGTCGCCTCGGAAGCCTCGACCCCGGGAGAGCGCGCGCTCGCGTACCGGATGTGGCGGACGTACGG
>Ga0207691_10002200_pt1 | contig 19071 bp, 19 predicted proteins | sample KBSM13metaG_FD_184327 | JGI IMG/M metagenome (GOLD analysis project Ga0207691, IMG submission 184327) | Miscanthus rhizosphere microbial communities from Kellogg Biological Station, Michigan, USA - KBS M1-3 metaG (SPAdes) (version 2) | ecosystem: Host-associated > Plants > Roots > Rhizosphere >... | reverse complement strand
CGCTGCGATCCTCGCGGGCGTGCTTCTCGTCGCGATCCGCGGCATCCTGCACGACACGGGCGCCGGCCTGCGCTCGCGCACCGCGGGCATCGCCTTCGCGGCAGGCGCAGGCATCGCGTTGGCCGCGCAGCCGGTGCCCGGCCTCGTCGTCGCGCTCGTCGTGCTGCTCGTGGCGTTCCACGAAGGGTCGCGCACGCTGACGGGTCTCGCCATCGCCGGCATGATCGGTGCGCTTGTGCATCACTATTACGCGCTCGACGCCACGCTGCTCGCCAAGCCGGGTGCACTGCTGGCGACGGGAGCCATCGTCCTGGTGGCCGGCGCCGCAGTGGGCTACGGCCTCGCCGATGCGGAGACGCGTCGTGCGTAAGGCCGTCGTGGTGCTCGCCGCGGTGCTGATACTCGGCATCGTCAACTGGACCATCGCGTCGCGCGAAGCGATGCTCGCCAGCGGACGCGTCGTGCTGCTCGAGTTGGCACCGGTCGATCCGCGCTCGCTCATGCAGGGCGACTACATGGCGCTCAACTACCGCATCGCGAACCTTGCATTCGGCAGCGCGCGAGGCGCGCACCCCGCGGATGGGTACCTGGTTGTCGGCGCGGATGCCGACGGCGTGGCCGCCTTCCGGCGATTCGACGACGGCGCGCCGCTCGCACCGGACGAGGTGCGGTTGCGCTATCGCTGGCGCGACGGTCCGAAGTTCGCGACCAATGCGTTCTTCTTCGAGGAAGGCAACGCCTTGCGTTATGCGCGTGCCCGCTACGGCGAGTTCCGCGTGAGCGACGACGGCGACATGATCCTCACGGGGCTGCGCGGCGAGGACCGGCGTCCGCTGTAGCCCCGTTCACGGCGAAGGGCCGCTCCCGAGCCGTGAACAGCGCCCCCTCGGGGGGCAGCGAGCAACGTCTCACAGCGAGCGTGGGGGCCAATCATATAAACTCGGTGGCATGTCCGGCAACACGTTCGGCACGCTGTTCTCGTTCACCTCGTTCGGCGAGTCGCACGGGCCCGCCATCGGCTGCGTCGTCGACGGATGCCCGCCGGGCCTCGCGCTGGCGGAGGCCGACATCCAGGCCGAGCTCGATCGCCGTCGTCCCGGAACCTCGCGTCACGTCACGCAGCGGCGCGAGCCCGACGCGGTGGAGATCCTCTCCGGCGTGTTCGAGGGACGCACCACGGGCACGCCGATCGCGCTCCTCATTCGCAACGTCGACTCGCGAAGCAAGGATTACGCGAACATCGCCGACACGTTCCGGCCGGGTCACGCCGACTACACGTATTGGCAGAAGTACGGCGTCCGCGATTATCGTGGAGGCGGGCGCCAGTCCGCGCGCGAGACGGCGGTGCGCGTCGCCGCCGGCGCGATCGCGAGGAAGTGGCTGCGCGAGCGCTACGGCGTGGCCATTCGCGGGCACATGACGCAGATCGGCTCCAACGTCATTCCATTCGAGGGCTTCGAGCACGTGGACGCGAACCCGTTCTTCGCTGCCAATGCGTCGACGATCGCGGAGCTCGAGACGTTCATGGACAAGCTTCGCAAGTCCGGCGACTCCGTCGGCGCGCGCATCGAGGTCGTCGCGAGCGGCGTTCCGGTGGGATGGGGCGAGCCGATCTACGGCAAGCTCGACGCCGATCTCGCGAGCGCCATGATGGGCATCAACGCCGTCAAAGGTGTGGAGATCGGCGCGGGGTTCGCGTCGGTCGCGCAGCGCGGCACGGCGCACTCCGACGAGATGACGCCGCAGGGGTTCCTGACGAACCACGCGGGCGGCATCCTGGGCGGCATCTCCACCGGCCAGGACGTCGTGGTTCGCATCGCCGTGAAGCCCACGTCGTCGATCCGGCTCGATCGCCATTCCATCGACAAGGCGGGCAATCCCGTCGTCGTCAACACGCACGGGCGCCACGATCCGTGCGTCGGCATTCGCGCGACGCCGATTGCCGAGGCGATGATGGCCGTCGTGCTGATGGACCACGCGTTGCGCCATCGCGCGCAGAACGCGGACGTGCAGGTGACCACGCCGCGCATCGCGGGGCAGGCGCCGGCGGACGTCGCCGCGAAGTATGCCCGCGGCGCGGCGGTGGACGACCCGGACCCGGACGAAGCCTAGGGCTTCTTCGAATCGATCGTCGCGTCCGCGCTGCCCCGCGCGAACGTGAGCGCGACGCGATCGCCCGCCGCCACCTGCGCGGCGTCCGCGACGATTCGACCGTCGGCGGTCGCGACGATCGCATACCCGCGATCGAGCACCGATTCCGGGTTGAGGTGAACGAGATTCTGCGCAAGGGCGGCAACGCGCTGCGCCGCCGGCATCGGCGTGCGCAGCTCGCGCAGGAAGCGGCGCGCGAGCCCGTCGAACGCGGCGCCGCGACGATCGACGGCGGCGTGCGTGCAGCGTGTCATGCGCCGCGCGAGCTCGTCGACGCGCGCGCCTTGCTGCGCGACCCGCGTGGCCGGGTGGACGAGCCGGCGCGTCGCGTGGTCGAGGCGCTGCTCGCGCGTGCCCTGCGCATGCAGCATCGCGCCGCGGAAGCCGCGGTACAGCCGTTTCAGCTGCTCGCGCAGCGCGTGGCGATCGGGCGCCACGAGCGTCGCGGCCGCGGTGGGCGTGGGCGCGCGCACGTCGGCGACGAAGTCGCAGATCGTGAAATCGGTCTCGTGGCCGACGCCGGATACCACCGGCAACGCCGACTCGAACACGGCGCGCGCGACGGCTTCCTCGTTGAACGACCACAGGTCCTCGATGGAGCCGCCGCCCCGTGCCACGATGAGCACGTCCACTTCCGCGCGCTCGTTGGCGATGCGGATGGCGCGGGCGATGTCGGCCGCGGCGTCGGTTCCCTGCACCGGCGTGGGGTAGATCACCACTCGCAGGGCGGGCCATCGCCGCCGCAACGTGGTCAGCACGTCGCGCAGCGCCGCGGCGCGCGGAGACGTGACGATGCCGACCGCGCGCGGGTGCGCGGGCAACGGGCGCTTGCGCGACGCGGCGAAGAGGCCCTCCGCCTCGAGCCGCGCCTTGAGGCGTGCGAAGCGCTCGTAGAGAACGCCCACGCCCGCGAGGCGCAGCGCGTCGACGTTGAGCTGGAATTCGCCGCGCGCTTCGTAGAGCGTGGCGCTCGCGCGCACCTCGACGCTCATCCCGTCCTTGAGCGCGAACGTCAGGTGCTGGTTGCGCAGGCGGTACATGACGCACTGCACCTGCGCCTGCGCATCCTTGAGCTTGAAGTAGAGATGTCCCGAAGGCGCCTTCGAGCATCCGGAGACCTCGCCGCTGATCCACGCCAGCGGCAACTGGCGCTCGAGCGCTTGCCGCGCCTGCGAGACGTAGACCGAGATCGGAACTACGGTCGGCGCGGTGCGGCGGGGTGCGACGGGCCGGTCATCCGCAGGCGGACTCGGGCGTTCATTGAAGAGGTCACCGGACATGCGGAACGTCGATGGCGCGAGGGTTGGGTCGAACAACGCACATGCAGCATCGCATTTGTCGAGGACAAACAACTGTCATGTAGGCGTCACGATGACGTCACAGTAGGACGGACACTGGCATATTTTACGAGCGCGCACGCCGCGTGGAGTAGCGATAAATGATTGTTTTAGCGGTGAGAACAGGCGACCAGAAAATGGCCAGCGCAGAGTTTTTCCGTGCCCCCGCAAGACTTAGCGATCGAATTTACAAGATATGCACACTACTATCCACAGGATTTGTGGACAACCGGGTCCCCGGCGCGCAAGCGACCGGGCTGGAAGCCGCCACTGGCGCGGTTTTCCGGGGTAGGGCGGGGTTCCCTGCGAGACTCGCGGGTGACGCCCCCGGGTCGGTTCGCTAGAATGGACGATTGCGCTCCGCTGTTCATGAACAAAAGCGACATGCATGCTGCACCGCCGCAGGTGATCGAACGAGACGCCGGCACCGCTCGCGCGGCGAAGTCGGACGGGCCCGCGCCCGCGCCGAACTTCCTGCGCGCGATCATCAGCGACGACCTTCGCACCGACAAGTACGGCGGGCGCGTGGTCACGCGCTTTCCCCCGGAGCCCAATGGCTACCTGCACTACGGGCACGCCAAGTCGATCATCCTGAACTTCGGGCTCGCCGCCGAGAACAACGGCACCTGCCACCTGCGCTACGACGACACCAATCCGCTCAAGGAGGAAGTGGAGTTCGAGGACGCGATCGCCGATTCGGTGCGCTGGCTCGGCTACGACTGGGGCGGGCACCGTTACCACGCCTCCGACTATTACGACGACCTCTATCGCTTCGCCGAATGGTTCATCGGCGAAGGGCTCGCCTACGTCGACAGCCAGTCGGCCGAGGAGATGCGCGCCACGCGCGGCACACTGACCGAGCCGGGACTCGACAGCCCCTACCGCAGCCGCAGCGTTGCCGAGAACCTCGACCTGTTCCGCCGCATGCGTGCGGGCGAGTTCCCGGACGGTGCGCACGTGCTGCGCCTGCGGATCGACATGGCCAGCCCCAACGTGAACATGCGCGACCCGGCGATCTATCGCATCCGTCACGCCTCGCACCACCGCACCGGCTCGGCGTGGTGCATCTATCCGCTGTACGACTACACGCATTGCATCAGCGACGCGCTCGAGCGCATCACGCACTCGATCTGCACGCTCGAGTTCCAGGATCACCGTCCGCTGTACGACTGGATCATCGAGAAGCTCGCCGGGGGCGGCATGCTCGAGCGCCCGCTGCCGCAGCAGTACGAGTTCGCGCGGCTCAACCTCACGTACGTCGTGCTGTCGAAGCGGCGCCTGATCGAGCTCGTCGACAAGGGGTTCGTCGACGGCTGGGACGACCCGCGCATGCCGACGATCGTCGGTGCGCGGCGCCGCGGCTTCACGCCGGAAGGCTTTCGCCTGCTCGCGGAGCGCATCGGCGTGTCGAAGGCCGACTCGTGGATCGACATGAGCGTGCTGGAAGAGTGCATGCGCGACGATCTCAACGCGCGCGCGCAGCGCCGCATCGCCGTGCTCGATCCCGTGAAGCTCGTCATCGACAACTACCCGGAGGGGCAGAGCGAGGACTGTTTCGCGCCCAATCATCCGCACAAGCCTGAGCTCGGACGCCGCGCGCTGCCGCTGACGCGCGCGCTGTGGATCGAACGCGACGACTACAGCGAGTCGCCACCGAAGGGTTACTTCCGCCTCACGCCCAGCGCCGAAGTGCGTCTTCGCTACGGATACATCGTCAAGTGCACGGGCGCCGTGAAGGACGAAAGCGGCAACGTAGTCGAGGTGCATTGCACGTACGACCCGGACACCCGCAGCGGCACGCCGGGTGCGGATGCGCGCAAGGTCAAGGGCAACATCCACTGGCTCTCGGCCGCGCATGCCGTGCCGGCGGAAGTGCGCATGTACGACCGGCTGTTCAGCGTGCCGTTTCCGGGCGCGCGCAATCCGTGGGGCAATCGGGGCGGCGCGGACGAGCCCGCGCCTGCGCGTCGCACGGTGGTGGCGGGCGACGAAGACCCCGCCGACGACGACGTCGAGCGCAACTACCTCGACGACCTCAACCCGGAGTCCAAGCGTGTGGTCCGTGCGTTCGTCGAGCCGGCGCTTGCCGCCGCGGCGCGCGAGGAGCGCTTCCAGTTCGAGCGGCACGGGTACTTCGTCGCCGACCTCGCCGACCATGCGCCCGGGGCACCGGTATTCAACCGCTCCGTCTCGCTCAAGGACTCCTGGGCGAAGTAGGACGGACGTCGCTCCGCTGCGACGAAGTGCGGTTGCGCAACGCAGGCGCAGCCCTCATCTGTCGACTCGTTGGGTGCCACGGCGCGTACGCTAAGATGGCGCCGCCACCGATTCGCACAAGGGTCCGCCAATGAAACGCATCGTCCTGTTCCTCGCGACGAACGTCGCCGTCATTCTCGTGCTGTCGATCATCCTCAAGGTGCTCGGCCTCGACAAGGCGGGCTACGCCGGCGCCGGCTACGGCGAGCTCCTCGTCTTCTCCGCCGTCGTCGGCTTCACCGGCGCGATCATCTCGCTCCTCATGTCGAAGCCCATGGCCAAGTGGTCGACGGGCGCGCAGGTCATCACGCAGCCGTCCAACGAAGTCGAAGCGTGGCTCGTGTCCACGGTGCAGCGGCTCGCGCAGAAGGCGGGCATCGGCATGCCCGAGGTCGCGATCTACGACGGCGAGCCGAACGCGTTCGCGACAGGCGCGTTCAAGAACTCGTCGCTCGTCGCCGTTTCCACGGGCCTGCTGCAATCGATGAACAAGGAAGAGGTCGAGGCCGTGCTCGCCCACGAGGTGGCGCACGTCGCCAACGGCGACATGGTCACGCTCACGCTGATCCAGGGCGTGGTGAACACGTTCGTGATCTTCCTGTCGCGCATCATCGGTTCGATCGTGGACCGGGCCGTGTTCAAGTCCGAGCGCGGCAACGGTCCCGGCTACTTCATCACGGTGATCGTGCTGCAGATCGTCCTCGGCTTTCTCGCGTCGATGATCGTGGCGTGGTTCTCGCGCCGGCGCGAGTTCCGCGCCGACGCGGGCTCGGCGCAATACGTGGGATCGCCGTCGCCGATGGTCAACGCGCTGCGCCGCCTGGGCGGTGTCGAGCCGGGCCAGCTTCCGGAGGCGATGAAGGCCTTCGGCATCACCGACCGCCCGGGCTGGATGGGGCTCTTCTCGAGCCATCCGCCGATCGAGGCGCGCATCGCGGCGCTTCAGAATACGCGCTAGGAAATCGCCATGTTCAAGATCGAGTACGAGGACGACAAGGGCATCTGGCACGACGCCTTCGGCGAGGACGGCAAGCTTCTCACGTTCGAGAAGGAAGACGAGGCACGCGCCGCGCTGGCGCAGCGATACGCGATCCTGTTCCAGATGGAGAAGTACGGCGGCGGCAAGCGCACGCGCGTGATCCGCATCCTCGAGGACGACGACGACTGGCCGAAGAAGAAATAGGAGCCCGAGCGTCCGTCGACTCGATAAGAAACGGCCGGCGCATGCGTTGCCGCATGCCCGGCCGTTCGATTCGCTGCGCGGGGCGGCAACTGCGCCCCGCGATGCGCGTTACTTCAGGTGATTCGAGACGAGCTTCGTCATCTCGAACATCGAAACCTTGCCCTTGCCCCCGAACACGGCCTTGAGCTTCTCGTCTGCATTGATGAGACGCCGGTTGATCGCGTCCTGCAGCTTGTTCTTCTTGATGTAGTCCCAGATCTTCTTGGTGACTTCGGTGCGCGGCATCGGGCTGTTGCCGACCACTGCGGCGAGAACCGCCGAGGGCGTCATCGCCTTCATGAATGCGGCGTTCGGCTTCCGCTTGGCGCCGGTTTTCTTCGCGGCGGACTTCTTCGCTGCCGGCTTTTTCTTGGCGGGCGCGGCCTTCTTGGCGGCCGGCTTCTTCGCAGCGGGTTTCTTCGCTGCCGCTTTCTTGGCGGGCTTCTTGGCGGCGGACTTTTTCGCAGCTTTCTTGGCAGTAGCCATATGTCTCCTTCCTGTCGTTTGTAGCGAGCGGACTGATTCGCCGATCGGCCTGGACCGATCCCTCCTGTCGCGGGCATCGTTCCATCGCGGCCGACTATACCGCATTTTCACAGTGGAGGAAGTCGTTTTCAGAGGGAAAACGGGACCATTGCGCGGGGACTGTTGCGTGCCGCGTACGCACGCGTCCGGCCGAGCGCGGCAAGCCGGCACGCGTTCGCGTGCCGTAGAATCACGGCGGACGCTTGCTCCGCCGTCCTCGACGTCATGCCCGACCCGCTCGATCTCGCAGCCCTTCGCACCGAATACAAGCGCGCGTCGCTCGACGAGCGCGATGTCGCCGCCGATCCGTTCGAGCAGTTCGCTCGCTGGTTCGCCGCGGCGCGAGCCTCGCAGGTACCCGAGCCCAATGCCATGTCGCTGTGCACCGTCGATGCACACGGCCGGCCGTCCGCACGGATCGTGCTCCTGAAGGAGGTGGATGCGCGCGGCTTCGTGTTCTACACCAACCACGACAGCCGCAAGGGCCGCGAGATCGCCGCGCATCCGGCGGCCGCGCTGCTCTTCTTCTGGCCGGAGCTCGAGCGGCAGGTGCGCATCGAGGGCGATATCGAGGTCGTCGATGCGGCCACGGCCGACGCCTATTTCCGAAGCCGGCCTCGCGCCTCGCGCATCGGCGCATGGGCGTCGCCGCAGAGCGACGCGTTGCCCGACCGCGCATCCCTGGAGCAGCGTTTCGCGGATGCCGACCGCCGCTTCCCGGGAGACGACGTTCCTCGTCCGCCGCACTGGGGCGGCTATCGCGTCGTTCCCGTTGCATTCGAGTTCTGGCAGGGTCGCCCCTCCCGGCTCCACGATCGCATCGCTTACTCGCAGGAAACACCTGGCTGGCGCACGCGGCGGCTCGCGCCGTGACGCGCTTCTTCGGACGCAATCCCACGCTCGCAGCACTCGTCACGCTTGGCACGATCAATCACGTCGTGCTGTCGGGCAGCCGGGTGACGGTCACCTTGCAGGCGCTGCGCGAAGGTGCGTCGACGGCCACCGTCGGCGTCATCCTCGCGCTGTATGCGCTGCTGCCGATGTTCTGCGCCGTCGCTGCGGGACGCCTGTCCGACCGCGTCGGCATCCGCAAGCCGATGCTCGCCGCGTCGATGGGCCTCATCGTGGGCGTGTCCCTCCCGCTCATCTTCTCGGGGTTGCCGATCCTGTTCGTGAGCGCCTGCGTGATCGGACTGTCGTTCATGGTGGGCCAGGTGTCGGCGCAGAACGCGACGGGCGAACTGGGGCCGCCGTCCGAGCGCGCGCAGAACTTCAGCCTCCTGGCGCTCGGCTATTCCATCTCGGGGTTCCTCGGGCCGCTCGTCGCCGGCTTCACGATCGATCACGGCGGTTTCGTCACGGCGTTCGCACTGCTTTCGGCGCTGCCGCTCATCCCCATCGTGGTGCTGGGCCGCGGGATGGTCAACTTGCCGGGGCCGCATCCTGCGCACGCGCGGGGCGTGTCGGGCGGCGCGCTCGAGCTTCTCCGCCACCCGCATCTTCGCAGCGTGTTCGTGATCAACGTGCTGCTGGCGATGGCGTGGGACCTCCACCAGATCGTCATCCCCGTGTACGGCGACCAGATCGGGCTGTCCGCGTCGGCGATCGGACTCATCCTCGCGTCGTTCGGCGCCGCGACGTTCGTGGTGCGGCTCGCGATGCCGTGGATCGTGAGGCGCGCGAGCGAGCACCAGGTGCTGACGCTGGCATTGCTGATCGGTGGCGGCGTCTACTTCATGTTCCCGTTCTCCCACTCGGCGCCCACGCTGATGACGCTCTCCTTCTGCCTGGGGCTCGGCCTCGGGATGAGCCAGCCGATGGTGATGTCGCTCCTGCACACGCACGCGCCTCCGGGCCGCATGGGGGAGGCCGCGGGCGTGCGCATGACCCTCGTGCAGGCGATGTCCGTGACCGTGCCGCTGACGTTCGGCGCCCTCGGCGCCACCGTGGGGTTGACGCCCGTCTTCTGGTCGGTGGGACTGTTCCTCGCGGCAGGGGGCGCCTACAGCCGCCGGAAATAGGGACGTACCCCATTACAAGACTGAAATGGGGACGTACCCCATTCCAAGATCCGGCGCCAAGTCGCTTTGTAATGGGGTACGTCCCTATTTGTGGAATGAACGCCCATGAGACGGGCGGCCGCCTTTAGCCGGCCGAGCCCGTTTTCCATCAGAGGTTTTTTGCGATAATCGGCCGCCCATCTTCGCGGTTTCCGCATGGCCTTCGTCGGTCCCATCACGCTCGTGCGTCGCGTTCTCCGCCGGCTCGGCGGCGTCGGCTGGACGCGCGCGGCGGGCAGCCTCGCATTCACGTCGCTGCTCGGCCTCGTGCCGCTCGCCACCGTGGCGTTCGCGTTCGTCGCGCAGTTCCCCGTATTCCAGGACTTCCTGCGCGTGCTCGAGATCTTCCTGCTGCGCTATACGCTGCCCGAGATGGCATCCACGGTCGTGCAGACGTACGTCGTCGGGCTCGCGCAGCAGGCGGCGAGCCTCAAGGGCGTCTGGATCCTGTTCGTGATCGTGACGGCCGCGCTCGTCGTCGATTCCGTGGAGACCGAGATCAACGAGATCTGGCGCATCACGCGCCGCCGTCCGATCATGCGCCGCGTGATCGTGTACACGATCGGCGTCACCGCGGGGCCCGCCCTGCTCGGCGGCGCGATCATGCTCATCCGCTGGATCATCACGCAGACCGTGTCGCCGCTGTCGCTGGCCAAGGGAGCGCAGGGCGAGGTCCTCCACACCGTGACCTTCGCGCTCACGGTGATCGGGTTCACCCTGCTGTACGTGATCGCGCCGGCGCGTCCCGTGAAGTGGCGGCATGGGCTGATCGGCGGCCTGATCGCCGCGGCCGCGTTCGAGATCACCCGCGCAGGATTCGCGTGGTACGTCGCCAATTCGCCGACATACGAAATTCTCTACGGCGCGCTCGCGGCCGTCCCGATCTTCATGCTGTGGGTGTTCGTGTTCTGGATGATCGTGCTCGCCGGGGCGGCGGTGACCGCATCGATCGCCGAGGCTGAATGAAACCGCAGTGACCATGCTACATTCCGCAGTCCTTTCGCTTCCGGGAGCAAGCCGAACGTGTGGTCCATCATCCAGGCTGCTGGCTGGCCGATCTGGCCGCTCATCATTGCGTCCATCATTGCCCTCGCGCTGATCTTCGAGCGACTGTGGTCGCTGCGTACCTCGGTCGTCGCGCCGCCCGGCATGGTGGACCGCGTGCTCGTGGAATTCCGTGAATCCGGCGCCACGACCGAGCTCCTCGCCAAGACCGCGTCGCAGGGTCCGCTCGGGCGCATCCTCGCGGCGGGCCTCGCGAACGTGAAGGCGCCGCGGCCGGTGATGAAGGAGGCGATCGAGGAGGTCGGTCGCGTGGTCACGCACGACCTCGACCGCTTCCTCACGACGCTCGGCACCATCGCGGCGATGGCGCCGCTCCTGGGGCTCCTCGGCACGGTCATCGGCATGATCGAGATCTTCGGCTCCCAGCAGTCGAACAGCTCGAATCCGATCCAGCTCGCGCACGGCATCTCGATCGCGCTCTACAACACCGCAATGGGCATCATCGTCGCGGTTCCGGCGCTCATCTTCTACCGGCACTTTCGTGCCAAGGTCGACGCGCTGGTCGTCGAGATGGAGCAGCAGGCGATCAAGCTCGTCGACTTCGCGCACGGGGACCGCAGGTGAATCTCCGAGGTGCCCGGGGTCGCGAGGACCCCGAGATCAACTTCATCCCGCTCATCGACGTGCTGCTCGTCATCCTGATCTTCCTCATGGTGACGACGACGTACCAGCGCGTCGCGGAGCTGCAGATCACGCTGCCCGAGGCCGAGGCCGATCCGGCGAAGCAACGGCCCAAGGAGATCAACATCGGCATCGACGCGCAGGGCCGCTACGTCGTCGACAAGACCATTTTCACGTTCTCGACGGTGCCGGCGCTCGCCGACGTGTTGCGCCGCTCGGCAGGCGACGCGAAGGAGCCGGTGATCATCATCAACGCCGACGCCAACGCGACACACCAGTCGGTGATCCACGTGATGGAGGCGGCGCGGCAGGCCGGCCTCATCCACATCACGTTCGCGACCCAAACCCCAGGCAAGTGATGTGACGTGAGCCGGCGGCTCGATGCGCGTTCCACGCTGCGGGAGCGAGTCGTCGCCGCGTGGTACGAGCCGCGACCGACGCTCCTTGCGTGGCTCGCGTGGCCGCTGTCGGTTCTCTTCGGCTGGCTTGCGCGCATCCGGCGTGCGATGTACGCCCGCGGCCTCGCGCGCGTCGAGCGCATGCCCGTGCCGGTCGTCGTCGTGGGCAACATCACCGCCGGCGGCTCGGGCAAGACGCCGCTCGTCATCGCGCTGTCGGACGCGCTGCGATCCCGCGGCTTCCATCCGGGCGTCGTCAGCAGGGGCCACGGCGGCAGCGGCGGTGTTCATGCGGTGACGCCGGACACCGATCCGAGGATCGCGGGCGACGAGCCGCCGATCGTGGCGGCCGCCGGATTTCCGATGTGGGTGGGCCGCAGGCGCGCCGCTGCGGCGCGCGCGCTCCTCGATGCGCATCCGGAAGTCGACGTCGTGATCTGCGACGACGGCCTCCAGCACTACGCACTCGCGCGCGACGTGGAGATCGCGGTGATCGACGAGGCGCGCGGCCTCGGCAACGGCCTTCTCATGCCGGCAGGACCCCTGCGCGAGCCCGAGGAGCGATTGGACGAAGTCGACGCGGTCGTCCGCCTCGTCTCCGGTGCCGTCCCGCACGAGACGCAGGGCGACGGGCGCTCGACGTTCGTGACCCACCAGCCGCTTGCATGGCGCAACGTGCGCGATCCGCATCGCAGCGACGACGGCACCCGCTTTCGCGGGCCAGGCGTCCATGCGGTCGCCGGCATCGGCAATCCGCAGCGCTTCTTCGCCATGCTGCGCGCGCAGGGCCTCACGCCCGCCGAGCATCCGTTCGACGACCACCACGCCTTCACCCGCAAGGAGCTCGACTATCCCGGCGCCACCGCGATCCTGATGACCCAGAAGGACGCGGTAAAATGCGCGTCGTTCGCGGACGAGCGGTTCTGGTACCTGCCCATCCGCGCCGTCGTGGACCCGTCGCTCGTCGCCTTCGTGGAGCAGAAGATCCGTGGATCCCAAGCTGCTTGAGCTTCTCGTGTGCCCCGTGACCAAGGGGCCGCTCGTCTACGACCGCGACAAGCAGGAGCTCGTGTCGAAGTCGGCGCGGCTTGCGTATCCGGTGCGCGACGGCATCCCCGTGATGCTCGAGGAAGAAGCCCGCCGCCTCGCCCCCGAAGAGTACGAATAGCGAAGGGACTGTCCCTTTTGAATGTCTCGAGGCAGTTGAAGGGGGCTGTCCCTATGTTCACCGTGCTCATCCCGGCCCGCTACGCCTCGACGCGGCTGCCGGGCAAGCCGCTCGCCGACATCGCGGGCAAGCCGATGGTCGTGCGGGTGGCCGAGCGTGCCATGAAGAGCGCGGCCGCGCGCGTCGTGGTCGCCACCGACAACGCCATGGTGCGCGACGCGTGCGAGCGCCACGGCATCGAGGTCTGCATGACGAGCGAGGACCATCCGACCGGAACGGACCGGCTCGCCGAGGCGGCCGCAGCGCTGGGGCTCGCCGACGGCGACATCGTCGTCAACGTGCAGGGCGACGAGCCGCTCCTCGACCCTGCGCTCATGAATCGCATGGCCGAGCTCCTCGAGGAGCGCGGCGACGCGGCGATCGCGACCGCGTGCCATCCGATCGCCGACGCGGCGGAGGCGTTCGCGCCCAACGTCGTGAAAGTCGTGCTGGACGTGCGCGGCTACGCGATGTACTTCAGCCGCGCGACGATTCCATGGGCACGCGACGCTTTCGCGGTCTCGCGCGACGCGCTGCCCCAGGACATGCCCATCTACCGTCACTACGGCCTTTACGCGTACCGCACGTCGTTCCTGCGCGCGTACCCGCATCTCACGCCCGCGCCGATCGAGCGCCTCGAGGCGCTCGAGCAGCTGCGCGCGCTGTGGCACGGCTTCCGCATCGCGGTCGACATCACCCACGGCACGCCGGCGCCGGGCATCGACACGCCGGAGGACCTTGCCCGCGTGCAGGCGCTCTACGCCGCCGGTGAGCCATAATCGAGGAACACCCAAGGAGCCCCATGCGACTGATTCTTCTCGGCCCCCCCGGTGCCGGCAAAGGAACGCAGGCGACCTTCGTCAAGGAGGCCTTCGGCATCCCGCAGATCTCGACCGGCGACATGCTGCGCGCCGCGGTGAAGGCGGGCACGCCGCTCGGTGTTGCCGCGAAGAAGATCATGGACACGGGCGGCCTCGTGTCCGACGACATCATCATCGGCCTCGTGCGCGACCGCCTCACGCAACCCGATTGCAGCAAGGGATACCTCTTCGACGGCTTCCCCCGCACGATTCCGCAGGCGGATGCGATGAAGGACGCGGGCGTGGCGATCGACTACGTGCTCGAGATCGACGTTCCCGATTCCGCGATCATCGAGCGCATGAGCGGGCGGCGCGTGCACGTCGCGTCGGGCCGCACGTATCACGTCAAGTTCAACCCGCCCAAGGTGCCGGGCAAGGACGACGTCACGGGCGAGGAGCTGATCCAGCGCGACGACGATCGCGAGGACACGGTGAAGAATCGCCTCGCCGTGTATCACGCGCAGACCGAGCCGCTCGTGGCGTACTACAACGACTGGTCGGCGACGGGCGACCCGCGCGCGCCGAAGTATCGCAAGGTGAACGGGCTCGCGAGCGTCGACGCCGTGCGTGAAGCCGCGATCGCCGCGCTCAAGTCCTAGGTCGATGCCGCTCGTAAGCGTGGTCGTGCGAAGCACGGCGCGGCCCACGTTGCAGGCTGCGCTCGATTCGATCGCGGCGCAGGATCACGGCAACCTCGAGATCGTGCTCGTCGCTGCAAGTGGTGCCACACATCCCGTTCCGTCCGCGCGGCATGGTGCCGTGCCCATTCGCTTCGCCGCGAGCGGTGTCCCGCTCACGCGCCCGGAGGCGGCCAACGCCGGTCTCGATGCCGCGACCGGCGATTACGTCACGTTCCTCGACGACGACGACACCCTGCTGCCGGACCACGTGTCGGGGCTCGTCGCTGCCGCCGGCGATGGCGGGCGCGTCGTGCACTCGTATGCGCGCGCCGTGTTTCGCGACGGCCGCGTGGAGAAGATCGGCAGGCCGGTGGCGCTCATGCAGCTCTTCGAGCGCAGCTTCATTCACCTGTCCGCAGCACTCGTGCCGCTCGCGCTCGTGCGCGACGGCTGCCGCTTCGATCCGCAGTTCCACATCCTCGAGGACTGGGACTGGTTTCTCACACTTGCGCAGCGCACGCGTTTCACGTTCGTGCCGCGCGACACGTTCGTGTGGAACGCGGATGCCGGCGACTCGGGCGCGGGCGGTGGAAAAAACGAGGACAACGTGCGCTTCGCGCGCTTTCGCGATCTCGTGTACGCGAAGTGGCAAGGTGCCCGCGATGCGCTGGTCGATCGCGTGCAGCCCATGCTGCAGGCGGCCGCAGCCGCCGCGCAGCAAGGCAACCTCGCCGCCGCGGAAGAGGCGTGCGCGCGGGTGCTCGCCATCAGCCAGAACGACCCGTGGGCGCTCAACCTCCTTGCCATGATCGAGCGCGCCGCTCAAAGGCTCACGCAGGCGCGCGCCACGCAGGAGCTCGCCGTCGCCGTACGGCCGGGCGATGCGGACCTCGTCTACAATCTCGCGTTGCTGTGCCGCGACGGCAAGGACATGGAGGCCGCGCGCAATTACGCCGGGCATGCCGTGTCGCTCGCGCCCGGCGTCGCCAAATACCGCGCCCTGGCAAGCGCGCTCGGGTGAACCAATGTCGACTTCCCCTCGCAACGCGTTCTACGCGCAATCCGGCGGCGTCACCGCGGTCATCAACGCGAGTGCTGCGGGCGTCATCGAGACGGCCGCGGCGCACAAGGCGCACATCGGCAAGGTTTACGCGGGGCGCAACGGCATCATCGGCGCGCTCACCGAGGACCTGATCGATACGAGCCAGGAGCCGCCTGCGGCCATCGCGGCGCTGCGCTACACGCCGTCCGGCGCGTTCGGCTCGTGCCGCTACAAGCTGAAAGGCCTCGAGCAGAGCAGGGCGCAGTACGAGCGCCTCATCGAGGTGTTCCGCGCGCACGACATCGGCTACTTCTTCTACAACGGCGGCAACGATTCGGCGGACACCTGCCTCAAGGTCGCGCAGATCGCGGAGAAGCTCGGTTATCCCCTGCGCGCGATCCACGTGCCCAAGACCGTCGACAACGACCTGCCCATCACCGACAACTGCCCGGGCTTCGGCTCCGTCGCGAAGTACGTGGCGACGTCGATGCGCGAAGCGGCGTTCGACGTGGCGTCGATGGAGAAGACGTCGACCAAGACCTTCGTGCTCGAGGTGATGGGCCGTCACGCAGGATGGATCACGGCCGCGGTCGGCATGGCCGACGACGCGGAGACGCCGATCCCGTTGCTGCTGCTGTTCCCCGAGATTCCGTTCGACCAGGCGACGTTCCTCGCGCAGGTCGAGGCGAAGACCAATGCGTTCGGCTATTGCTGCATCGGCGTGTCGGAAGGCCTTCAGGACGCGCAGGGCAACCTCATGGCCGAAGCCGGAACGAAGGATGCGTTCGGCCACGCGCAGCTGGGCGGCATCGGCCCGCGCATCGCGTCGATCGTCAGGGAGAACCTCAAGTACAAGTACCACTGGGCCGTGGCCGACTACCTGCAGCGCGCGGCGCGCCATCTCGCGTCGAAGACCGACGTCGAGCAGTCGTACGCCGTCGGCAAGGCCGCGGTCGAGATGGCAGTCGCGGGGCGCAACGCGGTCATGCCGGCGATCACGCGCGTCTCGGATGATCCGTATGAATGGAAGATCACGGAAGCGCCGCTCGACCAGGTGGCCAACGTCGAGAAGATGCTGCCGCGCGATTTCATCTCGCCGGACGGCTACGGGATCACCAACAAGGCACGCACGTACCTGCGCCCGTTGATGGAAGGCGAAGACCCGCCGCCGTTCAAGCACGGATTGCCGCAATACCAGCGCCTGCGGAACGTCGCGGTGCCCCGCAAGTTGTCGACGGAATTCAAACCATGACCCACCACATCGATTACTACTTCGCGACCATCTCGCCATGGGCGTTCCTCGGCCACGACCGCCTCACGGCGCTGGCGCGCGAGCACGGCGCGACCGTCACGGTGAAGCCCGTCAACTTCGGCGAGGTATTCCCCGCCTCCGGCGGCCTGCCGTTGTCGAAGCGCGCGCCGCAGCGGCAGGCGTATCGGCTGGTCGAGCTCGATCGCTGGTCGAAATTTCTCGGCATCCCGCTCAACATCCATCCGAAATTCTTTCCGGCCAACGGCGACCTGGCGGCAGGCTGGATCCTCGCCGCCGGCGAATCCGACCAGGCGAAGGCGCTGGCCCTGGCGGGCGCCATCGGCCGCGCGCTGTGGTGCGAGGAGCGCGACATCGCCGACGAGGCCACGCTGCGCACGCTCGCCGAGGGGCTCGGCCTCGAAGCGGGTGCGCTGTCCGCGCGCGCGCCGCAGATGTCCGCGCGCTACGCGGAGCTCACGAAGGAAGCGATCGACCGCGGTGTCTTCGGCGCACCGTCCTACGTGATCGACGGCGAAATCTTCTGGGGACAGGACCGAATGGACTTCGTCGCTCGAAAACTGGCAAAATAGCGTGTTTTCCCGGGTCGACGTCCATCGGCGGCCCGGGGGCAAAGGGGATTGACTCCTCTTCGCCGACGGCGGTGTTTCACTGACAACCGCCGCGGCCAGCGAGGAGCGCGCGACGGGCGCCCAATCATGAAGGCGCCCGAGCGTTACCACTGACAGCAACTTTTCAGGGAGTTACCAAAGCCATGTCCAATGGACTCATTTTCGCGCTCGTTTGCGCGGTGGCGGCGATCGTCTACGGCGTGATCTCGATCGGCTGGATCGTCAAGAAACCGGCCGGCAATGCGCGCATGCAGGAGATCGCAGCGGCAATCCAGGCCGGCGCCAAGGCGTATCTCAACCGGCAGTACATGACCATCGGCCTCGTCGGGGTCATCCTCTTCGTCGTCATCTGGTGGGCGCTCGGCGGCCGCACCGCAGGCGGCTTCTTCGTCGGCGCGGTGCTGTCGGGCCTCGCGGGCTACATCGGCATGAACGTGTCGGTGCGCGCAAACGTGCGCACGGCCGAGGCCGCGCGCACGGGGCTCAACGAAGCGCTCGCCATCGCGTTCCGCGGCGGTGCGATCACCGGCATGCTCGTCGTCGGCCTCGGCCTTCTCGGCGTCGCAGGGTTCTACTGGTTCCTGATCGGGTCCGCGCATTGGGCGCCGAACATGACCACCGAAAGCCTGCATCACATCATCCAGCCGCTCGTCGGGCTCGCGTTCGGCGGATCGCTGATCTCGATCTTCGCGCGTCTTGGCGGCGGCATCTTCACCAAGGGCGCGGACGTCGGCGCCGACCTCGTCGGCAAGGTCGAAGCCGGCATTCCGGAAGACGATCCGCGCAACCCGGCGGTGATCGCGGACAACGTCGGCGACAACGTCGGCGACTGCGCGGGCATGGCGGCGGACCTCTTCGAGACGTACGCGGTGACCATCGTCGCGACGATGCTCCTCGGCGCGCTGCTGCTGCCCACGGTGGCGTCAGCGGCGGTGCTTTATCCGCTCGTGCTGGGCGGGTTCTCGATCCTCGCCTCCATCGTCGGCTGCTACTTCGTCAAGGCGTCGCCCGGCGGCAAGATCATGAATGCGCTGTACAAGGGTCTCGCGGTCGCGGGCGTCATCTCGGCCATCGGCTTCTGGTTCATCACCGACCGCATGACCGGCGGCTTTGCGGCGGCCGATCCCCTGCTCACGCCGATGCGCCTGTTCGGCGCGACGCTCGTCGGCCTCGTGCTCACCGCACTGATGGTCGTGATCACCGAGTACTACACCGGCACGGATTTCAAGCCGGTGAAGCACGTGGCGCAGGCGTCCACCACGGGTCATGCGACGAACATCATCGCGGGCATCGGCGTGTCGATGAAGTCGACCGCCTGGCCCGTGCTCGCCGTGTGCGCGGCCATCTTCACGTCGTACTGGTGCGCCGGTCTCTACGGCATCGCCATCGCGGCGACGTCGATGCTGTCGATGGCGGGCATCATCGTCGCGCTCGACGCGTACGGCCCGATCACCGACAACGCGGGTGGCATCGCCGAGATGGCGGACCTGCCCGACTCGGTGCGCGCGATCACCGATCCGCTCGATGCGGTCGGCAACACGACGAAGGCCGTGACCAAGGGCTACGCGATCGGCTCGGCGGGCCTTGCGGCACTCGTGCTGTTCGCGGACTACACGCACGCGCTCGAGTCGGCCAACATCGTCGCGTCGTTCGACCTGTCCAATCACATGGTCATCATCGGCCTCTTCATCGGCGGCCTCATTCCCTACCTCTTCGGCGCGATGGCGATGGAAGCGGTGGGCCGCGCGGCGGGCGCTGTAGTCGTCGAAGTGCGCCGCCAGTTCCGCGACATCAAGGGCATCATGGAAGGCACGGCGAAGCCGGAG